>Ga0256833_1001189_pt1 | contig 19433 bp, 14 predicted proteins | sample 356284metaG_FD_190535 | JGI IMG/M metagenome (GOLD analysis project Ga0256833, IMG submission 190535) | Hydrothermal vent microbial communities from Mid Atlantic Ridge, Atlantic Ocean - 356-284 | ecosystem: Environmental > Aquatic > Marine > Hydrothermal vents | place: Atlantic Ocean: Mid... | reverse complement strand
ACAACAAAATCCAGCGATGAAATACATGCAGTATTTGATGCCTGTATTTTTTATTGTGTTTTTCAATAGTTATGCCTCAGGACTTACAGTTTATATGTTTTTCAGCAACTTATTTACAATAGCTCAAACGATCATCACTAAAAATGTGATTCTTGATGAGAAAAAAATAAGGGAAAAATTAGAACTGAAAAAAGCAAAACCTAAAAAGAAAAGTAAATTTGCTCAAAAGCTGGAAGAAGCTATGAAGCAGCAACAGCTTGATAAAGAAAAGAAAGGTAAAAGATAGATAATCCGCTAAGGCAGCCGGCACAATAGGGTTGAGACAGAGATAACATTTAAGTTGTATAAAACAAGGATAAATGAATAAGAAGGTTGGAGTAGTTGGCATGGGGAGTTTTGGAGCAGCAATTGCAAAGTTGCTTTCCTACAATTCTGATGTTCTTATATACAGTAGAAATACTCAAAAAGTAAACAAATTCAATTCCGACCATTTTTTTAAAGGGGCAGAGTATAATTCTCGAGTAATGGCTACCTACTCATTAAAAAAGATAGCTGAATCTTGTGACTTAATATTTATCGTTGTGCCTTCTGCTAGTTTGAGAGAGTTGATGAAAAAATTTGGCCCAATGCTTTCTCCTGCAAAAATAATAATACATGGAATAAAAGGACTGGATTTGGATAATCTGGACTTAAATGATTCTGATTTTTCTAAATTTAATAAAGAGAGGGTAAAAACCATGAGCAAAGTTATTACTGAAGAGAGTTCAGTAGTAAGAATTGGGGCTCTTTCAGGACCAAATCTTGCTAAAGAGATATTGGAAGGACAACCAACCGCTACGGTAATAGCAAGTGCATTTGATGAAGTAATTAAAATCGGACAAGAAAAACTTTCAGGAGAGAGGTTTTATGTATTTGGTTCACAAGATATAAAAAGCGCAGAATTTGCCGGTGTATTTAAAAATATTATCGCCCTTGGATCAGGTATGCTGGCAGGAAAAGGAATGGGAAAAAATATGCAAGCGATGTTAATCACTCGTGGATTAAGAGAGATTATCATTTTCGGGGAACTACTGGGGGCTAAAAAAGAAGCTTTTTTAGGAACTGCCGGAATCGGTGATCTGGTAGCAACAGCGACTTCAAGTCTGAGTAGAAACTTTACTTTTGGAAAAAGGCTTGGTGGTGGTGAAAGTATGGAAAAAATCCTAGCCACAATGGACGAAGTAGTTGAAGGTGTGAGAACATTGTATATTGGGATGATGCTATCAAAAAAATACAAATTACATACTCCTATCACTTTTATTTTATACAAAATAGTTTTTGATAATTACGATATAAATAAAGCCATTTCTTACCTTATGAGATATCCGTATGCGGAGGACGTAGATATATTTTAAGCTGACTCCTCAATTGCATTTACTATTTTATCACAAGCAATACCAATTTCTTCTTCATTAATAGTAAGCGGAGGAGCTAGTCTAAATGATTCTTCATTATACAAAAACCAATCCATTAAAACTCCCTTTTTGTACACATTAGAAATCACCTTTTTTACAAAATCTCCATTGCCCAAATCAACTGCAAAAAACAGTCCTTTGCTTCTTATTTCCTTAATCAACGGATGCTTTAATCTCTCCAAAAATAGTTGTTCTTTCCTCTTTACCTCCTCTATTAATCTTCGATCTATTAACTCGTCCAAAGATGCTACTGCTGCTGCTATAGATACAGGATGACCGCTAAATGTACTTATAAAACCCAAGATTGGATTGTTAGTAAATACCTCCATTACTTTTCTATTTGCCACAAGAGCTCCAGTTGGCATACCTCCACCCATAGCCTTTGCAATCAATAACACATCAGGAACGATATCATAGTGTTCAAAGGCAAATAACTTTCCGGTTCTACCAAACCCTGTCTGTATCTCATCAAATATCAACAAAGCTCCAACTTTATCGCATTTATCCCTCAACGCAGCAATGAATTGTTTGTCTGCAATTTTTATTCCTATATCTCCTTGAATTGTTTCAGTGATGACTCCTGCTGTATTGTTTGTGATAGCATCAAGAGAATCAATATCATCATAGTTGATAAACCTAATTCCGGGAACAAAAGGTCTATATGCTTGTGAGAGGTATTCATTGTCCATTAAGCTTTGTGCTCCGTGAGTATTTCCGTGATAACCATTTCTACACACTATGATTTCATACCTTTCTGTATATCTTTTAGCCAATTTCATAGCTCCTTCCACAGCTTCTGAGCCCGAATTTGTATAAAATACACTATTCAGACTTTTGGGTAATAGATTTGTAAGTTTTTGTGCAAACTCTACCTGTGGAGATTGTATATGCTCGCCATAGACCATTGTATGCATATACTTTTTAGCCTGATCCTGAACTGCTCTTATAATCTTTTTATTCCCGTGCCCAAGATTACTGACAGATATTCCACTAATCAAATCCATGTATTTATTTCCATTGGTATCATATACAAAAATCCCTTCGGCTCTTTCAACTTCCAAACCTAATGGGAATGGACTAGTCTGTCCTACCAAATCCATAAATAATCCTCTTAAACTTTTTGACATAATTAATATCTGTCCAGACAATTCAAGTCTTCAAAGGCAATTTTCAATCTGTTTACCATTGAGTTTTCACCTGCTCTTAACCATTTTCTAGGATCATAAAACTTTTTATTTGGTTTATCATCTCCATCAGGATTACCAATTTGGCCTTGTAAATAGTCATTGTTTGCCTTGTAATATTTCATTACTCCTTCCCAGAATGCCCACTGGGTATCAGTATCAATATTCATTTTTATCACACCGTAGCTTATTGCTTCTCTTATTTCTTCTCTTGTCGAGCCACTTCCTCCATGAAAAACAAAATTTACGGGTTTGTCATCATCAAGATTGAGTTTTTTAGTAATATATTCCTGCGAATTTCTCAAAATCTTAGGTGTAAGTACCACATTTCCCGGTTTATACACACCGTGTACATTTCCAAATGAAGCAGCAATAGTAAAGTTATTTGATACCTTGCTCAATTCTTCGTATGCATAAGAGACTTCTTCAGGTTGTGTATACAATCTACTCGCATCTACATCGGTATTGTCTACTCCATCTTCTTCACCCCCTGTAATTCCAAGTTCGATCTCAAGAGTCATTCCAATTTTACTCATTCTCTCTAGATACTTTTTACTTATTTCTATATTCTCTTCCAATGATTCTTCAGAGAGATCCAGCATGTGAGAACTAAATAGAGGCTTACCGTTTTGTTTGAAAAACCTTTCTCCTTCATCTAACATTCCATCTATCCATGGCAACAATTTTTTCGCAGCATGATCTGTATGTAAAATCACAGGTATACCATACATCTCTGATACAGTATGTACATGTTTAGCTCCGGATACAGCACCTATTATTGCTGCTTTATAGCCGTCATTTGGAATAGATTTTCCGGCTATAAATTGAGCGCCTCCTCCTGAAAATTGTACAATCACAGGAGAATTTACAGTTTTCGCTGATTCCATAATTGCATTTATAGAATCATGACCTACTGCATTGACAGCAGGTAATGCGAAATTATTTTCTTTTGCTATTTTAAAGATTTTTGCTAAATCCTCACCCCATGCAACACCGGGTTTAACGATACTTGATATTTTTCCAGCCATAATTTTTGATTATTTTATAAAAAACAAAGATAATTCAAAATTGCTTAGTGTCTGCACGAAAAGAGACAAAATTTTAATTATTAATAATTTTATATAAAGGCACTATTTAGAATAGATGCATTTTATAAAACAAAATCCCGTCAAGGTTTATACCAAATCGCTACCAATATGCTGATTATTAAAAGCTTAGTTTTCACATCTTCATCTTCAAAAAATGTTTCCATAGCTAAGGTTATGCAAAGATTTTTTCATTGAATAAACAAAAACTAATTCTTTTTCTATTTCACCATCTTGATAACGGTTTGGTATTAGTATAATATTTCAAATCAAGTATTTTTGTTAATGAATTCAGGTTTTAACATAATTATTTACCCAATTAAATATTAATCTAGTATCTTTGAGAAATATTTAGTGTCTGTCTGTAAAGTGCTTGATTTTTGACAAAACATTTAACTAAAACCATATGAAGAACTTAAATTTTAGATTGCGTGATATTCATATTGATGCTGAAAATATATTTGAAGATATAAAAACAAACAAATCCTCTTTTATATATAAAACTATCTTTTATTTACTATTTTTTATATCAATGATTAGTTATTTAGTTCATTCTTTTAAATTCGGGTACGGATTTGGCACTATTTTTTTAGTTTTACTGTTAGCCTATTTCCTATATTTTATTTTTAATATTAAAGCAGCATTGAGAGAAAACATTAAGTCACCCAAAGCAGATAAAATTGATCCTGAAAGTCCTGAGTTTTTAAAGGCAAGAATCCAATATATTTCAGAAGGAATCAAAGTGACAGCCACTAGGATAATGCTTGTTAGAAATTTTTATATCATATTTTTCCCGCTCACGACATTTATTTTAATATATATACTTAGAGGAGATACAGAGACAAAATCATTAGTAATCACATTTGTCATTTCAATAATTTTAGGAGGTATTTTTTGGTATTATTATTTCAAAAGCGATCTAAATGAAATAGAGAGCGATATGGAAGAGCTAAGTGATTTGGATGATAAAATTAATGAACTTGTATCTAAATCTTGATAGTTTTTTACTTTTTTATCAAATTTCAATGTCGGTATGTTTTCTTGAACTCAAAAATTAGAATTTATATCAATTAATTCCAGTGGATTTAATGCCAGTCCGTTTTTCCACATCTCAAAATGCAGATGAGGCCCGTCTGTTAAAGTGCCGGTATTACCTATTACCGCTATAGCTTCACCTCCTTCAACAAAATCTCCAATTTCTTTAAAAAGTGAAGAATTGTGTTTGTATACGGAGATAATACCATTAGGGTGTTGAATAATGATTGTGTTACCGGTCTCCGTACTCCAGTCAGAAAAAATAACGATACCTCTCATTATTGACTTAATTGGAGAGTTTTTATACCCTGCAATATCAATACCATAATGCCCTGATTTCACTTCGATTTGCTTGTTTATTTTACCTTCTAATGGTGCTGTAAAATGATATTCATTTAGACTTTTTCCTGTTGAATGAATCATCCTTTTTGTTTTCGAATTATTGTCTGAGGAAGCCACATTGTTCAGTGAAGGTGTATTAGCCTTATTTACAATTGCTGACGTATCATTACCCAAAATTATTTTTTTCAAAGATTTGTTATATTGTTCTTGAGTTTTCATTTTTGTCTCTAGCTTATCAATATATCTATTGAGCTTAAGAACATAAGTATTATTTTCGATATCACCATATCCAGGTACTAAATGCTTGATCGGCGTATACGAAATTAATAAAAACATTAAGATAAATAGCATTACTACAATGGTACTTAGAAAAATATATAGATTTCGCAGGTTCAAACTAAAAGAATACTTTTCTTTAAATGTGTTCTCATTCATTATTACTAATCGTAGATTTTCACTTTGTTTTTTCCTATTTTTTTCTCCCATTTTAATGCAAAGTTGACCGCTTAATTGATTTTACCTAGACTGAATGCCAATAATGTAATTTAATAACGTGCGTTTTAAAATATTTTTACAAATATAGTGTTATATTATTCGATATTTAAACTAATTTGGTGAATTATTAGATTTACTTTATTATTAGGACATATTTCACCGCTAAAACTTATATATATTTATGACACTTAGGAAAATTATTTTAGCCGTCATATTTTTAATAGGATTTGTATCACTCAATTCTTGTAAGACAACAAAGAAAAAAGGTGAAGTTTCTAAAGTCGGTAAATTTTATAAGAATACTACTGCCTATTATAATGGATATTTTAATGCTAATGAAATATATCAAAATGCATTGGTAGTCTTAGACAACCTGCACAGAGATGATTATAATCATATCCTTCCTTTGTATACATATAGAGATGTTCCGGACACAAAATCCGTTTCGCAAGATCTGGATAAAGTGGTAGAGAAGCTGGGAAGAGTAATCAATCTTCATCGTGTGGCTGACTGGGTCGATGATAGTTATTTGCTGATGGGAAAAGCTCAATATGTCAAACAAGATTTTGAAAAAGCTCAAAATGTATTTGAATATTTTGTCGATGAAATGAATCCTGCTTTTAAAAAATCTAATTACAAAACCAAGAAGTCAAAAAAAGCAAAAAAGAAAAAAGTAAAAAGGAAAAAACGTAAGAAAAAGAAGAAAAGTAAGAAAAAAAGGAGGACTAGAAAACAAAAAGAGGCAGACGATAAAAAAGAAGCTGAAAAAAAAGCCAAAGAGGAAGAAAAATTAAAAAAAGCAAAATCAGAGGTTGTAAAAAGTAGTACCTTTCATAGAAAAGGTTCAAAAAAAGATTGGGAAACATACAACGAAGGGTTGCTTTGGATGGCAAAGACTTATATCGAAAGAGAAAAGTGGGCATCTGCCTATTATCTATTGACAAGATTGAGAACAGAATACCAAAACAAAACTCTTAAACGCGAATACCCTAAAGTTAAAGCATATTATTATTTAAAGCAAAAAAATTATACGGAAGCTATTGAACCTCTTCAAAATGCTATATCATTTGCATCAGATAAAAAAGAAAAAGCAAGATTGGCATTTATTTTAGGACAGGTTTATGAGAAACTTGATAATTCTACCAAAGCATTTGCTATGTACCAAAAAGTTGGTAAATTTAAACCCGATTATGACTTGGAATTTAATGCAAAACTGAAAGTACTAAAAAACAATAGTGCAAATGAGGAAGATTATGTATTGAAAGAAATTAAAAATTTATTGAAAGAAGATAAGTACGCAGACTATAAAGATAATATTTATTATACTTTGGCTGTAATTAATATGCGAAACAACGATGTCCCTGAAGCTATTATTAATTTTAATAAATCTATTGCGAATAACAAAAGTAATCCTGCTCTTAAAGCAGAAGTATATTATCAATTGGCAGATATAAATTTCAAAAAACAAAAGTACATTCCCGCCAAAAAGTATTATGATAGCACTTTGATGGTAATAAACAAAACAGATGAAAGGTATCTTGAAATTAAAGGTCTTGCCAATAACCTTACGGAAATAGCAAAAAATCTTGAAACTATACAACTACAAGATAGCCTTATAAGAATTAGTAAGCTACCGAAAGATGAACAAATGGCACTTGCTATTGCGATTAAGAAAAAACAATTGGAGGAAAAGAAAAAAGAAAAAAATATACGTAAAAGTATAAATGAAAGAAAAAACGGTTTTGCCCAATCCTCGATAGGAGGTGCTGAAATGATGCGAGGTATGGGTGGTAAAATGAGTCGTATTAAAAGTTCATTTTTTATCTACAATAAATCATCTCTTGAAACAGGTAAAAAAGAATTCAAATCAAAATGGGGCACAATATTGTTGGAAGATAATTGGAGGCGCTCCAGTAAATCGGATAGTGATTACAACGATGGAGAAGATAGTGGGGGTGAAGATGAAGAGATAGCTCTGACGGACATAGAGATGAATAATTTGCTCCGTGGAGTTCCACGTACTCCTGACCAACTAAAAATGGCAAATTCCAGAATAATGTCATCAATGCTAAATCTTGGTATCTTGTATAGAGAAAAATTAGGTAATTATAAAAAATCTGCTGATATCTTGGAGCAATTGTTAAACAGGTATTCCGGTTTTGACGATGAATGCAAAGCAATGTATTATCTTCAATTTTCATACAAAGACCTTAACATGTATACTAAAGCCAATAATCTGGTTGCAAAAATGTCAAATTCATTTCCTGACTGCACGTATACAAAAGTATTGACAGACCCGGAATTTGTTAATTCAAGAAAAAACAAAGTAAATCTTAAGGAAAAATATTATGCTGATATCTTTGATTTGTATACAAATGGTGAATATGAAAAAGCTCAAGCAAAAATAAATAATGCTGATGAAGATTTCAAAAAAGATGCAAAGTTTGCTATAAAATTGGATTATCTTACGGCAAAAATAACAGGAAAAACTGAAGGTAGGGATAAATATATCCTAGCACTTGAAAGATTTATTAAAAAATATCCAAATTCAAAAGAAGTTATCCACGCTAAAGAAACCTTGAGATTTATCAAAGGTGATAAGGATACATTCAATAAACTTATCTATGAAGAAGACTTAGAAAAGTTCACGTATCAAAAAAACAAACTTCATTATATACTCATAGTAGTCCACGATATAAACGATGATGACTTGAAAATAATTAAAACGTCAATATCAAATTATAATAAGAGTTTTTATAAACTTGATAGGTTGAGAATGTCTAATATTTACTTTGATACAAAGGGAAAAGATCAGGTTATTCTACTTAGAAAATTTAGTAGCGCAGATGCTGCGATGAAGTATTATAATGATGTAATTAAACTAGATGGGGATTATATAGACAGCAAATACAATTATGAGATTTATGCTATCTCTCAAAAGAATTACAGGGAAGTAATCAAGCAACGATCTGTAAATAATTACAAGGGATTTTTTATTAAAAATTATTTTCAAGAGAAAAAATAATGAGAAAGAGAAGAAAAACAGGAAATATAATTTTAACTTGGGTTTTGTTTTTACTTCTTGTATTGAGTTTGACCCTAATTGGCCTTTCTATTTATTTTGAGCAAGTTCCTGATAAAACTGCTGATTTGGTAATTAAAAAAATAAATGGTGATAGCATATTGATATTACCATCAAGAGAATCTATGATTCAGGATATAAATAAGAAAGATGAATTAATAGATTCTCTAAGAATACAATTGAAAGAATTAGAAAAATTAAAGTCTCATAAAAGAGCACTGGTAAACGTAGAGTCAGGGACTCTCAATATGAGGAATAAACCCCTTTTAGCTTCATCAATTGTTGCCAAAATACCAGACAGTAGCTATGTGGATGTCTTGTATTTTGACACTCATTATTTTTATCTAAACGGTAAACGTGGACGCTGGTGTAAAGTCAAATACGCTGATACAACCGGTTGGGTATGGGAAAGCTTTATTAAAATTCAAAATTAATTTTTTATTAAATCTTAACCATTTTTCCTGATCTGATATTACCGTTTTTATATTTTACCCTGATATAGTAGAGACCTTGTTTTAAGGGGGAAATATCAAGATTCCATGTGTTTTTCCGTTCCATTAACTTGTAGCCTAATTGATTGAAAATTTCAATTTTTTCTATTTTGCTCATTACTGATATTGTGATATTTTTCTTGGCTGGATTGGGGAAAATATCAATTTGGTTTGAACCTTTAGTTACTATTCCGGAAGATAATGGTTGCCGGTATTCATAAAGACCCAAATCCGGTTTGTTCCCGTAATATTTAAGGGAAATACCTTCATTTTGCATCCAATTTAGAGGTCTGTCGAGATATAATATATTATTGTTGTAATCAACTGAATCCAAAACGGCAATATCACCGCTTTCCAATTTGACGGTATCCGGTAAAAGCCATTTTATACCATATCCGTCAAAGAAATATCCGGCATTTTTTACATGCATTTCCCTTCCGCTACCATTTGTTAGTGTTGCGGTAAGAAAATCTCCGGTATCTATCAATTTGCTATCCTTTTGCAAGTGAAAATCATATAATGCAGTGTCTGCAAAAAGCGGATTAATTTCAATATTTTTGCTGTAAAATGCAGGGTAATTTGATTCAAACCAATCAATGGTATTTCCTTCTCCTTGCCATTGACCAATTACATTTTCGCCTGCTTCTGTTGAAAACAAATCGTTATTTCGCATAAAAAATCCTTCCAAACCGGTTTTATATACATGTTGAAAAGGCTTATTCCCTTCACATCCTATATTTTTATAAAAAATATTATTTACAATCTCATTATCAAAATAATTGTCTGATTCGGGATTATCAGTAGCTATCCCACCGCATTTGTTTCTATAAAAAACGTTGTGATATATCTTATTGTGTTTATTGTACAATGCTTCATCTTCATAATATTGCATACCGATTCCAACATTATTGTCATAAAATGTATTGAATCTTATTATACCGTTTTGTGCAGCATATTGAATACCGTTTCCCCCCGAAGGACTGTAATAATATGATGTTCCGGAAAAGGTATTGTATTCAATCAGATTATGTTTTGTAGCATCTTGGATATTGAATTCGTGATCAAAACCAGCATCTTCACAGTCGTATATTTCTCCGGCTTTTTGGTTTTCATTGTAAAAAGTATTTTTTCGTATCACGTTATAATTGCCGCATTTTATCACCCATAAAGCATGTTCTGCGTTTGTGAAAATATTGTCTTCAATCAAATTATAGTCGGATTTTATCAATGACAGATTGTCCTGAGTACTATTCTCTATAATATTGTTTATGATTTTATTATGGGTGGCTTCCTGAAAAAACAATCCGGTTTTGGAACTTCCGTATTCATCCAATGCATTGCTGAAAGTATTGTCCAAAATAATATTGTAATGAGCATTTACCCCGTACAACCACCTTCTCACGCTATCTATTTTTAGTCCTTCTATCCAGATATATTGTTTGTCATTGAGGTTTATTGCCGGTATTAATGATTCACCGGTGATAATCACTTCTTCTGAATTGTAATTATTGAAAGTGATATAACTATTTTTGGTTCCTGAATTTTGAGGAGATAGAGTTTCACTATATTTGCCTTGACGAATATGCACATAATTTCCGGCTTTTGCCACGGCAGCAGCAGCTGAAATCGTGTTGAAAGCCATTTTTGTTCCATTACCGCAGGAACGGTTTTGTACGGAATAATCATCACAAAAACTCTGTGCTATCTTATTATCGACATATAATACATCAAAATTTACCGGTGTATATTCATAAGCTCCGATGTCCGGTTTAAAGCCTTTGAAATCATTGTTTATCCCCGGAATTAGAACAGCTGCATTTATCAATTTACTATTGCTTTGCAATTTGAAATTGCCTGCGTCCGGTTCAACAAATTGTGGCGATAGGGATATACCGTTTTTTTCCATATCCGTAGCCTCTTGAAATTCCTGTAAATTAGAATAGTGGTGTGAACCCGGAGTCCAATACACAAACATTGAAGAATCCTTTGTATATAAATTGTCATAATCCATATCCAAAGTCCTGTCTCCGTCACCATATAGATATGACAAAGCATAACGAGTACCTGTAAAAGCATTATTGCGTGAGTAGACCTTGTTCCAATTTCCCGGCACTTTGAATTCTATTCCATCTACACCGGGCATTGCAGCATCACAAGTATTGTGAAATAAATACATTTTTCCGGATTTGCCATATCCGCTACTATTGAATTTGAAGGACATTCCCCTGTAAATACTATTACCGTATCCCGTGTTGTAAATCACATTGCGAATAGCGTAAGCCGGTCCTTTAACTACCGGAGCAAATGATATTCCCACCAACACATCATGAATGGTATTGTTCCAAACACGGATATTGGCACCATTGCCGTCAACAGAGATGCCGTCATCTCCGGCTTTGTATATCAAATTGTTATAAATATCCAGGTTTACCGGTGATTCATTGTCGTAAAAACTACCTGTGGATATTCCGTCCATGCAATTGTGAAAAATATTGTTGCGAATGACATTGCCTCTACCGTAAACAGGATCGTAAAAACCAATAAGAGTACTTTCAACGATGGTAGCCTTCATCCCATCCCAATCCCAATCTTCCGTAGTATCATAAAATTCACAATTTTGGATAGTTACTTGATTTGAATTGCGTTTTAGACCAATTCCCAGATTATTGATGGCAAATATACAGTTGTCAACAACATTGTGACTTGAGCTGTGAAAATACAAGGCTTTAGCCCAATTCCCTTGTCCGTAATAACGAAAAGTCAGGTTTCTAAAATGAAAATAATCCTGTTGGTACATATTAAATGCACGATGCTCTTTTGATATATTAATAGTAAGATTATTGGGGTTTTTGCCGGGAATATTTATATATAATTTATTTTCATCACAATAAAAACCATCTTGATTCCATCTGCGGTTTTTCAAATCTTCGTATGATTTATAACCATACAATCTGTTACCTTCTGCGACTACCAACTGAGTATTGGCGACATTTATTGTAGTCATATAAATATCATTTTCTACATTTTGCCAGATAAATGCGGTAGTATCCGAACCATCCAATATCGCTTTCTCGCCGGTTTTACCCCTAATAGTAATCGGTGCATCATAGTCGCCTGAACTATTTAATACAAAATTGCCATCATAGTAAACACCTCCCAATAAAACAACTTCTTCTCCGGCTCTTACTTTGGTGACGGCATCATGCAATGATCCCGGATTGGATAAAGTAAATTGCTCTCCGCTCCCTTGCGGGCTAACATAATACGAATGCGAAGCGGATTTCCATACCGGATTGGAGCGTGTACTAATGGTAGAGACTTCAACCCGGCCATTTAGATAAGGTCCGGTTTCATCGGAATAAATAAGTTTCACATCATAAGAAACTCCTGGTTTCAAGCCAAACAAACTTCCTACTATCTGTGTGTCGCTAATGCGGGTAGGAGGAAATCCTTTTTGATATTCACCATCGTGTTCTCTATATTCGATAGTGACTACTGCATCGTGTTGGGGATCATCGTTATTGTTGATGACAATATTGATACCGATAGTATGATAATTGGGATAAAATTCAATATCTGTAGCGTGAATGATAGAAAATGATATTAAGAATATAAGAGATAGAATTGATTTTTTCATATTTGTACATTTTAAATTACTAATATCTATTAGCTCTTCTTTAACTCAAAAGCACTTTACCCGAGAATATATATTTTTTCTGCAGTATACTATTATAAGATGAAAATGGTAGTGTCATTGCTGCATTGATATAAGAATAAAAAATATTTTTAAAAATTTATTGCATTTTTTATGTCACAAAACATCATTTTTTTCATACTATATGTAAAAGACATATAATTATGAAATATCTTAAGAAAAAAAATCAGATTATAGAACTTATTGCCGGTATCTTAAAGGAAAATTTTGGAGAGATGAATATTTCTAAGGCAAAAATTGAAAAGTATATTGATAAGGAGTATATAAAAAATTATCTAATGCCTTAGAATTCATTATATACAGGAGAATATAAATTATCTTTTCTATATTGTCCAATATCCACATATTTCAAATAGGTTGTCGTGTGGTCTAAAATTGATTTTTGTTTATCGATTTTCATATTTTGTTTTGTTGCAAATTTCATATTCATATTTTTCAAAGATTCTATACATTTTTGTTGTCGATGCTTGAGTATTCTACTCGGGTTGAAATATTTTGAGCTTTCAGCTCAAAGGTTTTTAAAAAGAAGAATTTGATGCCGCCTTAATATTATTAGAGTAAATTGTTCTGTATCTACATCTTTTATACATCTTAATTGTTTTTACTAAAAGCAATTTGTAAATATTATATAAATTTATATATGAATTTGTAAGAATTTGATAAATATATAGTTCTTTTAATTGTACTTTTGATAAAAAAAAGATGGAATTCCAAGAAAAAGACAAAAGAATCATTGAAAAAATGATTAAAATAAGTAAGAAAAAGCCATTACTTCCAGAGACATTTATTCCTTGGGATTACAAAGAAAAAGGTGAAGAAATATATCTTTCAGATGAATTGATATCAATAGGTGGGCTGGATGAATATGAAAAATTAACCCAAAAACAAAAAATAGAACTAGGAAAACATGAATTGGGGCAAGTAATGTATTCTTATGCATGGTCTGAAACTATGGCTTGTGCCTTTTTTAATCGGAGATTATTGAAAATTGACATGACCGATTTTGAGTATAAGTTTCTTATAAGGGAGACAATCGAAGAATACCGACATCAAAGCATGTTTTGCGATGCTATTGAAAGAATTGATGAAAAACCTTTGCCTCCTACTTCAATTCATAAATGGATTGCGAGTTTAACCGTAAAAATCGCACCTGATTCAATTATGTTTTTGTCTGTACTTGCAATCGAACTAGCAACCGACATATATGGCAATGTATTGAGAAAGGATAAAAATATTCATCCTGTTGTGCAGAAAGTTTCAGAGCTACATCATATCGAAGAAGAAAGGCATATACTGTATGCAAAGCTTTGGTTAAAAAAATATACTGAAAATGCCGGAATAATTCACAGGACAATTTATGCTTTGGTGGTAATATTAAATTTATATTTTATGCGAACTATGTATGTTAGATCTGAAATTTTCAGTCATGTTGGATTTTTAAACCCGAAGAAAACTTATAAAAAGGCAAAAGTGAATCTAGCTAAAAAGTTTGGTGAGCTTTGCCTTAAAGAAGTAACAGAATATGTAGACTCTTTTAATGGGTGGAATACTTTCACAAAATTCATAGCAAGAAAGATACTAAAAATAAGTATTTAATTTTAAGTTATATACATTTATTCAGAGATTTTGCAATTATTCATTAAAAAAAATAAGATGAACAGCTATATCAAATATATTGGTAGTTATTTGCCCGGGAAACCACTCAATAATAAAGAATTTATCGGGATGTATAACAACAAACTATTATCTTCTGAAATTGTAAGTATACTTTTTGGTGGGAAGCAAAGATATTTTGCAAATGGGATGCAAAGTTCGGATTTAGCCGTTAATGCTGCTTTAAAGTTTTTGAAAAAAGAAGATAAGGCTAAAATAGATTTGTTGATGTTTGCTTCAGCAAGTGCTGATCTGATAGAACCAGCGACAGCAAATATAGTTCAAAAAAAACTCGGGCTTTCTTGTCCTGTTTTTGATATAAAAAATGCTTGCAACAGCTTTTTGTCCGCAATGGAGATTGCAAATTCATTTATCTCAAATGGGACTTACCAAAACATACTTATTGTTTCCGGTGAAAAGCCAAGTGATACTATTCGGTTTGACCTAAAAGATAAACAGGAACTCAAAAGCAATATCGCTTCGGTATCTTTTGGAGATGGCGGTGCAGCGGTATGGATGACTTCGACAAATGAAAAAAAGGGTATAGAGTATATAAAATTTTTATCGATGGGAAAGTTTTGGAATCTTTCAACGGTATTAGGTGGTGGTTCAATGTATCCATTTGATTCTGACAAGAATTATTTTCATGGTGAAACAGCAAAATTAATTAATGTTTTAGGTGATAGCGAAGCAAGACAATTTGCAATAGATTGTTTTGAAGACGGCCCATGGGAAAAAGATGAAATAGATTTATTAATAACGCATCAAGTTGCAACTCATTTTTATAAAAGTCTGGCAGAAACAATAAATTTCCCTTTAGAGAAAATCTACAAAACCTTTCATAAATACGCAAATACAGCATCTACAGCTATACCGATTGCTTTGCACGATGCGATAGAAAGCGGGGCAGTTGACAAAGGAGATAAGATAATGCTTTTGGGGGTGGCAGCAGGTGTTAGCATCTCTGTAGTCTTTCTAACTATTTAAATAAAATAAATGAAAAATATAACATTATACAGGTCTCCTCTTATTGAAATGTTGGAAAGCAAGAATCAAGATACTCCTATATTATTTTATAACAATAGTAGCTATACCATATCTGATATTTTACATAATGCAAAAAATATTGCTGTAAACCTTAAAAAACTGGGATTTAAGGAAGGAGATAAAGCTGTGCTTTTAGCAGAGCCGAATATAGATTTTATAAGTACACTTTATGCGATAATAATGTGCAAAGGTGTAACTGCGATTATAGATCCTGAAATGGGGAATTCACTTTATCTTAATAGGCTAAATCAATTCAAACCAAAGTGGCTGTTTATAGATTTTCGTTTAGTATTATTGCAAAAATATAATTGGTTGCGGATGATATATAAAGCAATCAAGTCAAATTCATTTTACATTCCATCTATTGATAATGTACGCTATGTGATAATGGGTAAAAAGAATATTTTCAAATCTAAAATCAACTTATACAATCTGAAAGCTAATGCTAATACTTCTATTGATTGGGAAATTTCAAAATTAAAACAAGACTTTTTAGTTACATATACATCAGGTACTTTAGCGAAACCCAAAGGTGTTGTTCATTCAGATTATTCCTTAGTTAACAGTCTAAAGCTATTGGCTAATAAGATAAGTAAATATAAAGATGAAAACATGGTCAGCTATTTGCCTCATTTTGCTCTTATCGGTATCATGGCAAATGTTAAGGTGTTTTTATGGAGCAAGGGTCTAAATGCATCAAAGAGGATTAAGTTTTTAAATAAATACAATATAAATATTTTCTTTGGTCCTCCGGTTGAAATAAATGAATTAATTGAATATTGCAAGCAAAACAATTTGGAATTTCCTACTTCCTTAAATTATATTCTTCTTGGTTCTGCCCCTATATATAAACCATTTTTGAAAAAACTAAAAAATGTCACAAAAGCAAAAGTAGAATGTCTTTATGGTATGACTGAAAACCTTTTGGTAAGTCATATTACTGCTGAGGAAAAATTGGAGTATAAAGGTACAGGAGATATCGTAGGCAATCCATTTAAAGGTGTAAATATGAAGATTTCTGATGAAGGAGAGATCTGTATTAAGTCAAACCAATTATTTTCAAACTATCTGTACCGGAAAAACGAAAATGAGTACCATCAAACAGGTGATTTGGGCTTTATAGACAAGCAAGGTAGAATCGTACTAATCGGTCGAAAGAAAAACATGATAATACGGAAAGAATACAATATTTATCCCGGTTTGTATGAACCAATAATAAATTCTATTCCACAAGTACAACAGGCTGTGATGGTGGGAAAATACAATAATACAAAGTCTGATGAAGATATTTATTTAATAGTACAAAAAGAGAGTGAAATATCCGAAGGTAAACTTAGAAAACTACTTAAATCGGATAAATATGGTATTGATTATTCAGCTTTACCTGATAAAATTATCTTCGTTAAAATACCAAGAAAAGGACGACAGCAAAAAATTGATTACTCTGCATTATACAATCTTCTCAAATGAATCCTATAAAAGATATACTTATTACCGGAGCAACAGGTTTCGTCGGAGCACATTTGATTAAGCATTACACGAAGCTAGGACATAATGTAACTGCACTAGGGAGAGCAAAAATACCCCCAAAAGCTCTTCTTGAAACAGGAGCTCAATATTTTGTTGGTGATATCACAAAAGACAATCTTCCCCAAAAAACTGATATTCTTATTCATACCGCCGGTCTTGCCAGTGATACTGCCACGTGGAAGGAGCTTTATAATACTAATGTAAATGGCACTAAGAATCTTATTGCAAAAACGAAACACAAGCTATTTGTTTATATATCATCTTCTTCAGTCTATCCTATATCAAATGCTGTTCATGCTGAAAATGAAATTATTAACCCCGATAATTTGAATAACTATGGCAAATCAAAGTATCTTGCCGAACAAGTAATAACGAAATACAAGTCTTATACTATATTGAGACCAAGAGCGATATATGGAACCCATGACCGTGTATTGTTGCCTAGAATACTCGGGATGAAAAAACGGAATAAAATCATATCTCCTTGTGATTTGAATAAAAGTATATCGATGACAAATATCGACAATCTTAAAACCGCCATAGATCTTTGTGTGGAGAATACAGATTTGGTATCAGGCAAAACTTACAATATAGTAGATGACAATATATATAACCTAAACGATATAATCTATGAGTTATTAACTTCAATATTTCAACAAAAATTGCAATTATTTAGTATTCCTCATTCCATTTCAAAGTCTTTATGTAAGTTGTTCAGTGTATTGAATATTGAGTCAAGATTAAATAAGACATCATTGGATATGATTTGTCACAATCATTTGCTAGATATCTCAAAAATAAAATCCGAACTTGGATATAAGAGCGAGTTTGACTTTAAAACAACTTTGCCTATGATAAAACTTTGGCTCTCGGACAAGGATATTACCAAGTTTATAGAAGACCCTTCAAAAGAACCATGGTTATGAACCCCGGATTACAACCAAAGCGTTTATACTAAACTATTATAGAATTTTGTAATGTAACTTCTCGGAATTATTTTTTAAATAACATTTTACCCATTTCTTTAATACTCAATTTTTTCCCATACATAAGTATACCTGCCCTGTAAATCTTGGCGCTAAACCATATAAATAATACACAGGTAAGAATCAACAGAACCAAAGAAACAATCACTTGCCATATAGGGGGATCAAACGGTAATCTGGCAGGCATTACAATCGGTGAAAACAATGGAAACATCGAACCAAATACCGCAAGGGGACTATCAGGATCATTTACCGCGTTCATCATAATAATCATCGCAAATATGACGGGAATAGTTATAGGCATAATTAAACTTTGGCTTTCTCCCTGATCATCGCCGATAGCAGAACCAACAGCAGCAAATAGAGAAGAATAGAGAAAATATCCACCTAAAAAATACAATATAAAAGAAGGTAGTATTACCCACCAGTTTAGTGAAAAGAATTCATTTATTATTTGAGAAATATTGAAATCTTTGAAATCATCCGGGTTGATTTGCCCTTGCATACCGGTAAGATCTGTACTTTCAATTCCACCTCCAAATATTGCACTTGCAACTGCCATTATTACAGGGATAAAGATAATCCAAATGATCAATTGAGTAAGCCCTACAGCTCCTACCCCAATCACTTTACCAACCATCAATTCAAATGGTTTAACGGATGAGATAATTATCTCTACTATCCTGTTTATTTTTTCTTCCATCACAGAACGCATCACTTGTGTTCCAAAAATAAATATAACCATATATAGTAAAAATCCCATCACAAAAGCTAAAGCGGTTGCAATAATAACAGACAATTTACCCGTTTTGTCATTTTTTGAATCCGATAATGCATTTTCCATACTCACATCAACCGAAAAACTATTAATCAAATCTTTATCTATATCAGATTTATCTATCTTATAATCTTTAAAAGCTCTACCAATGTGATTTTCTACTTTTTCAAGGGTGATAAGTCCTGGTTTTTTCTTCGAATAATACTGAGCTTTTATTTTTTTTGATTCGCCGTCATATGGTGGTATAAACACTAATATATCATAACCTCTTTCATCATAAGTCTCCTTTATTGAATCCAAAGGCTCGGAGGTAAACTCATAGATATTGCCGTTTTTAGCATTATTAAATTTCTTGAAAATGCCTGAGTCATCTTTTACTATTATCTTCTTTTTTTCTTTTGCCGCCATATATCCGGACAATACCCCCATACCAATAGTTAAGGTTGCGAAAGCTAAAGGAGCTAGAAGAGTTATAAGTAAAAATGATTTTTTCCTTACCCTAATCAGATATTCTCGTTTTATTATCAACCAAAGTTTATTCATCTTTATTTCTTTT
>Ga0256833_1001188_pt1 | contig 19436 bp, 10 predicted proteins | sample 356284metaG_FD_190535 | JGI IMG/M metagenome (GOLD analysis project Ga0256833, IMG submission 190535) | Hydrothermal vent microbial communities from Mid Atlantic Ridge, Atlantic Ocean - 356-284 | ecosystem: Environmental > Aquatic > Marine > Hydrothermal vents | place: Atlantic Ocean: Mid... | reverse complement strand
GCCGATATCGATACGATCAGGGATGGTGGGAATGGCGATGCTGTGGATATCCAGCCGCCAGTACATGACGGCCACCAGAATGAGGGCCAGGGCCACCTGCCAGGGGAATTTTGAGCGGGCCAGCATACCCTGGGCGTCTCCCCGTTTTTTGCGAATCCCCGCCAGATCGTCGAGGAATCCCAGCGCTCCGAAGGAGAGCAGGGCGAAGACGGGGACCATGGCGGATTCGCCGATGAGGGTGAAGCCCAGCAGATTGGCCAGGTTCAATCCCAGGGTGATGAGCACCACCGGCGCAATGAAGAGAATGCCGCCCATGGTGGGGGTTCCGGCCTTGACCTGATGCGATTTGGGGCCCTCCATGCGGATGCGTTGTCCCATCTGGTGGGATTTGAGCAATTGGATGAGGGGTTCTCCCCAGATGACGGCCAGGAAGAAGGCTAATGTGGCCAGGGTGAGTGGATAGGACATGGGGCGGTGTGGGGGATGATGATATGTCGTGCGTTCTGCGGTGGACGGAGGAGGTGCGATGCGCTGGCCGTGAATCCTGGGGAGCCGTTGGCGTCAGGCGCATCGCACCTCGATCGTTGTGGCAGCGCCCATCACTCATTGACGGGCGCTGTGAGCCGGGAGACGATCTCGTCCATGCGCATGGCGCGTGAACCCTTGATGAGAATGAAATCGCCGGGACGAATCAGGTCCATGGCGATGTTGATGGCTGCTTCCGCCGACGCCGCTTGATGGATCTTGTTCTGGTCCATGCCCAGGGCGCGGGCTTCTTGGGCGATCCAACGGGCCCGCTGACCGACGGCGATGAGGATATCGCAGGTTTCGGCGGCGCGGGCGCCCACCAGACGGTGTCCTTTTTCTTCTTCGCCGCCCAGTTCCAGCATATCGCCCAGGATGGCGATACGACGTCCGGACATCTCTTGCAGGAGGTTGAGGGCGGCGATGGTGGAAGGCGGGCTGGCGTTGTAGGTGTCATCGATGATGGTGCTGTCGTGATAGCCGGGCGCGATGTCGATGCGCAGCCGGGCGTTGACGTCTCTCAGGCCGCGGATGATCTCCTCCCAGCTCAGGCCCGCCAGCAGGCCTACGGCCGCGGCCCGCAGCGCTGTGTGTACGCTGTGTCGGCCCAGCAGCGGCAGGTTGGCGTAAAGCGTATCTTCCTGGCCGGAGGGGAGGCGGTGATGAAAGCGGAAATGGATGCCGGAGAGGCCGTAGCTTTCTATCTCGTCGGCCCAGAGATCGGCTTCGGGCGTGAGGCCGTATTTGAATACGGGCGCCGGACTGAGCCCGGCCATTTTTCTGACCCATTCGTCATCCCAGTTGAGGATGGCGCGGCCGCCGGGGGGCAGGGCGCGGATAAGCTCCGCTTTGCCGCGGAAGATGGCTTCCATGCTGCCTGCCCGTTCCAGATGAATGGGGCCGATGTTGGTGATGACGCCGATGTCGGGACGGGCGATTTCGCAAAGCCGGGCGATTTCGCCCTCGACATAAAAACCCATCTCCAGCACCGCGTAGCGGTGTTCGGGCCGCAGTTGCAGCAATGAGAGGGGCAGGCCGATCTCGTTGTTGTAGTTGCCGGGCGTTTGCAGGGTGGCGTAGCGCTGGCGCAGCACCGCGGCGGTGAGTTCTTTGGTGGAGGTTTTGCCCACGCTGCCGGTGATGGCGACAACGGCGGGCGTGTGACGTCCTCGCCAGTATGCGGCCAGGTTTTGCAAGGCCGTGAGGCTATCGGGGGTGAGAAAGAGGATGGGGGGGGTGATGTGCGCCGGTGCGGGCTCGGAATCGGGCCGGATCACCTGCATAGCGCTGGCATCGTCCGGCAACCGATGGGCGATGATGGCGGCAGCCCCGCGGGCGATGGCGTCGGCGATGTAATCGTGGCCGTCGCCATGTTCGCCGGGCAGGGCGATGAAGCAGCTTCCGGGCGTGGCCCGCCGCGAATCGATGACGAATTCCGAAATGGGAAATGCGGCCAGCGAAGGATGACTGTGCTGGCCGCCTAATCCCAGATAGATGTCGGTGAGGGTGAGGCTCATGGCGTCTCGTTCAAGCGGATATCATCGGGCGGGATGTTGTACATGTTGATGATGGCCTGGGCGATTTCGTGGAAAACGGGCGCTGCGGTTTGTCCGGCCCAGGCTGATGTTTTGGGACGCTCTAATTTTACCAGAATCAGAAATTGTGGATCGTCTGCGGGAAAGAATCCGACAAAGGTGGTGATGGTGCGGTTTTCTTTATAGCCGCCCAGGCCCGGAATCTCGGCGGTGCCTGTCTTGCCGGCGATGGCGTATCCGGGAATGGTTGCTTTTTTGGTGTGGTTGGCGGCCGCGATCATCATCTGGGTGAGGGTGCGGGCGGCGTCGGTGGAGATGGCCCGGCTGACGGACTCGGGCTCCTTGACCCGCACTTCGTCGCCGCGGATGACCATGCTCACAGTGTAGGGGCGGTGCAGGACCCCGCCCGAGGCGATGGCGGCCACCGCATTGGCCATCTGCAACGGGGTGACGCTGATGCCCTGGCCGAAGGAGTTGGTGGCCAGATAGCCGGGCACCCAGTTGGGTTTGTTGGGGTTGTTTACGATGCCGCCGGCCTCATACGCCAGATCGATGCCTGTATCGATGCCGAAGCCGAAGCGGGAGACGGTTTTGTAGAAGTCCTCTTCGCCAATGTCTACGGCGATCTTGGCGGTGGTGACATTGAGGGATTGCGCCAGCGCCTGCTGGGCCGTGACTTCGCCCCGGCCTTTGCGATCCCAGTTCTGGACGACTTGTTCGAAGTAGGTGTATTTTTGGGCGTCGTTATATTTGGTTTCGGGCGTGATGACGCCTTCGTTCAGAGCCGCGGCAAAGGTGATGAGTTTGAACACCGAGCCCGGTTCATAGATTTCACTGATGGCGGGGTTGATGTAGCGGTTATCGGACGGGACATTGGAGTAATCGTCGGGATTATAGTCGGGATAGCCAGCCATGGCCAATACGGCGCTGCTTTTGGGATCCATGATGATGACAACGCCGCTGTCCGCCTGATATTGATCGATTGCCGCTTTTAGTTGGGTTTCGGCCACATATTGCAGGGTGCGATCCAGAGAGAGAATGAGGTCGCGCCGGGCCAGAGAGGGGATGAAAGGGCTCTCGGGCAGCATGTCCGCTTGCTGATTTCCTGTCATGTGCGGCGTCGGTTGGGGCAGAATTTTGTTGTCTGGGGCCACCAAAAAACTGTCGAAGTAGCTTTCCAGCCCATAATGTCCCACATTATCCAGATCGACGAAACCCAATACATGAGAGGCCAGATTTCCCTCGGGGTGGAATCGAACGGGATAGACGTACACGCCGATTCCGGTCAGGTCCATGGCCTTGATGGTTTCTCCGGTTTCCGGGCCGATATCTGGATTGAGAGTGATGTTCTGACCCTTGTCATCATTTTCATCGAACAGCGTCAACAATTCCTGTTCGGACATGCCCACCTGGAGCGCCAGTTTTTTGGCGACGATTTTTCTGGTTTTGGGACCCATGATGTAAGGGGACGCCACCACTGCGTAGCGAAATCGTTGGATGGCGAGGGGATGGCCGTTGGCGTCTACGATGGATCCGCGCAAGCGAAGCTTCAGGGGCGTTTCCGTCACCTGTTCTTCCGGCATGATCCCGAAAATCTGATGCCGCACCAACTGCACGGCCAACAGCAGCGCAAATATCCCGAACAGGATCATCAGGATATTGATGCGCCGCGTTGCCGAGGGCTTTTTTTTCTGTTTTCGCGTTTCGTTTTCCGCCGACGTCAGATCGTGAGGCGTCAGTTGGTGGTAATGATGACGGAAGCTCATACTGATGATGGTGATCGATATGCGGGTTTTGAGCTTGAGAAAAGAAGCCTCCAGGCGCTATCTGCGTACAGCAACTTCGTTGTTTTTCACAAATGCAGGCGCGCCGTTATTGTATCGAACATATTTGATTTGATCTGGCGCAGGCGGGCCATATCCCGAGGCCCGGGCGCGACGCACCATCGCTTCCATGCTCTGGGTTTGGGCATAAAATGCGAGGGATTCTGCATTCAGCCTTTCCTGCCGGGCGTAATCCTGCTGTTTGACCCTGATCTCCAGTTGTGCGGCATAAAGCGCGGACGTCTGGTAAACGTAAAGGCTGAGCATGATCGTTGCGCCCAGGATCAGCAGGATGAGTATCAGCGCGTTGTGGGTGCGGACACGGGCTTTATGCCGTTCGATGGGTTGGGTGTTGGAAGTGATGACGTTTTGTTGGATCATCCTGCCTGCTCCTCTCTCTGGATGGTCAGGGGTAAAATCAGACTTAAATCCCAAATAGGAAGGCGATTGGGAGTGTTTGAGCGTATGGGTGGTTGACTCGACCGGAACGAATGCCATCGATACGATTTATCTCGACGGTTATTTGGGTCCCCATGATGGCAAACAACCATGCAGCGCTGCATGGCGTGATGACTTACAGTTTCCGAACCGCCCGCAGTCGGGCGCTGCGACTGCGCGGATTGCGGGCGATTTCGTCGGGGGACGGCGTCCGGCCCTTGCGGACTATTTCTTTGACTTGAGCGTGATGGCCGCAGATGCAGATGGGGGTGTGCGGGGGACAAATGCAATCGCGGCTTTCTGTGCGGAAGGTGTGTTTGACGATGCGGTCTTCCAGGCTGTGGAAGGTGATGACGGCCAGAACGCCGCCCGGTTTTAGCAAGCTGATGGCCTGCGGGAGAGCTGCTTCCAGTGCGCCCAGCTCATCGTTGACGTAAATGCGCAGGGCCTGAAAGGTGCGGGTGGCGGGATGCAGGCGGGCGCCCGGTTTGCGCCCGATGGCCCGCACGATGACGTCGGCCAATTGGGTGGTGGTGACGATGGGGCGGTTGGCGACGATAGCCCGGGCAATGCGTCGGGAGCGACGTTCTTCGCCGTAGCGATAGAGGATGTCTGCAAGCTCCTCAGCGTCCAGCGTATTGACGATATCGGCGGCGCTGGCTCCGGTTTCCGGATCCATGCGCATATCCAGCGGGCCTTCGCGGTTGAAGCTGAAGCCCTGCTCCGCCTCATCGAATTGGTAAGAAGAAACCCCCAGATCAAAGAGGATGCCATCGACCTGAGAGAAATCATGCTTGCGGGCGACATCGGCGATGCGTCGAAAATTAGCTTGTATCAGGGCTGTGCGGCGGCTAAATCGAGCCAGGCGTTGCTGCACTCGCTCGATGGCTCGTGGATCTGCATCGAGGCCCAATAGTCTGCCAGCGGGCGCTGACGCTTTCAGAATGGCTTCGGCGTGGCCGCCTCCGCCCAGGGTGGCGTCGATGTAAACGCCGCCGGAGAAGGGCGCCATGATTTGCAGCGTTTCTTCCAGCAGGACAGGACTATGGCTCTGTTGGGGGGATGTCACGAATGATTGTCGGGGACGTTTGTGTTATGATTAAGAATCTGAGGATCCGGGAGCAGTTTGCGGGCTAGAAACCCAGAGAGTCCCATCTCTCGGCATAGTTATCGATATTTTCCACCAGCTTCTGCTGCTCTTTCCGCCAATGGTCTGCATTCCAGATTTCTACATAGTAGTCGGCGCCCGCCACGACCACATCATCGGTCAATCCGGCATGCCGACGCAGCGCAGGAGGAATGTTGATGCGCCCCATGCCGTCCGGCTTAACCAGCGCTGCGCCCGAAAAGAAGTGTCTGCGGAATGTGCGGGCGTCCATCGAGGCGAAGCCCATTTCGCGGATTTTCTCTCGAAAGACGTCGAACTGGCTTTTGGGAAACAGCATCAGATAATTCCGCATTCCCCGAGTGATGACCGCTTCTTCCTGCCCCAGCGCTTCGCGAAAAGCGGCCGGCAGGGTGATCCGGCCTTTCTTGTCGAGCCCGCGCTGAAACTCACCGAGAAACATGCGGTCGAAAACGGGGGAATTAGGGATGGATGGCTCGCTCATTGGGATTGTTTGACACTTTCTTGCCACTTTCTGCTACTTGCAGCCACTCTTTGCCACATTATACATGACCCGCGAGGATAGTGCAAGTCTATTTTGCATAAAATAGCGAAAAAAACCGGAAAAATGCGAAAATTGTGGGATAATTTTGTCGATGTTCGTGACAATCCGGGTGCATTGTGTCACAATGTGTGCAAGGTTACTCAAATAGGATTCAATTAGGCCCCCATTTTGAAACGCTCCCTTTCCTTCGCCTGACTTGCAATAATCTCCAGTTTTGTGTATGATAACTGCCAGTCAGGCAGATACGTCCAAAATGAAAGATGAGAATTGAATGAGAGTCCTTTGCCACTATGGTGAATGGAAGGGTTTCGTATGGTTTTTTGAGGTTTTGATCTTGACAGGCGGGAATGGGTGTGCTAAACTTGTCATTCGCGTCGAAAAGAAAAAAAGCCCATTCTGCCTGAAAACAAAAATCCGCTCTTGCTCCTCCCACTGCCTCGGGCGCTTCACAAATTATTACATGCTTCAGTTTCGATAGACGTTATCCACGATTGGCTGACGTCCCGAATTGTTACGCCCACCGTCAGGTTCGGTGGGCTGATTGCGCGTAAGGAGGCCGTTGTATCGAAGTGCGGGTTGGAAAGGTGGGGGTTATCATTTCTTCGCGCCCTTAGCAAGGCCGTGAAACGCAGCATCGCCCGAGGCGATGCCTTGCGCTTTGCAGTTTCGTGGCGAGTCGTAAAAGAACCGGAGTAAGTCAGCTTGTCTTTTCTCTGGATGACACATTTTTTCAAGGAGTTTTAGTGCACATGCCCGCGACCAGAACGCCGAACCTCATGGTTCACCGCAAGTCGTATGCACGACTGCAGCCGGTGATGCCGCTTCCGCAGCTTATCTCTGTGCAGCTCAATTCTTATCAATGGTTCCAGGAAGAAGCATTGAAGCAGCTCTTCAAAGAGATAACGCCTATCGTTTCCTATAACAAGAACCTTGAGTTGCATTTCGGAGATTATCGTTTTGGCGATCCCGCGTTTTCTGTCAAGGAATGCCGCGATCGCGAATCCACTTACAATATGCCTCTGTATGTGCAGGTGAAGCTGGTAAATCGCGAGACGGGCGAGATTCAGGAGCAGGAGGTTTTCATGGGGGATTTCCCCAAGATGACCGAAAACGCCACCTTTATTTATAACGGTGCGGAACGCGTCATCGTCAGCCAGCTTATTCGCTCGCCCGGCGCATACTTCATGGCTGATGAAGATCGTCAGACCGGACGCCGGTTGTGCTCCGCCAAGATCATCCCCTATCGCGGGGCCTGGCTGGAGTTCGAGACCAGTAAGCGCGATTTGATCTCGGTCAAGGTGGATCGCAAGCGCAAGCTGCCTGTGACGATTTTGTTGCGGGCGCTGGGTTTTGGCACGGATGAGGAGCTACTGGCTCTCTTCGCCGATGACGACGCGAATCCCGAGCATCCCTTCATCCTCAGCACCATCGAAAAGGAAGATCCCAATAAGCGCACGCCCGATGAAGCGCTCATCGACTTTTATCGCCGCCTGCGCCCGGTGGACCCGCCCACGCTGGAAAACGCCAAGAATCATCTTGAGCGCCTGCTCTTCGATCCCCGCCGTTACGATCTGGGCAAGGTGGGGCGCTACAAGCTCAACCGCCGCCTGAATGTGGATTTGCCGCTGGATCATCGGCTGTTGACCAAAGAGGATATCATCGAGGTCATCCGCCGTATCATCCGCATTAATAATGGCGTGGAAGAAAGCGATGATATCGATCATCTCGGCAACCGCCGCGTCAAGACCGTGGGCGAATTGCTGCAGAATCAGTTGCGCGTGGGCCTGTTGCGCATGGAGCGCACCGTGCGCGAGCGCATGAGCATCCGCGACGCCGATCAGGTCAGCCCTCTGTCATTGATCAACATCCGGCCGGTGGTGGCCGCGGTGCGTGAATTCTTCGGCGGCTCTCAGCTCAGCCAATTCATGGATCAAACCAATCCGCTGTCGGAGCTGACCAACAAGCGTCGGCTTTCGGCCCTGGGCCCGGGCGGGCTGCGCCGCGAACGCGCCGGTTTCGAGGTGCGCGACGTCCATCATTCCCACTATGGCCGCATCTGCCCCATCGAAACCCCCGAAGGCCCGAACATCGGCCTCATCGGCTCGCTGGCCACCTTCGCCCGCATCAATGAATTCGGCTTCATCGAAACGCCCTATCGCAAAGTGATCCACGAGATCGAGAATGATCCCGAAAAAAGCGTGGGCTATGTGCTGGATAAGGATGTGAAACATCCCGAAACGGGCGAAGCGCTCGCGACCGCTGGCACGCGCATCGACGAAGATCTGGCCATCAAACTGGGTGAATTCGCCGAGATTATTCCCAACTTGCTCATTCAACCAGTGGCCACCACCGAGATCACCTACATGAGCGCGGATGAGGAAGATCCCTACACCATCGCCCAGGCCTCCACGCCTCTGGATGAAGACGGGCGTTTTATTCGCAAGCGCATATCGGTGCGGCAGCATCAGAATTTCATGATGGAAGATCCCCGCAACGTGCAATATATGGATGTTTCCGCCCATCAGATTGTTTCCGTCTCCACCGCTCTCATCCCCTTCCTGGAGCACGATGACGCCAACCGTGCGCTCATGGGCTCCAATATGCAGCGTCAGGCCGTGCCGTTGATGGTTCCGCAGTCGCCCGTGGTGGGCACCGGCATGGAGTTTCCGGCTGCGGTGGATTCCGGGCATGTGCTGTTGGCCCGAGTGCCCGGCAAAGTCGTCAGCGTTACCGGCGATCACATCGTGGTTCAGGAGGAGAGCGGCGAGCTGCGCACCTATGAGATGCTCAAATACGCCCGTTCCAACCAGTCCACCTGCATCAATCATCGGCCGGTGGTTTACAAGGGCGATGAAGTGCAGGCGGGCCAGGTGCTGGCTGACTCCACTTCCACCGAAGATGGCGAACTAGCCCTGGGCCGCAACGTGACCGTGGCCTTTTTGGCCTGGGACGGCGGCAATTATGAGGACGCCATCCTTATCTCCGAGCGCCTGATCCGTGAGGACGCATACAGCTCCATTCACATCGAAAAATATGAAGCCGAAGCCCGGGACACCAAACTGGGCCCGGAAGAAATCACCCGCGATATCCCCAACGTGGGCGAGGACGCCCTGAAGAATCTGGATGAACACGGCATCATCCGCATCGGCGCCGAAGTCAAACCCGGCGACATTCTGGTGGGCAAGATCTCTCCCAAGGGCGAGACGGAACTGACGCCGGAGGAGAAATTGCTGCGGGCCATCTTTGGCGAAAAAGCCCGTGAGGTCAAAGACTCCTCTCTGCGACTGCCCCATGGCGAGCGCGGCAAAGTGGTGGACATCAAGGTCTTCACCCGCGACGATAATCGCGACTTGCCCGCCGGCGTCGAAAGCATGGTGCGCGTCAGTATCGCCCAGCGCCGCCGCCTGACCGTGGGCGACAAGATGGCGGGCCGACACGGCAACAAAGGCGTGGTCTCCCGCATCGTCTCCGACGCTGACATGCCCTTCCTGCCCGACGGCACGCCCGTGGATATTCTTCTCAACCCCCTGGGCGTGCCCGCCCGCATGAACATCGGCCAGGTGCTGGAAACGCATCTGGGCTGGGCCGCGGACAAACTGGGCTTCAAGGTGGAGACCACGGTCTTCGACGGCGCCACCGAATGGCAGATCGAAGCGGAGCTGGCCCGGGCCTGGCTCATCGACAAAGCCTGGCGCGACGTCACCGAAGCCGCGTTCGCCTGGGCTAGCGAACTGGGCGAGGATGCGGGTGAATTCGAGGATGACGATGATCTGCGCATCGCCTACATCGAAGAAGTCTACCTGGCCGATGATGACGTGGATTTCGAGCGGGTTTTTCGCGAGGTCATCTACGCCCGCCGCATGGTGGTGCGCCATTGGCTGCTGGAACGCGGCTATGATCCTGATTTCCTCATGGTTTATCAGGATGATCCTCGCAGCATGAAAGAGAAAGACGCGGCGGATGACGCGGTCATCGATGTAGCCTTGAGTGAATGGATGAAACACTACGGCGTTGAAGCGTCAGATATTTCCGGTCAGGAGCTGCGAGACGCGGCCGAAGCGTTGTCCAAGGAGATCGGCTGGCCCACGCCCATCAACGGCAAAATGAAAGTGTTTGATGGGCGCACCGGCGAGCCCTTCGAACAGCACGTGACCGTGGGCACCATCTACATGCTCAAACTGCACCATCTGGTCGAAGACAAGGTGCACGCCCGTTCCATCGGGCCGTATAGTCTGGTCACCCAGCAGCCTCTGGGCGGCAAGGCGCAATTCGGCGGTCAGCGTTTTGGCGAGATGGAAGTGTGGGCCCTGGAAGCCTACGGCGTCGCCTACATGCTGCAGGAAATCCTCACCGTCAAATCCGATGACGTCATCGGACGCGTGCGCACCTATGAATCCATCGTCAAGGGCGAGGCCATCCAGCCGCCTGGCGTGCCCGAATCCTTCAAGGTGCTGGTCAAGGAATTGCAGTCGTTGGCCCTGGATGTCGAGGTCTTCAATGAAAATGAAGAAAGCATCCAGCTTTCCAAAGAAGACGCCTCCGAATTGCCCAGTCTGGGCTTCAGCCTGAAGCTGCCCGGCTCTATGACCGGGCGCCGACGGTAGATGGCGGGAACATGAACAGAATCGGGCCGGGAGGCAAGCGTCTTGCCCGGTCGCCATTCCCGCTCTCAGCCCTCATTTTTGATTTGAAATTCCCACTTCCTCACCACGGGAGGTTTTTACCTTGGAAGTCAATAATTTTGATGCCATTCGCATTAGCCTGGCTTCGCCAGAGAAGATCCTAGAGTGGTCTTATGGCGAAGTTCTGAAACCTGAAACCATCAATTATCGCACCCTGCGCCCCGAACGCGACGGCCTGTTCTGCGAGCGCATCTTTGGCCCCACCAAAGATTACGAGTGCTATTGCGGCAAATACAAGCGTATTCGCCACAAAGGCATCGTCTGCGAGAAATGCGGCGTCGAGGTGGCGCCCGCCCGGGTGCGCCGCGAACGCATGGGGCATATTCAACTCACCACGCCCGTCAGCCACATCTGGTATGTGAAAGGCGTCCCCAGCCGTCTGGGGCTGCTGCTGGATATTTCGCCCCGCAACCTCGAACGGGTGCTCTATTTCGCCAAATATATCATCACCAAGGTGGATGAAGATCACCGCGCCCGCACCCTGCAGCGGCTGGATCGGGAGATGAACGCCCGTTTCGCCCGGGTGGAGGCGGACGCCAGCTCTCAGATCGAGGCGGTGGAGAACGCCCGCGATGAGGCCATCGCCGCGGTGACGGAAGAAGAGGCCGAGGCCATCGCCCGGGCCGAAGAAGAGCTGGAAACCAAAGCCGCCGAAGTCAGCGAGGTGGGCCGCAAGCTGCAAGCCTACATTCAGGAAAATCGGGGCAAGAAGCTGGCCGAGCCCATCATGCTGCCCTGGAGCGACGAGCCGCTGATCCCCGCCGGTGAAAAACTCGTGTCCAGTCATCAGGACGTGTTGAACAACGCCCTGCGCGAACGCCTGAGCGTGCTGCAGGATGAGCGCGATCGGGCTGTGGATGCAGCCAATCGCGTGGCCAACGGCAAGCGCGAGGAGCACTCCCGTCAGGCCGAAGAGCTGCTTTCCCGTTTTTATGAGAACATCGAAGCCCGCAAAGAGACCATCCGCCAGCACATGGAGGATCAAATTCAGGAGCTGAAGAGCCTGCGCGAGGGCGAATTGCTCATGGAAAGCGAGTTTCGCGATTTCGAAGATCGCTGGGGCAACATCTTCAAGGCGGGCATGGGCGCCGAAGCCATCTACGAACTGGTCAAGAAGCTGGATCTGGACAAAATGGCGGTGGAGCTGCGGAATGAAATCCGCACCACCCGTTCCAAGCAGCGTCAGCGCAAGGCCGCCAAGCGCTTGCGCGTGGTCGAGGCCTTCCGCAAGAGCGGCAACAAGCCCGAATGGATGATCCTCACCGTCCTGCCGGTGATCCCGCCCGACCTGCGCCCCATGGTGCAGTTGGACGGCGGACGTTTCGCCACCAGCGACCTGAACGATCTCTATCGTCGGGTCATCAACCGCAACAACCGCCTCAAGCGCCTGCTGGAACTGGGCGCTCCCAGCGTCATCGTGCGCAACGAAAAACGTATGTTGCAGGAGGCTGTGGACAGCCTGGTGGATAACGGGCGCCGCGGTCACGCAGTCAGCCGCAGCGGCAAACGCAAACTCAAATCCCTGAGCGATCTGCTCAAGGGCAAGCAGGGCCGTTTCCGCCGCAATCTGCTGGGTAAGCGCGTGGATTACTCGGGACGCTCCGTCATCGTCGTCGGTCCCACCCTCAAGCTGCATCAGTGCGGGCTGCCCAAGAAGATGGCCCTGGAGCTGTTCAAGCCCTTTGTCATGCAAAAACTGGTGGAGCACAATTACGCTCACAACATCAAAAGCGCCAAGCGCACCGTGGACCGGCTGGATCCTGCCGTGTGGGATGTGTTGGAAGAGGTGATCAAGACCCGCCCGGTGCTGTTGAATCGGGCGCCCACCCTGCATCGCCTCTCCATCCAGGCCTTCGAGCCCATCCTCATCGAGGATAACGCCATTCAGTTGCACCCGCTGGCCTGTTCGGCTTTCAACGCCGACTTCGACGGCGACCAGATGGCGGTGCACGTGCCGCTTTCGGAACAGGCTGTCAAAGAGGCGCGCAAATACATGCTTTCCACCAACAACCTGCTCAAGCCCGCTTCGGGCGAGCCCATTGTGGGCCCTTCCAAAGACATGGTCATGGGCTGCTACTATCTGACCGTGGAAGATCAGGACGCCAAAGCCAAGGGCAAAGTCTTCGGCGATTATGAGGACGTGATGCTGGCCTATGATCTGGGCGTTGTAGAGCTGCGCACGCCCATCAAGTTCTACTATCAGAGCTGGCTGGATGATCTGGCAGTGGCCGAGATGGCGCTGCCCGAACGCGTCATCACGGCTTTGCATGAGGCTGGCGTCGAGAATGCAGGGCAGATCATCAGCCTGTATCAGGAGCATGGCCGCAAAGGCGTCATCGATTTGCCCGGCATCGGGCCCGCCGCCTTCCGGGACATCATGGACGCCTTTAAGAAGGAAGCTATTTTGCCCGACGAGGAGACGCCCACCGGCATGATCGACACCACCGTGGGCCGGGTGATCTTCAATTATTATCTGCCTCCCAAGGTGCGCTTCATCAACAAGTTGCTGGATAAGAAAATCCTCAACGACTTTGTGGCTACCGTCTATCAGCGTCTGGGGCCGGAAGGCACGCCCGATGTGGTGGACGCCATCAAGAATATCGGCTTCTACTTCGCCACCCGTTCCGGTATGACCATCGCCATTTCCGACATCCATGTGCCGCCCAACAAGACTGAGATCGTGGAGCGCACCGCGGAAGAAGCCGACAAAGTGGAGCGCCAGTACCGCCGCGGTCTTATCACCGAGGACGAGCGCTATAACAAGGTGGTCGAGCTGTGGACTCACGCCACCGACGAGCTGACGAAAGAAGTGCAGCGGCTGTTGGATCCCCGCGAAGGGTTGGGCGCCATGTCTCACTCCGGCGCCACCAAGGGCGGCGTGCAGCCCATTCGCCAGTTGGCGGGCATGCGCGGTCTCATGGCCGATCCCTCCGGCCGGATTATTCCGTTGCCCATTCGCTCCAACTTCCGCGAGGGGCTCACCGCCCTGGAGTACTTCCTCTCCACCCACGGCTCCCGCAAGGGCCTGGCCGACACCGCCCTGCGCACCGCCGACGCCGGTTATCTCACCCGGCGACTGGTGGACGTGGCCCAGGATGTGATCATCACCGAAGAGGACTGCGGCACAGAGAACGGCATCTGGCTGACCCGCGCCGACGCACTGGAGGCGGGCGTGCCTTTTGGCGAGCGCGTCAAAGGCCGCTCGCTGCTGGAGGATGTGATCGATCCGGAGACGGGCGCGGTGCTCGGCTCCAAGGGCGAGGTGCTGGACCTGGAGGCCGCTCAGGCCATCGCCAATTCAGACATCGACAAAATTTACGTGCGCTCGCCCTTCACCTGCGAAACCGAATTCGGCATCTGCCGCCATTGCTACGGCGAAGACCTGGCCCGCGGCGGCGTGGTGGAGCTGGGCGAGGCTGTTGGCATCATCTCCGCTCAATCCATCGGCGAGCCCGGCACCCAGCTCACCCTGCGCACTTTCCACACCGGCGGCGTGGCTGCTGGCGGCGACATCACCCAGGGTCTGCCCCGCGTCGAGGAGCTTTTCGAGGCCCGCAACCCCCGCGGCGAAGCCGTCATCTCCGAAATCGACGGCGTGTTCGACGTCTATTGGGATGAAGAACAGCGCTATGTTTCCGTCACCTCCACCCAGCTCATCCGCCACGTGGTCGAAATTCCCGAAGGTTATGAACTGCTGATCTCCGACGGCGACCGGGTGCAGGCCGATACGGTTGTGGCCCGCAACGCCGAGAACGAAGAGCTTTTGGCCGGAGAAGAGGGTGAGGCTTATCTCGAAGACGGCACACTCTACATCCGCCGCGAGGACGCCGAAACCTGGACCCAGCCCATTTCGCCCACCGCCCGTTTGCGGGTGGAGAAGGGGCAGCATGTGCAGGCCGGTCAGCAGTTGACTGAGGGCGCCAAGAATCCCAAGGAGGTGCTGCGCATCCAGGGACGCGAGGCCACGGCCATGTACATCATGAACGAAGTCCAGAAGGTGTACCGCTCTCAGGGCGTGGGCATCCACGATAAATACATCGAGATCGTGCTGCGGCAGATGCTGCGCCGCGTGATCATCACCGATTCGGGCGATAGCGAGTATTTGCCGGGCGAGGTGGTGGATCACTTCATGCTGCGTCGCGTGAATGACGCCATCCTGGCCCAGGGCGGCCAACCTGCCGGTTATGAATACACGCTGATGGGCATCACCAAGGCATCGCTGAACACCGAGAGTTTCCTGGCCGCGGCCTCCTTCCAGGAGACCACCCGGGTGCTGACCGACGCTGCCGTGCGCGGCGCCGTGGATCATCTGCGCGGCCTCAAAGAAAACGTCATCATCGGCAAGCTGATTCCGGTTGGCACAGGCTTCAAGGCTCGCATGGAAGCGGCCGCCCGCCGCAAAGCCATCGAAGAAGAGGCCGAGCGCGAGACGCAGGAAGAGATCGAAACGCTGGACGCTCTCATCGGGGAGGAGTTGAGCCCCGAGGCGATGGCGGATCTGGATGAACTGGGCATGCCTGTGGGCATCGACGCCGCCAGCGTCGAGCTCGACGATCTGCTGTCCGGAGAAAGCGGCATGAGCCTGGAAGGCGATCTGGACGATCTTCTGAACGAGTAAATCTGCAAGCGAATGACCAAACAAAGCCCGTCGGGCCACCCCTGGCGGGCTTTGACAAAACGCCGGGGATCATGAAAAACAGCCCTGTCAGATTTGACCGTTTTAGCACTTTCGTGTATGATAACTAGTCGCTGGTCGGGCCGCTTGGCCCGGCTTATGTGTGCTATTGGGCTTAGTTAGCCTCATCATCGAAACGATTCAGCCGACTTCGGCATCAAATTTCTATATTCTAATCCACAGAAGTCAGGAGTAAGACGTTGCCCACCATCAATCAGCTCGTGCGAAAAGGGCGCAAGCCCATCAAGAAAAAGAAGAAAGCGCCCGCTCTGCTGTATAGCCACAATGCGCTCACCGGCAAAAGCAAGCGAATGCCCAAGGGCAATCCTTTCCGCCGCGGCGTTTGCACCGTGGTTCGCACCACCACGCCCAAGAAACCCAATTCCGCCATGCGCAAGATCGCCCGTGTGCGTCTCACCAACGGCATCGAGGTGACAGCCTACATTCCTGGCGAAGGACACAATCTTCAGGAGCACTCGGTAGTGCTGGTGCGCGGCGGTCGCGTACGCGATTTGCCCGGCGTGCGTTATCACATCGTGCGCGGCGCGCTCGACGCCTCGGGCGTGCAGGGGCGCCAGCGCAGCCGTAGCAAATACGGCGCCAAGCGCGGCAAGAAGTAAGTCGAATAGCAAAAGCATTTTTCTTCGGCTGCGGCCGATTATCAAAAGCTTGCGTCGGGCTTTCGAGCCTCATGCGCAGGCTGCCATGAAACCGAAATTTTGCGAGATGCAGGTTGCAGGGCACCTCTGGGTTAAAGCTCGAAAGAGCGCCGAACGTGCCTTCCAGCCCGCATCTTGCAGTGTGTCTGGGGATCGTGCGAAAGTGCGACGCACCTTCGGCGATTTCCGCAATGCCAGGCCCGCAGTTGTCTGGATACGTTTTTGAAATAGCTCTGACGCCCTCAACAGGTGCGTCGCACATCTTCCCTCAGGAGACGATTATGCCTCGTCGTTACCGTCCGGAGCGTCGGGAAGTGACTCCCGACCCCAAGTATAACAACAAGACCATCGCCCGTTTCATCAACCGCCTCATGCGCGGCGGCAAGAAAAGCACGGCCCAGCGCGTGATGTATGAAGCTTTCGATCTGATCGAAAAGCGCTCCAAGAAGGACCCGGTGGAAGTCTTCGAGCAGGCCATGGCCAACGCCATGCCCCAGATCGAAGTCAAACCCCGCCGCGTGGGCGGCGCCACCTATCAGGTTCCGGTGGAAGTGCGCGCCGGTCGTCGCGAAGCGTTGGCTCAGCGCTGGCTCATTACCTTCGCCCGCAAGCGCAATGGCAAGTCCATGGCCGAGAAACTGGCCGCCGAGCTGATGGACGCCGCCAACAACCAGGGCGCCACCATCCGCAAGCGGGACGAGACCCACAAGATGGCGGAAGCCAATCGGGCTTTTGCTCATTATCGCTGGTAAGCAAGCAGCCGAGGTGCAACGCACCTGGAGCAGGCGTTTTCTTACGCTCCACCCTGTTTTTCAGCGACGCTTTCTTCTGGCGCCCAGCGGCGGAAGAAAAGGTGCGTCGCACCTTTGTGAATGAATTATGACTGTTAATCGTAACCTGGAAAAAATCCGCAATATCGGCATCATTGCCCATATCGATGCCGGAAAAACAACGACCACCGAGCGCGTGCTCTATTACGCTGGCAAAACCTATCGTCTCGGCAACGTGGACGAAGGCACCACTGTCACCGATTTTATGGAGCAGGAGCGCGAGCGCGGCATCACCATCCAGTCTGCGGCCATCACCGCCGATTGGAAAGGCTATCAGATCAACCTTATCGATACGCCGGGCCATATCGACTTCACCGCCGAAGTGCAGCGCAGCCTGCGCGTGCTGGATGGCGGCGTGGTGGTTTTCGACGCGGTGGCGGGCGTAGAGCCGCAATCGGAGACAGTGTGGCGTCAGGCTGATCGCTACAGCGTGCCCCGCATCTGTTTCGTAAACAAGATGGATCGCACCGGCGCCGATTTCGATCGCACGGTGCAGATGATCCGTGATCGGCTGGGAGCCAAACCGCTGCCCGTCCAGTTGCCCATCGGCGCCGAATCGGATTTTCAGGGCGTTGTCGATCTCATCGAGATGACCGCCTGGGTTTACACCGATGAGCTGGGCGCCAAGCCCGAGCAGATCGAAATCCCCGAAGATCTGCGGGATGAGGCCGAAATGGGCCATGAGCATCTGCTGGAGGCTATCGCCGAGACCGATGATGATCTGACCATCAAGTATCTGGAGGGCGAAAGCATCAGCGCCGACGAGCTGCGCCAGGCCCTGCGCGGCGCAGTGCTTCGCAATGAGCTGGTGCCGGTGCTGGCGGGCACGGCCCTCAAAAACAAGGGCGTGCAGCCGCTGCTGGATGCGGTGATCAACTATCTGCCTTCGCCGCTGGATCGTCCGGCCATCTCCGGCATCGATCCTCGCACCGATGAGATCGTCACCCGCAGCGCTTCTTTCGATGAGCCCACCACCGCGTTGGTCTTCAAGATCGTCACCGATCCCTACGTGGGACGGCTGGCCTACATCCGGGTTTATTCCGGCATTGTGCAGAGCGGCAAGACGCTGCTGAACGTCACCAAAGGCAAGCGCGAGCGCATCGGGCGTCTCATGCGCATCTACGCTGAAAAGCGCGAAGAAGTAAAAGAGATCGGCACCGGCGACATCGCCGCCATCATCGGCCTCAAACAATCCTTTACCGGCGAAACTCTCAGCGATCCGGACAATCCCATCGTGTTGGAGTCCATCACCTTCCCCGAACCGGTCATCAGCGTGGCCATCGAGCCTAAATCCAAGGCGGATCAGGACAAGCTGGCCGAAGCGCTGCGGCGATTGGCCGATGAAGACCCCACCTTCCGGGTGCGGGTGGATGAGCAAACAGGGCAGACCATCATCTCGGGCATGGGCGAGCTGCATCTGGAAGTGTTGGTGGATCGCATGATTCGCGAGTTCAAGGTGCACGCCAATGTCGGGCGTCCGCAGGTGGCCTATCGCGAGACCATCACCCGGCCCGTGCAGGCCGAGGGCCGTTTCGTGCGTCAGAGCGGCGGCCGCGGTCAGTTTGGGCATGTCAAGGTGCGGTTCGAGCCCCTGGACCCGGGCAGCGGTTATGTGTTCGAAGACGCCACCGTGGGCGGCGTGATTCCCCGGGAATACATCCGTCCGGTGCAGGAAGGCATCCGAGATGCGTTGGAAGGCGGCGTCATTGCCGGTTATCCCATCGTAGATGTGAAAGCCACCCTGTACGACGGCTCCTACCACGAAGTGGACTCCTCGGAGATGGCTTTCCGCATCGCCGGTTCGTTGGCCGTGCGCGAAGGTATTCCCAAGGCCCGGCCCATCCTGCTGGAGCCGGTGATGAAAGTCGAAGTGTTGACGCCCGAAGAGTTCCTGGGCGACGTCATCGGCGATATCAACAGCCGCCGCGGGCAGATCGAGGGCCTGGAGCCGCATTCTCACGGGATGCAGTCGGTGAGGGCGCAGGTGCCCCTGGCCGAGATGTTCGGTTACGCCACCCGCCTTCGCTCCGTCACTCAGGGGCGCGGCACCTTTAGCATGGAATTCGATCACTACGCGCCGGTTCCCGAAAGCGTTACCAAATCTATCCTCAAAATCTGACAGGGAGAGGAAATACAACGTCCGCTCCTCCCCTCATTTCCTGTCGGATATTTGGCAAATCCCTTCGATTTTGATAAAATAGCAAAGTTTGCGGGTGGGCTCTTTTCTGAACCCCCTACACCCCGCAGGCCTCTGGCAGCAACACCGCCCGAGGAATTGCAGACCTGGTATTGATGAGGATCGCGAAACCAGGAGGAAATTGGTTTCGTGCTCCTCTTTTATGCTCCGAATTTCTCGATAAATCATTATTCAACAACCCAAATAGCACCCCTGCTCCGTTTTTATAGCAAGGAGAAACAAAACTCATGGCAAAGCAGCATTACGAGCGCAAGAAGCCCCACGTGAACGTGGGAACCATCGGACACATCGATCATGGCAAGACGACGCTGACCGCGGCCATCACCAAGGCGTTGAGCCTGAAGGGATGGGCGGATTTTTCGGCGTTTGATCAGATTGACAATGCTCCGGAAGAGAAGGCCC
>Ga0256833_1001187_pt1 | contig 19443 bp, 20 predicted proteins | sample 356284metaG_FD_190535 | JGI IMG/M metagenome (GOLD analysis project Ga0256833, IMG submission 190535) | Hydrothermal vent microbial communities from Mid Atlantic Ridge, Atlantic Ocean - 356-284 | ecosystem: Environmental > Aquatic > Marine > Hydrothermal vents | place: Atlantic Ocean: Mid... | reverse complement strand
ATAAGCGCCCATTCCTCCTGTGTTGGGCCCCTTGTCCCCGTCATAAACAGCCTTATGATCCTGGGAGGTTGCAAGGGGAAGCACATTCATACCATCTGTTATTGCCATGAATGATGCCTCTTCTCCCACAAGAAACTCTTCAACTATGAGCCTGCTGCCTGCCTCCCCAAAGGCCTTTTTCACTAAGACCGTCTCTATGGCTTCAAAGGCCTCTTTGAGGGAAAAACAAAGCAAGACCCCTTTTCCAGCTGCAAGACCATCTGCCTTTATCACTACAGGTACACCGGTCTCTTTTTTTACAAAATCCTTTGCCTCATCTGGGTCTGTAAAAACCTTATACCTGCCTGTTGGAATCTTGTACTTTGAAAGAAGATCTTTTGTGAATACCTTGCTTGCCTCTATTTGGGCAGCGTCCTTCTTGGGGCCAAAGCACAAAAGACCTCTTTTTTCGAAAAGATCCACTATTCCATCGGCCAAAGGGGCTTCAGGCCCCACTACCGTTATGTCAATGGAGTTTTTGATTGCAAATTCCGCCAATCCATCAAGATCGGAGCTTGCTATGTCAACACATTGGGCATGTTTTGAAATTCCAGCGTTTCCAGGTGCGCAGTACACGTTTTCCACCTTGGAACTTTGGGCAAACTTCCAGCAAAGGGCATGTTCTCTTCCACCAGAACCAATTACCAGTATGTTCTTTTTCTTAGCCATTTCCCTCTCCCATTTTTTTGAAAAATAGTACTAATAGCCAGGCAGTTACTGGTCAAGACCAGCTTTTTTGCTAATATAACCATCATGGTCTTAAAGATGAAAAGGGTGAAATTCAAAAAAATCTTGCAAAACAAATACATGGTGGCAACCGTTATTTTGCTCACCCTTTTCAGCATTATCACTATCATAAGTGCCGTTTCAAGTTACAGGATATCCATGTCTGGTGCCAGACACCTTCTTGAGACAAGGGCCACTGACATAGCGGTGAATCTTGGTTTTTCCCTTGAAAGACTCGGTCTTAATCCTGATCTTTTTCCAGATCTTGTTGCATCGGACAGGTGGGAATATCTGGCCTTTCTCGCACTCATAGACAAAGATATGACTTGCATCCTTCACTCAAATCAAAAACTCATTGGCAGAAAGATAAGGGACGCGTCAATCAAGAGGGTATTTGCCATGGAACGCATAGTTACCCATTTTGAAAGACTCGCAACTGGTGAGGAGGTGTTTATCCTCGATTTTCCATTAAAGCTTCATCTTGATGACCTAAACAGGATAAGAAACACCAACCCTGAACTTGGCGCTGCCCTTGGCAAAAAGGGGAACGAAAACACGATAGAGCCACTTCCTGCCCTTAAGATTTACTGTCTGCGCGTTGCCCTTCATCCATGGCCTGCCTTTTCCATTGAAAGAAAGGCAAAATTCCAGCTTGTAATGATACTTTCATCCATAGTGCTTCTGTGGCTAATGGCCATCTTTTTCATAACGGCATGGAAAAGGAACTATATGCTTGAAAAGAGTCTTGAGGAGAAGGAACGGATGGCAGTGCTGGGCCAAATGGCGGCAGTCCTTGCCCATGAGATTAGAAATCCTTTAAGTACAATAAAGGGTTTTGCCCAGATACACATGGAAGAGGCAAAAGATCCTTCACTTAAGGAAGACCTTGAACTAATAGTTGAGCAGGTGGGAAGGCTTGAAAGGCTTACATCAAATCTTCTTATCTATGCAAAACCATCTGAGCTTTTCCTGGAAAAATTCAAGATCGATGCCCTGTGCAAAGAGATAGGAATACTTGTTCCATCAGATCAGGAAATAGATCTTGAGATAGAATGTGGACAAGGAGAGGCAGAGGCGGATAAGGCCAAGATCTTACAAATCATCGTTAATCTTGTTCAAAATTCCATTGAGGCCATTAGGACCAGTGGTACAAAAGGAACTGTAAAACTAAGAATAGGGCTTGCGGATGAAGAAACAATTCATTTGCTTGTAGAAGACTCTGGCCCAGGTTTTAAAGAAGATATGGCAGATAAACTGTTTCAACCTTTTTTCACCACTAAGACCAAGGGGACAGGCCTTGGACTTGCCATTGTCAAAAGACTTTGTGATGCCATGAACGCCCAGGTAAAATTGGGAAAAAGCGACTTGGGAGGGGCCTTGGTGGAGATTTATATACCCACAAACAAAGAGGAGCACGCGTAACATATTGGGAAAAGACAAAAAAATATTTGTATGCCAAGATTGCGGTTTTAGCTCTGTCAAATGGCTTGGCCGCTGTCCTGAATGCGGAGGCTGGGATAGCCTGAAGGAGTTTTCATCTTCTTCTAAGGCCCAGGGAAACGAGTTCTTTGTAGAGCAGGTCTTAAGCCTTAGTGAGATCTCAACAGGCTACAAGGATCAACGCATATCCACCGATATGGAGGAATTTGACCGGGTGCTTGGTGGCGGTATAGTCCCTGGATCGATGGTCCTTCTTGGGGGTGAGCCAGGTATTGGAAAATCCACCCTCCTACTTCAGGTTCTTTCCCGTTTGTCTAAAAAAGGGCACAAGGTGCTTTACGCATCAGGAGAAGAATCAGCCAACCAGATAAAGCTTCGGGCAGAACGTCTTGGTGCAGATGGCGGAGTGCTTCTTCTTTGCCAACCAGAGTTTGAAGTCATATCTAAGGAAGTCAAGGAAATTAGGCCACAGGTCCTTGCAGTGGATTCTATCCAGACCCTTTATTGTAAAGAGACCAATTCCCTTCCTGGCAGCATGACACAGGTGAAGGCATCAGCTGCTTCTGTCATGCAGCTCGCAAAAGGCTTGGAGATGGCAGTTTTTATAATCGGTCATGTAACCAAAGAGGGAAGCATTGCTGGGCCAAGGGCGCTGGAACATCTGGTGGATACGGTGCTTTATTTTGAAGGAGACAGGACTCAAGCCTTTCGCATACTGAGGACAGTAAAAAATCGTTTTGGCCCCACCCATGAGGTTGGGATCTTTGAAATGAAAGACAGAGGGCTTTCCCAGGTGAAGAACCCCTCCAATCTCTTCATGGAGCATCGTAACGTTCTGGTGGCAGGATCTGCAATTTTCCCATGCATCGAAGGCACAAGACCATTTCTTGTGGAGATTCAGGCCCTTGTAAATCAGTCCTATCTTGCCCTTCCAAGACGCACAACCGCCGGGGTGGATTCCAACCGACTTGCACTCTTGACAGCCGTTTTGGAAAAAATCCTTGGCATTGAGCTCTTCGACAAAGACATATTCGTAAATGTTGCAGGAGGCTTTAAGATATCAGAGCCAGCAGGCGATCTTCCCCTAATCTCTTCCATCTTTTCAAGTTATCTTGATAGGCCAATTGCAAACGCAACTGCCATCTTTGGAGAGGTGGGGCTAACTGGTGAAATTAGGCCTGTTTCAAATACAGAACCAAGGATCAAAGAGGCAATGAGAATGGGGATGAAAAGGTGCATTTTGCCAAAAGGTGCATCCATAAATATGAAAACCGGTGATTTCGTAACGATTCCTGTAGCCCATGTGGAACAGATTCCCAACCTTCTTTTTTCTTCTTGAAACTTTTTCTGATTCAGCCTGCCAAGATTTGTCTTTTATGAAACCAGATGGGGTCGCATGCTGTTGATTCTATCAGCCAACCTTCTTGACACATGAAGTGGGCAGAACTATTTTTTTTGCGAATAAGCACTCTTATGATGGTTGAAGCATCAGAGCAATGGGTACCTATTTCCAGCCAGTTCATATAGAGCTTTTAAGCCATGCAGTATCGATGTCAGAGGAGATAGTTAGTGAATATTTCTCCCTTACTACAGAGTACTGGAGAAAAAACCCATACGAGGTAAAAACACTTAGGGAAGAAAGGTTTCTGTCCTTGCCTCACGGCGTTTATGCACATCTTGAAAAGTATGGCAACAACTGGGATGAAAAGTATTATGGAGCAGATCACAGGTGTCTTTACAGGATCCTCGTTCATGACAAAAGGGTGCTTAAGACAACTGGTGGTCGATCTCCTCTGATTTGGCCTTTTTTTCTTTACATCATGACCCATGAGCTCATTCACATGGTTCGCTTTGCCAAATTCGAGTGTGCAGCGTGTATTGATGACAAGGAGGAAGAAGAGAAAAAGGTTCATGTTCTCACAGACAATGTCTTAAAAAGAATAAAGGTACCTAATATTGATGTTATTATAGATTTTTTCAATGGTAAGCAAGTCAATTTGTGTATGAATTAATAAGGAGGTATTAAGAACTATGCCAATCTATGAATATGAATGCGAATCCTGCGGGAAAGTGGTGGAACATTGGCAAAAGATCACGGATCCGCCACTTGATAAGTGCGACTCTTGCGGTGGCCACATGAAAAAACTAATATCCCACTCCACCTTCCATTTGAAAGGCTCGGGGTGGTATGTGACAGATTACAAGGGAAAGAGTAGCGAGTCTCGTTCAAGTAAGTCCAAGGGCTCATCATCTGACAACAGCTCAACTGGATGCAAGAGCTGTAAGTCAGGTTCTTCTTGTAACACCACGAAGTAGTCCAAAAGATACCTGCGCATCAAATAGCCTTTGAGCTTCTTGTCAATCAGGTTTATGATATCTATCTGACAAGAAGCTCTTTTTCATTTTAGGAGGCTCCAATGTTAATTGTAATGGACAAGAGCGCAGGCCCTGAGGAGCTTGCAGCTGTTGTTGAACGAATAGAGAAATATGGTTGGCAGGCAAAACCAATTCCTGGCGGGGAAAGAACCGCCATAGGTGTCCTTAGGAACAAGGGCCCCATTGACCCAGCCCTGTTTCTTGACATGAAAGGCGTTAGAGACGTCATCCCTGTGTCAAAGCCTTACAAGCTTGTAAGCAGAGAGATGCATCCCGAGGACACTGTAGTGGAATTAAAAAATGGCGAACGCAGTGTCACTATAGGAGATGGTAAGCTGGTATTGATGGCAGGCCCATGTGCAGTGGAGTCTGAGGGCCAGGCCCTTGAAATTGCCCATGCAGTTAAAGAGGCAGGAGCCACAATCTTCAGGGGAGGTGCATTCAAGCCAAGATCATCTCCTTATTCTTTTCAGGGTCTTGGTATCAAGGGTCTTGAAATACTTGCAAAGGTAAGGGAAGAAACCGGGCTTTTCATCATCACAGAGGCCACAGATCATGAGGTACTGGATCTTGTTGAAGAGTACACGGATATTATCCAGATAGGCACCAGAAACATGCAAAACTACAGGTTGCTACGACGTGCTGGGCAGGCCAAGAAGCCGGTGCTTCTTAAAAGGGGCATGTGGGCCACTATGGATGAATTCTTCATGGCGGCTGAGTATATCATGTCAGAAGGCAACAGTGACGTTCTATTGTGTGAAAGGGGGATTCGCACCTTTACCAGACATTCGAGAAACACCCTCGATATCAATGCCATCCCTTTTATCAGGGCAGAAAGCCATCTGCCTGTGGTGGTTGATCCAAGTCATGCAGCTGGAAGAAGGGACCAGGTGATACCCCTTGCCAGGGCCGCTGCTGCCACAGGAGTGGATGCCCTTTTGGTAGAGGTACACAATCATCCGGAAAAGGCCATGTCAGATGGCCCCCAATCCCTCTATCCAGAACAGTTTGCCAAGATGGTGGCCGGTATTAAAGACATGAATATTCCGGTTAAGTAGCAACGCTTTATTATACTTGTCAAAACAGACTCCTTATGTTAATGAACCATTCGTTCACAGGCGGCGTAGCCAAGTGGCTAAGGCGACGGTCTGCAAAACCGTTATTCCCCGGTTCGAATCCGGGCGCCGCCTCCACCTCAGGCATTTACCGCTGTTTTCTCTATATCCTTTATCACTCCTTATTCACAGTAGTCTGTCTCTGGCTTTTACTGCCTAAATTTCATCCATTATCAGATAGATTGGGGTCAATATGGCACTTATGGAAATAAGCATAGTTCCCCTTGGAACAGGTAATACGAGCCTTTCTCCTTATATTGCAAAGGTTATCAGGGCTATCAAGGAAAGTGGTCTTAGTTACGAGTTTCATGACATGGGTACAACCATACAGGGAGAAGTTGGGGAACTTTTCGGATTGGCTCAAACTGTTCATGAGATCCCCTTCGATGCTGGGGCTAAAAGGGTCTATACGGTAATAAAGATAGACGATAGGAGAGACAAGATCACTAAGATTGGTCAAAAAAGGCGGTCTGTTGAAAAAAAGCTATGAAATCGAAAATTCCACGCTTTATTTTCTATTTTTTTTGTTTGCTTACATTGCTTGGAATCATACTTGGAGAGCCACAAGGCGTATTCAAAAAGGCAGTGGCATTGTGTCTTAGCTGTATTGGAATAGGATAAATGGAAAGATTTAGGCGCATTATCCAGCTACTGTCTGCCTTTTTTGCAAATTCGAGGCTTTTTGTTACACCCTCCAATCCTATCTACAGAGGCCCTTTAAAACATGTTTGTTTCCCAGGGCTAAACTGTTATTCCTGCCCGGCCTCTCCCTGGGCCTGTCCCTTGGGAGCCCTTCAAAATGTGCTTTCAAACTTCAAGGCAAATCTTTCTGCCGGAAAATTCAATATAGGTTTTTATATAATTGGCAGCCTTGGAATCATAGGCTCACTCATAGGACGCATGCCTTGCGGCTGGTTTTGTCCCTTTGGGTTGTTACAGGACTTACTGTTCAAGGTGAGGTTGCCAAAGTTGGAATTTTGGCGACCCCTTTCTTTTGGAAGATATGTGGCACTTTTTGGCCTTGTTATAATCTTGCCAATGTTTTGGCTTGACAGGTTTGGCTTTGGACAGACATGGTTTTGCAAATATATCTGCCCTGCAGGGACCCTTGAGGCTGGCCTACCGCTTCTTGCCATGGTTCCGGAGTTAAGATCAATGGTAGGAACACTTTTTTTCAGTAAGCTTACTATCTTGCTATTATTTATTGTCTGGAGCATGGTAACCTTAAGGCCTTTTTGTAGGGCCATCTGTCCCTTGGGCCTTATTTTTGGGTTCTTCAACAGGTTTAGCTGGCTTAGGCTTAAATTTAATCGGGATACATGCGTTGATTGTTATGCCTGCGAACTTGTATGTCCTACCGGGGTCTATTTTGCAACAGGAAAAGACGATATAAATTCCACGAAATGCATAAGATGCTTTAGATGCTACTCACTTTGTCCGGGTGGGGCTGTTACAATCGAATTTTCCAGCATAATGAAAGGAAGGTATGAAGGCATTGAAGGCAGTGATTGCAACCAAGAACAAAGGCAAGCTTAAGGAACTGCAAAGATTGTTGGCTGACCTTGGTCTTGAAATCGAATCCCTTGAAAGATTCCAGGACAAGGTAGGACATATAGTTGAAGATGGTTCAACTTTTTTTGAAAATGCAATGAAAAAGGCGAAAACGGTGGCTGAAAAAACAGGCCTCATGGCAATAGCAGACGACTCAGGTCTTGAGGTGGACGCCCTAAGTGGTAGGCCCGGGATCTTTTCTGCCAGATATGCAGGAGAAAATGCAAGCGATGAGGAAAACTACCTGAAGCTTCTTGATGAGCTCAAGGATGTACCAGAAACAAAAAGGGGGGCCCAGTTTAGATGTGTCATTGTTGCCTATATGCCAGATGGACGCTATGTAAGTGCAGAAGGCATCTGCCGTGGTATGATTACAACAGCCCCAATAGGAAGTCACGGTTTTGGATACGATCCGGTCTTTGTGCCAGAAGGTGATTCAAGGACCATGGCACAACTTAGTAGAGAAGAAAAAAACAAGATAAGTCATAGGGGTAAGGCCCTTAAGAATCTAAAGGCTAAGATCAAAGATCTTATTTCATAAAAATAGGAAGGTAACAGATGGCCCTTGAAAGATTTGTAAAAGAAGAATGCCTAAAGCAGGCCGTTGAGATTGCAAAGGCATATGCAAGTTCTGGAGAAAATAAGCATGGCCCTATTGCAGAACTACTCGAAATGGTTTACAGAAGGCTGCTCCAGCTGAGAAGAGAGATAGAAAGCGAAAACATGCCACTCAGCTCGGTAAAAGCAGAAAAAGGAGAACAAAGACAATGACAGACAGATCAAATTATACCCTTTACAGTGGAGGATTGCGAGGAGCAGAGGCAGAATTTGGCCGTTGTGCAGAAAGGTGGGGCATAAATGAGGTTAATTTTTCATTTAAGGGCCACAAACTTGATCGGGTAAAGGATGTGAGGGTCCTGAGTGATGAGGAACTTAAACAGGGCGATATCAGCATGGAGATAGTGTCAAAGCGAATGGGGCGAACCTACGCTGAGGCAGACAAGATCAGAAAGGTTATCCAGTCCATTTTTCACATTGTCAACAATGGATATCAGGTCTTTGCCATTGGTTGGATAAGGCCAGATGGGACAGTAAAAGGCGGCACAGGCTGGGCTGTTGAGCTTGCAAAGCTTTTCAACAGACCTGTAAGTGTATTCGATCAGGACAAAAATCAGTGGTACACGTGGAAAGAGGGGAAATGGGTTGAAGACGTACCACGGATAGAGCACAAGACCTTTGCAGGCACTGGAACGAGATACCTCACCGAAAAGGGTAAAAAGGCAATAGAAGAATTGTTTGAAAGGTCCTTTGGACCTGCCAATTAGCCATGTTATTTGGACACGGCGGCGACGTATATTCTATTTCTAAGGCCCTCGGTTTGACACCGGAGAAGGTACTGGACTTCAGTTCAAACTGTAGCCCCCTTCCCTATCCAGAGGGTTTTAAAGAATATCTTTGCGACAGAATAGATCAGTTGCATCTTCTGCCTGAAGTGGATTGCGTAACCATAAGGGGTCTTTTGGCAAAAAGGTATGGACTTGAACCTGATAACTTTCTCATAGGAAATGGCACGACTGAGTGGATTTATTCACTTCCCAGGATCTTAAAAGCCAAAAGGGCCTTTATCCCCTATCCTACCTACGCAGACTACGAAGACGCATGCAAGGCCGAAGGGATTTCAGTCGAGGCCCTTGGAACCTTTCAGACAGGAGCAGCAAGGGATGAAAGACGCCTTCTCGATTCTCTCTCTAACCTTGATGAAGGCAAACTTGAAAAGGCCCTTATCTTTATTTGCAATCCCAATAATCCTACAGGGCTTTTCATAAGCCCTGTAAAACTAAAGAGCCTGATTGAAACCAGACCAAAGTCAGCTACCTGGATAATTGATGAATCCTATGCACCTTTTGTTTCACAGGATGATGATTCTTCTTTAATTGCACAAAAATTGCCGGAAAACGTTATACTTTTACGCTCCTTCTCAAAGATATATGGCATACCAGGTCTGCGAGTGGGGTGTTTGGTAAGTAGGTCCAGATCCATGAAACATCTGAGGTCTCTTTCAAGGCCATGGGCAGTAAACCGCATGGCACAACTTGCCCTTGAGTTTTTGCTTGTACGTCCGGAATTTGAACAAGAGGTAAGACGTTACTGTCAGCGTGAAAAGACGTTTTTGGTAAATGCTCTTTCCAATGACAACATGGAGTATATCGAGGGCAGGTGTCATTTTGCCCTTTTTGCCCTAAGGGGAGGATTAAGTGCAGAAAGAATCACAGAAGTTCTTAAAAAAAAGGGCATACTCATTAGAAATTGCAATAACTTCAAAGGACTTCAAGGGGAACATATCAGAATAAGCCCGCGCCTTCATCACGATAACGAATTTCTTGTAAGGGAAATCAATCAGTCACTTTGAAAAATGTTCAGGGTCATCCAAGGGTCCCTACCTTGTGACCCCTGACCTCTTTTCTGACCTTTTCGCTCTTGTAAACAAGTTCTTCCTTGTGGCATGCGCCTATGTTGTATAACTCCAGTGTCCCGTTTTGGGCTGTATTTTCAATCTCGGTAAGCATTTCAGGATCAGTACCAATAGCTCTAAGCCTGGCAAAGAGCGTATCGTTATCTATTCTACCAGGGCCGTTTACAAACATGTTTCTCACTGCATCCATTCCATCTTTGATGCAAAGCGATGAAATGCCAAAGATTATACTTGTATTGCTTGACAAGATAGCTATTTCTGCATGCTCAATGGCATACCTGTTGCCGTTAAAGGAGACGGCCAGCCCACCTGCCCCTTTTACAAGGTCAAGGGCCTGGACATCAGTAATACTATCTCCAACATAAATTACCCTATCAGGTGATAGCCCTGTCTTTTCCAGGCTGTCTGTTACCGCCCTTGCCTTTTCTTTACCTCCAATGGGATTTACATCCTCAAGAAGCCGTCCTATGGACATTGACGGAATCTGCTTCCAGAAGATCTCATCAAGCCTATGGATTAACCTTCTTTGGTTTGATGAAAGATCCTGAATGCCTTTTGCATTACTTGGCCATTTGATCATCTCCATTTGGGAGATTTCCTGGGCCATACCCTTTAGCTTGTCTGCATCCACAGGATCAATTTCATAGACATCAAGGCTGACTTGTGTGCAATAACAGTGGTCCATTGGGAATGATGTAACATGGCATAGGGCCTCAATGTAAGGTTTGTAACTTGTGCTGATTATAAAGCTTGGCAGCATATCATTGACCTTTGGAAGCATGGTCTCAGTGCCTGGTAAAAGAACAAGGGTCTTTTGGGAGAATTTTTCCATATCTTCATCTGTTACTCCATATGCCTTTAAAAAGGGCAATACGAGTTTAAGGGTATCTCCCGCTTTGTAGCCAGGCCTTTTTATCACATCAGCAAGAAAATCATCGTATTTGGATACAATTGCAAAGAATTTTCCTCCATTTGGAATGAATTTTTCACAAAGCTCAAATGCATTGTCATTTTGCGTAAGTGGGCCTTCGCAATCCATGTTCAACTGATACATAATAAATTCCCCTCTCAGACCTTAGACCAATATTTCTGCCTCCTTTAAGACAGTGTCTACAAAATTCAATATGAATTGCCTTTGTTGATCTGTAGCATAGGAAATGCAGTTGCACCTTAACCTGCTACGGCTTCTTATCAGCATCTCAAATATGACCTTGTCTTCTGTCACCTCGATGCCAGCGCAAAAGGGCTTACAGTCCTTGTGCTGGTACTGAACAGGTGTCAACAGGTCATCTGGCAAGTATAGCCAAAAAAGGTTGTCAAGCTCGCTTTTTTTACAACTTTTTTCAAGAAATGCCACGATCCTTTCTATTTCATTTGGTCTTAATTCATCCACCACGAATTGGAGCATTTTTTTCTCCTTGAGAAGATTTCGTATGCCACGTAAAACTTAAAAAGAAATCATGATAAATGCCAGGAAAGATTCTGTATGGAGAAGCAAGATGTATGAATGAACAACACCAGGGAGACAACCATGTTGTAAAACTCGAGATAGGGGACCAACTGGACCTTCACTGTTTTTCACCTGCGGACATTGGCTCGCTCCTTCCAGAATATTTGATGGCATGTCGTCAAGCTGGTATAAGACGGGTCAGGATTGTTCATGGAAAGGGCAAAGGCATTTTAAGAAGATCGGTACATGCCATTCTTGATAGAATGGACATGGTGGAAACGTATCACATGGCAGGCCATGATTCTGGCCACTGGGGCGCAACAATAGTATATCTCAAGTAGCAATTTCGAAGGAGAAAAAGACCATGAAAAAGACCACTATTTTTATAATAATTGCAATGTCTTTCTCGGTTGGTGGTATGGCTGGCTGTAAGGGCCAAATAAAAAAGGGCAAAGCCTCTGAAAACAAGCCAAAAATCACCCACAATGTAAAAAAGGCAGACTATCTGTTTGGGAAGGTCAAGGAGACAATGGATAGTGGAGGATACACCTACATCCTTTTGGAATACAAGGGGAAGGCCACATGGGTTGCTGTTCCAGCCATGAAGGTTACTGTCGGACAGGAACTTATGCTTAGACCTGGACAGGTGATGAAAAATTTTCATAGTAACAGTCTAAACAGGACCTTTGAAACCATTATATTTTCCCAAGGACCACTTTCTCCTTCAAATCCTCATGAAACCGGAGCACCACAAGAAGTCGCTATCAAAGCCCATTCTACTGGCCTTAGGATGGACAAGAAGGATGTCAAAATAGAGCCTGCAAAAGGTAAAGGAGCAATTACCGTCAAGTCTGCTTACGAAAAGGCAAAGGAACTTTCTGGAAAACAGGTGGTCTTAAACTGTGTTGCTGTTAAGGTGTCAAAAAATATCCTTGGAAAGAACTGGATACATTGCCAAGATGGCACAGGCACAAGGGATGGGAATAACTACGATATTACAGTTACAACCAAGGCTGCACCAAAGGTTGGTGAAAAACTGTCTGTTAGGGGAATATTGCATAAGGACAGGGACATAGGGGCAGGATACTTTTACCCCGTACTGATAGAAGAAGCCAATGTCACAGTTTTGGATGGCAAGTAAAGTTCGTACAAGCACGATCAAAGTTGTTTTGCAAGCTCCTTGGCCCTGGCCTCCAATTCTGTAAGCTGTTTCTTTGTGTGGCCATATCTTGGATAATGCTTCCTCATAAAGGAATGGTGGCGGGGATTTATGCCAGCTATGGTCATGAAGGTGCCAATGGTACTCCATGGCTCTTTTATTTTATGGGTGAAGACTATGGGGGCCATGCACTGGCCTTTAGCCATGTCTATCTTCTTTTTCAAATATTTGTAGTGGGTTTTCCAGTACTTCCTGCACGATATTACAGGAAGTACTTTTTTACCTTTTAGAAGGTGCAGGTACCTGTCTAAGAAGGCAAGCACTGGGCCACTTGGATTATAAGACCAGGTAGGCCCTGCTATTATCACAAGATCCGCCTTCTCAAGGTGGGATTCATCTAACTGTTTTATTGGTACACGGATTCTGAAAAAGGTCTTCATCATCATTATCAGTGTCTTTGAAATACTGTTCAGGGGAAAGGAAAGTTTTTCTATGGGCTGAAGTTTTACACTTTCAACATGAAAGCCCCCTTTTTCAAGGCCTTTACCAAGATGATGTACAAGCTTTGCCGTCTGGGTACTGAAGGAAAAATATACAATGGTTACCAATCTTTTCTTTCCCCGATTATTGTTCATGTTTTTCATGCTGATTATGAAGAGCCTTCCCTCATCCTCTGCAGAAGTGACAATGCCGTTCTTTTTACCTCCATGGAGCTGTCGTCAAGAAATGAAAGTATCTCATCCTGTTTCAAGACCCCGAGCTCTCCAAGTCTTTCAATGGCAAGGGCCCTAACCCTTGCACTCTTGTCATGAAGAAGTTCCCGGTAAACCGCTTCGTTTTCAGGCCTGGCATCGAGCTGACCGAGAAGTATGAGAATATCGAGTTTAAGGGCAGGATCTCCTGATTCGAGCTCCTTTTTATATATGGCAGCCACTTCATCCTCTTTGTCCTTAAAACGCCAAAGGTTGAACAAAATGGCCCGCTTTTGGTCAAAAGAGCAGGTCTTTATCCTATCAGCAAGAAGGCCCATAAGTCGGCTGTCCTTTAGGTTGCAAAGGGCGTTTACAGCAATTTCCTGGATCTCTAAATCTTGCTGATACATGCATTCGATAAGGGGAAGCACTGCTGAAAGATTTCCCTCCCAGCCAAGGGCCATTATGGCTCGTGCCTTAACATCCCAGTCGTCAGAGCCAATGTCAGCTACGAGTTTTCTTATTAGTGCATGGGGGTCGTCAAGAAACGGACCTATTACAGCAATGTGGATGGCTGCCTGATCTCTAAGTTCGTCAGGCTCCCTTTCATCCTTCATTATTTCATAAAGGGGCCAGTAGATGTCTTCTTTGGCAACACTTCCAAGAAGAAGAATTATCTGCTTTCTAAGATCAATATCTCCTGCCCTAAGGGCCTTTAAAAGAAGCGGGATCGCCTTATGTCTTTCCTTAAGGATTAGACCGGGATTTTCAATATAACACCTTGCCTGATCAATAACTCTTTGGGCAAAATCAAAGGGAATTACAGGTTTTTTCAATGTCTTACATCAAACTCCAGATCAAATTTCAGACCTTTTTCTTTGCAAACAAGTGATAGTGCAAGGGTCCCCACCTCCGTAACCTCGGCCTGCAAGGTCACAGGGATGACAGTTCCCGGATCTATGCCAGGGGCATCAAGTCTTGTACGAAGACTACTGACAGGCTCTATCTCGTCATCCTGCCACGAAGAAACAAGATCACCTGGCTGGTCGGCAGGCCTCTGGGCTGAGCCCATAAACTGGAATTCTACATCTTCCCCAACAACCAGGCCAAATTCCTGCTGTGGTATGTCAACGACCGTGCCCTCTTCAAGCCCTTTTGGAACAACACAAAGGGCCTTTATGACAGGAGGCATGCCAGGGACTGCAAGTCCGGATGACTCCACTGCAATATAATAGGACCTTCCTATGCCTCCACGAATCTTTATGCCATCACCAAGCTGAACAAGGCCAAAGTGTGCAGCACCCCTTGACACGGCAAGATCAAGGTCAGTCCCTTCAAGCTCTTTTGGTGCATCTTGGCCAGCCCAGTCAGAAAGTATGGACATCACCCTGTTTCTGAGTACAGCGGCCTTAAAGACACCGCCATTAAAAAGGACGGCAGTGGGCATGACCGGCCCTGACATCTCAAGGGCCTGACCCTGTAGAGTCAGAAAACGAGCCAGATGTTTAGTGATTGCTGTATCCGAACAGTAAGGAAGGCCAAGCTCCCTAAGGCCCAAGGCCTTCTTCTTCTCTGGCATGTCCGTTACAGAACATTCAGGGAAGAACCCATCTAAAATCACCCTGGCAACAAGATCCCTTGTAAGACTTGTTCTTATTGTACCACCTACAAGGCCTGAGCCCCTGCCTGGAATGACAACAGGTACCTCATCAAGCCCTTCCTCTGCAAAAAGTTTCTCCTTCGCAAGCCTTACGTTGTTCCACAAACTCTGAAACTGGGCCTGATCAAGATTGTGTCCCTTATCCTTGAGTTCCTGGAATAAGACATGGGTGAGGGTCAAATCCATGTTGTCACCGCCAAGGAGAAGATGCTCTCCAACTGCAAGTCTTTCGAGCATAAGGGTGTTATCTTTGTTAGTAACCTGTATGAGGCTGAAGTCAGATGTTCCTCCGCCAACATCTATCACGAGGATTATATCCCCTGGCTCCACCTGTTCCTTCCATTTTTCCCCCATATTATTGAGCCAGGCATAAAAGGCCGCCTGTGGCTCTTCCAGAAGTGTTACCTTCCCAAGCCCTGCCGAGGCTGCGGCCTGAACAGTGAGGTCCCGTGCAACGGCATCGAAGGAAGCGGGAATCGTCACATAAACCTGTTGCTCCTCAAGACTCTGATCCGGATTTTTACCGATAATATGGTTCCATGCAGCCTTGAAGTGTCTTAGAAAGGTTGCAGTTGCCACCACGGGGGACAATTTTTGTACATCTTCTGCAGCATCAATTGGTAGTAAAGGCGCGGTCCTGTCAACCCCCTTGTGACAAAGCCAGCTTTTTGCTGATGATATCAACCTTCCCGGCACCTGGGCCCCACGAAGCCTTGCCCATTTCCCCACCACGCGCTCGCCAAATGGATCCCAGGGCATAACAAGGCCTCCTCCTTCCTTCTCCTTCTTGGTGGGTAGGTATATGAAAGAAGGAAGCAACTGATACTCCCTGATTTCCCCTGGAGCCTCTATTTGAGGCACTGGGAAGATCTCAATATTTCCATCTTCCTTTTCAAGATCGACGTAGGAAAGCACACAATTTGTGGTACCAAGATCGATTCCGATAACAAAACGTGAATGGTCTTTGCTCATATCTTTATGGCCTGAACGTAGTCTGTTAGCTAATATCTTACTGGATTTCCACTTCGGCAGGTGCTATTACGTCAGTTTTTTCTTTGCCTGTCCATTTTGGAAGATTAAGCTCGGTGAAACGCCATCCAGGATGTCTTATTATCCCCTTGTAGGGCGGATTACCATGAAGGTTGCCAATGAGCCTTATCTTAGAAGGATCAAAATCTTCCTCTATCTCAACTTCGCTGCCCTCCCCTGCTTCAAGGACAGGTTTTAGGTTCAGAACATCCATGATTGCATTTCTGCATCCTCTATGAACCTCTCGTACTGCAGCACCTATCTGGGCATCGTCATATGGCTCAATATCTTCAAGGAGAAAATCGATAAGCCTTCCTTCTCTTTGAAGAAGTCCCAAAAGCTGAACCACAGCAACTTCTTTAGGATAGAGCTCCTCGACCCTTTCAGTTTCTACAGGTTTTTCTTCAAAAGTGGAAGATTCTTCCCCTTTCTTCTCATCCTCCTGTTCTTTCACTTCCTGCCCTGGCAGTGATGCGACAACAAGGGCAAAAATTAGCCAGGCACCAACAGGTGCTGCCATAAGCGCCCAACCTTCCCAGTTGTTGTTTTTGAGAAATATCTCCTGGTGAAGATATACAATGTAACCGCAAAAACCACTAACACACGCGGAGAAAATAAAAGATAATGTCAAAATTGTACCTTTTTTCATAACATGAGCCCTTTTTGATTTTTAGATGTTTGTCGAGACAATAATTCCCACTAAATGATAGGTCAATACGCCAAAGGAGAAGCTTTAGGGCATTTATAGGATCATCGTTTTTGTTGGGAAGTTTTTCCTTTTTTATCTTCCTCTTTTATCAGCTTCTTTGGCTCATCCAGATCCTTCTTGATGTCCTTGGCTATATTGAATACATAACCTTTCTCATCCTTGACCAAACAGATCTGCTCCTTCTCATTACATGGGCGTAGATAAAGTAGATGAAGCGCGCCGTTTTTATCTTTAACTGTGAGCACCCCTTCCTCTTTTGCCTTATCCTGTATGCGAAATTCGTCTTTTGGCAATGGCTTGGTAGCTCGCATGGGAAAAAGACGAGATAGTATCTCTTGTGCCCTATTCCCATCAATTACCTGGGACTTCTTCCCAATGTTTAATTGCCATTTGGATCCCTGTTTCTGTTGCCCCCTTTTTAGGCTCCAATGTATTTTGCCACACTTGTATTCAACTTCATTGATCTCAAAGGGTGTTTCTTTAATAAGGGTAAGTTCAATCCACGGACGTATCTCTATGGGGGAATCCATCTGCTTGCTCCAAATATCAAAGTCTGCCAGTATATCCTTGGAGACAAGATAAACCTTGCTGGAATCGGCCTTTTTTACAAAACAGCTTCCCCAACCAGGCCCTTTTTTACCGACAACAAGGCTTGCAAGCCTGCTTCCCGAGCGTTCAAGAACTATTTGTAGACCCTGATTTTCCCCTAGGCCAAAATCATCAAGATATCTTCTGTCATCTGCCCGAAGCTGTCCAGTAAGAGAAGACAGATCATGCAGCAATTTTTCTACCTTTTGCGACTTTGCATAGGTCCAGAATTTTTTCCCTTCTTTTTTTACTGAGACAAGCCATCCATCCTTTGTTTTTTTTATAACAAGCCCTTTGTCTTTTGAGCCTCTCCAATATGCCTTTAAGGAATCAGGCCATTTATTTTCGAAATTTGGCAGAATGGATACGAATATATCTGGACCTTCCTCCCTTTGTTGCCGCTGGCCTGCAAAGTATATGAACACTAGACAAATAAAAAGGATGGCAAGGATTGAAAGTTGCCAAGATTTCATCAGCACCTCCCAAGTAGCAACTTTTAGAAATGGTTTTACCAGGCAAACTCACACCTTTTCCGCGCCTTTTTTCGCCTGATGGAGTGAATTATTCCCATGATTGTCCAGAAAGCAGGCATAAGTAACGTGGTAAATAGCTTCCACATGAGCCGTTGACCTGGCTCTATCTCCCTGATAAGTCTTTGGCTCTGTTGTTTCGTCCTCACATTTATCAGCTCGTCCCCGAGACACAACACGTCCATGCAGTTCAGAATCAGTGGACCGTTTGAAAGGGCAGAAATAGCGTTGTCCGTAAACATCGTGCTTGAGCCAATGAGTATAAGTTTTGACGCCTTTGTCGGTTCTGTTTCTTTCTTTGTTTCTTTTTGTTTTTCATCTTTTGATTTCTTCTCTTTTTCATCATCTGGCCAAGGTGGTACCTCCGCCTTTGACGTTTGGTTTTCAAAGCTTCCTCTGACCAAAATGGCAAGGGGCCTTTGGGAAAATTCCCCCGCTTTTGGTGTAAGATCTTCATGGGTTAGGATTCCTGGATGAAACTTCCGAGTCCAGCTATATTTGCTTGTCTTAAAAAGATCCGTCACCCTTAGCCCTTTTGCCGAGATCTTTTTTTCATCTATTTGTAAGGGGCTTCCCCACAGATACAGCAGGCCATTTAGGTTGCTCGTTATAGAAATATTCTTGTTCATAGAATCAGGCAGTATCTTAATCTGCATTGGAAACCGCACGGGCGTCCGAACAAGGGCTGTGAATAGCCCCATCTGTTTGCTTGATTCTATTGAAAGAACTGCACTTGATTTGTCAAATAGCATGTCCTCATCCACTTTTAGGCCGAAGTCTTTTATTAGGCTGTTTAGGTTGTTATCCATTTTTTCAACACTTGCAGATATCCCTTTTTGACCATTCGTGTACCCGTATCTGTAGTGTTGAAAGGCAAGTATGACTGGTTTTCCTGTTGAAAGAAATTTTTTAATCTCATAGAGTTGCCGCCTGTTTAGCTTCCAGGGGCCAAGTATCAGCATTGCACTTGCGTCATCTGGAATCGGATGGTCTTTGGATATCTCCTGCCTTGAAACCATGTAGCCCTGGGAGCGTAGCAACTCCTCCAACATCTTGTAATGATCCACTGCAGGAGGTATTGGCTGACCAAGCCTTTGGTACATGAGTGCCATTTGAGGTGGAATCTGCTCTTTTGGTGCCACCATTACAATCTTAGGTTCCTTATCCATGGATAGTCTGAATATCTTAGACACGATCTCATACTCAAGACTGCCAAGTGAATCTGGCAGGACCTGAGGAATGATCTCATCTTTTTTATCAAGATAGGAAAGCTGCAGGGCAGAATAGACCCTTTTGATGTTTAAAGAATCGCGTTCTATTGTCTGGGCATTAAAGGGCACTATGCCTTTTTTAGCAATTTCTTCCTTTTCCCTTTGGGACAATGACTCGGGTGCCACAATCTTGTAAGTGAACATCGGGCTTAATTTTGAGAACTCATCAAGGATATCACCAACATCCCTTGGCATTTCCTTCATGGCAGTTGGCAGTTTGTCCTTTGATGAACAGTAGTATGTTACCGTTATAGGCACCTTAAGTCTTGCAAGCACCTTCACTGTACCTGGAGATATGGTGTAGATCTTGTTCTCTGTAAGATCAAGCCTGTACCATCTATGATCAGAGGCTATTGCATTCAGGAAAACCGCAATGCCAACTATCAGAAGCACAGATGGCACAAAGCCCTTTTGTATGCGAAACTTCAAAAGGCCCTCAAGGGTCAGAATGTTTATGGCAAGAAAGGCCACTGTGTACGAAATGAAAAATATTATGTCTGAAATATCGATAACACCCTTTGCGAAAGAGGCGAAGTGTCCTTGAAGCCCTATGGCGTGGCGCAAGAAGGTTCCAAGTCCGCCTACCCAGCTATCAACGAAGGTGGAGAAAAATTCAGTACCTGCCAAAAAACAGA
>Ga0256833_1001186_pt1 | contig 19456 bp, 17 predicted proteins | sample 356284metaG_FD_190535 | JGI IMG/M metagenome (GOLD analysis project Ga0256833, IMG submission 190535) | Hydrothermal vent microbial communities from Mid Atlantic Ridge, Atlantic Ocean - 356-284 | ecosystem: Environmental > Aquatic > Marine > Hydrothermal vents | place: Atlantic Ocean: Mid... | reverse complement strand
ATATTATAAGTATTAAATTGTATAATATATTTAACTATAGATATTAAGGAAAATAAAAGCAATGAAGAACTTATTAATTACATTTATACTACTCCTATTTTTTATTGGTTGTGGTGGAGGGGGTGAAGAGATTCCTACCTCAAACCCAATTATTGAACAAAATAGCTCCGATGATGCCTCCTCAACCATTTCAGGAAAAATCACATATGAACGTATTCAACCTTTGCACTCGGGAAGTGGTACTGTATTAGATAGGTCAAATATTACAAATGAGAGTGCCAAACAGGTAATAGTCTCTCTTGTTGATGATTCTGGATCGGAGATTGCTTTAACAGTAACAGATGATAATGGAGAGTATATCTTTACAAATGTAGCTAAAGATAGTAATCTTAAAGTTCGTGTTTATGCTAAGATGTTCAAAACTAATAGATGGGAAGTAAAAGTTATAGATAATACTAATAGTGATGCTCTATATGCAATAGAAGGAGATATGAGTACAAATAGAGGTACACGTAATCTTTTAGCTTCATCTTCAAATTCTCAAGCTGCTCCTTTTGCTATTTTAGACTCTATCTATTTGGCAATGAAAAAAGTTATTGCTGTTGATAGTTCTGCAGTTTTTCCTCTCTTAAAAGTAAATTGGTCTACAAAAAATATAATTACAGGAACATATTATAATGGTGTAGATACTATTATGATGCAAGGAGATCAAAAAGGAGATAGTGATGAGTATGATAATCATGTTATTATTCATGAGTGGGGTCATTTCTTTGAATCTAAATTTTCAAGAGCAGATAGTATAGGAGGTTCACATGGTTCAGGGGATCACCTAGATATACGTTTGGCATTTGGTGAGGGGTGGGGAAATGCTTGGTCTGCTATTGCTACCGATGACCCTATCTATTTTGATACAATAGGTAGTAATGGTTGGAATATGAATATTGAAACAGCAACACATGATACTCCTGGTTGGTTTTCAGAAGCCTCTATTCAACGTATACTCTATGACTTATATGATAGCCATAATGAAGGTGAAGATAATTTAGGATTAGGGTTTAAACCTATTTATGATACTTTAACAGGTGCTCAAAAAGAGACAAAGGCATTTACTAGCTTATTCTCTTTTATTACAGCATTGAAAAATGAAAATTTATCATCTGCTAATAAAATAGATGATATTGTATCGAGTGAAGATATCGATATTATTGATAATATCTATGGAGCAAATAGACGTAATGACAATGTTAATACAAAGGTACTTCCCATTTATAAAGAGTTAAGTGTTGGAAACTCTGTTAATGTGTGTACTATTAATGATTATGGGGTAACTAATAAACTAGGTATTCATCGTTATGTCTTCTTTTCACTTGCCTCAAGAGATAACTATACTATTGTTGTAGAGAAAAGTGATAGCGTTTCATCTGACCCTGATTTTACACTTTTTAAAATGGGAACTTCCCCTACAAAACAGATTGCAGAATCTACATCTAGTGGAAGAGAGAGTAGAACTTTAAATTTGTTAAGTGGAGATTATATATTAGATATTGTTGATGCAAATAGTAAAAGTTCGGCTTGTTTTGATGTTAGTATTAACTAAAGTTACACAAAAATAAGATAGAATAAAAAGAAAAGGAAAAACTTATGAAAAAAAATTTTTTAATCTTAACACCCCTAATTATTGTTATGGGATTACATGCTAATAGCAAAAAAGTTACCCAAGAAGAGATAGATAAAGTAGCATCAGGAACAACAGAGGGTCACTATCAAAAACCAGGTGCACCAATCAATATGAGTTACAAATCTATTAAGGTTGATACCAATGAGACTGCAGATGTAAATATTACACTAACTACTACTGCACAATCAGGAACAATCTATGCAATGATGACTCATGATGATAATTTAACACTTATCGGTAATGTAGATGAAAACTTAACATTCAATATTCTACCAGACCAAAAAAGTTTCAATATTAATCTACAAGCAACTTCTAACTATAATGGTCTCTACTACATTAGACTACTTACAAAAATTGACAAAGGTTATGGTCCTAAACTACGCTCTTTTGCTGTGCCTGTCTATATAGGTGATAATCCAAAACCAAAAACAAGAAGTGGAGTTACCTTTATGAAGGCAACAAGTGGAGAGAATATCTCTGTCTCTAAAGCTGTAGAGACTATTGAAGTTATAAAAGATAAATAATAAACAGAAAAAACCATTATTTTTAATGGTTTTCTAACTCATACATAATCTTTTCAAGATACTCTTCTGTTAATGTTTCACTACTTTTTGTATCTTTTTGAGTTATATCTTTTTTAGATTCAGCTAAATTTACTACCTTTTGTCTTTTTTTTAGCTCTTGCTTAACCAACTTTACTATCTCTTCTCTATTAATATTTTTGCTAATTGGTTCAACGCTTTTAACTGATGATGAGAACTCCTCTATAGCCATCAATCTATTTTTAGGTGCTAAATTAATAGAGTATTCATTTACAATTTTATAAGCAAAATAGGCTAAAATCATAAATAGAGTTATCAATAGTAATTTAATAACTGAATCGAGAGTAGAAGAGAAGTTTGATTGAGTAGTTTGAGACATATACTCTCTATAATACTCTGCATCTATGGTATATACTTTCTTATTATCTTGAGCTAATTCCATCTATTTTTCCTATTTTTTCGCTATTCTAACACTATACAGATTAAAAAAATTACTCATATTTTGACTAAAAATCTTTTTTCATTAAGTTTTAAAAAGCAATTTTAGTAGCTATTTAAATATTTTCGGTATAATACGCGACCTCATTCTCTATGAGTAAAATATACGAAAGGAGCCATAATGCCAAAAATGAAAAGCGTTAAAGGTGCTGTAAAGCGTTTTAAAGTTAAAAAATCTGGTAAAATCAAAAGAGGAACAGCGTTTCGTTCTCATATTTTGACAAAAGTAGATGGTGCACATCACCGAGCTAATAGAAGTGCTAAATATATAGACCAAGCAGATAGTAAAAAAATCAAAGAGATGATTAACTAATTTTAGTTACATCTTAACAAGCAATAACTCCTAAAATATTAGGACAAGTTCATTTTAAACTTAAAATGACACCAATACTAAAACAATAGTACTTAGGTAAAGGAGAAACAATGAGAGTAAGAACTGGTACAGTTAGACATAAACGTCACAAAAGACTACTAAAACAAGCTAGAGGATTCTACAGTGGTAGAAGAAAACACTTTAGAAAAGCTAAAGAGCAATTAGAGCGTTCATTAGTATATGCTTATAGAGACAGAAGACAGAAGAAAAGAGACTTTAGAAGACTCTGGATTGTTAGAATCAATGCAGCCGCTAGACTTAATGATATGAACTACTCAACATTCATGCATGGTCTTAAAGTTGCAAATATTGAACTTGACAGAAAAATTTTAGCTGATATGGCTATGAATGCTCCTGAAGCATTTACAAAAGTTGCAGAGGCTTCAAAAGCAGCACTAAGTGCATAATAAGTAACCTTTTTATTCTACAATTGAGGAGTTTTACTCCTCAATTACTACATTACACTATTTTCTATTTAACAGAGAATTTTTTCCAATAAAAATTAAAAATTTTATCAATGCTAACTGTCTGCTAAACCGTGTAGGCTCTTTTAAAAGTCTATAGAACCACTCTAACTCTAATTTTAAAAAGAGTGATGGGGCTCGTCTCTTATCTCCTCCATAAATATCAAAACTACCTCCTAAACCCATATAGAGCGCTTTATGCTCCTCTTTTAACTCCTGCATTAAAAACTCTTGTCTTGGACTCCCCTGTGCTACAAAAACAATATCGGGTTGAGTTTTTTTTAAATCATCTATTAATCTATACTTATCTCTATCACTTAAAAAACCATCTCTGTAACCAACAATCTCAATAGAGGGGAACTCTATTTTGAGTCTCTTCACAGTAGCATGAATAACCTCTCTTGTTGAGCCAATCAAATAAAACCTTTTGCTCCTCTCAAACCTAGAGACAATATCTAACCAAAATTCACTTCCTGGTATTTTAATAGCTGACAAACCTATACTTTTTAGTGCCAAAACAGCACCAAAACCATCAGGATATGCAATATTACTATTTACAATCTTTCGTAAAGAGTCATCACTCTTAATAATCTTCTCTGCATTCATTGCAATAAGAATCTTCTTTTTATCTTCAATATAATCTAAAAAAATATCTTTTGATTCAAATGCATTTATCTTATATTTATTAACTATTTTATAATTCATTTTTAAAAACCTTAAAAGTCTTAAATTTTTCACGACCACTATTTATAATAAACTTTTCTAACTCTTTTAGTGAGTAGTCGCTCATAGATTTAGGGTGTCCTATTACTACAAAGTGCTTCTCATCTAATCTATTTAAAAAAGCACTATAGGCTTTTTGTAAAAAAGATGCTTTATATCCATCTATAGAGACAACACTATGTGTAAACCTACTTAACATTCTTAACTTGTCAAATTTAGAACCCCCAGCAGCTACTCCATCTCCAAATCCTTTATGCTCTGCCCCACCAAACTTTTTAAAAAAAGCCAACTTCCAAAAGAAGAGAGGAGAGAGCCTATAAGCAGAGATGGGTATCTCTCTAAAAAAACCTTTAGGCTCCTCTTTTAGTGGGTCACTTTCAAAGTTCCACTCTCCATTTTTTGGCATATTTTCAAAGTTAAAATAGTGTGTTTCACTACTATTTTTTCCATTTTTAAATAGAGTACTATCTAACCAAATATTATGTTTTTTAAATGCTCTAAAAAGAGGCTCGAAAGGCTGTATGCACCACCCACCTGCACGGTGTGCAAAAATTTCATTTTGAACAATATCACTCAATACTTTTTTATAACGATAGACAATGCTATCTATCTCCTTTTTGGAAAAATCATGTAGTCTATATCGGCTTGTATCCATAACCCACTCCTCTCCATTAAAGGTACTATCTTCCCAATGAGGGTGAATATGTAGCTGGATAGAGTGACCTGTTTTATCCAAATACTCTATCTGATTAACAATATCTTGGTACTCCTGTTCCAATACCTTATATTCGCCCTTTAATGCTTGAAGTCGAACAAGATAACCACTATCAATAAAAAAAGTTGCCTTAACACCATATCTATTTAAAATATCTAACAACTTCTCTACAGGTTCAATTAGACAGCTATTAGCTGTTCCACTCTTACCTCCAAAGAAGAGTTCATAATCAAGTGTTAAAAATATTTTTTTCATAGCTTAAATCTCTTATTAAGTAGTCTAAGCTGATACTCAATACTCATCAAAAGTACAATTTTTCGTTCATCATTCTCTCTTTTATCTCGATATTTAAGAATTAACTTCTCAATTTCACCTCTATCTATAAATTCGGTAATCAAAGAGTCATCAGAGTTTAAGAGTTCCATAATATCATCATTCAAATCCTCTTGAAACCACTTTAGACTAGGCATACTAAATCCCTTTTTAGGTCGATAGATAATCTCATTAGGAAGAATATTCTCTGCCATTTTTCGTAAAATATATTTATGTCTCCCATTTTTTATCTTAAAATGGGTAGGAATTTTATGAACCGTTTCTACAAACTCATTATCTAAAAATGGAACTCTCATCTCAACAGAAGTTGCCATAGTTGTTTTATCTCCATACATTAACAACTCATCACTAAGCCAAGTATAGGTATCTAAAATAGACATCTTATCTGAAGAGTCAATCTCTTTAGGTATAAAATCATAGGTATCTCTTAACTCACTCTCTTGCACTCTATATATATTTTTCAAGAGTTTTTTTCGCTCATCTTCAGTAAATACAGTGTATATCTTCTCTAGTCGTCTATACTCATCTTTTTCACCTAAAGCATAAAGCCCTCGTTGCAACTTATGAAACTTTGGGTGTGAGAAGAGAGGCTTTACTAAATTTGCAACTTTTATCAATGGTAAATATTTTTCTCTTTTAGTCTCTGCACCGTAACGAGCATACCCCATAAATATCTCATCAGCTCCCTGCCCTGCTAACATCACCTTAACATGTTTACTTGCCAATTCACTAATTTGATATTGAGCTAAAGTTGAGTCTGTTCCATTAGGCTCTTCATTGATATAGAGTGCTTTTTCCATATTTTTCATATACTCTTTAGGATTAACAATCACATCATAATGGTCTGTTCCTAGTAGCTCTGCACTTCGTCTTGCTTCTAAAATTTCATCCTCTTCAGCCGTTGCTCCTTGAAAACCGATACAGAATGTTTTAATTTTACCATTTGAGTATTTTGATGCAATAGAGGTGATAAGTGCTGAATCTAACCCACCAGATAGGAAACTTCCCACTTCAACATCTGAAAGCATCTGCCGTGCAACTGCCTCTTCAAACTTTTCTGAAAGCCTATCTATCCAATAGGCTTCACTTTTGCTCTTATCAATACGAATATTTCCAATAAATTTTTTATTGATATTAAAAAGCATTGATAACGACTCTTTTTCAAGATTATAAGATAGAACCTCTCCAGGCTTTACCTTAGAGATAGTGTGATACATAGTAGAAGATGAGGGGTTGTATCTAAGGGTAAAATAGCTATTTAACCCCTCTAAGTTTATCTGATAACTATCAACTATCTTTAAAATAGGCTTAATCTCTGAAGAGAAGACAAAAGTATTATCTTGCATAAAATATAGTGGTTTAACACCAAATCTATCTCGTGCTAAATAGATAATCTGTTGCTCTATATCAAGTAGAGCTAAACCAAAAATCCCATTAAACTTATCTATACTCTCAATACCAAATTTTGCAATATAGTTAACAATAGTCTCCGTATCGGAGTGTCCATTAAACTCTACCTCACTAAGCTCCTCTCTAAGCTCCAAATGGTTATAAATCTCACCATTAAAGATAATAAGAAACCTCTTTGATGCATCATACATTGGTTGTTGCCCTGCATCAGTTAAATCTTGAATAGAGAGCCTCCTATGTCCAAATGTGATACTATTATCACCTATCTCTAAGTTGACTATTTTACTATCATCGGGTCCTCGATGTTTTATTAAATCTAAAGCTTCATCTCCAAACTTATTATTGACAGCTCCTAAAATACCACACATACTACTGCTCCTCTACTTTCGCTAAGGCATAGAGGTACTGAACTACTGCCCACCCTAAATGGTTAATATTTTTTAAACTTCCAAAAATATCTACTACAGAGGCTATCTGACCATCTTTGGTTATAAAATTCTCTCTAATTGAAAGCTCTAACTTCTCTACTAAGACCTCATCTTTTAATAATTTTGCCAAATGTAACATCTCGGCATTATCATACAAATCAAATTTAATAATTGAGACCCTATTACTTTTAGAGAATCGTTTAAATAGATTTTTATCGCTATTGAACATATGTACTAAAAGATACCTATACCCTTTAGAGATAACCTCTTTTGAGCCGTAAAGTGGTACAATTTTATTAGTTTTAAAGATATTTTTCATAATAAAAGCACTATGAAATGTATCAATAAAGGTATTCTCATCATAAGGAGAGTAGAGCCAACTACCATCCTCTTGTTGCATCTCTACTAAAAAAGTATATAATCGATTAATCTTATCTTTAATATACTCCTCTTTTTCAGGGAAAAACTCTAAAAGTAGTGAATAGCAGTAGATTCCATAAGAGGTAGCATTGGTAGCGACTCTATCTCTCTCTACACCATAGGAGAGTGCCAACATATTGGACTCATCTACCATAATCTTTATATCTTTTTCAAAAAAATTAAACACTGACTCTATTGGAGCGATAAGAGTCTCATCATTAGTAACTTGAAAATAGCGTACCATTGCCTCTAAAGGGTATGGTGTATGCGTACTAAATGGCATATTGCTATCATAAGTTTTCTCTGCTGAATAGACCCAATCATAATTTAGCCCCCAACAGTAACCACTATACCCTTTGCAACTATGCTCTAAAAGCCAATCGATATGCTTTTTAGCATACTCTAAATAGATAGCTTTAGGCTTCTGTTTATAGAGCTCTAAAAGCGTCAACACAGCTTGAGCTCGAACAAGAGGATACTCTAGTTTTTTATACCCTAAACGGATTTGATTATTAAGATAGTAGTCATATATGGTTAATGCTCCTGCAGGAGCAATACCCAATAAATTATGTCTGTAATAGAACTGTTTTACTCTTTGACCAAACTTGGTAATCCATATATCATAAGGGTCATAGGTGGCTAAAGAGTCCTCTAAAAGATACGATTCAATCTTCTCAATATTCATCTTTGTAATACCTTTTGAATCTCACTATGGAGTCGTTTTGCCATAACAACATTGGTCACATGCTCCTGTGCATAGATAAAGTTATATTTAGAAATCTCTTCCATCTTTTTATGATTTACCAGCAACTTCTCTAATCCATCAGCAATATTTTCAGGATTTTTTGTCTCAACCAAATATCCCATCTTCTCATCTTCAAAGAAGTATTTTAATCCACCAGCTTGACTTGTAACGACAGGAATTCCAAAGAGCATTGCCTCTAAAATACTTGTAGGTAACCCCTCTCCATAGTAACTAGGAAGTGCATAGAGATGACTCTCTTTAAAAAGATTAATCTTATCTTCCCCTTGAACATCACCTGTTAAATGGATATATGGTATCTCTTTAACCATCTTCTGTAGCTCTTTAAAATCCTCTCCATCACCTGCAATAGTTAACTCAATATCTTCAAAACCTCTTTGATAAAGAATATCTACTGCTTTAACCAACTCAAAAGCACCCTTTTCTCGAATAAGTCGTGCTAAAAATAGGATTTTAAACGGCTTTGTACTCTTCATAACCTCAACTCGATTCTCATAACTATAATTATCAATAAGTTCAATGTCAGCATTGGTTGTCTCTACAACTACCCGACCTCTATAGCCCCACTCATAAATTTTATCTCTAAAATCGTTTGAGAGTACAAAAATAAGTTCAGCTTGACCATAAGTTTTCATAAAAAAATCAACATACTTACTATCTACTTCTGCTTCAAAGTCCAACTCCCACCCATGGAAAAAGACTACAAAAGGAGTTTTCTTCCATAATAGTTGCCTAATAAAAAAAGCATCTCTAAAGAAACTTCGATTAAGAAGTGAGGGGTTAATAAATCCTAACTTTATTCCATTTAGTGATCTATAAAATCTAATTTGGTCTCCTAAAATTCCAAAAATATTTTTTCCATGCCCTCCAATTTCAAGAGCTTCAAACGCAATATCATCAAACTTATTAAACTCTCTTAAGAGTGAGTTCCAAAAGGAGCTTACTCCAGATGTCATTTTTAGGTTTGAGACAGTCATTAATACTCTATTCTCTTCTTTATTCATCTATTACCTTCCATTTTTTATAACTTAATTGTGTTATCTTGCTTCAATACGGCAAGATAGAGACTCAACGAAAAGATAATATTAAAGTAAAATCCACCTTGAAACATCATCATTGTTATCATACCTACAAAGATACTCATAGTATGTAGATAGTATTGTGACTCTCTATTTTGACGTATAAACCCAAAAAGGAAAAAGAGTGCTGAAAGAAAGAGAAGAAACCCAATTAGCCCCTCCTGTTGCAACATTTGGAAAAACTCATTATGTGCAAAGATTTTTAAGCCCACAACACGCTCCATCTTCTCCTCTGCATACATCTCTCCTAATCCGATAAAGAGTACTATTTTTTCATCATTTGCCCAGTTCTCTACAGCTGTTTTCCAATAGGTTAGACGACCAGAACCCAACTCATCATGTTGAATATATTTATTTCTATCTTCAAATCTCATCTTTAGTGCTTCATTGGTCTCAACCATATAGAGTCCTATTCCAAATAGGATAACCAAAGAGATAATAACTGTAACAATCTTTTTAAAACTTATATTTTGTAGATAAAAATAGAGCAGTGCAGCAGCATATATAGCAACTCCTGTACGAACATAAGTTCCTATTAAAATATAGAATCCCAAAAGTATTAAAAAGATATAAAATAGATTCTCTCTAAGAGTATTGGTTCCATTAATTAGTGTTGTAATAATTATCATAGCAAACGCCAATGCAATAGATGCAGAGTGAGGATTAATAAAGGGACCTACCAAACCAAAACTCCCCTCTAAGCCATAAGCACTCAAATCATACCCCTCTCCAAGTGGCTCTAATAGACCTAACATATATGGGATAAAAGATAAAATCACCACAATAGAGAAGTGTTTAGCGATAAAGAGCAATCTCTCTTTATTAAATTTAATAAAAAAAAGATAGAGAAGTGGAAACATTAATACCTTTATTGAAAAGGTAATGGTATTCATCAAATACTCCATAGAGCTATAAGAGATTAATGTTTTAATTGCAAATAGAATATATAAAAAAGCAAATATCTCAATATTTCTATTAACTAAGGTTCTATATAAAATTGGTAGAAAGAGAAAGCCCATTAATAGAATTTTCCAAATAATTCCAAAGGTTAACCCTCCTACAATCTCTATAGGTTCTAAGTATAGAATTGAAAAGGTAATAATATAAAAGAGAACTATATTTAATCTCATATTATCCTCTTTCTCTTTAAAGCGATTAAACTTCCAATCGTCCAAAAAAACATAGAGAGTATCATTGCAGTTGCAGCACCATTGATTCCATAAATAGGAATAAGTAGAGCATTAAAAACAATATTAATCAACAATGAGATAATAAGAATCTTCATAAAAAGGTGTTGATTATCAGTCATATTCATAATAAAACCTACTGGTCCACAGAGTGCTTCTGATAAAAATGCTATATTAGTAAGAAGAAGTGTTGTTGTTGCAATCCTAAAATCTGCTCCAAAGAGTGCCAAAAAAGAGTCTGCATATAGATACAAAATTAGAAAAATAGGTAAAGTTACGATAAGAATAATTATAAAAGAATTTTTAAATATATTTTTTATCTTGTCAAATTCATTATTTGAATAGGCTAAAGAGACTTTAGGTGAGATAAATCCACCAATTGCCATAGGAATAAAGGTAATTAACATCGATAGATTGATACAAGCATTATAGATACCAACATGATACTCATCTAAATAGTAGCTAATCATAAAACTATCTACATAACCCATTATAAACATTATAGAAGAGGCTAAAAACATCGGATAGGAGTATTTCAAAATCTTTTTGTTATATCGACCCTTTATTAAAAGGTTAATTTTTTGCTTCTTTAAAAATATATAAGCTGTTACAACAATAGAGATAGTAATAAGAACTATGGAAAAGTATAATATATAGATAGGGTCATAGTTAAAAGAGCCAAAAATAGAGAGTGAAACAAGCAATACAATAGTGAAGTTTTGAGAAAAGTTTCTAAAAAAAGCATAGCGTCGAATATCTTCAAAACCTCTAAATAGTTCTGGTAATACATTAAAAAATGTATAAGGTAGAGTAATAAAAGCTAAACCGATAATATAGGCTTTAGCATCTATTGATTTAAAGAGATACTCATCTATATAGTTAGAAAAAGCGTAGATAAGAAGAGATACAAACAGACTACTAAACAGTAGAATTATAAATACTCTTTTTAAAAAGAGTGCTATCTCCTCCTTATCATCTTTAAGAGATGATACTACTCTAAGAAGATAGGTATCTAACCCTACACGTGTAAGAACAGAAAATGTAAGCATCAATGCAAATATAAGATTAAACACACCAAAAGTCTCTGCACCATAATATCGTGAAATTAAAATATATAGAGCAAATAGTGAAAATGCACCTATAATTTTAAAAAGGAATATAACCAACGAACCTTTTAGTATCTCTCGCATTAAACATACTCTCCAATTAACATAAAAAAACAGTATAACATATCTATTGTTAATATAAACTTTTTTTAACAATTAATAATATTATAGATAATTGTTAATCTTAATAACAAAGAAATATAAAGATTATTATCATAAATTGTTAAATAATATGATATAATATTTTAATTTTATAATTAATAAGGAATGTTTTAAGATGCAACAACAAAATGGAGAGTTAAATCTCGAAAATTTTTTCAATATAATAAAGCGATATAAGTGGTTAATTTTATCATTTATGCTCATATCTACACTCTTAATGGCTCTTAGTTTATATTTCAAACCATCTATCTACACTACAAGTAGTATTTTAGAGATAGAATCAAAATCTAAAAATAGTTCACCTAATGATTTTTTACTAAATGCACTATCTTTTAGTGGAGGTGAAAAAATTGAAAAAGAGATAGAGATTTTAAAAACATTTTTAATCCATAAAGAGGCTCTAAAAAAAGTAAATTTTGAAACTAAATTTTATAAACATATAAACTATAAAGATGTTGAACTATATCAAGATACTCCTATAAAAGTTGATAATATCACCATATACAACCCTAAAATTATCAATAAAAAAATTATTATTACTCCTAAAAATAGTGGTTTTACCTTGAGTTATGATAGCTCTATATTTAATCTATTTCCTAAAACAAATTTCACCTCACTATCTCAAACCCATATCTACCACTATGGAGAGAAGATAAAAACAGCAGATTTCACATTTACTATAGAGAAAAAAAGAGAATTTAATGCCCCTTTAAAATTCACTCTATTAGGAAACAAAAGAAAAGTTTACGATACTATCATCTCAAAACAGCTCTCTATATCTCAAATAAATCAAAATGCACCACTTATTAAACTCTCATTTGAAGATACTATTCCTAAACGTTCTGAGGCGTATCTAAATGCTATTATGCAATCATTTATTGAACAGAGTATCAATATGAAAAATGAACAGAACAATAAAGTCCTAACCTTTATTAATAAAGAGCTTACCTATATACGCTCAAAACTAGAAAGCTCAGAAGATAGATTAAAAAAATTTAAAATTAAAAATAAAATTACAGAACCCTCTCTTCAATCAAAGTCCTATATTGACAAACTAAGTCGTATAGAGATTCAAATCTCTGAAAACCTATTAAAAGAGAAACTATTAAACAATCTTATTGTTTATGTTAAACACAATAACAATTTAGACTCCATTGCACCCTCACTCATTGAACTTAATGATAGACCAACATTAAAGCTTATCACCTCACTTCAAACACTACAACTTCAAGAGGGAGAGCTATCTACGGAGTTTACCAATCAATATCCTAAGCTAATCAATATTAGAAAACAGATTAGCAACATAAAAAGAAAAATTCTCTTTAATCTACAAAATCTAAAAACCTCTTTCATACAAAAAAATAGTTTTCTAAAAGAGCAAAAAATCTCATATGAGCAACAGATAGCAACCCTACCAACCAAAGAGAAAAAAATAGTAAATATAAACAGAGACTACAAGGTTAGCTCTACCATGTATGATTATCTATTAAAGAAAAAAACTGAAAGTGAACTTCTTATTGTCTCAACACTCTCTGACTATAAAATAATAGATAATGCACATACCCAAGATAGACCTATTAAGCCTAAACGAGCTTTAATGATTGTTGTTGCTCCAATAATAGGTCTTATACTATCTATCATTCTTGCAACAACTCTACATGCATTTAACAATAAACTAAATAATTTAAATGAGATAAAAGAGTTAACTGACATTTCACTTTACGGAGTTATTCCAAAACTTAATCAAAAAGATATAAATTTAGAGGTTTACAAAAACTCCTCATCTCCATTTTCAGAAAGTTTTCGTACACTACGTACAAACTTACCTAAAAAAGATAACTCTAATTTAGCAAAAATTATTGTAGTTACTTCAACTATTGCAGGTGAAGGAAAAACAACAACAACTGCCAACCTTGCTTCAATTCTTCAAATGGCAGGACATAAAACAGTTGTTCTTAGTCTTGATTTAAGAAAACCAAGCCTACATAACTATTTCAATTTACAAAATAACAAAGGTATGAGTTCCTACTTAAAAGGAGAAGATAGCCTACAAGAGATTGTATTTGCAACAGAATATACAAATTTACACCTAATTGCATCTGGACCAATTCCAAATAATCCCTCTGAGTTAATTCTATCATCACGATTAACAGAACTACTAGATATACTAAAGAGTCGTTACGACTACATTGTTATTGACTCTGCACCAATAGGTTTAGTCAGTGATAGCATACCTCTTATGAAAATTGCCGATTTCAACCTAATTATTACTAGAGAGAACTTTACTGAAAAGAGTTTTTTTGAAGCACTTCACTCCCTACTTAAAAAAAATAGTATAGAGAATGTTGGTCTTGTTTTAAATGCAAGTAGCTCCACTAAAAAAGCATATGGATACGGATATGGATATGGAGAGTCTTAATCTCCATTCAATTTTAGTATCTTTTATCTATTGTAAGCTATAAACCACTGAATAAACTCTTTAACTCCTCTATCTAATGGAGTATATGGTTTATAGTTAAATGTTTTAATAAGCTCAGAAGTATCTGCATAGGTTGACTCTACATCTCCATCTTGCATCTCCATAAAATTTTTCTCTGCAACTCTACCTAAAGAGTTCTCAATTTCAGAGATAAAATCCATAAGCTTCACAGGTGCATTATTTCCAATATTATATATTTTATAAGGTGCCAAAGAGCTATTTGGCATTGGATTATACGCACTCCAACTACTATCTGATTTAGCAGGATTATCAATTATTTTAATTACTCCCTCTACAATATCATCAATATAGGTAAAATCTCGGCTCATATTACCATGGTTAAAGACTTTTATAGCTCTATTATTTGTGATGGCATCTGCAAAAAGCATTGGAGCCATATCTGGTCTTCCCCATGGTCCATAGACAGTAAAAAAGCGTAAACCTGTTGTTGAGATATTATATAGATGACTATAGGTATGAGCCATCAACTCATTTGATTTTTTTGTTGCAGCGTAGAGACTAACGGGGTGATTTGTTCCGTCAGTTGTCTTAAATGGTTGAGATTTATTTAGTCCATAGACACTAGAACTACTTGCATAAGATAGGTTTTTAACACCATAATTTCGACACGCTTCTAAGATATTCATAAAACCAACAATATTAGAGTCAATATATGCTCTTGGATTTTCAATAGAGTAACGCACCCCTGCTTGTGCTGCAAGATGACAAACAGCATCAAATTGTTCTAATTCAAAAAGTTGATCTATTATGGAACTATTTACTAAATCGGTTTTAATAAATTTATGTTTAAACGTTGATGAGTTAATAACCTCATCATCAATTATATCTTCTCTATCTATACCTAACTGCTTAAGTCTTGCATATTTTAACTCTACATCATAGTAGTCATTTATATTGTCTAATCCAATAACTTCATCACCTCTCTCAAGAAGCTTTTTTGCCAAATGGTACCCAATAAATCCTGCTGTTCCTGTTACAAGTATTTTCAAATATACTCCTATTTTATGATATTAACCTAATTATTAACTAAATATGACTCTTTAAATCTATAAGATTTTAACCCCAACTCTTTTGATAGTTGAATAATTTTTTGAAGCCTACTAGCTGATATAGCATAGGGATTATTAGGGTCATCTAAAATTTGATGTGCATAGAGTGTAATAATTTCTCCCTCTCTACTCGCTTTAATAAATGCCTCTTTTATCTCCTCTAAACTATTATTATAAGAGTTATCTATTCCATCTCCTGCAAGAATTTTATATCCCCTACCTCTCTTATGAAATATCTCATTTAATTGATAGAGTCTTCTCTCATTATCCGATGCTGTTGTTCTTAAATAAGGAAAGTAAGCTCTTACTGCTTCATCATAATTACTCTCATGCTCTCCATAAGGGTACGCTAAACTAGTAGGGTTGAACCCCATTGCTTTCATATTATCTAATGCAGGGGCAATCTGCTCATTTATATACTCATCAATACGATTTACATCATTGTGAAAGTCAGTCTCTACTCCTTTATGACTATAGGTATGACACCCTATTTCGTGTCCATCTTGAGCTAAGGTTGTCAACTTATCAATCTCGTTTTGTGTTAAAGTATGAAACTTGTCAACAAAAAAAGTTGCACTCATTTGGTAAGCTAAAAAGATATCTCTTACACTATACCATCCATCTACATCATGGTCATCAAATGTCAAGGTCAATCCAGCTTCGTGACCTGTAGGATGAAGTATAGAAAATAGTTCAATATCATCAACCAAGAGATTACCTATTACTAAAAAACCCTCTATTGAAATAAGATTATTATTGGGTTCTACTCTCTTAATATCATTAGCTACATCTCTAATATAGGTGTGCCAGTTATCATCTGTAGAGTTTACTCCTAATCCATAGTGTATATCTTCTCCATTAATACCATATAGTGAAAATGGACTATTATCATATTTAATATATCTATTTCCATTAGAGGTTTTAACATTTAAATAGAGAATAGAACCATCACTATTTTTCATACTCCACTTAAAATAATTATGAGTTGTATCCCTCCACCCATAATCATCATAAAGGTCTCCTCCAACAATATATTGAGTATCAGAACTTGTTCCATGAAGAGATATAACCCTACTTTGAAGTTGATTGTCATATATATTTGAAATATTACCATCTCCAGAGGTGTTATAGATACGCCATCGTATTGTTGAATTATCTTCTGCATCCTCATATACTTTAAAAGGGGTTTTAAAAAGTTCAATATTATCCAAATAGCAATTTGCTCGAATCAAAAAAGCCTCTACCGATACTAGTTTATTATTAGGTTCTAAGACTTTTAAATCTTTTTCTAAATCTCTACTATATGTGTGCCATACCCCATTTGTTGAAAAATTTCCTAAACCATAGAAGAGTGTATCACCATCAATACCTTTAGTTGTCTCTGGACTATCATCATATCTTAAATATCTATCTCCTAATGCTGTCTTAACATATACATCAACAATAAATCCTTCTGTTGTTTTCATATCCCATCGAAGATTAAAATTATGACTGTTGTTCCAAGCACCCCCTAGTTGATACTGATTTTCATAGCTATCTGTCCCATGAAGAGAAATCACTTTTGAATTTAAATCACTATCTAGCACATTACTAACGGTTGCTCCAGCAGGTTGAGCATCTACAATACTCCATCTACTTATCTTCCCATCTTCTGCATCTTCATATATAATAAAAGGTTTATCCAAAGGGGTATCAGTTAACTCTATATTATCAATACTACAACTACCTCTAATCTGTAAACCATCTACAGCAACAATACTATTATTTGGTTCAAACTCTTTTAAATCAGCCTCCAAATCTCTACCATATTCATGCCACTGTCCATTAGATGCCTCATATCCTACTCCTTGACCGATATACTCACCATCGCTTCCTGAATCTACAGCATCATCACTATATCGAATATAGCGTAATCCATTAGTCGTTTCCAAAATAACATCAATTAAAAACCCTTCACTGCTCTTTAAACTCCATTTAAAATAGTGTTTATTGTGTTCATTCCATGCAGTATCACTATTAGGTAAACCTCCTATGGTATATTGATTCTCATAGTTTGTTCCTTGAAAAACAATCACTCTACTCTGAGTAGTCGCATCATAATTATTGGTTATAGTTGCATTAGCAGGAGTAGCATCACTTATATTCCACCTAGTAGTTACTCCATCTTCTGCATCTTCATATAGTGTTGCATAAACAGTTGAAATGCTCAAACAGAGCCATAAGCCAATTATAAATAGTTTCATTATTAATACCCTTTTTAAATCTAATTTTTATGACAACTTTTACCCTCTCCACAAGGAAAGTTGTCCCATATCTCTATATTATCTATCCACTGCTCTATTGGAGTTGATGCATAATTGGTAAAGAGCATAATCTCATGAATAGGCTCTTTTAACTTTGTTGCTCCCCTATAATCAATAATCACTTTTCCATCTACAGCCAACCAAACACGACCATCATCTTTTTTACTACGACTCCAAAATATCTCAATATCCATCCACTCTCCAGCCTTAACAGATTCATGGCTCTCTCTTGACCAATACTCTTTATAGGGTCTATCATCAAGTACTACATTGTCACCATGAGCATACCAATAGAGACTCTTCTCTCTATTGCAATAGATATAAAATGCTAAACGATAATCACTAGCTGTCTTATATTCAGAAAAAGCTAACCAACCATCTCGACCTAATATATTTGCTAAATTTGCAGGAAATTTTAAAGAGTAACGAATATAGAGTTGCTTCTGCTCTCTATCTTTAGTATAGATAACATAAGGGTCTTGAGAATACTCATGCTCTTTTTTCTTAATAGTTTGATGAAGAACACGACTTTTAGTTCTATTAATACCCTCAACCTCTTCTAACGAATTCTCTATATAGGCACTAATATTGGCATCATTTGTAATCATCTGAAAAGTTCCACTTCCATCTTGAAGCTTAATTGGCCAAGAGAAATTGGAATTATCTTTCCCTTTAATCTCTTGCCACCATATTGGTGTTGAGTTTCGTTTAGGAGTTTCTAAATATACCCCTTTTTCAAAAGAGGATTTAAAAAGTAGAGTAGCACCAAAGAGTTGCTCTATCATCAAATAGAGTAGAAGTATATTTTTTTTAATATGATAGTACATTATCTATCAAAAATCACATACCACGTTTACCAAGAATGACCTCAATAGTTTTCCACATCACCTTAATCTCTTTAAAAAGTGACCAATTTTTAATATATTCCATATCATACTCTAACTTTTTAATTGCATCCTCTACATTTCTACCATAAGGGTAACATACCTGTGCCAATCCTGTAATACCTGGAGCTACTAAATGACGCTTATGATAGTTTGGAATTACTTTTTCATATTTTTCAACTAAAATATCCCACTCTGCTCTAGGACCAATTAAGTGCATCTCCCCTTTAAGCACATTAATAAGCTGTGGCAACTCATCAATACGCATCTTTCGCATAGTATTTCCAAAAGGGAAAATACGAGAATCATTCTCTTGAGTATAGGGATTAAATTTACTATTAACATGCATACTTCTAAATTTATAGCAAGTGAATGTTTTACCATTTAATCCTACTCTTGATTGGGTAAATAAGATAGGACCTTTAGACTCTTTTTTAACCCTATAAAAAACATAAAACATTACAGGAAGAGTTACCAAAAAGAGTACACTACCAACTACAAAATCAACTATACGTTTTTGTATATATTGAAATTTAGTATAAGAGCTATATTGATTAAAATTATTCTCTTCTAAATCTCTGCTATTATCACTCTTTTTATTGTTAAAATCTATATTATTTTTTAAATTAAATAGTAAATTAACAGTTTTAAAATGAACTTTTGACTTATCTAATTGAATCTCTTTATCTTTTTGTTTCACAGGAAACGTCATATCAAATCCTACTAAAAGTTTATTATCTCTATATTTCTATATTTTAACTAAAATTGAATTAAAATATTATAAATTATAGGTAAATAGATATAAATATTAAATAATATTTTTTTTTATTAAAATTACT
>Ga0256833_1001185_pt1 | contig 19464 bp, 16 predicted proteins | sample 356284metaG_FD_190535 | JGI IMG/M metagenome (GOLD analysis project Ga0256833, IMG submission 190535) | Hydrothermal vent microbial communities from Mid Atlantic Ridge, Atlantic Ocean - 356-284 | ecosystem: Environmental > Aquatic > Marine > Hydrothermal vents | place: Atlantic Ocean: Mid... | reverse complement strand
CCTCCTCAAGGTATAGCTCGAGGGCCTCCTGCAGATTGGATAGGGTTTCCTCCAACGTCCTCCCTTGGCTGGTCACCCCAGTAACGACCTCCTTCGCTACGTACATGTCCTCCTCAAACCATACGAGCACCCTGATCCTCAAGGTTCACCCAAGGTACGGTGATGGTCGGAGTTAATAATGCGGGCCTATAGGGCCTGTTAAGGGTTCCGGCGACATTATTTGTGGATGGCCCATAGTGGGTTGGCGGCCCAAACCGCACAGTGCCTGAGCGGCTGAGTCTCTCGCGAGGGTGTGGGTGTGATGAGGAGGGGGAGGGGTACCCGAACCAGCTCTTTCGGTGTCCCTGGGAGGGTGTCTCATGACTCAACCCCGTTCTATTCCAGGAGGCTCTACTCCGGTGCGGGCCTCCCCACCCCCTCTCCTGATGAGCTCGTTGAGAGGCCTGTGCCTCCCGAGTACCTGGACAGCATTGTTTTAGGGGACGCGAGGGAGGTGCTCAAGAGGCTCCCGAGTAACTGCGTCCACTTGATGGTGACCTCTCCCCCGTATAACGTGGGCAAGGAGTATGATGAGGACCTCTCCCTCAGCGAGTACATGGGCCTCATTGAGGAAGTGATGAGGGAGGTCTACAGGGTCCTCGTCTGGGGCGGGAGGGCCTGCTTCAACGTAGCCAACCTCGGTAGGAGGCCCTATATCCCCCTGCACGCCTACCTGATCCAGGTCTTCGAGGAGATAGGGTTCCTCCTGAGGGGGGAGATAATATGGGATAAGGGCGACGCCGTATCGGGTTCATCGACAGCCTGGGGCACGTGGATGAGTGCCGTGAACCCGACCCTCAGGGACCAGCACGAGTACATAATCGTTCTCAGTAAGGGTTCCTTTAAGCGGGTGAGGGGTGAGGGCAAAGAGGACACGATAACGAGGGAGGAGTTCCTGGAGTACACGAGGTCTGTGTGGAGGTTCCCGCCGGAGTCAGCGAGGAGGGTGGGGCACCCGGCCCCGTTCCCGGAGGAGCTCCCGAGGAGGTGCATACAGCTCTACACCTTCAGCGGGGACGTCGTCCTCGACCCCTTCGCTGGCTCGGGCACGACCTGCGTGGCGGCGGCGAGGCTGGGCAGGCACTACGTGTGCATAGACAATAAGGAGGAGTACGTTGAGCTGGCAAGGAAGAGGTTGCTCGGCCTCAGCCGTTGAGAGGGACTTCATAGCCTCTCACGACATATTCTTGTGTGAGTGCCCATGGGGTGGAAACTGCTCGCGGCCGCCTCTCTGGCCCTGCTCGCGCTCTCAGCCCTCGTCTACTGGCTCGGGGCGGGGTCGTCCTACTCCACCTACTTGGGGAAAGTAGCCGGTGCGTTAGCTAAGTCACCGGGCGGGGACGCCCTCGCCATAGCCTGGAACAGGGAGCTAAGGCTCTACGACAGCGCTGGGTCACTCCGCTGGTCAAAGACGCTTGATGAGGACGTCTGCGCTGCCTCCTTCTCACCGGGCGGGGGAAAGGTAGCGGTTTTCGCTGGTGACAGGCTCTACTTCATCTCCGTAGCTGACGGCTCAGTCATTAAGGAGGTGGCTATGCCGCTGTCATGCGCTCCCTCCTCCTTCATCTACTGGTCCCCTAGCGGGGGTGCCGTCCTTCTCAACGCTAGGGGTAGGGTGGCTTACGTGACGCTTGCTGGCAGGGGCGAGGTGAGCCCTTACGTTGGCTTAACTGTCACGAGGGTTTCTTGGGTAAGCGATGTGGAGGCATTAATTATTGATGACTACGGTAAGGCGGTGTACTCCTTCAGCGTCCCTCCCCTAACAGTAAATCTCGTGGCCTCCTACGGGAAGAGTGGATCAGCTAGCATCTTCGGGGACAGGGTCTTCATTATCTCCTCTAAGGGGTGGGCCGCCCTCGTGGGCTTCGGGGGGACCGCCTACAACATCAGCCTTGGCTCACAGGTTAGGGCGTCCGCGGTAGCCGGCCTGGGCTTCGCCGTCGTGGGTGATGAGGCCCTGGCCATCGACCCGGGGACGGGGGACGTGGTGTGGAAGCACACAGTGATTGGGGGTGAGGGAGCGCTGTTAAGGCTTAGGGCGTGCGGCGACGCCGTCGCGGTGACCTCAGCCGTCATCACCGGTAAGGGAGGGGTTAGGTACACGCAGATCCTCATCGATGGTGAGGACGTGCTCGAGGGCCTCCTCCCCGAGAACGGTACGGATTTCCTTGCCTGGTTCCCAGGATGCTCCTCAGCGCTGGTCTACTCCGGGGGCGCTACCTATATCGTGGATGTTGAGGGCAGGAGGGTGAGTAAGACCGAGTGGCTGCTGTTCCCCGAGGCCGCCGTAGGAGATTACCTCGTTGTCACGAAAGTTACTGACGTTACTGACAAGAGGGTTATAGGGGAGCCGTACCTCCTCAGTAAGGACGGGTCCATGAAGCCATTAGTCAAGCTAGTCTACACCTACTCCACCCCGCTCAACAACGACACACTCGTCGTGATAGAGGCGGGCGGCGTGTGGCTGGTTAGGGTGGGGGCTCCCCCGCCGAGCGCTTCATGGGCCTGGCTAACCCCGGCATTCGCTGGGGCCGCTCTCGCAGCACTCGCTGTGAGGGCCTTCATCAAGGGGAAGCGGGGAAGCTGATTAGAAGAAAAATCACTTCCTCGCCCTAAGGAGAAGCACAGCAGCTATCACTGCCACGGCAACGGCGACTGCGATAATGACCATCAGATTGGTTCCGGGGGATGGCTGAGCGGGGGTTGTCTGCGTCTGGGCGCTGGTGGTTGTTGCTGTCTCGGCTGCTGTTGTGGTTGTTCCCGCCTCTGGCACGCCCGCTGGTGACGTCGTGGTCGTTGTGGTGGTTGTCCTGGTAGCTGGAGGTGTGGCTGTGGTGGTTGTGGGCCCGATGAGGGTGCTCAGGTCTATTGTTAGGGTCTGACCCGGTTCCAGGGTTATGTTGCCGACGTTGACCGCCTCGGCTGAACCGAAGAACGCCTGCACGACGTAGGTCCCCGGTACGGCCTTGGCAACTACCTCCCCCGTCTCTGGTATGTCCACGGTGCTTGACTGCCCGAAGCTGGGTCCCCACCTGAACACCGCCTTCGCTCCCGGGGGCCCTCTCAGGGTTATGTTGGCGAGGTCCGTCATCGCGGCCTCCAGTATCTCGTCGACGGGCACTGCTATGGTGTATTCGCGGCCGGCCTCGACGCTGAGGTTCTGTGTTACTGTGTGGTTCATCAGCCACCCTATTATGTCGCCTACGTAGGGGCCGAGGCCGCGGGGCGGGATGAAGAGGTAATAGGTCACTGCGTAATTTCCTGGGGTGGCGTATAGGTCGAGGGTCTCGTCCCGGTTTATTGTGTACTGCTTAGTCACGTTCCCGTCGCTGAATGAGACGACTACACTGCAGTCGCAACCCCCAAGACTTAGGCTGATCTTCGCGAGGTCCTTGGGAGGGCCGTATAGGTACAGGCTGTGCGCCCCCAGCAGGGCTAGCCCGTCGCCGGGGACCCACTCAGCGCTCGATGGGGCGAAGCCCAGGTTGCCCTCCCACAGTTTATCGCCGTTCGACGCGTTCAGTACGAGAACCCTGTCGCTATCGATTATTGTGACGTTGTCCCCGCTTGGGTGCCAGAGCGCTACCTGAGTGGGTGCGGCGAAGAACAGGCCGCCTGACTTGTTGAGCGACCAGATCACGCCCCCCTCGCTGTCGTATAGCGTGGTGTTCAGCCCCGTGACCAGTAATTCGTCGGTGCCGGGCCTCCACGCTATGTCTGAGTAGTACCCGCTCACCGACCACAGCAGGGTGCCGTTGGCCGAGAGCACATCGACCCTCGTTATCGGGCCGTCGGGGTTCTTGACGAAGGCGACGGCGATCATTGAGGAGTCGGGCGATGCACTCACCTCCCTAACCCTCATGTCGCCGTGTCCCCATGACGCCTTGGGGTTGCTCAGGTTCAATGCCTCCATACCCTTAGTCGTCCCTATAAGGAGTAGCTCCCCCTTGGTGTCCCACGTGATGGTCGTTATGTAGTTACTGAACCCGGCTGAGAGCAGGAGGGTGCCGTTCGGGGATATGACGCGCAACTGCTTGTACCTTACCCAGACAGCTATCTTCTCGCCGTCCGGCGACCAGACAGCTTCCTCAGCGTCCTTTATGCTTAAGGTGGTGACGTTCCTGGTCGTTACGTTAATGATCGCTACGCCATCCCCCAGGAAGAGGGTTGTCACGACAGCGTCACCGTTGGGTGACCAAGATAGCCCTGCGGCCGGGTGGCCTAGGTCATCGGTTACCCATACCGGGTTCCCGTCGGTGCCCAGGAATATTACCCTGCCTGAGGTCGCTCCCCCGAAGAGGTTGTTGGTGAGGGCTATCAGGCCGCCCTTGGGTGATGGGGCCATGTCCCTTAGGAGGCCCTTGCTGACCTCGTACACCCACTGGATCGTGAGTGGGGGCCTCTGCCGGAATGTCTCTGCTCCAGCTATGGGCGCCGCTATGGCGGATGCGATGACCAGCGCTGCTATAGCTATGGTGAGTGGGTTTGCACGCATTGGAACTAACACCTGGTGGTAAGCCGAGAGGCAAAATTTAAGTATTGTTAGCACAATTTACTCAATATTCGTCCCTTTTCATGTACGTACTTACTTGTTCATTATTCTTGATTATAAAAACATATATTGTTTATTGCGGACTTTAATACGGTACATCAAATGCTGAAGGCTGTTAATGCCCTAGCTATCGTCCTGCTTCTCACCTCACTAGCCCTGGCCCTGACCCCAGGTTCTGCATCCGAGGGCGGTGTCTCTAAATGGGTGACCAGGTGGGTGCTCAACGCAGGCAGTAATGTGTGGAGCGTGTCGTGGTCCCCGGACGGCGAGAAGATAGCTATTGCCGCAGGCGACATCATAGTGCTGGGGGCCTCCGGCGACATCCTATGGCGGGGAGGCCTCGAGAGGGACACCGACCTGGTTGCTTGGAGCCCGGACTCAGCCAAGGTAGCCTTAGTGTCCGGGGATACCCTCTACGTTTTCGGCTCTGAGGGTTCGGAGCTGTGGGAATGGCGCGTCAGTGACTCCTTCGACTACATAAAGTCCGCGGAGTGGAGCCCTGACTCCAGTAAGGTGGCGGTCATAACCAGCGGTAGCGAGGTCGTCGTTCTCGACAGCAGTAACGGGGACACCGTGATGCGCACCGACTGCGGGTGCGGGCTGGCCAGCCTCTCATGGGCGCAGGACAGCCGAAGGCTTGCCGTAGGGTACTATAGCCCCGAATCAGCTGGCGTCATCGCCTACGGCGTTACGGGCGGCAACGTCCTCTGGGAGAGGACCATATCCGTACCGGGTTCTCCGCCAGTTCTGTGGGATATTGAGTGGGGGCCTAGGGACGTCGGCGTCGCGGTAGCTACTGGGTGGGGTAAGGGTGAGGATGCCAGGGGTAAGGCAACAGTGCTGAAGACGGGTGATGGCGAGGTGATGTGGGAATCCCCTATCCTTGTGAGGGACTGCCACGCAGTGGCGTGGTCGCCCAACGGCCTCAGGCTGGCCACCGCATCATTCAGTGAGGTCGCGGTGCTCGGAGAAGGAGGAGCCCTTCTCTGGAGGCTTAACGTGAGCGGTGTAGTGACGGCGCCGCCCGCGTGGAGCCCGAACAGTAGCACGCTCGCCTTGCCCGTCGACGCGGAGGAGGGGTTCGTGGTCAAAGTGTTCTCGGCTGATGGAGAATTAGTCGGCATCAGTGACCCACTGAGCGCCTGGGTAGAGGACCTGGCCTGGTCCCCCGGAGGGGACGGCGTTCTCGTGGCGTATGGTGAGCACGTCGCCCTTCTCTCGCCGTCTGGTGGGGAGGGCGCCATAGGGATTGTTGTCGCAGGCGATCTCGTGGTGGGTGAGGGTATTCGGTTCGAGGCCATCAACATACCTGATGAGTGGGGCGTCACCGAATACTCATGGGACTTCGGAGACGGCACCGACGCCGTGACTGCGTCGCCGACGGCGACCCACTCATACAGCTCCCCAGGCACCTACACCGTGAGAGTCACTGTCGCTTACGGTGATGGGAGCAGCCTGAGGGCCGAGAGAACGGTGACGGTGACGGAGCGGGCGAGCACGCCCGGAACCATGCACTCGAGCCCAGCAAATGGTGGAGGCACTGAAGAAACCCCCTCACCCGGCCGTGGCGTGCAAGGGGCCGTGGTCCCGGTGATCTTAGGTGCCGCCGTCGGTGCAGTAGCTGCTTCTGCCCTCCTCCTAGTGCTGAGAAGGTTCCGGGGCGTGTGAGGTGTTAAAGATATGGGGGCGTTCTTTTTAGCTGTCTCAGTCCAGCGTGGCCCTCCTGAACTCCCATACCGAGAGGGCTATGAAGACCGCTGATATGGCTGAGAGTATCACGAGGTCCTTAAGGGGTCCGTAGGCGCTTGCCCCGGTGAGCCAGTACCTCACGCCGTCCACGGCGTACGTCAGGGGGTTGGCGGTGGCTATGGCCTTCGCCCACAGTGGTAGCCTGTCGAGGGGGTAGAAGACCCCGCTCAGGAACATCAGGGGCATCATGACGAAGTTCATCACTACCTGGAACGACTCCGGGGTGGTCATCCTCAGGGATATCACTATGCCCGCCGACGCAAGCCCCATCCCCAGTATCAGCCCGTATGCCAGGGCCGCCGGTAGACCGGCCAGGTTAATTGAGGGCGCTACCGCCTTAGCGACCAGGGCTATTATCGCCGCCTGAAGGAGCACGACGAGGGTGTCGCCGAACGACCTCCCAAGGATTATGGCTGACCTCGGTGCTGGGGCCACGAGCGTCTCCTTGAGGAACCCGAACTGCTTGTCCCATAGCACGGTTATGCCGCTTATGAAGGAGCCCAGGAACACCGTCATGCCGACGACGCCGGTGGTTAGGTAGGTCATGTAGTCCAGGCCCCCGAAGACCTGCTTAATGAATGACTCCGCCACCGGGTTGCTGAAGCTGAACACTGACCCCATGCCGACGCCGAAGAACACTATCCATATTATTGGCTGGGCGAGGGTCATCACCAGCCTACCCCTCGCCTTAACGAACCTCTTGAGCTGCCTGTACACCATGACCCCGAACGCCCTAGCGAACCCCATGACCATCACCTCCTCCTAGCCATGAACGCTGGCGGCCTCGTGGTGCTGGATGGGGAGTCCCTCAGCTCCCTCCCCGTGAGGTGGAGGAATACCTCGTTCAGGGTCGGCCTCCTGTAGCTTACCTCCACTATCCTCAGCCCTGAGGCCCTCGCCGCGTCGAAGAGCTGGGGGAGGGCCTTCGCCGCGTTCTCTACCACCATCTCGACCCTGCCGTCGGGTAGCTCCCTGCACTCCTTGATGGGTGGGTCGCGGAAGCAGGCGGGCCTGTCGAACCTCGCTATTATTACGTCGGAGCCGATGAGGGACTTCAGCTCCTCCGCCGTCCCCTCAGCCATTATCCTGCCTCGGTCCATGATCGCTATCCTGTCGCAGAGCTCCTCTGCCTCGTCCATGTAGTGGGTTGTGAGTAGTATAGTCATTCCCTCAGCTCTCTGGACCTCCCTTATGTAGTCCCATATCCTTGCCCTGGTGTGTGGGTCGAGCCCTATTGTTGGCTCGTCGAGTATGAGCAGCTCCGGCCTGTGGAGGAGGGCCCTAGCCACCTCGAGCCTCCTCCTCATCCCCCCGCTGAAGTTCCTCACGAGCCTGTTGGCGTGCTCCCTAAGCTCCACGAACTCCAGGAGCTCCCTTATCCTCTTCTTTAGCTCCTCCCCGCCTAGCCCGTATAGGAGGCCGTGTATGTACATGTTCTCGTAGGCGGTGAGCGCTGTGTCGAGGCTCGGGTCCTGGAACACTATCCCTATCCTCTTCCTAACCTCGGCCGCCTCCCTCGCGACGTCGTGCCCAGCCACTGCCACCCTGCCGGCGGTGGGCCTGAGGAGAGTCGCTATAACGTGGATCGTGGTGGTCTTCCCTGCCCCGTTGGGGCCGAGAAGCCCGAAGACCTCGCCCTTCCTTATCCTGAAGCTTATGCCCCTAACAGCCTCCACGTCGCCGTACCTCTTCATGAGCCCCTCAACGACGACTATGTCACTCATCCCTCACCGCCTCCAGCCTTATCCTCACGTCACGAACCCTCTTGATGAAGTCCGCTATCGCCTCAGCCAACTCCCTCACCTCCTCCGGGCCAGCCCTGTGTAGGACCTTGACGAGCCTCCCCATCTCCCTGGCGAGGTCGTCCCCACCTATGTCCCTCAATAGCCTCACGCCTGTGGCAAGCCTCTTAAGCTCCTCAATCTCCCCAGCCCTCCCAGCCAAGTACTCACGCCCTTTCTCCGTCAGTCTGTAGACCTTAACGACCCTCCCTCCCTTCGAGACCTTACCAGCCTCCTCGATCAGGCCCCTCCGCAGAAGCTTCCTGAGCACGGGGTATAGGATCCCCGGGGACCTCGGAAACACGAACTCCTCCCTTATCCTCTTTATTATCTCGTACCCGTGTGCCTCGCCCTTGCTCAGGGCGTGGAGCACCAGTAGCTCGGTGCTGGCGCCGAAACCTATCATCGCCCGATACTCACTCAACATATCACCTGATATATCGTAAAACAACACATTATAAGCCTTACCGCACACCATTTTGTCTTTGGAGGAGGCCTCCTTTTAAAGTATGAAAAGCATAAATACGCTATCCAAGAATTAATAATGGCCTAAGCAATGCCACGCATAACCACAAAAGTAGGGAAGGGGTACCGTGTCACACTCCCCGAACGGGTTCGGGAGGCCCTCAGCGTCGGGGTGGGTGATTACGTAACCTGGGTCGTTGAGGAGGGAGCTGTTGAGGTCGTTAAGGCCGCCACGATCAAGTGCCCCTACTGCGGTTTTGAGGCGCCCCTCGAGGACTTCAAACTCGTTAGGAAGCCATGGAAGTTCAGGTTCTACACCGTTAGGAGGCTCCAGTGCCCGAGGTGCGGGAAGGTATTCAACTACTATAGCGGTAAAGCACCATCCGGGAAGCTCGTGGAGTACGTGACCAAGGGCAGGGCCTGAGAAAAGGGCCCTATTCACGGGGGTAGCCTGAGGGCCTCAGGGCATCAATAGCCCTGCTTAGGCCCTCCTCTATAATGGCCCAGGGCCTCACCTTTACGGGTAGGACACCGCGGGAGCGGAAGAACTCCTCTCCACCAGGTCCGAAGAAGGTCGCTACTACGGCGTCGGGGCCCCTAAACAGTCTCAGGAGGCCCTCCCTCTTTGCCCTGTTCCCGTGGCCGTGCTCTTCCTCTTCACCCCTGAACGGGTTCTCGACGATCTCCAGCTTAGGGAACCTTGGGTCCTTGCCAACATCGTATATGAAGTAGTATTTCGCGTCCCCGAAGTGACCTATGTGAACCCTGATACCATCGGATGTCGCCACAACTACTCTCAATACAGTCCACCAGGTACGTGTTGTATGGACGAAAATATTTGCTATTGCACATAAATCAGTTCATAGAATTAACCCTACTCAGAACCCTCGGCACTATCCTGTGATTTCTCTTTACCCTGTTCAGAACTCTCCTCGGCACCACGGCCTCCAACGAATTCTCCGGAACTCTTCGGCTCGGCCCTCTTGAACATCGACCCCTTACACGGCGGCCTTGTTGGGTCGGACACGGGCTCGTCGAGGGCGTAGCAGTACCTCCTCTCGGCCTCGTAGAAGACGCAGTACCTGCAATCAACCCTCTCCAAGCCCTCTCTCCTCAACAAACTCCGCATGTATGACTTAACAGCCGCATCAACTACCTCATCAACGAACTTACCGAAATCCCCTTTACCTAGGAACGCTGCCAAACCACCTAGATCGAACTCAGCGGTCGCCGTGATCCCGATGACTCCCTCCTTGGGGAGTCTCAGTATTGAGAAAACCACCCTTGCCCTATGTGGGGACCCCTCAACCGACTCATACACTACCGTGTTACCGTCTCTATATATAGAGAAGTCAACGTCGTAGGTAGCGGCCATTCCGAACTTGCTCCATTTAAACGTTATTATCCAAACGTCTCCGCTTTTCTCCAAACTCTCTACATACTTAAGACCCTTAAGGAATGCTTCTGGATTAAGAAGCACTTTTATGAGTCCCTCTGGATCTGCCCTCACTTTCCTTGACGTAGTATAAATTACGGCCATGTCGGATCACCGTATCTTAATAATGATCAAAAACTTAACCCTGTGCCGATAAAATAAGTCTATCTTAACGTTATGAAGAACATTATTACTATGTTAACATATAGTTAGGACTATCTAAGGTTTATCATGATCATAATAATGAACAATTATCTGTTAATTAAACTCAGTTTTTGTGAAGCAGTACATCACTATAAGCTTGTTTAAGTAAATAAGGAATATTAAAAAAGAGTCTTAGAACTTCTTCCGGAACAACAAATAAGCTGCAACGAATACCAATGCAGCAACTAAAGGAAGGATCCACGGCTCTGGCACGGGCTGGGGGTTGGCGGCTATGGTGTACTTGTCGCTAAGTATGAGCGCGTCCAGGTAGTCGTTATCGCCTGTCAGGTACTTGTTCACTATCCCGTCACCGGGCTGGGCCCCGGAGGTGTTTAGTGGCGCTGCGCTGGCTGACTGCCCGTAGGTTGAGTTCATGTACTGGCTGTTGCCCCACCACACGGCGTCAAGTATCTTGAGGAACCCATAGTAGGAGCGTGCAAGGATTACCTCGTCTCCGTCGTCGCTGAGGTTCCATGAGCCTGTGAACTTGTTCGTGTCGTAAGGGGTTAGGTCTGGTACGTTAGGATCTGTCCCTGCTATCTCGTACGTGGGTGAGTGGCCGTAGAGGTTCTCGAACGCCTGGGCGTCGTAGGCTATGATGGCGTATGAGTGGGGCCCTAGTGAGGCCCCGTCGGGGAACTTGTACATCCCCTCATCATCCCCGTCTATGAGGTTTTCGGAGTCCCCTATGACTACCCATGTGAGGTCGTAGTCCTGGTTTGTCGGGTTGTATATCTCGACCCACTCGTACGTCGGGTCCCCGCTGCTGTCCGGGTAGTACATGACCTTAGTTATGACGGGGTGGGTCGGGTTGTAGTGGTGGGGTGGCTGAACGAAGTGTGCTGTGTCGTCGTACATTGAGGTCACGTAGTCGGCTATCTGCTTAGCTATGCCGGCGGCGGTGTCCGGGTCCCTGATAACGAGTATGTTCTCGTCGTTGTTGGCTGTCCCCGAGTACGTCGGGTTCCACGAACCTATTATGGCTACCTCGTCGTCCACTGTGAATATCTTTGCGTGCATGGTGTAGGGGTGGTTATCGATCGCCACAGGGACCCCGGCGTCTATGAACCAGTAGAGCCTCCTCCCCGGTGTGTCAACGTTGAGGAGCTCGTCGAAGACACCCTTCACGTCAACCCCTCGGGAGCTAGCATTAACTATTGCTTCGTAGACCTGCTGGACGAAGTAGCTCGTCGTGAATATGTATGCCGTGAACCTGACGCTGGAGGAGGCCCTGCTTATGTAGGCATGCACCACGTCGGGCACCCTCGTCCTGACGCCGTAGTACTGAGGGGTGAAGTACGCCTCCAGGACGACTGTCCTGCCGGAGTAGTCCGTGAAGGCTATGAATGAGTGGTCGTCGGTCTTCTGGGTACCGAAGAGACCGTTCCCGTTATTCCACATGTGGAGGAACTCCTCTTTATAGAAGTGGGCTGCGGCCGGTGAATCAAGTATTACTGCCGTGTTGTTGTTTCTGCTGAAATCACTGACTATGAAATTAACGGTAGCTACTACGAGGTAGCGGGAGTCAACTACCATAAATTTGTTATGCATTATGTGATACGATGTACCGTAGGAGGAGTCGTCTATTACGTTAACCCCTGCATTAGATAGGCACGTCTTTATCTCCTGGTCGGTGTCGTTATCCACGATCACGTATGCCTTTACGGATGGGTCGTTGGAGACCTTGCTGGCCAGAGCATTAGCTATTGTCCCGGGGGTGTTGCACGGATCGCTTCCCTCATCCCAGAAGGCCATAGCTATGAGGATCTCGCTCTGCGCATTGTTAATAAGGTCGATCACGGCCGACTTATAGGGGCCTGCGTCCTTAGGAAGTTCGTAGACCTTGGCCGAGCCCAGGGGTGATGTGTCCTCCGCTGACGCGTACGCCATTATGTTCCTCTCCCCCGGCACCTGGTTATCATCATACACGGCGACGAACTCGCCAGCGTACCTACCGGCCAGCCCGGCCAGCGTCTGATTCTCTGGGCCCCCAACCAATGTCTTGGGGTAACCGCTAAGGATAGAAGGGGCCTCCGTGGCCTGGCCCGCTGAGAGCAGGGCGTACCTGACATCGAGGTCTGAGGCGCTCGAGCCTCCTGAGTATGCTAGGAGGTAGAGGGAGTCGGCTGAGTCATAAATTATTAGGGGATGGTAAGTCACCGCGGTATCGGATACCGTGGCTATGTGGATGTACCAGTTGCTCGTGTCTATGTTGCCCACCCCGATAGACCCGTCGGACTTGACCCATGTCATGACGAACCTGTCGCCGGCGGCGCACGCAGCAGGGTATGAACCCTGCCCTGGATATGTTGATTGCCTCAGCACAGATGCGTCGCTCTCCGAAACCACTGAGTAGCCGACGTAGGAGCCCGACATGAAGGGCACGAGGAAGTACCCGCTGCCGTCTATGTTGAGGTACGCCCCCGACACGCCGACTGTCTCCTCCGTGCCGTTGTAGTCGTATAGCTTGATGATGGCGACCGAGGAGTCGGGCCCTACCAGGGCGGCGTAGAGGTCAGGCTCCCTCTCGTTGCTGTCGTACTTGCGGAACGCTACCAGTGCCTTGGAGTCCCCGCCTATGCAGAGCATCTGGTCAGCCCTCTTCCAGTACAGGCTGTTGGTGTCTGAGACCGTGAAGGCGGAGCCGAGGGAGCCGTTCGTCGAGATGAAGGCTCCCTTGACGGATGAGCCGTCGCTTGTGTACCACACTATTAGGAACTCGCTCGCTGAGGCCACGTAGCACGACCTGCTGAACTCGTTGTAGTATGTGCTCGAGGACGCGACGTCACCGACCCAGGCCACGGTCCCGTTCAGGTCTATGAGGGCGGCCCCGACGGAGTCCTTGCCGTCAGCGTTGACGTAGGTCCACGTCACTAGCGCTTTCTCGCCCCCAACAGAAACTGAGTCCACGCCCCTCACGGTCCCGGCACGGAACAAGTACTTCACCACCTTAGTGAATGAGTCGGGCACGGAGTCCCCGTCGGTGTCCACAGGCGCCATTATTGATACGTAGACATAGTCGTTGTTCGCTAGGTCAACGTCCTTCCTAACGAACGCCGTGACCACAGTGCCGGAGGCGGGGTCGGCCACGGCGGCGTAGCTCAGCCACGGGGGCTCGACAAGGTCTGCGTAGAGCCCGCCGAAGTGCTCACCCGCGGTAAAGGAATCATCCACCCCCGCATCTATGGGGGTCCACGCGCCGTAGGATGCTGGCTGTGACGCCGTCCGGATTCCTGTGGCGGCGGGTATTATCGCCGCAATAATTGCGGTGAGGAGCATTAGGGTTACCGCCCTGCGCAAGAACTTCACCGCTGGTTGCTTGGGGCCCGGCTAATAAGTTTGTCGTGGGTTAGCGTAAGTGCCACTCAGCGCTTTCCGTCTTGAGGAGAGGATATTTACTTGATGGCGAAAGCGTACGTGGTGGTTCCTCGGGCATGGTTGAGGAGGAGCTTAAGGAGTATCTCTCCCTCACAAGGAACTCTCGGAGGGCCTTTGAGGAGGCCTCGAGGATCTTCCCTGGCGGCGTGAATAGCGCGATACAGTTCTACGACCCCTACCCGATCTACGTGACCAAGGGGGAGGGATCGAAGGTCTGGGACCTGGACGGGAACGTGTACAGGGACTTCTGCATGGCTTACGGCGCCGCGGTTGCGGGGCACAGGAACCCGGCCATAGTTGAGGCGATAAGGTCTGTTGCCGAGAACGTCGGCACACTCCTCGGGTTCCCGACAGCCTCAGCCATCGGGCTCGCCAAGGAGATCATGAGGAGGTTCCCCGGGGTTGAGATGATCAGGTTCACGAACTCTGGCACTGAAGCAACCATGTACGCTGTCCGGGTTGCTAGGGCGGTCACCGGGAGGAAGAAGGTCATAAAGATGGAGGGTGCGTACCACGGCGCCCACGACTACCTCCTAATTAGTGATAAGCCCGCCAAATACGTGCTCATGGGGTCCGCTTCCAAGCCGGCCTCAGTGCCTGACTCTGCCGGGACACCGGAGGAGGTCGCTGGGCTCACCCTGGTGGCGAGGTTCAACGACTTGGACTCCGTTGAGAGGTTGCTCAAGGAGAACGAGAATGAGGTGGCGGCGTTAATTACCGAGCCCGTGCAGACGAACAGCGGCCTCATACCGCCGGACGACGGCTACCTGAGGGAGCTTAGGAGGCTGGCTGACTACTACAACGTGCTCCTCATATTCGACGAGGTTAAGACAGGGTTCAACGCCGCCAGCGGCCCAGCCTACGCGGACTTCGGGGTAGAGCCGGACCTGGTCACTATGGGTAAGGTTGTGGGGGGAGGCACCCCGCTAGCCGCATTCGGCGGCAGGGCGGAGTACATGGAGGAGGTCACCCCGCTCGGGAGGGCAGTTCACTACGGCACCTACAACGCGAACCCCCTAAGCATAGCCGCGGGGTACGCAGCCCTCACGAAGGTCCATAACGAGGCCACCTTCCGGAGGAGGGCTAGCCTCAGCGCCGAGTTGGGGAAGAGGCTTAGGGAGGCCGTGGAGGAGGCAGGCATAACGGCTCACGTGATGAGCTACGGCGCGATGGGGGCCATATACTTCGGGCTGAGCGAGCAACCTAAAGACTTCAGGGAGGCCTATAGAGCGGATAAGAGGGCGTGGCGCAGGTGGTGGCTCGGGATGATCTCGAGGGGCGTCATACCCTACGCCGGCGCGTGGTTCGAGGAGTGGTTCGTGTCGGCTATGCACGAGGGGGCGGATGTTGAGATGTATGTCGACGCTGCGGAGGAAGTCCTTAAGCGTATAAAGACGTAGTTTTAGCTTATGTGTATGGATCGAATGTATAATACTATTTAAACCCGTTCCAACAATTAATTACGTGTAGGTGTCGGTTTTGGATAAGGTCGCCATTGCCTTATGGGGTACTGTGGCCTACATCGCCCTTGTCCTCATCATAGGTGGGTGGGCGTCCAGGAAGGTCCGGAACCTGGTTGACTACATAGTGGCGGGGAGGAGGCTAGGTTTCTGGTTAACGTTCGGCACGATACTCGCCACATGGTTCGGCACGGGGGTCGCTGTCGGAGGGGCCTCGATGGCTTACAGCTTCGGCTTGAGGGGCATCATAATGGACCCGATAGGGGCCGGCGTCGCCATACTGCTGTTCGGCCTGTTCTTCGCCCACATACTGAGGAAGCTCAGGTATGTCACGATCAGCGACTTCTTCAGGGTAAAGTACGGCAGGGCGATGGAGGCGGCGTCGCTGATCATTCAGGTCATAGCCTACATGGGGTGGATGGCGGCCCTCCTCGTGACCTTCGGCACCATATTCCAGGTATATACCGGCATACCGTGGGAGCAGGGTGTGCTGATAGGGACGATCGTCACCATAATCTACACCGCCCTCGGCGGCATGTGGGCCGTGACCCTCACGGACTTCATACAGATGTTCCTCTTCATCATAGGCATAGTCATTGCTGTGCCGTACGTGATCAGCGCTGCCGGCGGCTGGGAGAGAATAACTACCCAGATACAGCCGGGGAACTACTCGATACTGCCGGAGCCGGGGTTCGGTTACCTCGGCTACGTCGGCCTGTTCGGCCTCATGTTCTACATATCGTCGTGGGTCGTGCAGGGCCTCGGATCCCTCTCCTGCCAGGACCTGGTTCAGAGGGCGTTATCGGCTAAGGACGCGAGGACTTCGAGGAACGCGTCGATAGCCGCTGCCATAGGTTACTGGACGATTGGCCTGATCCCCGCGCTTATGGGGATATGGGCGATCCTCATATACCCGAACCTTGCCAACCCCGACGAGGTCCTGCCCAGGCTCGCCCTCGACTACCTCCCGCTGCCAGTGTTCACGATATTCACTATCGGCTTGCTGGCCGCCCTTATGAGCTCCGCAGACTCCTCAATGCTCATACCCCCGTCGATGATCGCTTGGAACCTCCTCCCGATGATCAAGCCTGACCTGAGCGAGAAGACGAAGCTTCTCATATCGAGGCTCCTGGTGCCCGTCATAGCGTTCATTTCGCTGGCCATAGCGTTCTGGGCGCAGACGATCTACTTCCTAATGAACCTGAGCTGGGAGCTGATACTGATGGTGCAGGGCATACCATTCATATTCGGCATATACTGGAAGAGGGCGAACCGCTCTGGAGCAGTAGCTTCGGTCATAGCAAACTTCGCTGTATGGATACCGCTCATCTTCTGGCTCCTGCCGATAACCCTCGAGGTCGAGGAGGGCGTCTTCGACTGGGCGGTGTGGGACGCCATATACATCGCCGCCATACCTGCCCTGATCGCCGGCACAATAACATTCGTCGTGGTCTCCTTGCTGACCCAGAAGAGGGACCCGCCGAGGCCCCTCCTCGACATCGACGGTAACCCTGTCGACCTGAGCTCCAAGGACTAAATCGGCCGATCAATTATTTTTTAAACACAGCAACATTCATTACACGAGGATAAACCTTGCCAACCCTCACCCCCGTAAGGCTTAAGGAAGCGAGTAAGGACCTTGTCAAAAGGGTTCTGAAAAGGTCATCGCTCAGGATGGAGGAGATAGAGGACAGGGTTAGGGAGATAATACAGGACGTCTTCGTCAGGGGCGACGACGCTATAATAGACTTCTACAGGGAGTTCTTCGGAACCGACGCCCTAACCCAGGAGAAACTGAGGATAACGGAGGAGGAGATGGAGGAGGCGCTTGAGAGAATCCCGGAGGACCTGAAGGAGGCGCTTAAGGTGATGGCTAACAACATAAGGGTTTTCCACAAGAAGCAGTTGCCGAGAGAGCTCTGGATATACGAGCTCGCCCCCGGCGTATATGTGGGCCAATTCTGGAAGCCCGTGGAAAGCGTGGGCGTGTACGTGCCGGGGGGTAGAGCGGCTTACCCATCCACGGCGCTGATGACCATAATACCGGCAAAGGTCGCGGGAGTGAAGAGGGTCATAGCCTGCACACCGCCCAGACCGGACGCTAGTGTAGACCCCGCGACCCTGGCAGCGATGAGGATCGCCGGCGTCGACGAGGCCTACAGGGTAGGCGGGGCGCACGCAGTCGCGGCCATGGCGTTCGGGACCGAAACAGTGCCTAAGGTGGAGAAGGTCGTCGGTCCCGGGAACGTGTGGGTAGCAACCGCTAAGAAGCTCCTCTACGGCATCATAGACGTGGACTTCATAGCAGGACCCTCTGAGATACTCATAATAGCTGATGGGGAGCAGGACCCGGGGCTCGTTGCGGCCGATCTTGTGTCCCAGGCCGAGCACGACCCGATGGCGGCGGCCGTCCTCGTGACCGATTCCTGGGGCCTGGCTGAGGAGGTCGTTAGGCGGGTCGACGAGATCATTAAGTCATCGCCTAGGGCAGAAATTATTGAGGAGTCCCTCCGCAGGAACGGCGCGGTCTTTGTTGTTGACAGCATCGATGAGGCGTTCGAGTTCGCGAACGAGTACGCGCCCGAGCACCTCGAGGTCCTAGTTAGGGACATGTCCCTCCCGGAGGTCGTGTCAAGGGTGAGGTCAGCCGGGTCTGTGTTCATAGGGATAAACACGCCCGTACCCCTCGGCGACTACGCCATAGGCACGAACCACGTGCTACCCACTAATCAGGCGGCGAAGAGGAGGGGCGGGCTTTCCGTGTTCGACTACATAAAGATAATAGATATCCAGCTGGCCACGAAGGAAGGTCTCGAGAGGCTGGGCCCCTACGCAGCCAAGGTTGCTAGGGCTGAGGGGCTGATCGAGCACGCGAGATCGATTGAGGTAAGGCTGGCTAGAGGGACTCAACGCCCTCAACAATAGCCCTCACCCTATCGTCGTAGGGGTAGATGCTGAGGTAGCCCTCCCTGTCAACTAGGACAATGACCGGTAGGGCCAGCCTGTTTCCCTCAACACAGCGGGGCCTCGAGAACCTCAGTTGCTTAAATATTAGGGTGAAGTCGGCCCTTAGCCTCACACCGGCCCTATCGCACTCCTCCATAACGATCCTCGGGACATCCGCCAGGTGCGTGCCGTCCGGCACGACCACCTTAACAGCCGCCGTCGCCACCCGGTAAGCGAGTATCGTCTCCTCAGCGGCCCTAACGTTCTCCCTCGCCCTCCTCTCGGCCACGCTCACGTTCTGGTGGCTGGTGCCCAGGACCGCCGCAACCTCCCTAAGGCTCAGTCCCTTAGCCCTCAGCTTAACCACCCTCACCTGCAGCTCGGTGAGGAAGCCGAAGCGCCTCAACCCCGCACCCATGATGTATGGGGTGTGATGGAATTAATTATTACATCAGCGCAGGAGATGAGTCGCCATTATGCCAAATGCGGCGAGGGCCCCTGCCACCAAATGAATTAGCCCCACCCTCTCCCCGTACCCCCTCCTAAGGAGAACCGATGAGAGGATCACTGTGTGCACAGGGAACATCCCTATAGCGACTACTACAGTAGCGACCTTAGTGATCGAGAGGGCTGAGTACCTCAGCATCTGAGCAACAGCTGTTGATGCAGCAGCCGCAACCATGAGCCGTACGTGCCTCACGCCACGGGCCCTCAGCAACTCCCTACCGCCGAGTAAGGAGGCGAAAGGGATAGCGACAGCGTAGGATATGCTCATCCCCCACAGAGGGGACCCTCCCAGCGCTGACGCCGCCCTAACAGTTGGGGAGGAGAGGGCGAAGGACAGCGCAGCGCCAAGGCCCGCCAACACGCCTAGGCCCTGGGACCCGCCGCCGAGGGCCTCGCCGCTGACCCTCACACTGGCTAGGACCGCCGCTGCGGTCACCGATACCAGGCCGATCAACTCCCCTACCCCCGGCTCCTCGCTGAGGATGGCCCAAGCGAGAAGTGAGGCCATGGGTATTGCTAGGGACGTGATCACTGAGGAGGTCGCCGCCCCGGCGTAAGCTATTGAGTAATAGAACAGGAGCCTGCCCACGACGAAGTTCAGGATGCCTGCCACGGCGTAGAGGGTGACGGCCACCCTGCTCGGTGGGGGCTCAGCTAGCGCGGCAGCGGCCACCGCCGCCATCGGCGTGCCCACGAGCAGGGATATGAGGAGGTTAGCCCGGGGTGAGAGGCCTGTGCTCGCAGCCCTGACCAAGACGTCGCCGAGGGCGAAGCTGAGGCCTGAGAGGAGGCCGAGCACAGTGCCGGCCCAGGCCCCATCACTCATTACCAGCCACCAGCTATGTCGAGAGCGTCCCCGATCATCACCCTCGCTGTCCTCCAGGCGGGTCCGGCGGGCCCGGATATGATCACTTCCTCCCCCTCCAGCCTGAACACCGCCACGTTATG
>Ga0256833_1001184_pt1 | contig 19468 bp, 16 predicted proteins | sample 356284metaG_FD_190535 | JGI IMG/M metagenome (GOLD analysis project Ga0256833, IMG submission 190535) | Hydrothermal vent microbial communities from Mid Atlantic Ridge, Atlantic Ocean - 356-284 | ecosystem: Environmental > Aquatic > Marine > Hydrothermal vents | place: Atlantic Ocean: Mid... | reverse complement strand
TTCCGGGCTACGAGATCAAAATTGTCGATGAAGAGATGATGGAAGTGCCGCGCGGCGAGGTCGGCGAAGTGATTATCCGCGGCGACGGCGTGATGCAAGGCTACGTCAACAACGAAGAAGCGACCAAAGAGACGATCGTCAACGGCTGGCTGCGTACCGGGGACCTGGGCAAGATGGACGAAGACGACTACCTGTACATCGTCGACCGCAAAAAAGATCTGATCATCTCCAAAGGCATCAATATCTATCCGCGGCAGATCGAGGAAGAACTGATGAAAATGCCTGCAATCGCCGCCGCGGCGGTTATCGGGGTCGATGATCCAAAAAACGGCGAAGTCCCCGTCGCCTACGTCGAAATCGAGTCGGACTGGGAAGACGGCGTCAGCGAAAGCGCTTTGAAGGCGGAGCTGAAGAAGACCCTCGCCAACTTCAAAATCCCGCGGCATATCCATATTGTCGACGCGCTGCCGAAAACGGCGACGGGCAAGGTGCTCAAGCGAGAACTGCGGGCAAAAATGGCGGCTCGAAACTGAGAATCCCTCAAGCGTTTCCTTCGACGACGCTCCGAACTGCAGAAATCCCGAAACACCGGAAAATACGGCCTTGCACGGCTGTTTCCATAAGTAGCACCGCAGCAAAAACGGTGCGTTGCTCTCGTTGATTTAATTTCATTTTCGCTATATTGCTAAGAACTATTGTTTGTATAGAAAAAAATGGCGGAAAACACGGCAAAAAACGGTGTGCTTCGCTATTTTAAACCATGAAAAAAGGTTGGATGTATGGAACATATGAGCGTTTCACACCCGTATTTCGGGGTCTTCGTTCTCTTCGTGCTGACGTTCGGGGCGTTTTACGCCACGACGGTGGCGGCACGTTTCGTCAGCCGGGCGATGGCCGCCAAAGACACGGAGAAACTCAAGCTCTCCATCTACGAATGCGGTCCCGAAGTGACCAAACAGCCCAACAGGATTTCGCCGCAGTTCTATCTGTTCGCACTGCTGTTTTTGCTGTTCGACGTGGAGATCGTGTTCATGTTTCCGTGGGCGATCGACTTCAAACTGCTGGGCTGGTTCGGTTTCGCCGAGATGCTGCTGTTTATTGTACTGCTGGCCATCGGCTTCGTATATGCTTGGAAGAAAGGAGCGCTTGAATGGCACAACATCAAGTGAATTACGCACAAGACGGCGGGCTTCCCGTCGCACTGACGACGGTCGACAAGATCGTCAACTGGGGGCGCTCGAACTCGCTGTGGGCGCTGACGTACGGTCTGGCATGCTGCGGGATCGAGATGATGGCGTCGGGTGCTTCGCGCTACGACTTTGACCGTTTCGGTACGATCTTCCGCGCGTCGCCGCGTCAGGCCGAACTGATGATCGTCGCGGGAACGCTGACGAAGAAGCACGCCGAATTCATTCGCCGTCTGTACGACCAGATGACCGAGCCGAAATGGGTCATTTCGATGGGTTCGTGCGCCAATACCGGCGGGATGTTCAATACCTACGCCACCGTCCAGGGCGTCGATCGCGTCATTCCCGTCGATTTGTACCTGCCCGGATGCGCCCCGCGTCCCGAGACGCTTCAGTACGCGGTGATGATGCTGCAGAAAAAGATTCGCCGTGAAAAGGCGATCAAAGCTCAAAAACCCAAAAGGCTGCTGTGATGAGACGCTATACGCCAAAAGACGACGTTCAGAAAAAACCGTACTATACCGACCGTTTCTGGGTGGCGCCGCAGGTGCCCAAAACCGACGTGGCCGACGACGAGGTCTTCGCCGCGGATCTGGCCGCGATCAAGAAACAGTTCAAAGTCCTCGACGCCTATATCCAAGTCGGGCAGATGATCGTTTACATCCGGCCCGAAGACAACTACGGTGTGCTGGAGCTGCTGCGTGACGAGTGCGGCTACACTCAGCTTTCCGAGCTCAGCGCGATCGACTGGCTGGCACAAAAAGGGCAGTTTGAAGTCTTCTATCAAATGTTGAGCATGGGCAAGCGCAAGCGTCTGCGCGTCAAAATGTTCATCGATGAAAACCAGGCCGTCAACAGTGTCGAAAAACTGTTTCGCAGCGCAGACTGGAGCGAACGCGAAATGTACGACATGTTCGGCATCAAACTCAACAACCATCCGTTCCCCAAACGTATCCTCATGCCCGACGACTGGGAAGGCTGGCCGCTGCGCAAGACCTACCCGCTTCAAGGCGACGAGTTCGCGGCATGGTACGAAGTGGACAAAATCTTCGGCAAAGAAGCACGCGACGTCATCGGGCCCGAACTGCGCGATCCGGCCATGGTCGATCGTTACGACACCAAACGGTTCGCACGGCTGGGGCACGAAGTTCCCTACGGTGCGGAATTCAAAGAAGAGACGCCTGAAACACCGCTGGGCTACCAGGAAGAAGAGGGTGTTTTCATGATCGAGAAGTTCGACGAAAACAAATCCGTCGTCATCAGCGACAGAGACAGATAGGGGCCGACATGCAACAGACGAACCGATTACGACCGTTTTTCGAAAACATCACTTTCGACCGCGACGACAACGAACTGGTACTCAACTTCGGGCCGCAGCACCCCTCGGCACACGGGCAGCTGCGCCTGATGCTGCACCTGCAGCAAGAGCAGATCGTCAAAGCTCACCCGGATATCGGCTACCTGCACCGCGGGATGGAAAAAATGGCCGAAAACATGATCTACAACGAGTTCATGCCGACGACCGACCGGATGGACTACATCGCATCGAGCTCGAACAACTACGGCTTCGCGCTGGCGGTCGAAAAGCTCATCGGCCTTGAGGTGCCGCGCCGCGCGAAAGTGATCCGCATGATGCTGCTCGAGATCAACCGCCTGATGTCGCACCTGTTCTGGTTGGCGACGACGGCGCTCGATATCGGCGCGATGACGGTTTTCCTTTACGCGTTCCGCGAGCGCGAATACCTGATGGACCTGGTCGAAGACTACTGCGGTGCGCGCCTGACGCACGCGGCGATCCGGATCGGCGGGGTACCGCTGGATATTCCCGACAACTTTCTGGGCGACCTGAAGAAATTCCTCGACAAACTGCCCGAGAACATCAAAGACTACGAAGACCTGCTCGACCAGAACCGAATCTGGAAAATGCGGATGCAGGGCGTGGGCGTTATCCCGACCGATATGGCGCTTTCGTGGGGCTGTACGGGCCCGATGCTGCGTGCTTCGGGCGTGCAGTGGGATATCCGCAAAGAAGAGCCCTACGAGCTGTACGACGAAGTCGATTTCGATATTCCGTGGTCCGACAAGGGCGACAACTACGCCCGCTACAAAATCTACATGGCAGAGATGCGCGAAAGTGCCAAAATTCTCTACCAGACGATCGATATGTACAACGAAACGGTCAAAAACAACGAAACCGAGCTGATGGCCCACGCACCCAAATACATTTCGGCACCCAAACTCGACATCATGACGCAGAACTATTCGCTGATGCAGCATTTCGTGCTGGTTACGCAGGGAATGCGTCCGCCGGTGGGCGAAGTCTACGTGCCGACGGAATCGCCCAAAGGCGAACTGGGGTATTTCATCCGTTCCGAAGGCGGGCCGTATCCGTACCGCCTGAAACTGCGTGCTCCGTCGTTCTGGCATACGGGGATCCTGACCGATCTGCTGCCGGGCCATTACATTCCCGACGTCGTTTCGATTATCGGAACGACCAATATCGTCTTCGGCGAAGTCGACAGATAAGGAGAGAAGGATGAAACGTTACGATCTGAGACATCTGCACGACGACTTCGAAGGGCGGATGCTGGAAATCATGCAGGAGGTTCCTGCGGGCGAAGTGATCATTTTCTTGTTCGAAGTGGGAAATTTCACACCGGTGCAGCGCAGTGCGGACCTGATGAAAGAGCACGGCTACGAGCTGCTCAACTCACTGAAATTCAACGAGGTTGACTGGACCATCGTTGTACGCAAATAGAGGATAGAACCGTGAGTAAAGTCTACTTTTCTACGTGGCGTTCGGAATTTATCAACAATATCGGTAAACCCGAAGACGCGTGGGAAGCATCGGCCTACAAACTGCCGCAGCAGTTCAACGAGCACGAAGCTGCGACCGCTTTTATCGGGTGGGACGGCGTCGCGCTGTACGACCCGGACGTCGACGTCGTACGGCTTGCAACGGAATATGCGGCACAGTATCAGGTTTATTCCGAGGCGTGCGGCCGCTGTGCTCCGGGGCGCTGGGGCGGACGGATTCTGTACGACCTGCTCGACAAAATCGCCCGCGGCGAAGGCGCGCGCGAAGACCTTGAGCATCTCAAGGAAGTGTCGCGCAACATGCAGCTGACGTCCAAATGCGAGATCGGCAAGACGGTTCCCAACCCGCTGCTCGACCTGATGACGCACTTCGAAGACGACTTCCTTGCCTGCATCGATGAACAAAAGCCGTCGAAACACTACGATGCGGAGGTCGACTACATCGCCAAGATCACCGCACCCTGTACCGATGCCTGTCCGGCGCACGTCGATATTCCGGCGTACATCGAAGGCGTGCGCGACCTGCGGTTTGACGATTCGCTGATGGCGACGCGCCAGACGATGCCGCTGGCCCATACTTGCGGCCGCGTCTGCCCGCATCCGTGCGAGGACGAATGCCGACGCACGAATCTCGACGAACCGATTTCGATCATGGAGCTCAAGCGCCTGGGGGCCGATTACGAAACCGACCACGGCTTCGGTTTTTTTCATCCGGTCGAGCCCAAACCGAAAATCGGCAAGAAAGTCGTCGTGATCGGTGCCGGTCCCGCGGGGCTGACGACGGCGTACTACCTTGCGCTCGAAGGCGTCGATGTCGACGTCTACGAAGAGCTTCCGGTACTCGGCGGCGAAGTGACGGTGGGTGTTCCCGAGTATCGGATGCCCTGGGCGAAGTATCAAAAAGATATCGAAGCGGTCAAGGACCTCGGTGTCAACTTTATTACGAATACCCGCGTCACGGCCGACATGATGCGCAATTTCGAAAAAGAGTACGATGCGGTCATGATCGCCACGGGGACGCGGATTTCCAAAAAGGTGCGCTGCGAGAACGAGCGCCCGGAAATCAAGGGCTACTGGGGAGCGATCGACTTTCTCGACAAGGTCAACCTCTACGTCAAGTTTGGCATCACGCTGACCGAAGAAGAAAAAGACGAATATATGATCGACAAGGAATACGTCGATCTGACGGGCAAAACCGTCGTCTGCGTCGGCGGGGGCTTTACGTCGATGGACGTTGTACGCTGCTCGGTCCGTGCCGGTGCCAAAAAAGTCATCATGCTTTACCGCCGCGACGAAAAGACGATTATCCGTAACACGACGTACGAAGAGTACCACGAGGCGGTCGAAGAGGGTGTGGAATTCATCTTTCACTCGGCGGTGCAGCAGATCGTCGACGAAGACGACGTGCTCAAAAAACTGGTCGTCGACCGCTTCGAACTGGTCCCCGATCCCGACGGCGGTCGCCCGCAGCTTAAAAAGATCGAAGGGGCGTCGTTCGAAATCGAGTGCGACTATCTGATCCCGGCGGTTTCGCAAAGCGCCGATCTCGACCTCGTTCCCGAAGAGTGGGAACTCGAGATGACATCCTGGGCGACGATCAAGACGAACGGGCGTGACTACATGACCTCGCGCAAAGGAATTTTTGCCGCGGGTGACTGCGAATACGGTCCGATGACCATCGTCAACGCCGTCGGGCAGGCCAAACGTGCCTCATCGGTGATCGCCCGCTATGTGCAGACGGGCGAAATCACGCTGACCGACGAAGAACGCATGGAAGATCAGCTTCGCAAGATGCGTGTGTACGACAAGAACGAAAAAGTCACAGGATGGCTGCCGGGGGTTCCGCGCCAAAAAAGCGAAGTCGTCGATGTCGATATCCGCAAATACAGCAACGTCGAAGTCAATTTCGGCTTCACGCAGGAACAGGCTATCAGCGAAGCCGAACGCTGCATGCGCTGCTATTACATCGCGATGGTCGCGAAATGAGGAGCCGCAGATGAGTGATACGATCCATTTTACCATCGACGGCCGGCCCGTCACCGCAAAGCCGGGCGAAACGATTCTTAATGTCGCCCGCCGCGAAGGGATCTATATCCCGACGATGTGTTACCTCGAAAAAACGGAACCGGCGGCGTCGTGCCGTCTGTGCGTGGTCGAATGCGACGGGGTCGACGGCATGATTCTCAGCTGCCAGACGCCTCCGACCGAGGGACTTGCGGTGACGACGGACAATGCCGCGCTGCACGAGGAACGCACGAACATTATGCGCCTCTACGACGTCAACCACCCCCTTGAATGCGGGGTCTGCGACAAATCGGGCGCCTGCGACCTGCAGAACAAAACCCTTGAATTCAATGTCGGTGAACAACTGTTCACGGCGAAAGATCAGCCGCGTCACAACAAAAAATGGGGCTTCATCAACTACGATCCGAGCCTCTGCATCATGTGCGAAAAATGTACACATGTGTGCAACGAAATTATCGGCGACGACGCGATCGAGCTGCAGTACGGCGGCTACAAATCGACGATCGTTCCCAAAAACGCCGAAACCCTCGACTGTACGTTCTGCGGCGAGTGTATCGCCGTCTGCCCGGTGGGCGCATTGATCAGCGCCGATTTTCAGTACACCGCCAACGCTTGGGAACTCGAACCGGTCCCTTCGACGTGTGCGCACTGTTCGGCAGGGTGTGCGCTGCATTACGAGGTCAAGACGTTCGGCGCAGGCACCACGGGACAGGAAAAGATTTTCCGCGTCACGAACAATTTCGAATATGTCACCCTGTGCGGTGCCGGACGTTTCGGGTTCGATTTCGACGTGCAGGGCCGCAAAGATGCGCAGCAACTCGACGCCGCGGTCGCGGCGATCGAAAAAGCCGATGCGATCCGTTTTTCTTCGGTTATCACCAACGAAGAAGCCTTGCTGCTGCAGCGTTTCAAAGAAAAGTACGGCCTTAAACTGTTCAACGAAGATGCGCGCCGTTTCGCGGCTTTCGTCGATGCCTTCCGTTCGGTCGATACGTCGGACAAGGCCTTCGCAACGACCGAAGCGCTTAAAAAGGCGACGGGCATCGTCGTCGTCGGCAGCCGCATCGCGACGGACAATCCCGGCGTGCGCTACGCGATGACCGAAGCGGCCCGTCATCACGGCGCGAAAATCGCCTACATGCACCCGATGGAAGACACACTGCTGCAAAACACGGTGACACAGTTCGTGAAATACGAAGTCGGTACCGAAGAGGGCGTGATGGCACTGCTGGCGGACGTACTGCTCGAAGGCAAGGAACTGACCAAGAAAGCCCGGGCGTTTCTCGACGGCCTCGACGAAGGTTATCTCAGTGCCGAAAGCAACGTCGGCGAAGAAGAGCTTGCTGCCCTGCGGCGTTCGTTGACGCGCAGCAAAGATAACGTGCTGGTGCTCGGCAGCGATCTCTTCGCGCATCCGAGGGCCGAAAATATCGCGAAAATCGCCGCACTCATCGCACGTTTCGGCGGCTTCAAAGTCCTTTTCGTTCCCCGTGATGTCAACACGGCGGGCGTCGCGGCGATCTGCGACCTCGACGAGCCGTGCGACGTCGCATCGGCGGTGGGCTACAACGCTCCGGGCGATTTCGTTATCGCGGCGGATGCGGATGCGGACCTCGTCGTTCCGGCACTCAATCAGCAAGAAGGCACGGTCGTCAGCATCGACCGCAGGGTGCTGCCGCTCAATGCCGCTCTCGGCTTCGAAGGCTACGAACTGAACGATCTGGCGAACGCCTGCGGAATCGGTGAAGCCTTGACGGTCGATTTGACCGAACGGCTGCCCGAAGCCGCCGGCTTCAAAGCCGCGGCGTTCGACGAGCTGGAAAATTTCCATTCGCCGCTGGGCGAGGACAGACGCGGGTATGTATTGGCCTGGCCTAAAGCGCGCGTCACGGGCGAGCCGGATGCGGTGCAGGAGCTGCCCGAATTCAACGGGACGGTGGTGTACCGCTGCGATCCGGTACGCCAGTTCAACGCTTTCACGGCTCGGACCGAACAGCTGACGGACGAACGGGGTGTTTTTTACGGCTCGGCGCAGTTCGCCACGGCGGCACGGGTCGGCGACGGCGACCGCGTAGCGATCGAAAGCTCGGGCGGACGGCGCGAACGCGTTTTCCGCCTCGACGAATCGCTCAAAGGAACGGTGGCCCTCGAGCCGACGTTCGACACTCCTTTTGGAGCCGGAACGGATGCATACCGATTCGAAAAAGTCAAAATCATGAAAGTGAGTAATGATGAGTAAAGTGAACATTACGATAGACGGTCGGCAGATCACGTGCGAGGAGGGTGAATACATCCTCAACGCCGCACGGGCCAACGGCATCTTTATTCCCGCCATCTGTTACCTGACGCGATGCAGCCCGACACTGGCGTGCCGCATCTGCCTGGTCGAGGCCGACGGCAAGCAGGTCTATGCCTGTAACGCGAAAGCCAAAGATGGCATGAACATCACGACGACGACGGAAAATATCGAAACCGAACGCCGTGCGATCATGGAAGTCTACGACGTCAACCACCCGCTGCAGTGCGGGGTCTGCGACCAGTCGGGCGAATGCGAGCTACAGAACTACACGCTCGAAATGGGCGTCGATTCGCAGCACTACGCGATCAAAGACGTCGAACGCCCGATCCGAGACTGGGGGCATCTGCATTACGATGCGGGCCTCTGTATCGTCTGCGAGCGCTGTGTGACGGTCTGTAAAGATATGATCGGCGACAACTCGCTCAAAACCGTACCGCGGGGTGCCGACGCCATCGATGCCGAGTACAAGGCGAACATGCCCAAAGACGCGTATGCGATGTGGAACAAGCTCAACAAATCGGTCATCGGACTGACAAGCGGTGAAGAGATGCTCGATTGTACCGGCTGCGGGGAGTGTGCGGCGGTCTGTCCGGTCGGCGCGCTCGTCGATACCGATTTCGTCTATACCACCAACGCATGGGAGCAGGAGAAGATTCCGGCAACCTGTTCGCACTGTTCGGCGGGCTGTGCGCTCAACTACGAGGTCAAGCACAGCTCGATCGCCGATCCGAGCCCGAAAATCTATCGCACGAGCAACGAGTGGAACTACGTTTCGCTGTGCGGTGCGGGACGCTACGGCTACGATTTCGAAAATCGCGACGTCACCAAAGACGAAGCGGCCTTCGCCAAGGCCGTCGAGGCCTTCGAAAAAGCCGATACGATCCGCTTTACGAGTACCATCACCAACGAAGAGGCGATGATCCTGCAGCGGCTCAAAGAAGAACGCGGCTACAAGCTGATCAACGACGATGCGCGCATTTTCCGCCGTTTTCTCAACGACTACGGTCAGATCAGCGGGCATCAGCTCTACGGCAGCGACCTCAAAGCGACGCACGATGCCAATTTCGTCGTCTCCGTCGGTACGGCACTTAAATCGGACAATCCAAATGCGCGTTACGCGTTCAACAACGCGATCAAGATGAACAAGGGCGCGGGGCTTTATTTTCACCCGCTCAAAGACCCCGTTATCGAAGGCATCGGCAAAGGCGTTTTTACCGCTTACCACAAACCGCTGCGCGAAGAAGCCGTGCTGTACCTGATGCTCGATCTTTTCGGCGACAAAGAACAGATGCCCAAAGAGATCACGGATTATCTGGCGTCGTTTCACGAACCGCGTACGATCACCGTCGAAGAGACGATCAAAGAAAAAGTCGTCGAGAAAGTGAAAGTCAAAAAAGTCAACGAAGAGACCGGCGAAGAAGAAGAGGTCGAAGAAGAAAAGACCAAAATGGTGCCCAAAAAGGTTTCCAAAGAGGTCGAAATCGACTACAACCGTCTGCTCGACCTGCTCGACATCGACTACGATGCGTGGACGGCTTTCATGGACAAGAACCTGAAGAAAAAAGACCGCTTCGCCCTGATTGCCGGCCCCGACCTCTATACGCACCCCCATGCGAAAAACATTGCGCGGCTGCTGGCGACGATCGAAAAATTCACGCCGTTTTCGCTGGTGATGATTCCGCCGCTGACCAATACGCTGGGCGTCGCGCTGATTTGCGATCTCGATGAAACGGCGGGCGATTATGTCGTCGGCTACAATGCGCCGGGCGACTTCGTTTTGAGCGCACTGGGCGACGGGGACCTCGATATGCCGGCGATGAACCAGCAAGAAGGGACGATGACGTCGATCGAAAAGCGCGTCAACCCGACCAACGCCGCGCTGCCTTACGGCGGCTACGAGCTCAACGACCTTGCCAACGCGTTGGGACTCGATGCGGAGCTGACGGTCGATTACACGCAGACGCTTCCGACGAAAGCCGGTTTCAAAGAGGTCGAATTCGACGCCCTGCCCAACCGTTTCGAAAACGACGGCACCGAAGTGCGCGGCTACGCGCTCAAAAACGTCGCACGCCGCACGGTCAAGGACCAGAGCGTCGCTCCGATCGACGAAGCGCTGGTGCTCGAAGCCGAGCATATCGTCTACGCGGCCAATCCGGTACGCCAGTTCACCGCGTTTACGAAAAAGGCACATCAGCTCGACGAGCCGGCCGGCTTGTACGTTTCGCCGGCACAGCGTGAGGCGCTGGGCCTCGAAGCGAATGCCGAAGTGCGCGTGAAAACCGAGGGCGGCGAGCAGAGCCTGCATCTCGTCGAAGACAACAAGATCGACGGACCGATCATGTGCGTCACGACGTTCGATCCACACATCAAAACCACGGAGCTGTTCGGCGAGTACCGTTTCGCCGCGGCATCGATTCACAAGGAGGGGTAAATGGATACGGCATTCATTATCGAAACGATCGTCAAGATCGTGGTCGTACTGCTGGTCTTTTCGGCGCTGGCCGGGTTCGGGACCTATTTCGAACGGAAAGTACTGGCGTTCATGCAGCGCCGTTTGGGGCCGATGCACGTCGGACCGTACGGACTGCTTCAGATCGCCGCGGACGGTATCAAGCTGTTCACCAAAGAAGATATCGTGCCCGCCGGAGTCGTCGGGCCGATCTTCAAGATCGCACCGGTGATCACCGCGGCGACGGCGTTCATGGCGGCGGCGGCCATTCCGTTTCTGCCGCCGTTCACGATTTTCGGCTACGAAGTGCATCCGATCGTCGCCGACGTCAATATCGGGATTCTCTACATTCTCGGCGTGATGGCGATCGGGCTGTATGGGCCGCTGCTGGGCGGGATGGCGTCGAACAACAAGTGGTCGCTGATTTCGGCGGCGCGGGGCGCGGCGATTTTCATTTCGTACGAAGTCGTCACCGGGCTTTCGCTGCTGGCTCCCATGATGATGGTGGGATCGCTTTCGCTGATCGATTTCAATACGTATCAAGCCGGCGGCATCGGCGACTGGCTGGTCTGGAAACAGCCCGTCGCTTTCGTGCTTTTCTGGATCGCCGCGTTCGCCGAAACCGGCCGTACGCCGTTTCACCTGGTCGCCAACGACCACGAAATCATCGACGGTTTCGGGACGGAGTATTCGGGGATGCGCTGGGGGCTGTTCTTCATCGGCGAATATGCGAACATGTTCTTCATTTCGTTCGTCATCGCGATCGTCTTTTTGGGCGGTTACGGCGACGGCACGGCGATGGGAGCGATCGCTCTGCTGCTGAAAGTGGCGTTTTTCTTTTTCTTCTTCTTGTGGACGCGTGCGGCCTGGCCGGACGTGCGGCCCGATCAGTTGATGTGGCTGTGCTGGAAAGTCCTGATGCCGATCGCGGTGCTCAATGTCGTCGTAACCGGCATTGTGATGATGTTTTAAGGGGTAGTGATGAGTTTGGAACAATTTAAAGACAGAAATGTAGGGACGCAGAACTACTTTATGGTCGATATCGAGACGTACGCCTCGACGCCGATGGAGAAGTTCAAGCAGGTGGTACGGCGAACGTTCAACGGCGAACTTTTCGTCGGTCTGTGGGTCGTACTGCGCGAGATGATCAAATTCGACATCCATACCGTTCAGTACCCCAAGGAAAAACTGCCGATCGGGCCGCGCTACCGTGCGGTCCACGAGATGCAGCGGCTGTGGGAGTCGGGAACCGAGCGCTGCATCGGCTGCGGGCTTTGCGAAAAGATCTGTATCTCCGACTGTATTCGTATGGACACGCGTATCGACGAGAACAGCCGCAAAGAGGTGACGGAGTACACCATCAACCTCGGCCGCTGTATTTTCTGCGGCTACTGTGCGGAAGTCTGCCCCGAACTGGCGATTGTCCACGGCGGGCGGTACGAGAACACCTCGGAGCAGCGTGCGCATTACATCGATTTCGAAGACATGCTGACGCCGATCGAAAGTGCAATCGCCGGCAAACAAAAAGAGTACCCGGGATTCGGCGCGGTGACGCCGCATGAAGACGAGCGCGTCAAGAAGACGCCGCTGGCGTATTAAGGAGCTTAAATGGAAGCAATCGCTTTTTATCTGTTCGCGATTTTGACGATCGTGATGTTCACCTACACGGTGATGAGCAACCAGGCGCTCTATGCGCTCAGTTCGATGGCGGCGGGCATGATCTTTATTTCGGCGTTCTTCTTTTTGCTGGGCGCTGATTTCCTCGGCGTGGTACAGATCATCGTCTACACGGGCGCGGTGATGGCACTGTACGCGTTCGGGATGATGTTCTTCGATTCGACGCGCGAAGTACGCGAAAACAACAGCCCGAAAATCGTCGTCTTGACACTCAGTGCGCTTTCGGCGGTTTTGATCATTGCTATCGTCGTCGCGCCGATTATCGGCGACAACATCGCTGCGCTCTATCCGCAGAGTGAATTCGTCAGCAATCCCAAAGCCGTGGGGATCGTATTGTTCACGAAATACCTGGTGCCTTTCGAGGTCGCGGCGGTGATGCTGCTCGTGGCGATGATCGCGGGTATCGTACTGGCGGGCAAGAAAATGGACCGTTCTTTGACGCAGATGAAAGAAGAAGAGATCGCCCTGCTCAAAAACAATGACTCCGAAGGAAAGGTGACGTTATGATGGAAATCGGTCTGACACACTATCTGGTACTGGCGACGATCCTGTTCGCGATCGGGCTGGTGGGCGTTTTGCGCCGTAAAAACCTGCTGCTGCTGTTCATGGCGTCGGAAATTCTTTTGAATTCCGTCAACGTCGCGTTTGCCGCGATCGGCCACTATCTGGGTGATTTGACGGGGCAGATGTTCGCCTTCTTCGTGATCGCCATCGCGGCATCCGAAGTGGCGGTGGGGCTCGGCCTGTTGATCGTCTGGTACAAGCGTACCGGCTCGATCGATCTTGATACTCTGACATCGATGCGAGGATAGAGACATGGAAATGTATTTGTATATCGCACTGTTCGCACCGCTGACGGGTTCGTTGTTCGCGGCGCTGTTCGGTGCTTCACCCAAAACACTTTGGACGGGCGTCGTGACGTCGGGTCTGCTGTTCGCCTCGTTCGTCAGCAGTGTCACGCTTTTCTTTCACCTGTTCGCAGGTGCGGAGCCGATCCATGTGGAGATGATGACGTGGATGCAGACGGGCAGCCTCTATATTCCGTTCGGCTTTCTCGTCGATCAGGTCAGCGCGACGATGATGATCGTCGTGACCACCGTTTCGACGGTCGTGCACGTATACGCCATCGGCTATATGGACCACGATCGTGCGTTCAACCGCTTTTTCGCCTGGCTCTCGGCCTTCGTCTTTTCGATGATGGTGCTGGTGATGAGCGACAACTTCGCCGGTCTTTTCATCGGCTGGGAAGGCGTCGGACTGTGTTCGTGGGCGCTGATCGGATTCTGGTACCACAAAGAATCGGCGACATGGGCGGCGAACGAAGCGTTCATCATGAACCGCATCGCCGACCTCGGCATGCTGATCGGAATTTTCCTTATCTACTGGAACGTCGGCAGCCTTCAGTACGATGACGTGTTCGCTGCCGTACCGACGCTCGATACGTCGGTACTGACGCTGATGGCGATCTTTTTGTTCATCGGCGCGATGGGAAAATCGGCACAGTTCCCGCTGCATACCTGGCTGGCCGACGCGATGGAAGGCCCGACACCCGTTTCGGCATTGATTCACGCCGCGACGATGGTTACGGCGGGTGTCTATCTGGTCGTACGTGCCAACCCGCTCTATTCGCTGGTTCCCGACGTGGGCTACTTCATTGCAGGCCTGGGTGCGTTCGTGGCCCTCTTTGCCGCGACGATGGCACTGGTCAACCGCGACATCAAACGCATCATCGCGTACTCGACGCTTTCGCAGCTTGGCTACATGTTCGTCGCCGCCGGGCTGGGCGCGTACTGGGTCGCGCTGTTTCACCTGATGGCGCACGCCTTTTTCAAAGCCCTGCTCTTTTTGGGTGCGGGTAACGTCATGCACGCCATGGACGACGAACTCGATCCGTTTAAAATGGGTGGGCTTTACAAGGTGATGAAGTGGACGGCCATTCTGATGATTTTGGCGTCGGTCGCACTGGCGGGTATCTGGCCGCTGGCAGGGTTCTTCTCCAAAGACAAGATCCTCGAAGCGGCGTTCAGTTCGCACCATTATATCATCTGGGGCATCCTCTGGGTGACGGCGGGCCTGACGGCGTTCTATTCGTTCCGCCTGATCATGCTGACGTTCTTCTCGGGCGAAGAGCGCTATAAAACATACGGTTTCCATCCGCACGAAGCGTACAAGTTCATGCTCTGGGCGATGGCGCCGCTGGCCGTACTGGCCGTGATCGCCGGCTGGTTCGAACACCCGTTCGTGCATTTCGTCACCGAACTGCTGCCGACGTTCGAGTTTCATACCGAAGACGTGGCAGGCATGCTGATCGTCGTCACCTCGCTGATGGCGCTCGGCGGTATCGCGGTAGCGGTCTATCTGTACAAAGACGGCCTGCTCAATCCGAAAATTCAGCAGACCGCCGTGTACAAACTGCTTGCCAACCAGTACTACATTCCGAAGTTCTACGACGAGTTCATCGCCAAGCCGTATGCGGAACTCTCCGCGATCTTCTGGAAGCAGATCGATCTTAAAGTCGTCGACTTCATGGTAGATTTCATCGCCACGTCGATTTACAAAACGGGTGAGGCGACTCACACGATGCAAAACGGCAACCTTTCGTCCATGCTGCGATGGATGGTGGTCGGCGTTGTGATCTTGCTGCTCGCAGCGGTCGCATTCGCCTTCGGGTTGCAAGTAGCAGGTTAAGGAGCGTTGATGTTTGATCATATTTTATCGATTCTGATTTTCTTCCCGGCGTTGGCGGCGATGCTGGGCTTTGTCGTGTCCAAAGAGAGCATCCGCACCTACGGTGTTGTCGTGAGCGCGATCGAGTTCGTACTCGCACTCGCGCTGTGGTATGCCTACGACCCGACGGCCGGCGGGATGCAGTTCATGGAACAATTCCAGCTGGTTCCGGCGTTCGGCATCAGCTACCTGCTGGGTGTCGACGGCATTTCGCTTTTCATCATCATTCTCGCGGCGTTCTTTACGTTTATCGGGATCGCCTCGCTGGGTGAGACGAAGCGCATCAAAGACATGATTATCACGCTGCTGTTCTTGCAGATGACGATGGTCGGCGTTTTCGCCGCGCTCGATGCGATTTTGTTCTATGTCTTTTGGGAACTTTCGCTCGTTCCGATGCTCTATATCATCGGCGCATGGGGCGGGCCGCTGCGTATTTACGCGTCGATCAAGTTCTTTCTCTATACCTTCACCGGTTCGCTGGTGATGCTGGTGGGCATGCTGTTCATGGCGTATTTCTATTTTCAGGCGACGGGCCAGTGGAGCTTCTCGCTGCTTGAATGGTACCGCCTTGTACTGCCCGAAAATCTGCAGCTGTGGCTGTTCGCGGCGTTTTTCATGGGCTTTGCCATCAAGGTGCCGATGTTTCCGTTTCATACCTGGCTGCCTTATGCGCACGGCCAGGCGCCAACGATCGGTTCGGTCATCCTTGCGGCGATTTTGCTGAAAATGGGAACCTACGCGTTCGTGCGTTTTTCGCTTCCGCTCTTTCCGGATGCATCGTACATCTTCATGGTGCCCATCGCCGTCATCGCGATTATCATGGTGGTTTACACGGCGATGGTCGCCTATGCGCAAGAAGACATCAAACAGGTCGTGGCCTACAGCTCGATTTCGCACATGGGTATCATCATTCTCGGTACCTTCGCGCTGAACGTCGAGGGGATCAGCGGTTCGGTCTTTTTGATGCTCGCCCACGGCGTCGTGTCGGGCGCACTGTTCCTGCTTGTCGGCGTGATCTACGATCGCCGCCATACCAAACTGATGAGCGAATTCGGCGGGCTGGCCTCGGTGATGCCGCGCTACGCGACGATCTTCGGGATCATGGTCATGGCCTCGGTCGGACTGCCGCTGACGATCAACTTTATCGGCGAGTTCCTGAGTCTGCTCGGTTTCTACGAACAGTCGCATACCCTGACGCTGCTGGCCGGAACGGCGATTATCGTCGGTGCCGTCTATATGCTTTCGGCCTTTAAAAAGGCCTTCTTCGGCGAGGTGACGAACGAAGCGAACAAGAAACTCAAAGACATCAACAAGCGTGAACTCGTCGCACTGGTTCCGCTGACGCTGATCGCCGTCTGGCTGGGGGTTTATCCCAAACCGGTGCTCGGTCCGATCAACAGTTCGGTCGAGTCGGTCGTGCAGCTGATGCACGACAAGGCGATCACGCCCGAAGCGAAATCGGCGATTCCTGACGTCGTCGCGATCAAACGTGCGCAGACGGAAGCCGCTACGGCCAAAGCTGCAGCAGAAAGGGAGGCAGAATAATGTTGGATGCTGTCAATGTAAGTATGGAGTCGCTCAATCTCGCGACGCTGGCACCGATGCTGATCGCCATCGTCGGGGCACTGAGCATTCTGGTGATCGACCTGGCGAAAGAGGGCTTGCACAAGTCGTTTTACGTGATGGTCTCGCTGTTGTTCCTGATGCTCGACTTCGGCGTGCTGCTCGGTTTTTCGGGCATGTTCACGCAAAACGGGACGATGCTCGGCTTTTTCGACGTGATGCTCATCGACGGGCTGGCCATTTTGGCGCAGCTGATCATCGTCGGTGCTTCGATGCTCTTTATCCCGCTCGCGCTGACGTCGAAGCGTTTTCACGAGTACAACTACCCGGAATATTTCGCACTGTTTCTTTTCATGATTGCCGGCTTCCAGTTTATGGTCGCGACCGACAATCTGATTCTGATTTTCGTCGGTCTCGAGACGGCATCGCTGGCGCTCTATACGATGATCGCCCTGCACAACCGCTCGAAATCGTTCGAAGCGGCGATCAAATATTTTACGATGGGTGCACTGGCCGCAGGATTTTTCTCCTTCGGTGCGATGATTTTTTACGCCATCAGCGGTTCGGTCGAAATTCACCAGATCGCGGCGGTGATGGCGACCGACGGTTACGCCAATATCGGCTACCTGCTCGTCGGTGTCGTCTTCATGCTCGCGGCACTGGGTTTCAAAGTCTCGCTGGTGCCGTTTCACACATGGACGCCCGACGTGTACGAAGGTTCGAGTGCCGCACTGGCGGGCTACATGTCGATCGTCCCGAAGATTGCCGGTTTTATCGTCGTCATGCGTCTGTTCGAATTTTTGGTCAACAGCGGCGTGGTCTGGCTTCAGGTCGTCTTGTACGCCGTCGTCGTCATCACGATGACCGCGTCGAACATCTGGGCGCTGGTGCAGACCGACGTCAAGCGGATGCTGGCGTACAGCTCCATTTCGCATGCGGGCTTCGTGATGGCCGCGGTCCTCATCGGCACGACGCAGGCCAATACGGCCCTGTTCCTGTACTGGATTCTTTTCAGCTTCACCAACCTCGGCGGCTTCGCGATGCTGTGGGTCAACCGCCAGAAACATCTGCTGCCGGGTCAGAGTTCGGATCACCCGTACGAGAAGTTCGCCGGCATGATTCGCACGATGCCGTTTGCGGCGGTGATGATGGCGCTGTTCATGCTTTCGCTGGCCGGCGTGCCGCCGTTTGGACTTTTCTGGGGCAAACTTTACATGATCAGCTCGGCCGTCACCGGCGGCTATCCGGTGCTGGCACTGATCATGGCGCTGAACTCGGCGATCGCGGGGTACTATTACCTCAAGCTGATCGTCTACATGTTCATGAAAGATCCCAAACTGGCCGGAGCCGACCAATACTATCTTTCGAATGCGTCTCTCTCGCTCAAGACGATCATCGGCCTTGCCGCTTCGACGACGATTCTCGCCGTCGCCGCGGTCAATCCGCTGATCGAATTCATCGCGACGCTGGTTTACAATTCCGGCTATTGATTCGCGGCTTCGGCCCCGAATCGCTTCATAATTTTCTCCGCACTTTCATAGACGACGTTTTGAAACTGATTTTTATTGAATGTCCGCTGGCGTTTCGCCAACTGCGCGGTATGGGTCGCAATTTGCTCGACGAGCGTTGAACGGCCGATACGTCCGTCGAGATAATCGAGCGTTTCGACGATACCGATAGCGTGCATCGATTGCGGTGCACGGCCGTAGCGGCGTTCGAGTTCCGCCACTTCGTCGATCAGCCCGTTTTCGACCATCTGCACGGTCCGCTGTGCAATACGCCGGCGCAGCCGTTCGCGTTCGACGGCGATTTCGTAAAGCTCGTACGTCGTTAGCAGCGGCTGCGGCGGATGCTGTTCGAACCATTGTGAAGGCGGTGTACCGGTACTGAGATAGAGGGTGAGCATTTTTTCGATCCGGTAACGGTCGGTCGGTGCGATGTTTTGCATCGTTTTCGGGTCGATACGATGGAGCATGTCGTACGTTTCGCGAAGGCGGCGCATCGAAGCCGCGACCTCCGTTTTGACCGCTTCGCCGGGAGGAGGGGTTTCGGAAATTCCGTCGATCAATGCCTTGAGGTAAAAAGACGTTCCTCCCACGATAACGAGCGGTTTGGCTGCGGCTTCGCATCGCCTGCGTGCCGTGTGAAAGAGCTCGATGAATGTCGCGACGCTGAACGCACAGTCGGGGGCAAGCACGTCGATACCGAAATGTTCAATGCCTTTTCGCTCGGCGAGGGTAGGTTTGGCCGAGGCGATGTCGATCTCTTTGTAGATCGAAAGCGAATCGAGCGAAAGGATGAACGCACCCAGACGCTGTGCGATTTCTACGGCAAGTGCGCTTTTCCCCGATGCGGTGGGACCGATAAGGACGATGGTTTTCATGGTGCGATTATACGATAGAATGGAAGAAACGAAAAAAGGAGGGGCATGAAAACGGGCATCGCGGTTGTGTTGGCGCTGCTGTTTTTTGGCGGCTGTACGTCGATGGTTTTTCACCCCGACCGCGAGCATTACGCCACGCCGAAAAACTACGCTGTCGCTTACGAACCCGTGACGTTTCATTCCGGCGACGGAACGAGGCTCGTCGGATGGTGGATGAAACCCCCGAAGCAGCGAAAGGGAACGGTCGTCGCCGTACACGGCAACGCGCAGAATATGACGGCACATTTTAGCAATTTTCTCTGGCTGGTCAAGGCAGGCTACGAAGTGTTCGTCTTCGATTA
>Ga0256833_1001183_pt1 | contig 19473 bp, 19 predicted proteins | sample 356284metaG_FD_190535 | JGI IMG/M metagenome (GOLD analysis project Ga0256833, IMG submission 190535) | Hydrothermal vent microbial communities from Mid Atlantic Ridge, Atlantic Ocean - 356-284 | ecosystem: Environmental > Aquatic > Marine > Hydrothermal vents | place: Atlantic Ocean: Mid... | reverse complement strand
AGGCAATTGCGAATCAACTCTGCAATGTACTTCATTTCTCCCTCCTTCATTCCCCTTCTCGTAACTTCTTGCACACCAATCCTTATTCCAGATGGATTCTGGAAATTTCTACCTCTCTCCGCGTCGGCTGGAATGAGATTTCTATTTACGAATATTCCAGATTTTTCAAGCATTTTTTCTGCACTCCTACCATCAATTCCGCTGTAAAGCACATCGACTACTACTTGGTGTGATTCGGTAAATCCTTTACTCTCTCCAATTACTTTAAATCCAAGCTCGTGTAAACTCTCAGCTAAAGCTTTTGCGTTCTTAACCGTTTGCTTGGCGTAATCTCTTCCAAATTGCTTCATTTCCAGAAGAGCGGCTGTTAAAGCGGCTACGCAGTGCAGGTGGTGGTTGCTAACCACACCCGGAAATACAGCTCTGTCTATCACCTCCCCAAGATCTTTTTTGCATAAAATCATCCCGTGTTGCGGACCCGGAAAAGTTTTATGAGTCGATGCAGTAACTACTTCAGCCCCTTCTTTAAGCGGATCCTGAAACTCCTTTCCCGCTATTAAGCCAAGCACGTGACTCGCATCATAGACTAAGTGAGTTCCAACTTCGTTGCAAACTTCAGCTAATTCCTTTACTGGGTGTGGAAATAGAATTACGCTCGCGCCTAACATCAGTATTTTTGGTCTTTCTCTCCTCAACAATTCTGCTGTTTTTTCTACGTCTATCGTAAAATCTTCTCTAACGGAGTAGTTTACGACTTTCAGTCCAATTTTTCCAGCGATTCCAACTCTGTTCATAGTTATATGCCCTCCTTGTTTTATTCCGGGACTTGCAATTTTCTCTCCCGGCTTAGCGAGAGCTATGTAAGCTGCTAAATTAGCAACGCTTCCGGAAGTTGGTTGAACGTTTACGTGCTCTGCCGAGAAAACGTCTTTTGCGAGATCTATAGCCAACTTTTCTACTTCGTCTATGTACTTGCAACCGGCGTAAACTCTACTGCCAACTTTTCCCTCTGCATACCTGTGCTGAAAATCCGATAGCATACAAATTCTTACAGCCAAGCTCGTGACGTTCTCACTCGCTATCAGCGGTATAGATTCAGAAATCATTTTTTCGTGCTCTTTTGTAAGTTTCATCAATCTTTGATAGTCTTTTTTGATTTCCATAGTCTTTCACCTTTACGTTCTCTTATCCTTTCACTTTGTTCCAAACTTTCATCGCCTCAGGGAACATCTCTATTGCTCTCGGTAGAATTCCGTGAACGTAAGCTATTACTAATCCGTAATTCGTTATCTTAACTCCCGCTTTTTCGGCGAGTTTTATTCTATACATCATGTGTCTTCTCGTTAAAGTGCAAGCACCGCAGTGTATGATTAGCTTGTACTTCGATAGATCTGATGGAAAAGCTCCTCCCATTACGTGATCGAACTCTATGTTTCCAGCTATGTTTCTAATCCACCTTGGAATTTTCACCCTTCCAATGTCGTCTGGAGACGGATGATGAGTGCAAGCTTCAGCTACTAAAACTCTATCTCCATCCTTCAAATTTTCGACTTCTAAAACACCTTCTACTAATTTTGCTAAGTTTCCAGTTCTAAACCTCGCCTCTAAAATCGAAAAAGAAGTTAACATGACGTCTTCAGGCGTATCAGCAGCAGCTTTCGTGAACGCGTGCGAATCGGTAATCACCATTTTTGGCTTTCCAAGCGTTTCAAAGACCCACTTCAATTCTCTCTCTTTTACTACCACACACGTAGCTTTGAGGTCGAGTATGTTTCTTATAGCCTGTACTTGAGGGTAGATCAACCTTCCCTTTGGAGCTCCCAAGTCTATGGGAATGTTGAGGTAAATTAAGTCCCCTTCTTCTACTATTCCGTCGAGAAATTGAGAGTCATCAAAATCGGGAGCAATTCTTAGCATCCTATCAACGAGCTTTTCCAATCCAATTCTCTTTAAAGCACTAACTGGAATTACTCTGTTTTTTTGTATTTCGAGCTTTGAAGAGACTTCTTCTTTCACTTCTTCTAAGTTTTCTGCTATATCTGATTTATTAAGGGCGACGACGAAACCTATACCTTCAGACTTTAGAATTTTTGCGAGTTTTATTTCGTAATCACTAACACCTTTTAATGCATCTACTACGATTACGGCTAAATCAACTCTGTTTAAAACTTCCATTGTCCTCTTCAACCTTTTTTCTCCTAAGGAAGATTCGTCATCTACTCCAGCTGTATCTACGAGGGTGACGGGCAAGCCGAGCAACTCAATGTCCGAAAATACTGGATCTGTCGTCGTTCCGGCGTAATTAGAAACTACTGCTACTTCTCTATTAGAAAGGGCGTTTATCAAACTCGATTTTCCTGCGTTGGTTCTACCGAAAAATCCCACGTGAAGCCTTAAAGATCTTGGCGTAATCATTAATGTTATACTTTGCTTACGAATTTATTACTTTATCGCACTAAATGAAATTGTAGTCTTACTCAAAAATTTTAACGAATTTAACGCTGTACTGGAAAGGTGTTTGAATTAAAACTTTCCACTTTCCTTTTTCGGGATTTTTGACTTTAAAAACGTATGTTAGATTTCTATTTTTATTGTTAATCTCTTCTACCATTGAAGAAGGTTTAACTTCTCCCTTCGGGCTGAGTAGTCTTACTTTGCCTTTGAAACCTTTAATGATAACAACGACTTGCATAGCTTTTTCTTTGGAAACGTTAAACTCTACGACTTTTGGTTTTTCGGGCATTTTATATGCTCTAATTCCTACAACTTTTGTTAAGTTAACTCTACCATTGCTAAACCTCAGGAACAAATCTCCTCCTCCAGAACCACTAATTATTATAAAAATTTTGTTTTTTGAGTGAGGTAAGAGCTTTCTGGGAGAAAAGACTTTTACTTTACAATCTCCATAAAACCTTTCAAAGTAAGCGTTGATATTGTAGCTTAAGTTGTCTTTGTTGTTCACAACGACGCTCTCGTTCTTAGTTTTATTAATTACGCAAACGATGTTTTCTGGATAAACAAAAATTCTTGGAGGAACTAATAATCTAAGCCTTACGGTGCAGTTTCCGGAATGGTTTCCAGACAACAACACGTTGCATATGTAATTTCCCGGAAGCAAATTTGAAACGTTAAAGCTAAAAGTAAAAATTCCATTTGGATAAATAAATTCTTTTTCTGGATAGTATCTTACTGGAACGTTAGATTCGACTACGGGTTTAATCGTAACAGCTTTACTACTGAGAACTCTTAGAGTTAAATTATAAATTGAACAATTCGGATTTAATATTATAGAAATGTTATAACAACTTGACTCGTGAGGCGTTATAAAAACATCAAATACGTTGAATACGTTAGATGTATTGGGGCTTGCAGAGTAAGTAATATAAGTACTACTATAACTTGAGCTAATCTCTCTGTTTGTCAAAGACAACAACGTCAAAAACAACGTCAAAGATAGGACTAAAAGTGTAATAACGATTACTGCAATTGCTAAATTCCTTCTTTTCACGACAACTCATTATACGATTTAAACTTAAACTTTTCGTTTTGTTAACTTTTTGAAAATTTTTTCTCTCAACTCTTTGTAACTTTCGTCGTCAAACTTTTTTCTGTAGTTTTTAACTTCTGACACAATTTCAAAATCTAAATTCGTAACTCTTATTATGTACGAGACGAATTGGGTAACGTTTGAAGGTTTGTATGTTATGACCGCTCTCTCGAAATCTATGAAGTAAGGCTTGTTTTCAACGAATATTATATGCTTTTCTGGATTATTCATCTCTTCTTTTTGAATCAACAACTTGTCGAGAGTCCTACAAATGTCGAGACAACTTATAAGCAAATCTGCTTCGAGTTTGCGAGTTTTTCTCAAATCCTTTAAGTTTTTACCTTTAATGTATTCCATCTCTACTGATAGCTTTTCTGGATCTATCGAGTATAGTTTTGGAACGAACTTCCATGGTTGCAAGTAGGATAAAAAAGAGACTTCTTTCCAGAAGTTGTAGCTTAAACCCTCTTTGAACACTTTAACTGCTCTATTTCCTCTTACGTAAACCGTTGAGTGCTTACCTTTGAGAGTACGCATGAACTGAATTCTCTTGCAAACGAAAACTTTTTTCTATGTCTTGCTATTCTTCTACTGTGAAAGTAGGTATAGTCGATACGACTTTTGCGAGAGTGAACATGGGTAAAATAGCTATAGATGAACTGAGAAGGATTTCTTCTCTACCCTACGAGAGATACACTGTTCCGGGAATAAAGGATCTACCAGTTGCTGCAAAAAAGTTGATAGAAGAGAGAGGATGTTCCATAGTAATAGCCATGGGAATGCCCGGGCCTAAGCCCATAGACAAGCAGTGTGCTCACGAAGCTTCTCTTGGCATTATAATGGCACAGCTTATGACTAACACACACATAATAGAAGTTTTTGTCCACGAAGACGAGTGCAAAGACGAAAAAGAACTTTTAGAGGTTACTGAAAACAGAGTTAGAGAGCACGTGAGAAATGCAGTTGATTTATTGTTAAATCAGAAAAAACTTCAAAAACTTGCGGGAACAGGGCAGAGACAGGGTTTCGAGGATGTCGGTCCTATACTAAGATAATACTAAGGTAATTTTATATTAAGATAATTTTTTTACTTCTGCAAACTCCTCAAGCAAATTGATGAAAGATAGTGGTTCATATCCTTTACTTGTGTCGTAAACTTTTAATTTTACGTCAGCTTTTTTCAACTTTTTTAACTCTTCTTTAATGTATTTCATCAGTTTTTCTCTGTTAGGAGGATAGTTAGCTTTTCCGTCCGTTATCAGTATTGCTCTTACAGAACATTTTTTGTTCTTATTTCTAAACACTTTTACGCTCTCGTTTAACTTTCTTAAAGCCAGAGGTAGCGGTGTTTTTCCTCCAACTTCCATTTTGCTAAGCTTCTCTATTACCTTAGAATAATTCTTCGTCGGTTTTACGGCTAAATCTGCTCTTTCCCCACTGAAAACTATTAAAGAGAGGTAATCTCTTTTAACGTAACTCGTCTTTACCATCCCCCTTGCTATTGAAAGGGCTAAATCTATTCTTTTCTTTGCGAGCATACTTCCGCTCGTATCTAACACTATTGCAGTTAACCTCGGCACCCTCACTTTTTTTACTTTTATCATTAGGTCTTCTAAGTCAACTTCACTTTTACCTTTCAACAAAGCCTGTTTAAAACTGCTAAAAACATCTATTTCTCCATTTTTACCCGAAACGCTGTAAATGTGAATGCCATGACCATCTGTAGAGCTAACTCTAACTCCCTTGGATCCTCTAAAATACTCTGCTTTTTCAACTACTTTTCCATCATTTCTCCCATCTTCAATTGTTTTTCTCTCGTCTCTACTTAATATTTGAGTTTTTCCATTATTACCACTATTTGAATTATTATTTGTTTTATTTGTCTTGAAATTTGTTTTATCGTTAACATCGTTGGGTACGTCTTTATTAAACGTAACTTTACTCTCTTTACTTACCGTTTCTCTACTGGATTTACTGCTGTATTCGTCAAAATTTCTAAAATTTCTATCGAAGTTCTTAGAACCCTCCTCGATTTTCTGCTTGCTGATATTACTATTGATATTATTTAATCCAGTTCTGTGAGGTAAAGCGAGCTCCATAGCAAGGTTTACGTCTTCGAGACTGACGTTTCTTCTTTCGTTGAGAGCTGCAATAGTTTTAGCAGTTCTAAGAGTTACAATCTCAGCTCTGTGAGTTTTAATTCCAAAGTCTATTACTGTTTTTACTATATACTTTGTCAATTCTTCGTCTATTTCTACTTTGTTCAGCAACTCTTTTGCTTTCACTACACTTTCTCTTATTTTTTCCATCTCTCCCCTATACTTCTTTCTGAATTTAGCAGGATTTTCGTTAAACTCTTCTACTCTGCTGAGAATTTCCATTCTTTTCTCTACGCTGTTTTCAACTTCAACTTTAACGAAAAGTCCAAACCTGTCCAGAATCTGCGGTCTAAGCTCTCCTTCTTCAGGATTCATACTTCCTACTAAGACGAACTTCGACGGATGTTTAAGGCTGATACCTTCTCTTTCGACCACATTCCACCCCATCGCAGCACAATCTAACAATAGGTCTGCTATGTAATCATCAAGCAAGTTTACTTCATCTATGTATAATATATTTCTATTAGCTTCAGCGAGAACACCAGGACTTAAAGCTTTAATACCTTTAAAAGCTTTTTCTATATCAATACTACCAATCAATCTATCTACTGATATACTTAATGGAAGGTTTACAACTTTCATTTTCCTGAATTCTACTTCTATTTCACCTCTTTCAGCTTTCCTTCTACACTCTTCACACATTTCCAATTCGTTTCTCGGATTACAGCCAAAAATACATCCTTTAACGACTTCTATTTCTGGTAAAACATCGGCAAGAGCCCTAACCATAGTTGACTTTCCGCAACCTTTCTCTCCGCTAAGCAAAACCCCTCCTATTGAGGGATTTACAGCATTGCACAGTAGCGCTAACTTCGCTTTCTCCTGCCCGACTATTGCTGGAAAAGGAAAAACAGGTATTTCTGACATGATATCAGGATAATTGGTCGATATAAAAATATAATTGGCGGCTTGCCGACGGCCTATCATTGCGTGCTAACGCACTCTCCGGCCGTAACGGCGGGTAGTTTACTCTTGGTATTTAGAGTATATTTAATTTTCTGATTAATTGAATCCCAAATTCATAACTTTATCCCAAGCTTTTACGAAATCCTGAACGAACTTTTCTTCTTCACTTGCGTAAACTTCTGCAATCGCTCTTAATTCATCGTGATGTCCGAATATCAAATCTACTCTTGTTGCTTTAAACCTCAATTCTCCGCTCTTTCTGTCGTAACCTTCAAATAAGTAACGATGTCTATCCGCTTGTCTCCACTCGATTCCCATATCGAGGAGATTTACAAAGAAATCGTTTGTTAGTTTCTCTGGAGAATTAGTGAGAACACCGTAGTTTTGATATTTGTAAACAGCTTTAAGTACTCTTAATCCTCCAACAAGTACAACCATTTCAGGCACCGTTAGTGTTAAAAGCTGGGCTTTGTCCACTAAAAAATACTCAGGAGTTGTGTAAACGTCTTTTTCATCAAATTTTGCTGGATTTTTGAAGTAATTTCTGAATCCGTCTGCGTATGGCTCTATCCGTTTGTAAAATTCTACTTCTACTTGGTCTTGCGTCGCATCTACTCTGCCGGGTGTGAACGCTGTTACTATGTCGAATCCTGCTCTGTTCGCTGCCGTTTCCACAGCTGCACAACCACCAAGAACTATGAGGTCAGCTACGGAAATTCTTTTATCGCTACCCTCTTTCGCCTGTTCTTCATTGAACTCCTGCTGTATTTTTTCGTAAATTTCGAGTATTCTTTTTAAATCCTCAGGATGATTTACTTCCCACCGATTCATCGGATAAAACTTAATCCTTGCACCGTTTGCTCCCCCTCTCCTATCTGAGTTTCTATAAGTGGATGCAGAAGACCAGGCTGTGTAAACTAATTGAGAAATGCTGAGACTGGTTGAGAGTATTCTTTTCTTTAGTTCTTCAATGTCTTCATTTTCAACTAACTCGTAATCTCTTTCTGGCAGAGGGTCCTGCCATACAAAATCTTCACGAGGAACGTACGGGCCTACATAATATGATTTTGGGCCCATATCTCTGTGAGTTAGTTTGAACCAAGCTCTTGCAAATGCTTTTTCAAATTCATCGGGGTTTTCCAAAAATTTTCTTGCTATTCTCGCGTAATTCTCATCGTACTTCAACGCAAGATCAGCTGTAAGCATTCTCGGTCTATGTTTTTTTGTTGGATCGTGGGCATCGGGAATTATCTTAGGAGCATCTTTTGCGACCCATTGCGGTTTTCCTGCGGGACTTGTTTCTATTTCCCACTCGTATTCAAATAGCAGTTTTAGATAATGTATTCCAAACTTGGTTGGTGTTGGAGACCAAGTCAATTCAAAACCAGAAGTAAACGTATTGGCACCTTTTCCATTTTTGTAATCGAATTTCCAACCTAAACCTTGTTGCTCTATTGGTGATGAAGTTGGATCGGGTCCTAAAAACTTTTCAGGAGCAATTCCGTGACATTTGCCAAAAGCGTGCCCACCAGCGATTAGAGCTACAGTTTCTTCATCGTTCATTCCCATTTTAGCAAATACAGCTCGAATTTCCTGAGCAGATAATTTTGGATCAGGCACTCCTTTTGGTCCTGCAGGATTAACGTAAATAAGCCCCATTTCAGTGGCAGAGTAAGGTTCTCTTAAATTATCGTCCTCAAAACGCCCTTTTGCTGAAAGCATTTCTTCTTCTCCCCAATCGGGACTTTCATCTGGTTCGAATATGTCTTCTCTGCCAAGACCAAAACCTATCGTTTTTACACCCATATCTTCAAGAGCAACCGTTCCTGCTAAGATTATCAGGTCAGCCCAAGAAATTTTTCTACCATACTTCTTTTTTATAGGCCAGAGAAGCCTTATTGCTTTGTCGAGATTGATGTTGTCTGGCCAATTAATTCTTGGAGGAAAACGAATGCTACCGTTTCTTGCTCCACCTCTTCCATCATAAATACGGTAACTTCCTGCACTGTGCCAAGCAAGTCTGACAAAAAGAGGGCCATAATGACCAAAATCGGCAGGCCACCAATCTTGAGACTTTTTCATCAATTTTTTCAAATCATTTATTACAGCATCGACATCAAGGCTTTTTACTTCCTCTAAGTAATCGAATTTTTCTCCGTAATACCAATTTGGGCGATTCTGTTTCAGAATTTTTAGATTCAACCTGTTAGGCCACCAATCGCTTATCCATCTCTTTCTAAATTTTGTTTTTTCCATTTTTTATCTCCTCATTGCAATCTGTTTACAACATCTTATTTAAAAGTTATCTAAATTTAAAATTTTAAATTTTGGTATTTTATTTATAATTATATTTATTGTATTATTATTTTTATTGTATTTATATATCTATTAATATCACAAAATTTTTTAATGACTACAACAGTAGATAATTTTAATGTTTAAAGTTAAATTTTTAAAAACTCAAGTGTTTTCACGTAAGTAACTGCGAGAGCTTCAACGCTTCTAACTCTGCAGAGTGATAGCATTTTTTCCACTTTTTTTGTATCTGGAATTACTCCTCTACACTCAAAAGCCTTAAGCAATCTACTTTTTAGGATTAATCCACTCCTATCGCAGTCAGTAAATATAAATACGTCTTTGCTGACTTTGCAAACTTCTTCTGCTACTAAATCAGCTGGCTTGTTCGACGCCTCTACTATAACCCCTCTTATTCCGAGAGCCTCCAAGCTCTTTCTGTCTCTAATCCCCTCTACTACTATTACTGCTCCGTTTTCACACCTTTCAGTTAAGTCTTTAAGCTCCTTTTCAAATTCGAGTAATGCCTCAACTTTGAGCATGTAAATCTTCAAGTTTTCTAATTAATTCCTCTTTTTGCATTTCTACGAAAACTACTTTATTGCTTGAAGTTTGCCCTCTGACTATCTCCACTTTGACCCCAAAAAATTTCTTTAGCAATTCTTCTACTTCTCTGTTTGCCTTTCCTCTCGAAGGAGGTGCTTTAACAGAAATTTCGAGTGACTTTCTCCACTCATTAAACCCTTTAATTTCACTAACTTTTGAATTTGGTTGAACTGTTATGTTCAACAAACATCCATTTTTTGCCGGTTTTACGGCTTTTTCTATCATGCTTTACTATATTATAGCCCTAAAACTTCTCTCATTCCATAGATTTTGGGCTCATCTATTTTACTTATCCACTTTACAGCTTTTATTGCTCCTCCAGCAAAAGCCTGCCTACTCCAGGCCCTGTGAGTTATCTCTACTCTTTCCCCCATTCCTATGAACAGAACTGTGTGTTCTCCAACTACATCTCCACCCCTTATTGCGAACACTCCGATTTCATCCTTTCTCTGACACAACCCGCATCTACCCGTTACTACCTCTTTTTCTCCTACAACTTCTTTAATTATCTCTACAGCTTTTAAAGCTGTTCCGCTCGGAGCATCTTTTTTAAAGCGATGGTGCATTTCCAACAATTCCACATCGTAACCTTTAAGCAACTCTGCTGCTTTCTTTATCAGTTCCCAGAATATGTTGACACCAACACTAAAGTTTGGTGATATCACTGCTGGAACATTGCAGCACTCTTTAATTTTATTCCAGTGTTCATCTGTAAAACCGGTCGTTCCAACTACGAGTTTAACGCCTTTCTTAGAAGCTATGCAAATATTTCTAACAGCCGCATCGGCGTTTGTAAAGTCAACAAGAACGTCAGCTTTAAGTTTGTTTTCTAATTCAGAGGAGTCTTCTATTGCTATTCCTATTTTTCCACATCCAGCAATCTCTCCGGCATCTTTTCCTATCTCTCTTACATCGAAAGCCTGAACTAATTCGAGCTCTCTATCCTCTATGACATTCTTGACTATCAATCTACCCATTCTGCCTGCTGCACCAGTTACTGCAACTCTTATCATTTATCTCACCTTAAATCAGTCCGAGCTTCTTTAATACTTCTTTGAGCTTTTCAGTTTTCTCCTTGCTAAGCTCTACGAGTGGCGGTCTCGGTTTTCCAGCTGGCATTCCCATGAGTTCAAGTGCCTTCTTTACCGGAATTGGATTTGTGTCTATGAAAAGTGCTGAGTAAAGGGGCATTAATTTGTAGTGCACTTCTCTCGCTTTTTCCAACTCTCCATTTACGAAGTAACTGTAAAGCTTTTTCATTAACTCTGGAGCTACGTTTGCGGCAACGCTTATAACACCTTTACCTCCTAAGCACAGTATAGGAAGCGTTAAAAAGTCGTCTCCTGAAAGCAGAATGAAGTCTTCTGGCGTCCTTTCTATAATTTCGCACACCTGCCTTAAGTTTCCGCTCGCTTCTTTTATTCCTACGATGTTATCTATTTCAGCCAATTTTTCAACGACGTCAGGCGTTATGTTGCACGCAGTTCGGGAAGGAACGTTGTATATTATAATTGGTATTGAAACGGACTCAGCAACGGTTTTGTAGTGTAAATACAATCCCTCAGCGTTTGGTTTGTTGTAGTAGGGTGTTACGAGCATAGCGCCCTCTGCCCCAGCCTTTTCAACTTCTTTTGCGAGAAAAACAGCCTCTCTTGTAGAGTTAGAGCCAGCCCCTCCAATAACTGGTAGTTTTGAAATTTCAGCTACATGCTTTACAACTTCTATATGCTCCTGATAGCTTAGAGTTGCCGCCTCCCCCGTCGTTCCAGCTGGAACGAATGCGTCAACGTGTTTTTCTAAGAATTCTATGTTTCTCTCTAACCCCCTGTAGTCAACTTTTAACTCTTCATCAAAAGGTGTTACTAATGCGGGAATAATTCCTTCAAACATTTGTCAACCCTCTGTTTACTTTCCTCGTTATATACCCCGCTACTCTGTTTCTAACTCTCTTGCTCGTGATGTTCGTAAGCTCCATTACTTTCTTCTTGTTTTCGTCGAAATTTCCAGTAAATTCATTCGGATACTTCCTCAACAACTCTCTCGCAATAACTTTAATGTAGGCTGGTTTTACCGTACCCATACTCTCACCCCCAGAGCGCTTCGAACCAAAGCTATATATTTTTTCCCTGATATTTGTTTCCATTCATGTTGGATGTAAGTAGTGCTATAGAAGAGCTTAGAAATTTAAACGCCAAAAAAGTAGGTTTGCAACTTCCAGATGGTTTGAAAAGGTTAACTCACGAAATAGTAAAAAAATTGGAAAAAAATGGTTTTTTCGTAATTGTTTCTGGAAAACCGAGCTACGGTTCGTGCGATTTAGACTTAAATTTGCTCGAAGAAGTTGACGTTTTAGTTCACGTAGCTCACCCTCCAGTTGTTGACGTAGATAGAGTTATCTACGTTGATTACAGAATTGACTACAGCGTTTCTGAAGTCGTGAAGAATGTTTTAGATAAAATACCAGATTCTGTTTCACTCGTTTCTACTTCTACTTACGTTCATAAACTCAAAGATATTGCATACGAGTTAGAAAAGAATGGTAAAGATGTCTATTTGAGAAAAGGAGGTAGAACGGGAATAGAAGGTTTGGTTTTGGGATGTAACTTTAGGGCTATAGATAGAAAAGCAGAAGCGGTTCTATTTGTAGGCGATGGTACATTCCATCCACGAGGTGCGGCTATATATACTGACAAAGAAGTTTACGCCATATCCCCACTCGAAAACAGAATCAGAAAATTTGGATACGATGACGTAAACAGATTTTTCAAGACGAGATTTTCGTTGATAGGTAAGGCTATGGAATGCGAAAACTTTTGCGTAGTTGTTTCGTCAAAACCGGGTCAGAAGAGATTAGAACTCGCAAGAAGTATTTACAATAAGTTGAAATCAATGTATTCTACAAGCCTAATATACTTCGACGACGTAAATCCCGAAAACTTTCCATGTAGTTGCATAGTAAATACTGCCTGTCCAAGAATTGCTTATGACGATTGGAAGAGGTTTGGAATTGTTCTTACCCCCCAAGAAGTGGAGATATTATTAAAGCAGAGGAAATGGGAAGATTACGAGCTTGACGAAATTAATTAATATCGTAGATGGAAAGGCTTAAATCTAATAAAATAGAACTCTGGCGGGTGAGTAGATAATGAGATTTTTTATGGTGGGATTCGGTCAGGCGGGAGGTAAGATATTAGACTTATTTCTCGAAAGAGAAAAGAAAGTTGGAAGTAAAATAGAAGTTAAGACGCTCGCGATCAACTCTGCAAGAACAGACCTAATGGGATTGAGATACGTTCCGAGGGAGAACAGAATTCTGATCGGTCAGACCATAGTTAAAGGTCACGGTGTTGGAACTGACAACAAGCTTGGAGCAAAAATAGCTCAGGAAGATATAGAGACTATACTGAGTGAGATAGACAATAGAGGAACTCACGAAATCGACGCTTTTCTAATAATAGCTGGATTAGGTGGTGGAACTGGTAGTGGTGGTGCACCAGTATTGGCTAAGTATCTATCCGAGATGTATTCAGAGCCCGTTTACGCAGTTGGAATTTTACCAGCACCGGAAGAAGGTAAGCTTTACTCTCTAAACGCTGCAAGGAGTATGATTTCCCTCCTAAAGTACGTTGATAACCTTATATTAATTGACAACGGTGCTTGGAAATTTGAAGGTTTAAGTCTTAAAGAGAGCTTTAGCAGAATTAACAGGGAAATAGTTGTTAGATTAGCTCTTTTAGCGAGGGCTGGAGAGCCACTCGAGGAAGGAATGGTTGGAGAAATGGTTGTTGACAGCTCAGAAGTTATAAACACATTAAGAGGTGGAGGAATTTCATCCATAGGTTATGCCACTTCTTTGGCTGAGCCAGAGTCAAAGAAAAAGAAAAAGTTACTACCTTTTGGTAGGAAGAAAGAGCCGATAATGGAGGATGATAAAGCTATAAAGATAGCCACTCTCGTTAGAAGAGCCACTCTTGGAAGACTTTCTGTTCCGTGTAATCCTAAGAGTGCTGAAAGAGCATTGGTATTAGTTGCTGGTCCACCAGAGCAACTTGATAGAAAAGGACTTGAAAAGGCGAAGCTCTGGCTTGAAGAGCTGATAGCTGGTGTTGAAGTAAGGGCTGGGGACTATCCAACAAGAAAGACTGAACACGTTGCCGCTCTTGTAATCTTGGCAAACGTTACGGAAGTTCCGAGAGTAAAGGAATTGCAGAGGATGGCGGCTGAGGCGAAGGAGGAAGTAGAGGATGCTGAGAGGATGAGGATTGAAAAAACTCTAACACTGTTTGACGAAGATATCGAACCCCTTATATAACTCTATTTTTCAACCTCCGCTGAGGTGAAAACATGAAAAAAAGCGTATTACTGGCTGTAGCCATAATACTGATGCTAACAACAACCGCTTTGGCTTACGACGTTACTAAGGACGACATTAGTGCAATAAACGTTAAAGTAGTTATAAATGGAAAAAGTTACAATCCAAACGAGCAGAATGGAGTGTTTTACGTAAGTCAGTGTTGTTACGGGGGAGAAAAGGTTGAGATAGTTTACGACATTCAACTTTCAAGTCCTTCAGCTTTAAACAGTAGAAATATGGTCGTACACACGCAATTAGCAAATGGTAACTTAGTGTTTCTGGGCGCATACATAAAAGGGGGAGGAGTATATCCAACCGCATCAGATGAACAAATCCCTGAAAGTGGCTATTCTTTTACAATGGGAAATCCTGATAGCGGATATTCTGATATAAACATCACAATTAGCGGTAAAATACCGACACCCAACAAGAGGTTTGTAAAACTTTACGCTTTCATCTTAAATGCTTCAGGTGCAGCACCAGATTGCTTCCCACCTGTCGTTATACCAGTTGTTAACAAACAGTTGTTCAAATCAGATTTAAATTCGGCAAAGAACACGTACAACCAGCTTAATTCGGAGCTGAATAAGTACTTGGGACAAGTTGACACGTCAGATTTAAGCAAAGACTTGAAATTAGCTAAGAGCAACTTGAGCGATGCGGAAACTCTGTTCAACAGTGGTGATTACGCAAAAGCTAACGAAAAATTAAATGCTGCTGAAAACTGGCTCAATAAAGCTAAGGAAGATTTGAAGAAAGTGGAAGCGGAATACAAATGTAAAGAATTGCAAGATGAAGCAAACAAAATATATAATTTAATAAATCAGATATCCGCGTATATAGACGAAATAAATAGCGGTGCTGTGAAGATGAACATTTCCGAAAAAATACAGATTAAATCGCAGTTTAACGAAATTCAGAGCGATTATTCGTCTCTTCAGGCTGACATAGGTGCTGTCAAAGCTGCAATAACTAATGGTTTGTACGACGACGCTATTGCGAGGGCAAAAAACGCAATGGACTTCGCCAGTAAAACCTATATAAAAGCTGAAAACTTGCTTAATCTGCTTGAAAAAAGCGTTGCTACACCGAAAAAGACTGCTAAATCGCAGCCGATGCCGTCAATAAGCTTTAACAGAACGACCTTAGCGATAGTAGTGGGTGTAATAGTAGCAGTAATCTTAATAGCTCTAATACTCTACATGCGCGGTGGAGGAAGGTTTGACGAGTTGAGGTAATTTAAATATTTTTATTCAGAGAATTTAAGCTAAGTCTATGCTTGCAAAGAGAATAATCCCTTGTTTGGACGTAACTTTGGATGAAAAAGGTGCTACTGTTGTTAAAGGTGTGCACTTCGTAAACTTGAGAGAGGCGGGAGATCCAGTTGAACTTGCTAAGAGGTACAATGATGAGGGAGCCGATGAACTCGTTTTTCTCGATATAACTGCTTCTGCTTATGGAAGAGAGACAATGGTAGATGTCGTTGAAAAAACGGCTGAACAAGTTTTTATTCCCCTCACAGTCGGAGGAGGGATAAAAAGCCTTGAAGATATAAACAAAATGCTCTCAGCTGGAGCTGATAAAGTTGCAATAAACACAGCTGCTGTGAAAAATCCGGAAATAATAAGGCAGGGTGCTGAAATATTTGGAAGTCAGTGCATAGTAGTGGCAATAGATTGCAGGAGAAATTACGACCTTTCGTTGGCTGAAAACTTAATTGAAGTTAACGGAAAGAAGTGCTGGTACGAAGTGGTCATATACGGTGGAAGAAAACCTGTTGGGATTGACGCCGTATCTTGGGCTAAGAGAGTAGAAGAGCTTGGAGCGGGGGAGATACTGCTCACTTCGATGGAGAGAGACGGTACGAAAGAAGGATTCGACATACCCATAACGAGAAGAATAGCTGAGGAAGTTTCAATACCAGTAATAGCTTCGGGAGGTGCTGGGAAAAAGGAGCACTTTTACGAGGGTTTTGTTAAAGGAAAAGCTGATGCTTGCTTGGCAGCGAGTATATTTCACTACAGAGAGGTTGAAATAATGGAAATAAAGAAGTACCTAAGAGAAATGGGCGTTCCCGTTAGAATTTAATTAGATTTAAATTAGGAAGGTGGTATCTTGAAAATTTCAGAGTTTCAGAAAATGATACTCGAAATCTACGGCAGTAGAGACTCAAACAGAGGGGTAGAGAGGACCTTTCTCTGGCTTGTAGAGGAGATCGGAGAACTTGCTGAGGCTGTAAGAAAAAACGATAAGACTGCTATTGAGGAAGAACTGGCTGATGTAATTGCTTGGACAGTTAGTGTTGCAAATTTGGCTGGAATTGACGTTGAAAAAGCGATAAAAAAGAAATATCCCGGAGTATGTCCTAAGTGCAAGTCCTCTCCATGTACTTGTAAAGGTGGTGATGATGTTTCTTCTAACTGAAAAAGATGATATAAAAGATGGAATTGTTACAGACAAATATTTCATATGGACTGAAAAGATTCTTAGATATAAGGGTATAAATCCATATGTTGTAGCTGAAGTGACTTCGAGAGAGTGGGGAATTTTTTCCGGTCTTAACGATGTTTTAAAGCTTCTCGAGGGTAAAAAAGTGGACGTTTACGCAATGCCCGAAGGGTCAATATTCTATCCCGGAGAGCCAGTGTTGATTGTTGAGGGAAATTACCTCGAATTCGCTAAGCTTGAGACATCTTTGTTGGGATTTTTGTGTCACTCAAGTGGGATATCGAGAGCCGCTTTTAAAGCCAAATTCGCCGCTAAGGGTAAATCTGTTCTATCCTTTGGTACTAGGAGACAACATCCCGCTTTAGCTCCAGTAATCGAGAGAGCTGCTTGGATTGGAGGGGTGGATGGAGTTAGTAATTATTCTGCTGAAAAGTACCTTGGCATAAAAAGCGTTGGCACGATGCCCCACTCCCTTATCGTTTGCTTTGGCGATCAGCTGGAAGCTTGGAGAGCTTTTGACGAGGTTGTTGATGATAGCGTCCCGAGGATAGTTTTAGTTGATACTTACTGCGATGAAAAAAGTGAGGCTATTTTAGCAGTTGAAAATCTCAGAAGGGTTGACGGAATACGTTTGGATACTCCCTCCTCGAGAAGAGGTGATATAAGAGCAATAATAGAAGAAGTAATATGGGAATTAAAGTTGAGAGGAAAAGAAGTCAAAATAGTTCTCAGCGGAGGAATTGGATTTGAAGATATAACAAGACTTAGAGATATTGTTGATATCTTTGGTGTCGGTACTGCTATAGCTTGTGCAAAGCCTGTTGACTTCGCACTTGACATAGTTGAAAAAGAGGGAAAGGCTGTTGCTAAGAGGGGGAAGCTTGGAGGCAGAAAAACTATAATAAGAGATGGCGTAATCGACAGAATCGTTCCGGGTAGAGATGGAATTCACTTGAAAGTAATAGAAGAAGGAGAAATAACTGAAAAAGGTTTAAAAGCTACAAAAATTGAGACAGCAAGGGAACTCTCGCTAAAAACTATGAGAGAAGTAAGAAAGTTTTTCGAGAAAACGATTGAAGTTGAGACTTTTGCTAAATCTCCTCACGATACCGATTTAAAGCATCTTCTCTAACTCTCCATATCGTGTAAGCAAAAACGGCGGCACCAAATCCGTTGTCTATGTTGACGACTGCCACTCCTGAAGGACAGCTAAGTAACATTGAAAACAGAGCGGTAAACCCTTTTAGAGCAACTCCGTAACCGTTAGATGTTGGAACTGCTATTACTGGTTTATCTACTAAGCCTGCTACTACAGATGGTAAAGCTCCCTCCATTCCGGCAACTACTATAACGGCGACAGCTTTTGAAGACCTTATGCACTCTATTGGTTTTTTCAGTCTGTGCAATCCTGCAACTCCTACGTCATAAAACTTCTCTACTTTCATACCAAGAAACTCTGCTGTAAATGAAGCCTCTTCCGCAACAGGTATGTCCGAAGTTCCAGCTGAAAGTATTACTACATCGACATCTCTTTTACTTAATTGTTTTTCCCACTTCTCGTACTCTCCTTTTTTAAAAACTGCACAAACCTTAGCTCTTCTGTTTTCAATTACAACGAAATCTCTAAATTCGTCTCTTATGGCGTTGAAAGCTTCCTCGTAAACTCTTGTTATCATTACTCTCCCACATTTATTGAGCAATTCTTTTGTGGAGTAAACGATTTCTTCAATCGTTTTTCCTTCAGCTAAAATGACTTCGGGCTTACCTGCTCTATCAAACCTTTCAGAATCCACGTTTATTCCGAACATGGTAAAAATTGGTGGGTAAGCTAATAATTAAGCGTTCCTCAGCCTACCGTATAAGAAGTCGTCGTAAGCTGAGAGGTCGAAATACCCGTGACCGCTTAAGTTGAAAACTATGACTTTTTCTTCACCGCTCTCTTTTGCCTTTAAAGCTTCGTCTATTGCAACCCTTATTGCGTGGTTTGATTCTGGAGCGGGTACTATTCCTTCTGTTCTGGCAAACAAAACACCCGCTTCGAAAGTGGGTATCTGCTTTACAGCCTTAGCTTCTATTATGCCGTGTTTAACTAATAGGCTCATAGTAGGCGCATCTCCGTGGTATCTTAAGCCTCCAGCGTGAATTGGTGGAGGTATAAAATCGTGGCCAAGAGTGAACATTTTTAATAGGGGAGTTAAGCCTGCAGTATCTCCAAAATCGTACCTGTAATCTCCCTTAGTAAAAGTTGGACAAGCTTCTGGCTCAACTGCTATTAACTTTACTTCACCTTTCATAGCATCTCTAACGAACGGATAGCAAAATCCTGCAAAGTTACTTCCTCCTCCAACGCAACCTATCATTACGTCTGGTTTTTCCTCTGCAATTTCTAATTGTTTCATGACTTCTAAGCCTATAACCGTCTGGTGCATTAACACGTGATTTAAAACGCTTCCGAGAGCGTACTTGGTATTCTCATGAGTAGCTGCATCTTCTACAGCCTCGCTTATAGCTATCCCCAGACTACCGGGATTGTCCGGATCTCTTTCTAAGATGGTTCTTCCGCTTTTAGTTCTATCGCTTGGAGAAGGTATGACTTCTCCACCCCAAGTTTCCATTAGTATCCTCCTGTAAGGCTTTTGCTTGTAGCTGATCTTTACCATGTAAACAGTACACTTGATGTCGAATAGCTTGGTTGCGAAGCTCAAAGCAGAACCCCATTGTCCCGCCCCAGTTTCCGTTGTTAACCTTTCTATACCTTCTTTGGCGTTGTAGTAAGCTTGAGCTACGGCAGTATTGGGTTTATGGCTACCCGGTGGGCTAACACCTTCGTACTTGTAGTATATTCTTGCTGGAGTTTTCAAAGCCTCTTCAAGTCTTTTAGCTCTTATAAGAGGCGTAGGTCTCCACAACTTGTAAACTTCTCTAACTTCTTCTGGTATCTTTATCCACCTTTCTTCGCTCACTTCTTGCTTTATCAACTCTTTTGCAAATATTGGTTCTAAGTCCTCTGGTCTTAAAGGTTCTTTTGTCTCTGGATGTAGTGGTGGTGGTAATTTTTCTGGCAAATCAGGTAGTATGTTGTACCACTTCGTAGGTAAGTCCTCTTCGCTTAGCACTATTTTTCTTCCGGAGAACATGTGTTACGTACTTCATCAGGA
>Ga0256833_1001182_pt1 | contig 19489 bp, 17 predicted proteins | sample 356284metaG_FD_190535 | JGI IMG/M metagenome (GOLD analysis project Ga0256833, IMG submission 190535) | Hydrothermal vent microbial communities from Mid Atlantic Ridge, Atlantic Ocean - 356-284 | ecosystem: Environmental > Aquatic > Marine > Hydrothermal vents | place: Atlantic Ocean: Mid... | reverse complement strand
CAGAATACGACCGTCCACGATAACCGTATCGACATCTCGGGTGCCGGCATTGTAGACCAAGGCGGAGGGGATGCGATGCACCGGCATGGCCAGGGGGGTATCCAAGTCAACTAGCGTTATGTCGGCTTTTTTGCCAGGCTCCAGCGAGCCGATCTGCTGGGGTTGACCATAGGCGATGGCGCCGCCGCGGCAGGCCATCCATAACACATCTTCAGGCTGCATCGCCATGGCGTCCAGCGTATTCACCTTGTGCAGCAACGCTGTCACCTTCAGGGTTTCCATCATGTCCTGATTGTTGTTGCTGCCGGGGCCATCGGTGGCCAAAGCCACAGGAATGCCCCTCTTGCGCATCTCGGGTATGCGGGCGACGCCCGAGGCAAGGTACATGTTGCTCACCGGACAATGCACCACCGTGGCTTCGCTTTGGGCAATTAAATCTAGCTCGCGGTCTTCCAACCACACGCTGTGCACGAGCTGATAGCCAGGTCCCAAGACGCCCAACGCATCCAGCCATTCGATATGACGGTTGCCGCGGCTTTCCAGATTCATGGCCACCTCGGCTTGTGTTTCGGCTACATGAATGTGCACGCCAGCGTCCCAGCTTTGTGAGATTTCGTGGATGCGCAGCATGGTGGCGTCGCTGCATCCCCAGGGGATCAGTGGCGCAAATTCCACCTGAATCCGACCATCTCCTGCGCCCTGCCATGCGTTATGCAAACGCGTGGTCTCGGCTACGATACGCTCAGGCGTTTCCATGAACGCTGGATGATAATTTTGATCAGCCCATCCCCGGGCCAGCATGAAGCGCACGCCCGTTTCCTCAGCCGCACGGCACACGGCGTCATCAATGGCCGGGTCCATATGCACGTATTGGTGATCAATGACGGTAGTGGCCCCGCCGCGCACGTTTTCGATGAGTCCCAGTTGAGCTGCCACATACGCGTCTGTGGCGGTCATGGCCTGGGCCACGGGCCAAATGGCGGCTTTCAGCCAATCCAACAGCGGTTTATCATCGGCCAAACCGCGGATGAAGGTCTGGAAAAGATGGGTGTGGGCGTTGACCATGCCCGGCATCACCGCCATCAGTCTCGCGTCGATAACGGTATCCGCCCGGCGCAGGGCGGCTGAGGGCTCGCCCTTGCCCAAATCGACGATGCGATCGCCTTCGATGAAAAGATAGCCCGGCATGAGTAGACGTTGGTCGTCATCAAGGGTGACAATGGCGCCGTTTTGAATAAGAATTGTGGACATGGCAGTTTCCTGCGGGTCAAACGATGCGGTAGCGCAGAGGCTGGCCTGCAATGTGATTGAGAATGTTGGTGTAATCCTGACGGCGGGCTATTGCTGCCGCCGCGGCGCCGCCTGCGGCAATATGAGGCGTCAGCAGCACGTTATGACCCCGTTTGGCCGCAGCGATGAGGGGATTGTGAGCACAAATGGGTTCCCATTCGAAGGTGTCCAGGGCTGCGCCTGCGAGATGCCCGGAGATCACAGCTCGGGCCAGGGCAGCCTCATCGATGACGCTGCCGCTGCCGCAGCCCACGAGATAGGCTCCGGACTTCATCCTCGCCAAAGCGCTCTCTCCGATTTTCATATCCGTTTCCGCAAAATAAGGCAGCAAAACAACCATATAATCGCTTTCTGCAAAAAGCGTTTCTTCATCAACATACCGAATCTGCAGCGTCTCTTCCACGCAGACAGGTAGAGGACGGCGCTTGTGGTAAAGGATACGCACATCCCAGCCCTGCAACCGCCGAGCCAGTTCTGCACCGATTTCGCCAAAACCGATGATACCGATGGTCTTGCCCCACAATCCTTCCACATTCTCCCGGCCCGACCAGTTATAGGCAAAGGTGTCCTCGTCGGTGCGTCGACTTTCGCCCCACTGGTCGCTGGCTGCCAGGGCGATGGCCTCTGACTCTCGTAGTTTTTTGCTCAGAGCCAGCATTTGCAGCATCAAATGTTCGGCCACGCGGATGACGGTGATGACGGGCCAACGGCAGACAACGACATCCGCTTCTCTGGCCGCTGCTGTATCGATATCGTGAGTGAGTGATCCCAGACGCAAAATCAGCTTCAGCCGGGAAGCGGCGCGCAGGATATCCGCGTCAATGACGCCCACCCGCTCGGAGATGAGGTAATCTGCATCAGCCAACGCCTTTTTTAGCGTTTCTCTGTCAGGTTGGCGCAGCATAACGATATCAAGGATATCGGGCGCTGCCTGCAAAGCGGCCTCCTGGTGGCGAAGTCCTCGCTCGGTCGTGAAAACGGTTTTGTATGGGGACATGACAGGAAGCGCTCAGGGCGTCCAGTTGGAAAAGGCGTCGATAACCGGCTTGATGTCGTCCATCATGGGATAGAGAATGGGGCAGGTGACGCCAGCGTCAATATATTCTGCGACCTTGTCCTGGCATTGGCGAGTGGTCCCCGCCGCCATCAAATTTCGCACCACATCATCGGGGATCAGTGCAGCCGCCCGGCGATAGTCCTCTTCAGTGGCGGGCCATCCTACGAATTCCTGCACCCGGCGAATCAGATCTTCATCTACATTGCTGGCTTTCATAATGTGCGGTTCGGTACCCAAGTAATAGGCGACCAGAGTCTTTCCCTCCATCATGGCTGCATCGGGATCATCATCTGAAAGACAACAGACCAGAAGCTCGGGCCGATCCACGTCGTCCAGCGTTTTTCCTGCTCGTTCAGCGCCGATGCGCACCCTCTCCACAGCCCGACGAATGTAGTCTGTCGAAACTACGTAGTTCAGGACGACGCCATCGCAAATCTCACCCGCGAGCTCCAGCATTTTAGGTCCTGTGGCACCGATGTAGATAGGGATGTCTCGAAAAGGGACGTCGCCAAAAGCCACATCCAGTTTGACTTGATCCAAATGGACGAATTCGCCGTGATATGTGACTTCTTCCATGGTGAACAACAGGCGGATGGCTTCGACGTATTCACGCATGGCTTTGAGCGGCTTGTGGCGATGGACTCCTACTCGGGAGGAAATGGGCTCCCACCAAGCTCCCAGGCCCAGCATCACTCGACTCCGGCCATCAGGCGCTTGGCCTGCCAGTTCCCACATGGTGCTCCAGGTGGCGGCAATGACCGCGGCGTTGCGCGTCCAGATGGGCAACACACCCGAGCCGATGCGCAAGCGTTGCGTCTCGGTGAGAAAGGCGCTCATCATCACTACAGCGTCTCGGGCCAAACGCGTGTCAGCCTGCCAAATCTCCGAAAATCCCTTTTCCTCCGCATATTTCACCATCTCAATTTCATAGCGGACGGGATGCTTATCCTGCATATAAAGGGCCATGCGTTGCGCCATAAATAGCCTCCTTTATCTGGGGAGATGGTTGTGTATGAAAAGGGAATCAATCTGCTGGCCAACCGGACGCACTGCGAGTGGACGCCGATATCCTGTTACACGTAGGGGGGCGTGCTGAAGGAAAGATAAACGACTTCTTCATGATTCAGGGCGGTTAACCGCCGGATGTTCATGCCGTCGAAAGTGATGCTGTCTCCTGTTTGGAGTATATGACTACCATCCTTCAGATCGATGAGCAGAGCGCCCGAAAGCACAATGATGCACTCTTCGGTGGGCTGCTGCGATGGCACCGTCTCTTCGCTATATCCCGGCTGAAATCGCGCCACAAAGGCCAGCATTTTGCGTTGCGCTTCAGGACTTGGTGAAAACACTTCTAGACTAACGTTGGGGGTTGCAAAGGCGGAACGCGTCCCCTCGCCTCGCCGCACCAGATGATGATTTTCCGAGCTATCATCCACCAGCAAGTAGAAGATGGGAACGTTCAGCGTCCTGGCGATGGCTTGTAAAGTTTTCAGTGATGGATTACTCTGACCCCGTTCCACCTGGCTCAAAAAACTGGCCGTAACCCCAGCCCGCGCCGCCAGCTCGCGCAAACTCAGTCCCATTTGCATTCGTCGTTCCTGAATACGACGACTTAGTTGACTGGCCTGGTGGTTTTTCACGATCTCATGCTTTTTCTTGAGCATTACGCCCTACGAAGGTCGCATTCTTTAGGGATGGTTCGTTGGCGGCGTCTTTGACGAGGTGCACAAGAGTAGGAGTGGTTACTTTACGCCTATGATAGCATACGCCGGGAATCGTGTCAAGTATTTGTAATATATCGCCCAAAAACAGCCTATCGACCGATCCGGCGCTAAAAATTTTTCGTGGTTTGGCTTTGTTGTGTGTTACGATAATTAACAACCGTCCTCCAAAAGGCGTTTGGTATTTACAGTGGAGCGTTCATGCCATTTGATTCTATTTATATCAGATGTCCAAGACCGACTCATTCCATTTTTCATCGATATCTTCTTGCCTACAACATGTCCGTCATGCAGTTGAGTCAACGTATCAAGCAACGACGTAAGGATCTGAACCTGAGCCAACGAGAGTTGGCGGCGAGGGTGGGGCTAACGCCCGGCTTTCTCAGTCAAATCGAAAATGGCCAAGCAATTCCTTCTATCGAATCATTACAGATTATCAGCAAAGAATTGGGAGAACCGCTGACTGATTCCGATTATCTGGTGGAAGCGGATGCCAAGTCACCAGTTGTGCGACGCGATCGCCGTTTGAAACTGCTGCTACCTGATTCTGATGTCACCCTAGAAGTGCTCACCTCGGATCTAAAGCAGCCAATGGATGTATTTATGGTGACGCTGACGCAAGAGGACGGGGACTTGGCGGCAGCGCTTTCGCCCAGCGCATCGGAAGTCTGCATTTATGTGGTAACGGGACAGTTGGAAATCAAGCTGGGGGAAAACGTCCACCAACTTGGCAGGGGCGATAGCGTCTATTTCGACGGTATCTTTTTGCGTCGACTTATGGCCGCTTCCGAGGGGGGCGCTCGTTTCACCATGGCTATCACCCCCTCGATTCTATGATTATTGCAGCAGCCATGATGCGCATCACGCAGACAAACGCACGCGTTGCACCGGATGGAAGCTACTGATTGCGGCTAAGAGTTGGGCAAGAATCGGCTCGAACTGTTCCAATAGCTTAGAATCGGGCCAGATGCGCAGGTTTGAATCCAGTAGCAAAATAGCAGCCTGCACTGCGCCATCCAATAGCCGGATGCTCATTTCTAGATCATCCTGATGGCTGTTAAGCAGGGGGCGGGCCTGTTGCAGGAGGATGCCCGCCTCGATGCCCAGGCTGGCCATGTCCACTGGCAGTTGGCAGAGCTGGGCCTGACCATGCAGTTCGTGACCAGCGTCGCGCAGGGCGGCGAAAACGGCGATGGCGGCGCCATCCTCATCGGCCAGGTGTAACAGCGCCAGGCGGATGGCGTCTAGTCGGGCCGCTGTATCTTGCGCCAGCGCCCTGTTTGCTGGCGCGCTCTGGCTCTCGATGTTGATACGCACGCATGCAAGCCCCAGGCTGCACGCCAACGCAGCGGATGCAGCAATGGTGGCTCCGGCCATGGCATGGTGCTGGCGGCTGATATGAAATGAAAGGTCCTGTAGATTGATTTTTGTGATGGTTTTCATGGTGAGTGAGGGGTGTGCTTTAGGTGGGTCATTTCAGGATTACTGTTGGAATTAATCTTATTTTGCGGGGACGCTTGCGCCAGTTCCGCCACGGTGAGCGGAAAGATGGGAGGGCGCACGGACAGCATGCCTAGTTCCTGTACCGATTGATTACGATCTGGCGATGTATTCTCGGTCAGCGCCTGCGCCGCCAGCGGCCCGCAAATGCGCCCCTGGCAGCGGCCCATGCCCGCTCTGGTCAAGCCTTTGATTTCGTTTAGAGTCTTTGCGCCAGCGGCCCTCGCTTTACGAATGTCGCGCAGCCGCACTTCCTCACAACGACAAATAAGAGTATCATCGCTGGCCAGGGTGTAGATGCCAGGTTCGGGTGTGAACAGCTCGCCTAGCAGCGTTGCAAAGCGCTGCTCCCGCCGCAAGGGTCCCCATAGATTGCGCGTGGATGCGGTCAGCGCGTTCGCGTCCACACGTCCCACATCATGAGCGGCTCGTAGGCCAGCGATACGGCCTTCCAGTCGGGCCAGCAGCGCTCCGCCCACGCCTGCGCCATCACCCACGGCAAAGACGCCGGGCAAACTGGTTTGCATCCACGCATCGCGACGTGGAATCCAACCGCCCTGGCGCGGTTCATAATCATGTATACAGCCCAGCAGGCGTGTGAGCTGGGTGGATGACAGGAAACCGTAACCAATCACCAATGTATCGGCGATGAGAGTTTCAGCCCGGAGCGGTTGCGGTCGCCATTGGTCATCCAACGGGGCGATGGTCACAGCCTCCACCTCGTCGCCGCCTTGTGCACGGATGACGCCCCAGCCGAGCCGCATCGGAACTCGGGCCCAACGCAGCGTGCGCCAGGCCCGCCAGACCTCTTGCAACCTTTCCGCCTGCCCCCACAATGCGGGCAAATGACGCAGCCGCAGCAATCGGGCCAGCGGCGTAGCCTCCAACACCGCCAGAACCTCTGCACCCGCCTCCACCAAATGGGCGGCCAACACCCATTGCAGCGGCCCCGCGCCTGCCAGCACAAACCGTTGTCCCGGCAAGATGCCTTGGGATTTCAACAACGTTTGCACTCCCCCCGCCGTCATCACCCCCGGCAGCGTCCAGCCCGGAAAGGCGATGGGGCGATCATAAGCGCCTGGGGCCAGAATCAGCGTGCGGGCGTGCAGCCGCACCGGAGCTTCCGGTCCATGCAGCGTCAGCAGCCAGCCATCTTCATCAGGAAACGCACCCCAAACCAGCGTATCTGTCAAAACGCGCAGCGCCGCGGCCTGTTGCAAACGACGGAATAATGGGGTAAACACTTCATTCCGCCGGATGCTTTCAGTGGCGCGTGATGGTCGTTTGAAATACTGTCCACCCACTTGCGGCGCACTGTCCAGCAGAATGACTTGAACTCCCGCTTCCGCCGCGGCCAGCGCCGCCTCCAGCCCGGCCGGGCCTGCACCTACTACTGCCACCTCCGCAGTCACATCACGCTTGCTCGCTGCCGGCTCGTCCCCGTCAACATCCGGCCATGGCTGCTGCGATTTCTCTGTCACCACTCGCATGTTTTCCGCCACTGGCGTGACGCAAGCGCGCACATGGGCCCGGCCGTTCACCGTCACCAGGCAATCATGGCAGACGCCGATGCCGCAGAATAGCCCCCGCGGCGCATCCGTCTTGCTGGTATGACGAAACACCCGTCGCCCTGCGGCCAGCAGCGCCGCGGCAATACTCTCACCTGCGCAAGCCTGCACCGCATGCCCGTCAATATAGATGGTGATGAGATGATCGCATGAGTCAACGGCAGAAACGCGAGAATTGAATGGCATGAGATTGAAGTCAAAAAGTTGCGCCGGTCCCATTTTTGAATCGATCCAGGGCGAAGGGAGATAAGTCGATGTCGGGGTGTTCGTCCAAGAGCATCTGAGCCATGATTTCACTGAGAATCGGGATGGTCGTGATGGTGTTATGGAAGCATGTGGCCGTAAACACATTGTTCAGGCCTGGAATCCAACCGATGCCCGGATGCTCATCGGGTAAAAATGGACTGGCGGCAGCCCACGCGCGCATCAGTTGTACATTTGTCAGCGCCGGAAACAGCGCCAACAGCTCCCGGGCGATGTCAGGCAGTCCCCAGGCGCTATTGGCTCGATGGATGTACGGCGTCTGTTCGACAGCTTCGGTGATGAGTAGTGCGCCATGTTTTTGTTGGGCTACGCCAATGGAAACAGCTTTCCGTGCATTGTGAATGGTCTCATAAAAATTGGCCAATCCCACATGATGATGCAGCATGGGCGGCAGAGGCTCGCTGATAACAGCTTCGGCGTGCGTAAATTGCACCGGCAAATGCACGCCCATCCTGCGCAATAGCTTTCCCGTCCATGCGCCCGCAGTAACCACAATCCTCGCAGCCGCGACGCTCTGCCCTTGATCTGTTTGCACCGAAAGAACGCGACGCGCGACGCGGCGGAAGCCCGTCACCCGCACGCCCTGACGGATCTCCGCTCCCAGACGGCGGGCCGCATCCGCATACGCCCACATGAGTTTGAAGGGATTCAGATGACCTTCCAGACACCAGGCTGCACCCAAAAAACCATCTCGGCGCAGATGAGGTTCGGCCTCAGCCAGATCGTCGGGCCCCAACATCGCAGCTTGGGCGCCAACATCTTGCAGATACGCCACCTGCTCAGTCCACCAATGCCAGTGATGCGACTGTTGGATGAGCATGAGATTGCCCAGACGACGCCATTCGAATTCGCGGCCCAATTCCCCCTCCAGTTGCGTTAGCCTGGCCATCCCGGCCAGGGCCAGCGTCATGTGCAGACCGCGATGGCTCTCTGAGAGCTGAGCTCGACCTGCACAAGCGCCCGATGCACCGTAGCCAATGCGTTCGGCCTCCAGTAACAACGTCTTCGCTCCACGTCGCGCCAGGTGATATGCGATGGCGAGTCCGGCGAAACCGCCGCCTATGATGAGAATGTCAGGTTGAGTCGTCATCGGTCGGGAGAAAAGGGAGTGATGTCCAGTTGGGTGCAGCCCGTCAGCGCCAGTTCGGTCACCAACCGCCCCACCAGCGGGGTAACGATAACGGTAGATTTGAAGGCCGTGGCCAGAATCAAACCTTTCAAGCCCGCCACCGGCCCCAGCAGCGGCAGACCATCATAAGTGAAGGCCACAGCCGCGGCCCAGCCACGCAGCACCTGCAACTTTTGTAATGCCGGCAGAAACCTGGCGGCAAGACGCGCAATTGCCGGCTGTCCCGTAGGCGTGGCTCGGATATCCATGTCGCAGGTGACTCTGGCGGCTTCTCCCAACAGAAAATGTCCTTCCCGGGTCTGAGAAAAAGCCAAAATCGCGCGTTCCGTCCCTCCATCCTGTCCCCCGCCGTGCGCTTCCTGGAAAAACGCGGCTGATGCCAGGTGATTTCGCAGACGCAACGTGGGCGCAGCTTCGGTGATCAATGCCTGACCAATGACATGGCGGACAGGCCAGTTGCGTTCCACCATGCGTCCCAGCTTCGTCGTCCAGGCGCCGGTGCAAAGCGCCACCACGCCCGCGCTAAAATCGCCCCGAGAAGTGCGCACTCCTGTAACTCTGTCCGCACGGGTGATGATAGCATTGACCTCGGTGCGCCAATGCAGGCTCAGACCCCGCTTCTGACCCGCGTTCAAAAAAGCAGAGAGCAAGGCAAAGGGATAGATCTGCCCCTCTCGTTGATGATAGCATGCGCCCAACAGAGCAGAAACATCCAGCAATGGCTCCAAGTCGGGGAGATGGGATGCTTCCACCAGCTCGGCGCGAATGCCAGCAGTGTGCAAACGCGGTAGACGCGCTGCCATCATCTGCCATTGCGCTTCATTTTCGATGAGCAGCAAACTGCCCAATTGACGCAGTCCCACCGGCTGTCCCAGCTCCGCCTCCAGGCCTTCAAAACTGGCGTATCCTGCTTGAATCAGGTCCAGGCTGTGGGCTAATTCTGCGTCCTGCACCTGGATATTGCCATAGTTAGCCCGAGACGCACCCGAGCCTACGCCGCCCCGGTCCAGCAAAGCGGTGCGCAGTCCCGCCTTGCTGAAATGATAGGCCACGCTGACGCCAATGTAACCAGCGCCAATGACCAGGGCGTCGTAAACAAAGGTCATCAGGTTGCTATCCATATCGATTTGACTTCGGTATAGGCTTCCAGCACCTCTTGGCCGTTGTCACGGCCATAACCGCTACCTTTGAAGCCGCCAAAAGGTGCGGAGCCATCGAACATGTCGTAGGTGTTCACCCACACCGCACCCGCATCCAATCGGGCCGCCACCCGATGCGCCCGGGCTAGGTTCTGCGTCCACACGCCCGCGGCCAGCCCATAGTCTGTATCGTTGGCCCGGCGGATGACCTCATCTTCGCTCTCGAATGTATACACTGGCAGCACCGGACCGAAAATCTCCTCTCGCGAGATGATCATATCATCCCGCACATCGGTGAAGATGGTGGGTTCGATATAAAATCCCTTGCCAAAATCACCTTCGAGCAGACGTGCGCCGCCGCGCACCAGGGTTGCGCCCTGTTCTACGCCGCTGCGAATGTAATCCATGATAGTTTGAGTCTGTACAGCGTCCACGATGGGACCCAGTTCGGTGTCGGGGTCCAGAGCGTGGCCGATCTTCGCCGCGTCCGCCAATTGCAAGAGGCCCGCCAACACCTGCTGGAAGATGGAAGCGTGCACGAACAACCGCGCTCCGGCCACACAGCTTTGCCCCGAGTTGCCAAACGCCGCTCGGAATGCGCCAGGAATCGCCGCGTCCAGATCTGCGTCGTCAAAGATAATGTTGGGGGCTTTGCTACCCAGTTCCAGAGCCAGGCGTTTGATGTTGCCGGCGGAAGCCCGAATAACGCTGCGTCCCACAGCGGTGGAGCCTGTCACCTGAATTTTGTTGACGCCGGGATGTTCCGCCAACGCCTGTCCGATGACCGAGCCGCGCCCCGTGATGACATTGAACGCGCCCGGCGGCAGTCCTGCTTCCAGCGCCAGCTCGCCCAACCGCAGCAAGGGCAATGAGGCAAGTTGTGCAGGCTTCAGGATGACAGTATTGCCGCAGGCCAGGGCCGGGGCCACTTTTTGCATACCGTGAATCAGGGGGTAGTTCCAGGGGATGATAATGGCGGCCACGCCCACTGGTTGGCGGCGAGTGTAGACGAAATGATTGGGAACCGAAACAGGCGCAGTATGCCCATGAATTTTGCTGGGCCAACCGCTGAAATGATAAACCAGGGATGAAGCCACCTTGCTGTCGATAGCCATGGTGTTGCGAATCGGTTTGCCGTTATCCAAAGATTCCAGCTCAGCCAGTTCCTCGGCGTGGGCGGCGATGTTGTCGGCCCAGGCTCGCAGTAACCGCTCTCGCTGCGCCGGCGGCATTTCGCCCCACCCATTTTCGAAAGCCCTGCGGGCTGCGTCTACGGCTCTGTCCACATCTTCTCGGCCTGCTGCAGCCAACTCAGCCAGTGGCTGTCCATCCGAAGGACTGACGCTATGGTACGTCACGCCCGAAAGTGCGGGCGTCCATTGGCCGTCAATGAGCAGACCGTGGGGTGAACGAGCGAGAAATGCGTGAGTTTGGGGATGTAGATCAATCAGTGACATGTTGTTTTTCCGGGGAGGGGGGTGTGTCGAACAACACACGGAGGAGGTCTGCGACAGCGTCAGGGGTGACAGGACGAGGATTGTTGGGGGTCATGGCCATGCGAAGCGTATCGACGATAATCTGTTGCCAATCGGTCACAGCGGCAATGTTGGCGACATCTGCAAGGTTTTGGGGCAACCCCAAATTTTGCACGAAGCGGGCCAAAGCCTGGGGCAGGAACTCGCTGGACAGACCAAAAAGCTGTTGTAGACGCATTCGCCGCTGAGCTGAGATGGCGGGCAGATTGAACCGCATGACATGAGGCAAGAGAATGGCGTTGGTCAGGCCATGATGCAGGTGCAAGGCGCTGGTCAGCGGCCCGGAGAGGGAATGGATCAGCCCCAGGCCCGCGTGATCCATGGCTGTGCCCGCCCATGCTGCGGCCAGCATCATCTGTGAGCGAGATTCCATGTCATCGCCTCGCGTCACGGCTCGGGGCAGCGCCCGCCAGATGATCTCTAAAGCGTTCAGGGCCAACATATCGGTGTATGGATTGGCGCGCTGCCCGATGTAGGCTTCCAGCGCGTGCGTCAGCGCATCGACGCCGGTCGCTGCGGTGAGGCCGGGTGGAAGGCTGCGAGTGAGTTCGGGATCTAAAATGGCGGTGTGTGCGAACATGTGGGGACTGAGAACGCCCTTTTTGAAAGGTTTTTGCGGATCGATGATGACTGCAACTTTGCTCATTTCGCTGCCTGTGCCCGCAGTGGTGGGAATCGCCAATAGCGGGATGCTGTGACTGTTGATGGGGCGTCCGCCCCACTGGTAATCAGCATAGCTGTGACCATTGGCGAGGAGCATAGCCGTGGCCTTGCCTACATCGATGACGCTACCGCCGCCCAGGGCCACAATTGCCTGAATTTCATATTCGCGGGCCAGACTCAGGGCTGCATCCACGTCGTCGGTGGTGGGGTTGCTCTGCACGCGAGCAAAAATCACGATCTCCCGTTCCGCGCTGGCAAGGCTATCCCCAATATGTTGCACCAGTCCCAGGCCCGCCAGACCGGAATCACTAACCAGGAGGACGCGACGAGCCTCCAACTCGTGCAGCGTTGCATGCAACGCATCGATAACCGGCTGACCGAATATGATTTTAGCAGGAAGATGATAGGTGAACATGATCGATGATGCCCGAATAGCCGCGGGCGGCGGTGCGCAATTCGTCCAGGGTGATGTATTCGTCCACAATGTGGGCGCGGGCTTCTTCACCAGGGCCGAATCCGATCGTGGGAATGCCGTATCGCCCGGCGCTGGATGCGGCATTGGTGCAAAAACGATACGCACCCAATTTTGGATTCAGGCCCGCTGCCCGCAGCCCTGCCAGCGCTTTCGCCACCAGAGGATGGTCAGCGGCCAGTTTCCAGGCGGGAAAGAACTTGGGCGCTCGCATCCAGGCGCCGGTGTAGGTGACATGTTCGCCCTGAGCCAGGTTTACGTGAATGTCGGCCAACTCGGACAGGACTCGCAGTTCATCCAAAACGCTCTCTTCGGTCTCACCTGCCAGCAGTCGCCGATCGTAGGTGACCAGGCAGCGACTGGGAATGACCGAGTGACCGGGATAAGGTTCGGAAATGATGTCGGTGAGCGCCATTAGCCCCGGTCCCAACAGCGGATCCAAGCCAAAATCCAGGCGTTCGATAGCTTGAATGGCAGGGAGTAAGCGATGCACAGCGTTGATTCCCAGGTGAGGTGATGATGAGTGTGCGGGCCTGCCGATGGATTCCAGCTTGATCTCCGCCCGTCCCCGGCCCCCGATGTTCAAATCGAAGTTCGTGGATTCGCCAATGATCACATAATCGGGTCGGATATCATCGATGATCGCTTGTAGAGCCACGCCCTCCATCACCTCCTCCATCACCGTGGCGCTGACAGCCACGCGTCCTTTCAAACGATCGCGATTGACGACTGCCGCGGCGTGGATCATGGCCGCCAATGCGCCCTTCATATCGCTTGTCCCCCTACCGTAGACTCTATCCCCGATCAAATTGGCTGCGAAAGGATCGTGCCGCCAGGGGACGCCCGGCGCCACGCCTACAGTGTCGCAATGCGCATCCAGCAGAGTGAGAGGCCCCGGTTGAGCGCCTCGGATCAGACCGACAACGCTGCCGTTGACGTCTATCCACACATCATCAAAACCCAGCCGCTGCATCTCGCCGACAATACGGTGCGCAACATCATCCTCCTCACCCGAAGGAGACTGGATGCGGATCAAATCTTGAAGAAAGACAAGCAACTCCTCGAAAGCAATCTGCATACGATTATCCCTTGACCGCACCTTCCACCATGGCCCGGAAGAATGTGCGCCGCGTGAAGAGGAAGAGAATGACGACGGGTGCGGCGATAATGATACAAGCTGCAGCGATCACCTGAACATTAACGATATTCTGCCCCAGGAAGTCGTACAGTCCGAACATTGCGGTCTTGTACTCGTTCTTGGCGATGAGTAGATAGGCGGCGATGAATTCGTTCCAGACGTTGACGAAGGTGAGCAGGAAAATAGAGGTGAGTCCGGGCATGGCCAGAGGCATTATCACCCGCCACAGCGCACAAAGAGGCGTGCAGCCGTCGATGAGCGCGGCTTCCTCCAGCTCGCGGGGAATAGCGTCGAAAAAGCCTTTAGCAATCCACACGCTCAGTGGCAGGTAAAAGCCGATATAAACGATGATGATGAAGATGCGATCATCCCAAAAAGGCAAATGAGCCTTGCGCAGCGTTACGCTCATCTGGTACAACGCCAACAAGTTAGTGAGCAGAGGCACGCCGGTGATGGCTAGAATTGCAGTCATCAGAAACTTATAACCCCGAAAATGAAAACGGGAAAATGCGTATCCTGACATGCCAGCCAGTATTACCACAATGAACGCTGTTACAGTAGCGTAAAGCAGGGTGTTAGGTAGATAAATGCGAAGCATGTTGCCCGTGAGCGCAAAGCCCAGGGGGGATTTGCTGGATGGCTTTGGGGCCAGCACCCGCAAATATCCCTCAATTGACCAACGGCATGCTCGCAAGTCGAAGGCTTTCTCAGACGTATCGCAGGGAAAGATGACGGGGGGCTTACGAATGACATCCTGCTCACGCTTGAAGGAGATGAGCAGGGTAGTGGCGATGGGGATCATAGCAAAGAGCAGCACAGTCAGGATGACGCCATTGACTGCAATGCGTTCCCATTTCTTGCGCGTGGCGTGGCTTATTCGCTGCATATCACCGGCTCCTCTCCTCTACGCGAGTCAGACGCAGGGTGCCCGAAATCAAAAGCCAGTTGACGATGGCCATGATCAGGGCCAGGGACGCGGCCCGTCCAAACCGTAACTGGCTCCAACCAATGGTGTAGAGTAGATAGCTGAGCACCTCTGTGGAAGTGCCCGGCCCACCGCCGGTGAGACTGAAGATCATGCCCACGCTGTTGACGCCAGTGAGAATGAGACTGAAAAGCGCCACTACCATGGTGGGCAGCATCAACGGGGTCATGATAAAACGGACGATCTGCCAACCATTAGCGCCATCGATACGGCTGCTTTCGATAACCTCAGTTGGCACAGTCTGCATCGCAGCCAACAGCAATAAGGTGATAAAAGGCAGCGCCCGCCATGATGAAGCCAGTATCAATAAGATCATCGCTGGCGCGGGCGGAAAGGGAAAGCTGCCAAACCATGGATGCGGCGGCACTGCCGTGAGCACGGAAAGGCCTTTAGGAGGGAAAATGGTCGGATTTTGCAAAAAGCCCGCCAGCAAGCCGTAATCGGGAATCACCAACAGTCGAAACACCATGCCGGCAATGATGTCCGCTAAGATCCAGGGAATGAAAAGCAGTGTGATGTAGAGGCCCGAAAGACGTAGCTTACGGTTGAGCAGCAATGCAATAAAAAAACCGGCAATCATAGTTAGACTGGCGTACCCCACTAGAAAAACAATGGTATGCCCTATGCTTTCATGGAAAAGACTTTGATGAAATAGCCGCTGGAAATTGCGCAGCCCCACATATTCCCACCCTTTGGGCTCCCGCTCGTGAAAACTCAGCCACATCGTGTAAAGAGCAGGATACACCTGGACGATGAGAAGGACGATAATGGTCGGCAGAATCAGCCAAAAGGGAAGCGCGTTACGAAACCTGCGCTTTTTAGGTTGGATGAGCGCAATTCTTGACATAAAGGTTACCCCAAAAATAGTGTGACAGGGTAATGGTGCGGCGCACATCATAAAATACGCGCCGCACCATCTGGTTGCTAATTGTTGGCGTTATACTCTTCCTGAGTCTTAGTCAACACTTTCTCGATATCTGCAGTGGGGTCTTCCTTGATGAGTTTGTAAATGGCATCCATGATTTGCTCCTGCGCTTCGTTAGGACGCTGCAACGAGCCATACCAGGGACGACACTCGCTGACCTCTAACGCATCGCCGGCCTCCTTGTAAAGAGGCACTTGGAACAATTCATGACTACGAGTTGACTTGAGCACGGGGAAACCGCCACCCGCTGCCTGCACCCATTGAGCGTTCTGCTCGGTCTCCATCATCCAATTGATATAGTCATGAACGCCGTCAATATTCTGAGCCCCCACCGGGATGACAAACCCGGCGATATCGATGCCGCAGCCTGGTTTGTGCCCGTCGGCTCCGAAATAGGAGGAGACGTAGATGTCGCCAGCGGCGATAGCGTCCAGCATATCCTCGGCATTGCCCTTATCATATTTTTTGCCACTGGGTGCAGTGAGTGGATTCAGATAACGATAGCCGAAGAGGCCAGTGGGAAAGGAACCAGCAGACGCGTCCTTGAATGCGTCTTCTTCGCGAAAACCGCCTGCGAAAGCGATTTCGGGCACATATTCTTTGGCGACAATCTCTCGTATGAATTTGATGGCAGCCACATTTTCTGGCGTGTTGAGCAACATATTGCCTTTACTGTCATCGAGCTTGCCACCGAAAGAGGCAATAGTCGTCCAGATGGCCCGAGTTAATCCTTCTCCGCCCTTATCAGTGGAGCCAAAAAAGGTTATGGCGTAGAGGTCTTGAGACTTGAGATCTTCTGCCTTCTTCATAAACTCTTCCGGCGTTTTGGGAAAACCATCGGGAAAGCGGTCTTTCCACACATAGACAATTTGGGGACGTTCAGCCATTGGGATACAATATAGGCCGCCATCCGGACCCGTGCATGCTGTAACACCCGCCGGGTCGAGATCATCCCACCAAGATTGCGTCTGAGCCCATTCCCGCATATCCTGGGCCACGCCATGTCGATAGAAATCCACCAAGTCCTGGGTGTTGCTCATCTCGAAAATGTCGGGCACATCGCCGCCCGCCTGCACTGCGGCCACAAGTTCAGTGGTCATTTTATCGAATGCTTTCGGTTGATTCACCCACTTCCATTTTCCCTCAAACGCCTTATTGAACTCCGGAATTGTCTTTCTCAGATATTCATTCCCCACCCTTTCATCGCTGGCTGGGTCCGTGTTGTTCTGATCATACTGATACCAGGTGACGATATCATGGACCTTGGTTGGCGACGGCTCTTCTTTGGTCTCCGCTGATGACGTCTGCGCGGATGGTGTGTTCTCCGTAGCAGGCGGCGCCTGGCTGCCGCCCGACGCACAGGCTGCTAACGAGAAAGACAGCAACAAAATGAGCGTGAGCAATAGCCAAATACGTTTCATGGGGCTCTTCTCCTTTGCCCGAAGGCAGATGTGGGGTTTGTAAAGAGAGAGTAATAAGGAATAATCGAAATGCGATGATTCCTAGCGATTTCGACGATGAACCCCCATTTCTCTCTGTTTAATATAAGAGATTCTACACGGGTTTTCTGGCAGTGTCAAGCGGTTCACTCGCGGTGATTACCCATAAGTCGAGGCTTGAGCGAGATTGACGGTGGAGAGTGGGAACGGATGATCGTTGGCATAGGAGAGAGTAGCAATAGCGGACCAGACATGAGCCAACCCCCAGAGAAGCCAGTAGAGGCCACTGCGATCACTTTTTCGTTGCAGCTTGCCGCCTAGGACTTGAAACCACTCGACGATGACTTGGGGCCAGGTGCGCAAGACATGAGTGACGAAGTGCATGGCCCAGAGAACCAATACGAAAAGGCGTTGCATGCGATCGAGGGAACGGACCATGAGCTGCTCGATGTCCAGACCCGCTTCCTGGTCGAAACGATAACCGTGTTCGATGCGTCCTCGTAAACGCCAATTTTGATAGACTTGTTGGGCAGTGTTCATATCTGTAATCGGAATATTGGTCAATAATCCGAGGAGCCGTTCTTCCTCAGTATCCTCCTCCTCATCGGCATCCAGCGTTTCCGCCACCAGAAGCCACAACGGAGCAGACTCCTCGGGCAAACGGATGCGAAACCATCCCAAAGCACCAGCCGTTCTTTACTTTTGCCAGCTCGGAAGAAGCGCACCTGCAAACGTCCCCGCCATAACACCAACGCCATCAGTTCTTCCATGGAGATGGGTTCCCAACGATGCAAGCGTTGATTCCAGACTTTGACCTTCCGGTTTTTGTGGGAAACCGGTATGTGTCAAGTAGTTTGAGACAGAATTGCTAAAGAAATTACTGTAGGAAGTGGGGCTGTGCAGACGGATTGCGCTGCATAGCTGAGAATTGATGTCAACGGGAGGATGAGTTTATCGCTTTCCAGAACGATGTAGCTGTGAGATGATGAAGTCTGGGCGGCATGCGGGACACCGCCCAGAGCTACACCGTTCACCGGCGTCAGCGCTCGGGTCGCTCTCCAGCGTTGCCCTATCCTCTGCACCGGCGGGTATGAGTATAATCGAAAACCAATGGTCGTTCAACTGACGTTAATGAATGGCATCTGTGGCGGGTGTCTGAGAGTCGTCGGCTTCTGTCGGCGGATTGATCCAGACGGCTCTCTCCAGTTTCTGTAGTTTGGGCGGGCCATTGACGAAGCGTTCTGGATGGGCCTCATAAGCCTGGAGCAACAGGAGGTGCCGTTGCGCCAGTTTTTCTTCCGCCCGGCCGTAGTGAACATCGGCCGGCGTGAGCAAACGTAAGCTGCTATGATGATGCTCCTGGTTGTACCAGGCGAAGAAACGTCGAGCCCACTGGCGTGCATCCGCCAGGGAACCGAAACGGTCAGGATAGTCTGGCCTGTATTTCAAAGTGCGGAACTGAGCCTCCGAAAAGGGATTGTCATCCGAGACGTGGGGCCGGCTGTGACTTTTGTTGACGCCCAGGTCGCTCATCAGCAACGCCATGGATTTGGCGATCATGGGGCCGCCTCGATCTGCATGGATGGTCAACTGGCCTGGCTCAATCTGCTGTCGGGCGTAAGCTGCGGCTGTCAATTCCTGGGCCAACGCCGCTGATTCCCGGTCGGCCAGCAGCCAACCGACCACATAGCGGCTGTAGACATCCAGCATGACGTAGAGATAGTAGTAGGTCCAGGTGACAGGCCCCCGCAGCTTGGTAATATCCCAGCTCCAGAGTTGATTGGGGCCTGTTGCCAGCAGTTCGGGCCGGACATAAGTTGGATGGCGCAGTTGATTACGCCGTTCTCGCACTTCTTCGTGCTCATTCAGCACCCGATACATGGTGCGCCAGTGGCAGAGATACCTCTCTTCGTCCAGCAGTGTGGCGTAAACTTCACGGGGACTTTGATCCTGAAAACGTTCGCTGTTCAGCACACTGCGAACTTCCTCTCGCTCCGCATCACTCAACGCCTGGGCTGGTTTGGAACGCTGTTGACCTGGCAGTGGCGTTTTGCGTTCGGCATGACGCCGCCGATAGAAGCTGCTTCTGGGGATGTTCAAAACCTGACAGGCGGCAGCTACGCCGATGCTCTGCTCCAATTCTTTCGCTGCCGCCATCATGGCCTCTCGCCGTTCTGGCTCTCCACGGGCATCGTGCCAAGCAGTTGCGCTAACTTTTTTTGCACGTCGATGATCTTCTCCGCCCGTTGCAGACGGCCGCGCAGCCGCTCATTCTCACGCCGCAATCGAGCAAGCTCCGCCGCCTCCGGGTCTGACTTGCGCCCTCGCTTCCGGCCGCCCGCCTCCCTCAACTCGCCTCGGGCTCGTTGCCTACGCCAATCTGTCAGATGCGATGAGTAGAGCCCTTCCCGTCGCAGAAGCGCTCCGATTTCTCCTCGTTTCTTACAGGCGTCCGCTTCGGCCAGAATACGCAACTTATACGCAGCGCTGAATTGACGTCGTTTCGCTTTCGGCAGGACTTCCGGACTTGGTTCGTTGCTCATAGCTGGATGGTTTCCATTGCTTGAAACTGCCTGATTGACTTTCATTTGTGACTCCTTGTTTGAGAGAATTCTACACTAATTTCTTCAAACAAGTTGTCTCACCTATTATTGGCACAGTGGG
>Ga0256833_1001181_pt1 | contig 19495 bp, 14 predicted proteins | sample 356284metaG_FD_190535 | JGI IMG/M metagenome (GOLD analysis project Ga0256833, IMG submission 190535) | Hydrothermal vent microbial communities from Mid Atlantic Ridge, Atlantic Ocean - 356-284 | ecosystem: Environmental > Aquatic > Marine > Hydrothermal vents | place: Atlantic Ocean: Mid... | reverse complement strand
ACCTTCCGATTTACAGGATAGGGGTGACCATCTTTTCCACCATGGGCAAAGGCGTATCGAGCAGGATCCTTACGGCTTACGGGTACGTTGTAAATTAGTTCTGAAAGAAGGGCTAGGGCACGCAAATTCTTGGGCCCAAGACCCTCCACCCTGAGAAGGGCTTCAAAATCTTGAGGCGGATTTTCATAAGTCTTAAGGAGTACTTTCTTAAGGCCACGAGGTTTTAAATCCGCTTCGGTAAGAGCATGTCTTTGAGGAAGGACAAGGTGTTCCGCCTTTTCGATTTCTTTTAGAACTTTCAAAGGTTCTTCTTTGACCAAACTTACAATCGTTTCTTGGGCCTTTTCACTTTCTTTAGCCACTAAGTTCAAAATCTCCTTTTCCTTCCTCTGGCTGGCAATACCGCTATGAGGTTCACAGGTCATCTTCTGGACCCTTTCTCCCAACCAATGGTAGCGCCGGGCATAAGCATTTTTCTCATTCATTCCCTGCTGGATTACGGCCCAAGCTCCGGTTTTGGTGAAGAAAAAACAATGGTGATAAAGCTGGTAACCATCTTGAAGGGCAGTATTGTCTACTTTAGCGGCTAATTTGCTCTTATCAACTAGAGTGGAAAGTTTTTGGGAAAGACCACATTTTTCAAGCCAAAAAAGGATTTCCTCTGGAGTACGACGCGAGGCTCGTGCCTTTCCTCCACATACAAAAAGCCCTAAATCTGCAGAAAGAGGTGCAAGGGCTTCTTTTAGTGCTCCACAAACGGTGGTTGTAAGACCTGAAGAATGCCAATCAAAACCAAGCACACAGCCAAAGGCCTGAAACCAGTATGGATCAGCTAAACGGCGCAAAAATTCGTTTACTCCAAATTCAATGGCGATTACCTCCACTAAGGCCCGTGAGAGGCGGACCATGCGGGCGAACAACCATCGGGGGGCATGTCCACCGTGGAGAGGAAGATCGGCCATTCCGGTCCGCTGCATTTCAAGCCTCCCGTGCCAAAAAGGCTTGTTCCATCTCTTCTAATATTTTAGATGCTGCTTCCACCGGATCTTTTGCCTCTCTGATAGGGCGACCAATAACCAAATAATCAGCACCGGCCATGATGGCTTCATAAGGAGTAGTTACCCTTACCTGATCTTGAGGATCAGAAGCCCACTGCGGGCGAACCCCAGGTACAATGGTGCGAAGATGGCGAAAGGCCTCCTTCACCACTTTCACTTCTTTACCAGAACACACTACTCCATGACATCCGGCCCGGTAAGCAAGGTTTGTCAGGCGCAAAACGGCCTCGGTAAGGTCTCGGGAAAGCTCTGGAGAATAACCAATTTCCATCAAATCTGCCCTAGTATGGGAAGTGAGAATCGTAACTCCAAAGACTTTACATCCTCCTTCTACCGCCTCAACTGTTTTACGCACTGCCTGGCGGCCGGCAAACATGTGTACCGTAAGGATGTCAACTCCAAGAAGACTGGCCTTTCGCGCAGCCCTTTGCATGGTAACAGGTATATCATGCAATTTGAGGTCTAAAAAAAGATCAGCTTCTGACTCCTCTCTTATGGCCTCCAATACCTTTGGACCTTCGGCAATAAAGAGTTCCAGCCCTATTTTGAAGACTCCCACTACATCTCTGAGCTTCCGGACCCAGCGCTGAGCCTCTTTGAGACTAGAAACATCTAGGGGGAAAATTAGTCTTTGCTTTACTTCCACTGGCCCTCCTGTATTGGTTAAAATTTTTGCATGCATTGTGCCAATGAAAAAGAATGGGGGCAAATTTTTTCTTATCCAGGAAAGATTCCCCAAGGACAAATCTTTTTGGTAGGCACCATCCACCGGCTAAAAACTCTAGAAAAACCTCTTGAAAATTTTCTCAAAGAAGTCTCCCCTAAGGTCATCACCGCCGAAATAAGTCCTTTCTCTATCTTATATCGCAGGAAGCGATATCATCTCTGGCGTACAAAAATCAAAAAACTTAGAGGAAAAGTCCCTGACGAATTCTTAAATCTTTTGGCTACAGCCCTTAGCATGCCCTATGAATTTTATCTTCCTAAAAAACTCGGGCTCTGCCCAGTAGTCCCTGTTGACCTTTGTACCCTGGCACGCAAATATCTCTTCCAACTTGAAGAACTTCTCGCAAATCCCCCCTCTGTTTGGGAAAACACAGATTCATTTGCTAAAGAGCTTGCTTTTTTACGTCTTTTCAAAGAAGGCTTATATTTTCCTCCCAGAGATGCAGAAGATATGAAGAGGGAAAGATTTATGGCCCGAAAAATCAAAAAACTTGCCCTCCTAAAAAGACCCTTGGTCCACATCGGCGGTTGGAGACATCTTCCAGGTTTGCTATCTTTCCTACCAGAGGCAGTGCCTGTCTGCTTAAATCCTTTTTCTAGTTCTTGGGGAGATAATCCGAATTAAAAACAAAAAAGGAGGTATCCTTTGCGAACATTTAAAGTATGGGGTTTGATATTTATTTTTTCTTTCCTTTTTGGAAGGGCGGGTTTTTGTCTTACCGGGGAAGAAATCGCCTGGAAAGTTTATAACCGCCCAGTAGGGAAGGACTCCCAGGCTGAAGCCCAAATGATTCTCCTAGACCCCAAAGGACGTCAAAAGAAAAGAGAAATGAAAATCTTTACCCTTGAAGATAAAAAAGCTCGTTACACCCTGATTCGCTTTTTATCTCCAAAAGATATTGCTGGCACAGCCTTTTTGGCTATCGCTTATCATCAAGGCAAAGAAGAACAATTTCTTTATCTACCAGCCCTTAAACGTACGCGGCGTATTGCCGGCTCCTTTCGTTTTCACCGTTTTGTAAACTCTGACTTTTTTTATGAAGATATGGAAAGACACTATCCCCCTAAATATCATCACAAATTGTTGGGGGAAGAAGTGTTTCAGAAAACCTCTTGCTGGGTCGTAAAGTCTTGGCCCAAAAAGAAAAAAGATTCCATTTATAGTTACTGGATCCAGTGGATTACTAAAGAAGGTTACCTTCCTGTAAGAGTTGATTATTACGATCGTAAAGGAAAACTTTGGAAGAGATTTTCAAGCAGCCGCTGGGAAAAAATTCAGGGCTATTGGACTATTCTTGATTCCCAAATGGAAGACTTAAAAAAAGGACACAAAACGGTTCTCAAAATCAAGAAAATTATATATGATCAGGGTCTTGAACCGAAACTCTTCACACGCAGGAGTTTGGAACGCTGGTAAAGAATATTGCGGCCCTGATCTTAGCTTTGCTTTTTGCCTCTTTGGCCGAAGCTAAAGTTGATCTTTCTGGAACTTTTCTCAGTCGGGGGACTCTTGACCTCACTCATGATCGTCCTTTAGAGGACCAAACTTCTGACCGTGAATATCTTCGTATTGAAGCCCGCTTCGATGTTTTTCCTTGGCTGGAAGGCAAATTAGGGCTTCAACTTGACCGTTTGGCTTTTTATGGAAACCATAATGGCCGGGAAGAAACCCGTCTGGAATTTTGGGAATCTTATTTGCGTTTCCTTGGAAAAAATACGGAGATAACCGTAGGAAACCAAATTATTAGGTGGGGCAAAGCCGACGAAATCACAGTCTTAGATAATTTGAGTTGGCAAGATTTGCGTGAACTCTTTACTTGGCGTCTGGAAGAACGTGAACGTCCTTGGCCTTGGCTGAGAATACAGCACTTCTTTCAAAATTTTACTTTAGAGGGGGTCTTTACCCTCTGGCCCCTCTGGCCCAAAAGAGATGATTTCGATTCTGACTGGGCTGTCTTTGACCATCTGAGAAAGGCCCTTGAAAACGCCCCTCTACCCTTCCCTCTTCCCCTTGAACTTGATAAACAAAAACTTTCTCCATCCCTTAGAAACAGTGAGTTTGGTTTCCGCCTTGAAGGCACCTACCAGGAAATTGATTGGGAAATTTCTTTTCTCCACGGCCATGACAGATCTTTTTATTACTATGTGCGCCGGTTTCCCATACGGGGGTTAACCCTGAAACACCCTGCAGAACCCCTCAAAGACCTCCTTTCTTCTCTTCCTAAGTTTCAAATCCTTGGGCATACGGCTCGAGTTGAGCGCCCTCAGGATAATATTTTGGGAGTTGCCTTTGAGACCACCTGGCGAGGCTTGGGTATTCGAGGAGAGTTTGCCTATCATACGGGCCGGGTTTTTATGAAAGAAAACCTTGAAAGCGTGCAGAAACCTTATTGGCGTTATGTTTTAGGGCTTGATTACCGTTTTGAAAACGGCCTCTACCTAAATCTTCAATTTCTTCAGCAGCATATTCTGGGTTGGTCAGAAAATATCCTTTTTGATCCGAAATATGATTCTTATGTTTTTTTAAGACTTTCTAAAGGATTTTTAAGAGACTTTTTAGAACTTCGTTTAGATGGAACCTACGGCATTACCACCCGCATCTATTATCTAAATCCGGAAATCTCTTATAAAGTCCGTGACAATTGGGAAATCTTTGGGGGTTTTCACCTTCTTGATGGTCCCAGAGGGACTTTTTTCGACGTTTACGACAACAACGATCAAATTTATCTCGGTCTTAAGATAAGTTTTTAAGCCTTCGTGCCGATTTAATTAATTACCATGTCACTTTATGAAAAATTGGTCTTACGCCACAAAACTATTTGGTTGCTTATCATCGCCTTTGTGGTCCTCTTTTGTACATGGCAGGCCCTAAAACTTCCTATTGTTACTTCTACCGATGCTATTATCCCCCGAGATGAAGAATACCGTTTTTACGAAAAATTTCGAGAACAGTTCGGAGCTGACGATGCGGTAGCCGTAGCCTTAAAAGCCGAAGACGTCTTCAGTCCAGAAGTCCTCCATTATATAAAACGTCTTACCGAGGCCTTTGAAGAAATCCAAGAAGTAGAAGATGTGCTCTCTTTAACAAACGTAGAAGATGTTCGTGGAGGAGAAGAAATATTCGTTGTAGAGCCTCTTATAGGGGATGAAATCCCTCAAGACCCAAAAAAACTAGCTTTTTTAAAAGAACAGGCGTTGAAAAATCCTCTCATTATGGGAAACCTGATTTCCTCAGACTTCAAAAATACTATGCTCTTAATACGAACCACTTATAAAGGAGAAGACCTCAATTTTGAAAGCCGCCTCCTAAGAAAGATAAGACAAATCCTTAACCGAAATCCCCCTCCCCCTGGAGTAGAATTACATCTTTCAGGCTGGCCTGTAGTTAACGTTAACATGGCAAGTTACATGAACCGTGATCTTATGATCTTTGTACCGGCCTCCTTTTGTTTCCTCTGTCTCTTAGTTTGGATCTTCCTGCGTTCAGTAAGGGCTACGGTTGCTGTAGGAATTATTATTAATCTTTCCCTTCTTGCGGCAATGGCTTGTCTCAAATTGATAGGCGGTTCCTTGAGTCCGATGACCGCTATTTTAGCCCCTTTAACGATGGCTCTTGCTTTAGCCGATGCCATTCACCTCCTCACTACGTATTTTAAACACCATCGCGAAAAAACTCCTGAGGGTATAAAAATTGCGGTAGCAGAGAGTTGGAGCCCCTGTTTTTTAACAAGTCTTACCACAGCGGTAGGCTTTGCCTCCTTAATGATTTCAAGAATCCCTTCTATCAGGGAGTTTGGGGCCGCTGCCGCCTTTGCCATGTTTGTGGAATATTTTTTCACTTTTACGCTTTTGGTCTTCTTCTTACCTTGGATCATCAAAGGAAAATACAGCTTTGGGCTTTCCAAAGGCCTGGTCTCGCCAGTAGCAAATACTTATCCGCGCTGGGCTAAAGGGTGCCTTCTTCTTTTTATCTTTCTAACCCTTCTTTCCCTTTGGGGGCTTAAAAAAATCCGGGTAGATAGCGATGTTATTGAATTCTTTCACCACCAAACACCTGTCTATCAAGACGCAATCTTTATTGATAAAAACTTGGGAGGTGTCCAGACCATTGAAATCTCCTTAGAAACAGAAGAAGGAGATTTCATTGATCCCTCTTTACTGGCCAAAGTGGACGAACTTTCTCGTTATCTAAAGGCAAGACCCCTTTTTAGCAAAGTGATTTCTCCTGCCGAATTCTTTAAGATCATGAACCGGGCTTTTCACAACGAAGACCCCCGCTTTTATCGACTTCCCAAAAATCGTGAATTGTTAGCCCAATATCTTCTACTTTACGGGGGCACCGAACTGGAACATTTTCTTGACACCTCTCAAACTTGGGCCCGTATTTCTGCGCGCACACCCGAACATAGCTCTGAAGCCATCAATCGGGAGATAGCCCTCATCAAGAAAAAACTGGACGAACTCTTTAAAGATACACCGGTAAAATACCGTTTTACTGGCAAAACTTACCTCGTAAATCGTACCGCCGAAGATATTGTCAAGAGTCAGACAGAAAGTCTCGCCTTGGCAGCGATAATAATTTTCGGACTCATGTTTCTGGTCTTACGCTCGGTAAAAATTGGCCTTCTTTCTATTCCGCCTAACATGTTTCCCATCCTTGCTAACCTTGGATTTATGGGCTTTGTAGGAATCCCTTTGAACACTGCTACAGCCACAATCTCTGCCGTAGCCATAGGAATCGCCGTAGATGACACAATCCATTTCCTCGTCCAATATCAACGAGAAAGGCACCATTTACCCCCTATCGCAGCGGTAAAAAATACTCTTGAAAAAAAGGGCCTTGCAGCTATTACCACTTCGGTGGTTCTAATAGTGGGCTTCCTGGTTCTGGTGGTTTCTCAATTCATTCCTACCGTACAGTTCGGCAAACTCTGTGCCCTGGTAATGGGACTCGCCCTTGCGGCAGACCTTTTCCTCTTACCAGCTCTAATCTTTGCAGGGAGGAAAATCTTTTAAGATTTTATTACTTCCAGCTTGGCTCTCTGACCATTTTTGTTCAAGCTTTTAAACCATTCTTTAATATTTTCAGCGATACCTTCGGGTGTTAGACCATATTTCTTACGTAATATTTGAGGAGAGCCATGTTCAATAAATTTATCCGGTAAACCAATACATTTTACAGGTACTAAGAGGCCTTTTCGCGAAAATAGCTCCAGTACCGCAGCGCCAAAGCCACCGTGAAGGACATTTTCTTCCACTGTAACTACAAGACCTATTTCCTGGGCTAATTGTAAAAAAAGTTCTTCATCAAGGGGTTTTACAAAACGCGCATTTACTACCATGGCAGAAATCCCTGCTTCCGCCAAAATCTTGGCGGCTTTGAGGGAAGGATAAACCATATTGCCAATGGCCAAAATAAGGACCTCTGTTCCCTCTTTCAAAACTTCGGCTTTACCGATCGGGAGTTCTTTAAGTTCCCAGTCAAGACTTACCCCTTCACCTGCACCTCGAGGGTATCTCACGGCTATCGGTCCATTGTATTTAAGAGCCGTATAAAGCATATGTTGGAGCTCATTTTCATCTTTAGGGGCCATTACTACCATATTAGGAATAATCCGAAGGTAAGAAAGATCGAATTGCCCCTGATGTGTAGGCCCGTCTTCACCCACGATTCCTCCTCGATCAATGGCAAAGACGACGTGAAGGTTCATAAGGGCTACATCGTGAATAATCTGATCATAAGCCCGTTGCAAAAAAGTAGAGTAAATAGCACACACAGGAATAAGACCCCCAATAGCAAGACCAGCTGCAAAGGTAACAGCGTGTTGTTCTGCAATTCCCACGTCGAAAAAGCGCTCAGGGAACCGTTCGGCAAAGGCCTTAAGGCCGGTACCCGTAGGCATAGCCGCAGTAATAGCTACCAAAAGGGGCTCTTCTTCTCCTAGCCTTACCATAAGCTTTGAAAAGACACTGGTGTAAGAAGGGGGTTTTGGTTTAGCAGGTTTTGGTTTGCCGGTCCTGACATCAAAAGGTCCGAGACCATGGAAACGTTCTGGTTCTCTCTCTGCAGGTAAATAACCCTTTCCTTTTTTAGTGAGCACATGCACTAGAGTAGGACCTTCGAGTTCTTTTACGTTTTTGAGGGTTTTAATAAGAGAATCGAGGTCATGGCCGGGAATAGGCCCTATGTAGCGGAACCCCAGGGCTTCAAAAAGCATTCCGGGGGTAAGAATACACTTGAGGGCGTCTTCACTTTTCTTAATGGCGTGGACGAGATGTTCCCCACCAGGGAGATGGCTAACGAAAGACTCAAGCTCCCTTTTGAATCTTCTAGCCAAAGGGCCGGTTAACTTACGGGAAAGGAAAGAAGAAAGAGCACCTACATTAGGAGAAATCGACATTTCATTGTCGTTTAAAATCACAATAAGGTCTTTTTTGAGATGACCGGCGTTGTTGAGACCTTCAAAGGCAAGGCCAGCAGTCATCGAACCATCTCCAATAACCACAACCACTTTGCCTTCTTTTTTTAAAAGGTCTTGAGCCGTTACGATTCCAAGACCTGCGGAGATTGAGGTACTGCTGTGACCAACATCCACGATATCGTGGGGGCTTTCAGAACGTTTGGGAAAGCCTGCTATTCCTCCGTATTGGCGTAAAGTGGAAAATTGTTCCCGACGACCAGTGAGAAGCTTGTGGGCATAAGCCTGATGCCCCACATCCCAAACAATTTTATCTCTGGGAGAATCAAAAACGTAATGGAGAGCAATAGTAAGTTCTATTACCCCCAAATTGGGAGCCAAGTGCCCCCCGGTTTCAGCTACCGTTTCTACAATAACTCTCCGCAATTCAGCGGCTAATTTTTCAAGCTGTGAAAGTTTGAGCTTTTTTAAATCTTCAGGAGAGTTGATCTTTTCTAAAAGTCTTGCCATTTTTTCACCTGGCTTTGCAAAGTTTTAAAAAATTTTACCGCATAAAAAGAGGCCAAGCGAGATGGACCCATACACTTTGGTATCTTTTTTACTCGCTGTAATTGTCTTTTGTAGTTATCTCAACTACCGGCTTTTAAAACTCCCAAGTGCCATTGGCCTTACTTTGGTAGCCTTCAGCCTTGCTTTAGGGGTTACGATTTTAGATTATCTTTTTCCTGCCATAAGCCTGGGACCACTCTTACGAAGATTTCTGGCGGAGATTTCCTTTGAAAAAACACTTCTTCACTGGCTATTGGGTTTTCTTCTTTTTGCCGGAGCTATCCATGTAGAACTAGATAGCCTTCTTAAACGCCTAAAAAGCATCCTCTCTTTAGCTACTTTGGGTGTAGTTATTTCAGCGCTAATTACCGGAACCCTTCTTTATTTTCTTCTCTCCCTCCTCGGTTATCCTCTTCCTTTCCTCTGGACTCTTATTTTTGGTGTTCTCATTTCTCCTACCGATCCCGTAGCAGTACTTACAATCTTTAAAACTTCAAAGATCGAAAAAGAAACTGAAATTGTCATTGTAGGCGAATCTCTCCTAAATGATGGTGTAGCGGTAGTGCTTTTCATGATCCTTTTCGAAATTCTTGCAAACCAAACGGAATTTCATTGGACTCAAGCCCTCTTTCTCTTCGGACAAGAAGCCCTGGGAGGAATCCTTCTAGGTTTGCTTCTGGGATTAGGAGCCTTTTTTCTCCTCAAAGATATTGATGATTATGAACTTGAAGTCCTTATTACCGTAACCCTTGTCATGTTATGTTATTCTTTGGCTGAAACACTTCATCTTTCCGGACCCCTTGCGGTAGTGGTAGCAGGGCTTCTTATCGGCAATCACGGCCGCCGACTAGCTATGAGCCCTAAAACTATCGAACACGTAGACACCTTCTGGCGACTTACCGATAGCTCTTTAAACGCCTTTTTATTCCTCATGGTAGGCTTAGAAGTCCTTCTTCTCTCTTGGAACCTGACCCTTTTGACTCTTTCAGCCCTAAGTCTTTTAATAGTGGTTTTGGCAAGGTTTTTTAGCGTGACATTAAGCCTCAAAATAGTTAATCCCTTTCAAAGGCTTACTTTTAAAGAAATTTTCTTCTTTACTTGGTCTGGCCTTAAAGGGGGAATTGCGCTAGCTTTGGCCTTGTCTCTTCCTAAGGGACCCTCGAAAGAACTAATTTTGGCATTTACTTATGTCAATGTAGTGTTTGCAGTGCTTTTCCAGGGTCTTACCCTCGAAAAATTGGCCCGGAAACTAAAAATTTAAAAACGAATAGATAGTGATCTAAAGTTTACGCTCCAGGATATAGTAAGCGATGTCTCTTAAAAAATCTGCGCTGGGGCCAAAAACTTGTAAGCTTTGAATAGCCTCTTCTAAAAGACGGCGTGCTTCTTGGCGGGACCTTTCAAGCCCGTAAAGAGCCGGATAGGTAGCTTTTTTCTTTTCTAAATCAGATCCTACAGGTTTCCCGAGAGTTTTTTCATCTCCTACAATATCAAGTATATCATCTACAATTTGAAAAGCATGGCCTACCTTCCAACCGTAATCCGAAAGGGCCTTCTCTGCTGCCGGAGAAGCCCCACAAAGAATAGCTCCAGCCAGAACAGAAGCTCGGATGAGAGCAGCTGTCTTATGGTGATGAATAAAATAAAGCTCTTCACGGGAGACAGGCCTTCCTTCTGCTAAAAGATCGGCCATCTGTCCGCTAACCATTCCAAAGAGTCCAGCAGCTTCGGAGATCAGCCGCCAAAGACGAAAGATCCTCTCCGCCGGGAAAAGGGTCTCTAAATCTTCATGGGCGAGGAGACGGAAGGCATGAGTAAGAAGGGCATCGCCAGCTAAAATAGCCGTGGCCTCATCAAAGGCCTTGTGACAAGTTGGCTTACCCCTCCTAAAGTCATCATCATCCATAGCAGGAAGATCATCATGTATGAGAGAATAGGTATGGATACATTCGATAGCACAAGCTACCGGAAGGAGTGGCTCAGGTCTTTCTCCCAACGCCTCCGCACCAGCAAAAACCAAAATCGGCCGCAGGCGTTTTCCTCCGGCCATCAAACTGTAATGCATAGCATCTGTAAGGCGAGAGGCCTGCCCCGAAAGCACGGGTACTAACTTTGCAAGACCTTGATTTACAAAATCTTGCCACTGCTTAAGACGTTTGAAAAAATCTGAAGAAAGGCCCATTATCTTTACCTTAAAGGAGAACCTTCAGAAGACCCTTGCTTAAGGATTTCAATCCGTCTTTCTGCTTCTTGAAGAATCTTTTCACAATGTCTTAAGAGACGTATTCCTTCCTCATAACACTTAAGAGCCTCTTCAAGGGACAGGTCTTCTTTTTCAAGCTTAATAACAATTTCTTCAAGGACCCTTAAGGCCTCTTCAAAGCGCATCAAAAACCTCAAGAACTACTTTCGGATCTACTTTAACACCTCGAATATAAACTCCAAAATGCAGATGGGGCCCTGTAACGCGCCCACTTTTGCCGGATAAGGCAATCGTTTCCCCTTTTACTATAACTTCCCCTTCGTGCACTAAAATTTCCTTCAAATGGCAATAAACCGTATAGATACCCAAGCCATGGTCAAGGATTACTGTCTTTCCGTTGAGATAAAAATCTCCCACCAGAACTACTCTCCCGCGATTTGCGGCCTTTATTGGTGTGCTCTCTGGAAGGGCAATATCCAGACCAGAATGAGGACTTTTAGGTACCCCGTTATAAACCCGCCGGAAGCCAAAAGGGCTAGAGATCCTACCTGTTGCTGGCCACACAAAAGGTCCATCGAGATAGCTTTGGGGTGAAAAACCCGAGACTGTCTCCCGAATAAGATGGACTTCTTTCTTTATGCGGGCCAACACCTCGGGAGGATAGTGGATCATTCTGGAAGGCACCGTAAGGTGTTCAGTGGGATACTTTTTAGAAAAGACCTGAATTTCCAGAAAAGATTCCTGCTTTCCTAACAAAAAAGCTCGATAACGACCAGGCTTAACCTCCAAAGGAATGGCAGCCAAAATATATATTTTCCCCTTGAAGGAAAAAGGATAAAACTCCCTTCCCAAAAAACGGATTTTTTCAACCTCTTCCGAAACTTCAAAAAGTAAAGGTGATCCCGGAAAGGGTTTCTGTGGCTGGTAGGTAAAAGCCAAGAGAGAAGAAGATGTTCCCAAAAATATCAAAATAAAGACCAAAAAGAACCTTTTCATGGGAAAAACCCTTACTAAAAATTTATTTAAACGAAAAGATTACTTTTAAACCCTCTTATTGTTTTGAGCTGGCAAAAGTTCTCATATTTTACGTATTTGTTGACAAATAAAGACCCTCCTCACAATATTTCTTTAATAAGAGCCTTCAACCGGCCTTTATGAAGGATAATTTCGAGAATTTCACCCTCTTTCAGGCTAGAAGAATCCCTTACCACTTCGCCACTTTGCCGGCGTACAATACTGTAACCCCTTGCAAGCACAGCAAGGGGAGAAAGGGCCTCTAGGCGGCCGGAAAGAAGGCGTAGCATTTCCCTTTTAGTTTTAAAATTTCTTTCAAGAGCCAGAAGAAGTCTTCGTTTCAGGTGGGAAATTTCTTTTTTCTGTTCTAAAATTTTCTCACCCGGACTTCGCAAACGGTTTGCCAACGAGGAAAGCCTTTCGTGTTTGAGGCGGAGTTGTTTTTCTAGCCCTTTAACAAGTTCTTTCTGAAGATTGGAAAGCTTATTTTCCAGTTCTTCAAGGCGGGGAAAGACAAGCTCAGCAGCCGCAGTAGGTGTAGGGGCCCTAGCATCAGCCACCAAATCACAAATCGTGTAATCTATCTCGTGACCTACCGCAGAAACCACCGGTACTCTGCACTTCCTGATAGCCCGAGCCAGACTTTCGTCATTAAAGGCCCATAAGTCTTCTGAAGCACCACCTCCCCTTGTGATCACAATTACCTCTACTTCACCAAGGCTTGAAAGTAATTTAAGCCCTTCAAGTATTTCTTGAGAGGCTTGAGGCCCCTGAACCCTTACAGGATAGATATAAATACTGGCCCGAGGAAAACGGCAAAGCCCTACTTTCAAAAAATCATGAATAGCAGCTCCATGAAGAGAGGTAATAAGACCTACTACTTTGGGCAAAAAGGGAAGCGGTCTTTTTAAAGTGGGATCAAGCAGCCCTTCCCGAGCAAGTTTTTCTTTTAACTGTGCTAAAGCAACCTGAAAAGCCCCAATACCTAAGGGTTCTACTTGTTGGACAACAAGCTGGTACTGGCCACGCGGTTCATAAAGTGAAAGCCTTCCGAAACAAAGTACATGCATGCCATCTTCAAGCTTGAAAAGGAGCTTGGGACGATAGGCACGAAAAAGGACGGCCTGAAGTGAGGCCCCATCATCCCGCAGATTGAAATAGAGGTGACCGTTTGGAGAGCTTTTAAGGCCGCTTATTTCGCCTTCTACCCAGAGAAAAGGGAAACTGCCTTCTAAAAGCTCCTTAAGTCGACGGTTGAGTTCGCTTACCGTAAAAACCCGACGCTCGTAATTTAACCCTTCCGAACCCCTTGCCAAGCTATCCATGGAGACTAACAAGTTTAGTTGGACTGAGAGAAAAAGACAAGGTGCCCAAATAAGGAGGCAAAGATGGTCAAAAAGGACCTTTATGAGATATTAGGAGTGAGTCCGAACGCCAGCCAAGAAGAGATCAAAAAGGCCTATCGACGCTTGGCCCGTAAATATCATCCGGATCTCCATCCTGGAGATAAAGAAGCAGAGGAAAAATTTAAAGAGATCCAAGAAGCTTATGAAATCTTATCTGACCCTCAAAAAAGAGCCGAGTATGACAAACTCCGACAGGCAGCCAGTGCGTATAGCTTTACCACTCCCGGAGGAGAAAGGGCTTACGATTTCAGCATTTTTATGGATGAAAGCGGGCCCTTTGGAAACTTCGCTGATATTTTTGCGGATCTTTTTGGTTTTGAAAGAGAATGGGAACGAGGCCCGGAACCCGGTGCAGACGTACTTTACCAAATAGAGATCCCCTTTCGGGAAGCTGCTCTTGGAGGCGAAATAGAAATTGCAGTCCCCCTAGAGACTCCTTGCCCTTCTTGCCACGGCCAAGGGGTTGATCTCTCCCAAAGCACTGCTTGTCCTCATTGCAATGGAGCTGGCAAACGGGAACATGTACGTGGAAATGTACGCATGATAGAGATCTGTCCTTATTGTCAGGGGCTTGGTCGTTTAACCACCCAGCCTTGCCCTACTTGTGGGGGAAGAGGCACTCTCAAGAAGACTGAAAGGCTTAAGGTTCGTATTCCAGCGGGGGCGGAAACAGGCACAAGGCTTCGGATCCCTGGCAAGGGAAGACCTGGCAAGGCCGGAGGGCCTGCCGGGGATCTTTATCTCGAACTCGTGGTAAAACCTGACCCGCGTTTTGAACGTAAAGGCTACGACCTTTACCTCAAACAACCCATTGATCTTTTCACTGCGGTTTTAGGTGGGCAGGTAGAAGTACCTACTCTTAATGGAAAGGTAAGAATGAAGGTTCCTCCCGGAACCCAGTGCGGACAAAAGTTCCGCCTGCGAGGTAAGGGGATTCCTAAACCCGATGGCACCAGAGGAGATCTTTACGTAGAAGCCATGATCACCGTACCTAAAAATCTCTCGCCAGAGGCTAGGAAAAAATTTGAAGAGTTAAAGAAACTCATCCCAGAAGCTTCTTAAAGGGGGGAGAAAGATGAAAGTGCGAATCAATAATTGCCTTCTAGAGCTGGTAGAGGGAGACATTACCAAACAAGATACAGAGGCCATCGTAAACGCTGCTAATGAGCAACTTATTCCTGGAGGAGGAGTAGATGGTGCTATTCACCGCGCTGGTGGCCCCTCCATTGCAGAAGAGGCCCGTAAATATGAGCGTTGCCCCACGGGCAGCGCTGTGATTACCGGCGCAGGAAACCTTAAAGCCAAATATGTTATCCATGCTGTCGGGCCCCGATATAAAGACGGAAAACACGGAGAGGCGGACCTCTTGGCTAGCGCTTATCGTTCAGCTTTAAATCTTTGTCTTGAAAAGAAAATTGACTCTGTAGCTTTTCCTTCTCTTTCAACTGGAGCCTATGGTTATCCCTTGGAAGAAGCTTCTCGTATCGCTTTGCGCACTATTATTGACTTCCTTGAGGAACACCACTTTCCTAAACTGGTGCGCATGGTCCTTTTCGGAAAGGAAGCTTATAAAGCATATGAAAAGGCCTTGAAAGAGTTAGCAGGGGAAAAAAACCTTAAAATCGACGCTTAAAACCCCGGGCCTCCATAAATTCTTCGTAAAGCCTATGGAGCTCAATAAAGGCCTCGTGTTCGCCGCCCTGATCCGGATGAAGCTCACGGGCCCGGCGGCGAAAAAGACGGGTAATTTCTTCTTTTCCCATGCGGAGGAGTTCTTCTTCTGAAAGACCAAAGTAGCTAGCAGCTCGGGCTATTACGTCTCGTATAGCATAATAACGTTCTTGCATTAGTCGGGCTTGAACATTTTCAAAAAACCGCCTCGTTTGCTCTAGACGGTCAAAGTACATGATTACATAACGGGAAAGATAATCACGCAAGATTTCTTCCTCTGAAAGGCCCATACGGTAGGTTTCATCCCGGCTGAGATTACAGAGCTCTTTAAGAAAGGCCTCATCCAGCTCCTCAAGCACTTGGGCCTCAGGCAGGTATTTAGTCATTTTTCTGTCAAAATATTTGCTAAGGCCAAAAGAGGCGTAAATATAGGCCATGGTCTCACGCGGACGCAATTTAAGCTCTGCTCGCATAATATATTGCTCGATTTCATCTCGGCTTTTGTCTTTAAGAACGTTTAAAAAAGAAAGCGGCCGCTTCAAAAGAGGATCCAAATTAGTGCCCCCAAACTTTAAAAAAAGCAAGCGCCGACAATCAAAAAGATGATATCCTTTCTGAAGATCTAGCTGTTTTTGACGAGGAAGCCTTTTTTTGGGAACAAATTGCCGTGAAGAAAAATCTCCTAAGATGCGTTTGATGCGAGGTTTTATAAAAGGCCAAAATATCTCTTCAAGTTCCCATTGATCGGTCTTTACCCCTTTAGTTGCAAGTCTTTCGATAATCTTTTCGTCTATATAAAAACTATTTCCTCCCGGATAAATAATATAACGTGAAGGATTAGTTCCCAAAGCTATCAGGTCTCTGCTGCGCCAGAGACCATCTGCAAAATAAGATTCTCTTAAAAAATAATAAAGTTTTCCCCCTATGCGTTTTTGCGCTAGGTACAATTTTTTCTCCTTATCAAACTACCTTAGTTTATAATCTATTATATCTCCAAAAAGCTTTAAAGATAAGAACAGAAACAATTTTAAGTCTCGTACAAGGAATTGTTTTATTCTCGGAACGAAAAAATTTTGCAAAGGTTTCATTAAGGGGGAATTTATCATGAAATTATTGATTTTCTGTTTTTGTTGGCTCTTATCTTTTAGTTTTACCACTTGGGCAGGTATTGCCACCCATAGTTTTACCAATCTTCCTCAGAGGGGAACTTACCCTCTAACACTTAAGGTGAAAGGAAAGGTCTTACACGTAGACCTTTCACCTTTAAGCAAGGCCAGCCATATTTACCGGGCTTATCTTTTTATAAATGTTAATCCTTACTGGAGCCCCAGATTTAGAAAAATTCCGGAACAAAAATTCTGCCTGACAACTAACTTTTCATCTCAAAAATGTGCTCCTACAGTCCCCTCAAGACATGTCTATTTTGATCTTACCGAGGCCGTTAAAAAAGCCCTTTCTTCTCGAGAAAATTTTCTTGAAGTCAGGATAAAAGAGGCCCCTGCTTACGGATTTGGAAATCCACCTTGGTTTAAAGACCAAGCAGGAAAAGTACTTATCCATCTGGATGTAACCTGCGATCTTCCACTTCCTAAGGGCGTAGCTCGAGCAGAAGTCCCTGCCTTTATCAAGGTTTACAGTCGGGAAGGAGATACCTTTCTCCTTTGGCGTGATCCAGCTCCTCTTACAAATAAAAAGGAACTCACCGTCCAAGAATACAAAGACCTCTTGCGAAAGGCCGAGGGGCCTCCGCGTCAAATACGCTTTCGTCTCTACCGTAGCCGAAAGCCTATAACACCTCAAACTCTCATCCAAGCAGAGCTCCTCGACGAAGTGGGGCCCCTTACTGTTTGGAATGAAGAATTTTGGGGACAATGGTGGCGCAAAGACAAAGCCATCGTTCCCCGCATGCCATATGAAGACGGGAAAATTGCCAACCCAGAAGAAAATATTTATGTACACCGTAATCGAGAAAAAGGGGCCTTTTACTACGCGGTGGTAAAAGTGCTTGACGGACAGGAAGACCTTTCTCAACTCTTTCTAGGAAAGAATTCTCTCTCTTCCCCTGTACAAGAAAAGCCGGGGCCTGGGCTAGTTCTCCTTCGGAAGAAAGAGATTCGCGAGAAATTCTATTATGTAAATGGTCCTATAGAAATGAATTTCTTTATAAAATGGGAGGCCCCACCGAACGCCAATCTCCCAAGCACTCCTTTTAACTATCTTGTGGCGCGCTCTCTTAATCCTAAGCACCAACCAAAAGACGGTAAACATCCAGTAAATATCAATCTTCACTGCTGGGGAGGCTCTCTCCTCTCAGGGTTTCTTTGGTGGTACGAAGCTGAAAAAGGTTCTCTTCTCCTCACTACTAACCAGCGTCCTTACGACTGGTGGACGGGGTATAACGAAGCTTATGGAACCTATCTTAGTTTTTCTGAACACCCGGTCTACAACTATACCCAGCAACGAATAGAGTCTTTCCTTAAAGATTTTGTCTTCAAAAATTGGCCGGTAAACGAAGACCGTATCATTCTTTCTGGAAGTTCCATGGGAGGGAGCGGTACTGTAATATGGGGTCTTCGACGGACAGATCTTTTTGCCTACCTCAAAGGCGAGGTCGGTGTTTATATCCCTTTAGAAAGCCCCCAATTTAAGGAAAGCTTTTATCAGGTTTATGGTCACCCCTCCTGGCCTGTAAAATACGCTGGTACTAACCTGAGCCCTTATGAATATTGGGATACAGCACGCTGGTTGCGGGAAAATGCTGCCCAGGAAATCCCCTTTTTAATTTTTGCCAACGGCCGGAATGATCATGCTATCGGTTGGGGCCAGGCCTGGAAAGTGGTCAAAGCCCTTGAAGACACCAAACGGCCTTTTGTTTTCCGTTGGGCTTGGCAAGGCCATGGAACAAGGAGCCTTTTCCCAGGAGGGGGAGATCGAACACCTACCATTTTATTGTCCCGGAACCAGAGTCTACCAGCCTTTAGCAACTGTTCCCTTAATACTCCGCTGGGAAAGCACCCCGAAGAAGCTCCTAGGAAGGGACAAATCAACTATTATCTCCTCTGGAAAACAAACGACTTGGTGGACGAACCTGAACGTTGGGAGGTAAGTCTTTATCTTTCCCCTAAAGCCCCTGCAGATGAAGCCGAAGTAGACGTAACCCCGCGCAGGCTTAAACATTTCAGAATTTTAGCAGGACACACCTATTTTTGGGAAAACCTTTCTCTTACAAGTAAGGAGATAATCCAGCAGGGTTTTGTCCAAGCTAAAGAAAACGGACTTCTCACCATCAAAAAGGTTCTTGTTACCAAAGGAGGAAACCGACTCAAAATAAAATCAAAGGAAGATTCTTCAGGAAACGAAGCCGAAGAGCCTAAAGATTCTCCTACCGAAGAATATGAAACCGAAGAACCCAAAATCCTCAACGTTGGCCTTCCCACCTTTGAGGAAATTCCTGAAGGACAAAAAGTTGTCCTCTCCCCCTCTCAAGCCAAAAATCTTCCAGAAATTGTGGAAAAAGCCCCTCCAGGGTTTACCATCTTTCTCAAAGACGGCCTTTACCAAATCCCGCACACTATTTGGGTCAAAAAAGAAGGATTTTCTCTTCGATCTCTTTCGGGAGATCCTGAAAAAGTCGTTCTTACCGGCAAATATAAAATAGGAGAAATAATTAACATTCAGGCCCCAAGGGTAACCATAGCGGGCCTCACCATCAAAGAAGCCCGTTATCATGCCATCCATTTTGGGGGAGGAGCCCATTATACCAAGCTTCTTAAGCTCCATTTACTTGATTGTGGAGAACAATTAATCAAAGTAAACCCCAATCAGCTTGGCGTCTCAAACGATTACGGGTTGCTTGCTTTCTCCCTTTTAGAATACACCGCCAATGGCAGAGCTCAGATCCGTGACGCCCTGGGAGGGGGAAGCTGTTATACCAACGGTATAGATATCCTCAAGGCCCGGGGATGGCGTATTGTAGGCAATGTTTTTCGCAATATTTACTGCCCTCCAGGACGATCCCTTCCACAGGCAATTCTTGTTTGGCAAGGTTCTCGCGATACTGTAATAGAGAAAAACCGTCTTATTAATTGCCCGGTAGGCATTCAGTTGGGCCTTGGAAGCTCAAAACGCCGCGTATATGAGGACCTAGACTTTACCGCTTCGCACATTGGAGGAATTGTACGAAACAATTTTATCTTTGCTGATAAAGATCATACCTTTGATACCGGTATAGGACTTTGGGCTGCCAAAGGGACCTTGGTTCTTAACAACACTATCTATACTCCTCGTTCCGAAAGTTTTGCCAGCATTGATTTGCGCTTTACCGAAACAAAGGCGCTGGTATGGAATAATCTCCTCTTCAGGTCACCGCGTCTTCGCCAAGGAGCTCTTGCCGAGATGAAAGCCAATAAGATAGCGCAAAAAGATTGGTTTTTAGATCCTGAATCTGGA
>Ga0256833_1001180_pt1 | contig 19499 bp, 22 predicted proteins | sample 356284metaG_FD_190535 | JGI IMG/M metagenome (GOLD analysis project Ga0256833, IMG submission 190535) | Hydrothermal vent microbial communities from Mid Atlantic Ridge, Atlantic Ocean - 356-284 | ecosystem: Environmental > Aquatic > Marine > Hydrothermal vents | place: Atlantic Ocean: Mid... | reverse complement strand
GGATCGGAATTGGCAGGTCGAGGACCTGAAAGCCAATTCTCTTTCGTGTTTCCATCCCTCATAGGTAGGATCGGAATCTTGCTGTATGGATATTTCGCTCAATTCGTCTTCTGTTTCCATCCCTCATAGGTAGGATCGGAATGAAGCACTAAAGATAAAAGTTCCTACCGTCGTAGCAGGTTTCCATCCCTCATAGGTAGGATCGGAATACATATATACAAATTATATCGCTGAACATTGGAAAATACAAGTTTTACGAATGGCAAATGTCAGTTGATATAAATTCCAGAATTCTGAAGTCTACATAATCTTTTCCGGCATTTTACACATTTAAGTCCATTTTAAGAATTTTTTGCACTAATGATGTGAGACGACATGGGGAAACTGTTATGAAATTTTTACCAAATCAAAAGAAATAAAAATCAGCGTTTTAATAAAAATCCCCTGTAAATCTGGAGATGGACTACACTGATGTTAGAGTCGATTTCTCAAACCAACTCAATAAAAATCCCGTGACTATCTCAAAACTTATATCTTTTGCTCAAAATCTTTATAGCTGGACTAAAAAACTACCAATTCTATCCCATCTTGCACACAAGTATTACAAACCTATTAAAAACTAAAAGATCCCCCTCCTGTATTATGCTTAAGTAATTATGGGAGCAAAAAAGGAGGATATAAATATGTAGTCGTGAGGTTACTCAGGAAAGCTAAAGCAAGGCCAGAGCAGAAGGAAAATCAGAGGCGGTCCCATCAATGGTATGTATTAAAAGAAGTTGAAGAAAAAGGCAAAGGGATTAAGAGATTTACCCAACTTTGACACCTCAAATTCAAAACATCGCCTTAATTCGTGGTTTTTGGGATATAACACCCCTTGCTCCCCCTAAGTTGTGCCATGTCCCAAGCCCGCTTCTATCAAGGCTTTTGGTATTTGCTGTCAAAGTTAAGTTTTACAAATTACCAACATGTTAAAGGAAATCTAATAAATTGGCACCCTGGATTGTGCCAATATCATTCTCTCCCGACATGCATAGGGATTTGATCGACGTAATAGATCTGTCCTGGATTGTACCAAAATCATTCTATTCCCCCGAGTTATCAACATGTTTAGAATAGTCCAATGAGTTAAGAGAGATATAAAATAAAAACAATTATCTTCAAGCTTTTTTCAGATAGTGCTCTATGATTTTAAGAAAAGGATTAACCTCTGGCTTACCAGAGGTAGAAGGGAGGATAATATCAAGAAGGATTCACCAAAGATTAGATGGTTTAAACAGAGGTGGGTGGTGGTTCTATAAGCCGAGTTCTGTACCCGCGTTATCGGGTGGTGGTCATTTCTCTTGGATGATGGTTACCCATCATCTCCATGCGGCCTACCCGGGAGTTCATGGGAGCGGGCCACTCCCGTTCCCTCCCTGTTTGGCCTTGCTCCGGGTGGGGGTTGCCAGCATCCCGGGTCACCCCGAGACCTGGTGGGCTCTTACCCCACCGTTTCACCCTTGCCTGATCCCCTACCAAGGGGCCATCGGCGGTCTCGTTTCTGTGGCCCTATCCGTGATGTCAGGGTTTCCCCTGACATCCCTGGGTATTACCCAGCACCCTGCCCTCTGGAGCTCGGACTTTCCTCTTCGCCAGTTGGCGAAGCGACCACCCGAACCACCACCCACCCCAATATAGTTATCGACAAAGTTATTATGTGTCAAGACCTGTAGTTTTAAAATCAAACTGTATTCCCGCGAATTCATGACCTACTCTCTTTTTGAAGTAGATGGTTGAGAAGGCTAACTTTTTATTCAGGTTGGCAAGTAGGGCACCAGAAGGTTCCCCTGTCTCCCTCGAATTTTGCTTGTATTAAAGTACCACATCTTGGACAAGGTTGCCCCTCTCTCCTGTGTACTTTTAGATGCTCTCTATATTCAAACGGCGGTAAATCTTTGCCTGAAACCTCTTTAAGTGTTTTAATAGCCTCACTTAATACCTTTTTCGTGGACTTCACTATTGCTTCAAAGCTGGATTTTCCCAGCTCTCCAGGTTTCTTAAACGGATTAATTTTTGCATCCCATAGAATCTCATCCACATAGGCATTTCCAATTCCAGCAACAATTTTTTGTGTGGTCAATAGTTTCTTAATATTCCCTTTAAAATTCTCAGAGCTTAAAAGTAGATAATCAACGTTAAATTTATCTTCAAAGGGTTCCGGTCCTATTAACTTCAGAATGCTTAAATTCTCCGGCTTTCTTACAATGAAAAGTTGAAGGAGATTGACGGGCTCAACCTCATAAATGCCAATTTTTGTACCATCGTCAAACTCCAATGTGAAGATTTCACCTTCTCCAAGCTTTATCCATCCCCTGGTCATTGGGTGGAATACCAGTTTAAAACCGTTAGAAGCTTCAAAGATTAGAATTTTACCCCTTCGAGAAACTTTGCTCAGTTTGGATTTATTGAAAATCTTTGGAGGGAAATATTTCGTTTTGAGAAATTTTGAATTATTTAATCTGGCTTCGAGGATATTTTTGCCCGAAAAATTTGAGTCAATAAAGTCTTTCAAGACCTCAAGATCGGGCAATTCAGGCATTTTACTCCTCCAGGAGTTTCATGCTATCTTTCTGGATATCTTCTGCAATTATTTTAGACTTCTTGAATGCAGCACTGATAGCTTTCATCATAGCGGTTCTTACCCTGCTATCTTCGAGCTCATAAATACCCTCGATTGTGACTCCACCAGGTGTTACAACCATATCTTTTAGCTCTGCAGGGTGATTTTTGCTCGACAATAATAATTTTGCTGTACCTATGAAGGTATGTGCAACTGCTTCCATGGCAATATCTCTCGGGAGTCCTATCAATAGTCCTCCATATGTGAGGGCTTCGATCACAGTGTATAGATAAGCCGGCCCACTGCCGGAAAGAGCTGTCATTGCGTCGATGTATTTTTCATCCACTTCCCTCGAGGCACCAAATTTGCTAAAGATTTCAACCGCAATTTTTTTGTTCTCATCTGTCACATTATCAGAGAAGGCATAAACTGTATAACTACTCTGGGCCATTACGGCTATATTAGTCATAGCTCTTATGATCTGGGATTCAGGAGCAGCTTTCTTTAGCATGGATATTGGGATTGCAGCGGCAAATGAAATCACCGGTTTACCCTTTACTTCATCCTTGATATTCTGGAGTACTCTGATAATTTGTCCTGGTTTTACAGTGACGATGATAATGTCAGCATTGGAGGCAGCCTGTCTATTATCTCTTGTTACCGGGATAGTACCATTGATGAGATTGTCTTTAATTTTTCTTCTACGGGTGGCCACGACATTGTAATGATTCTGGAGTGAAACAGCAATTGCAGAGCCTATCTTTCCGGCTCCAATTATGGCGATATTTAGTTTTTTGGCCCCATGATTTTTCACCTCAAATAAATTATGGCGGGGCTGACGAGATTTGAACTCGCGACCTCCGGCGTGACAGGCCGGCGTTCTAACCAGGCTGAACTACAGCCCCGCCAGTGTGTTGTTTATTTTAGTTATCCAAAAACCTACTGTCAAGCTCTTTTCTTTCTGGATATTTTCTGCCCCGGATGTTTCTTCTTCTCTTTGATTCCAAATGCGCCCTTGAATTTCTTGATCATGTAAGTGGAGGTAATGTAAATCTGGTCTTTGTCATCTCTTTTCACGTAGACTGTGTCCCTGTCCCGTTGTTTTCCTACGAGAAGTTTATAAGTGGACCCATCCTTTAGCGTTATCTCAAATATTTCCTTAGGAGGTTCGAGGCCAGTTTCTTTTAGTGACAGTGTGTCCTCAAAATCCATGGCGTAAAAGGATCTGATAGCATTTAGTGCATTTTTCAATGCCGATGTATCTCCCTTTCCTTTGCTAAAAACCCACGTGCTGTCTTTGAGCTCGGCAGAAAGAGTATCTTTCCCATGAATGTAAGTAAATTTCACGATGGTTCCTGGTTTGAATTTAAATATAGTCCTATCTCTCCATCCGATTACCTTGCTGGTGAAAGGGCTCTTCAGGTAGGATTTAACTAAAAATACTTCTTTCATCTCAGGGTTTCTCACGTATGTGGTTGTGAATGTTGGACCAGTATCCCCGAGATACAATTCAACGAGTTTTCTGTTTCCATTGTAAACTATAACCCTTTCAGCTTCATCTGTTACGCCAAATTTCTCGAAGTTCTCCGGATTTTTGGAGACAACTTCACCCTTCATATTTACGAGAATATCGAGTCGTTTTTCAACTGCTTCCTGGCTCGCCTCCTTGGGCTCTCCGTTTACCATCACGTACCATTTACCGTTAGTTTTCCTGACCTCAACGGTATCTTTGCCGTTGATCACTTCAATTCTTGTTATCATGTCCTTGGTCACATTAGCAGGGATTGGAGAATTTTCCTTGTAAGTTCGCCTTGTCTTCCAGTTTTTCTGAACAACGAGTGCCACTACGACGAGTACAACCAGAATTGCTGCGAGAATGATCAATTTTTTCATGGTTTACCTCCTTCTCTTTCTCCTTATTGAATATCTCACGAGTCCGAAAATTACTACCAACAACGGCATTAATACGATGTTCAATATCCTTATTGCCGTCTTGGTGGCATCACTTACCTCGGCAATAGGTCTCTCCGTAAGTACTTTGGTCCTCACATTGATGAGTTGTTTCCCAAAGCTAAGGTAGTCCAATGCATTCATGAAAAATACCAGATTTTCTTTAAAGCTACCTGCAAATGGATTCTCCAGAAATCTTGAATTTCCAACAATGACGACAAATGTTGAATCACTAACCCTCTTGAATTTCTTTTTGTCAAACCCTTTAGGTGGTTCCTTGAATGGAGAGGGGATTTTTCCACGTACAAGTGCTACAAGGTCATATTGAGACAACTTGTCCTTTGGGGGAACTTTCACATAGTCCGGTGAAAGTAAGAAGAATCCTTTCTGTTCCCAGCTGTGATCAGTGGATTTTGCAAGTATCGTAACTTTGTAATTTGCGGAAGAATCTTTTATTGGTTCGATTGAGCTTGTCCATGGGAGAACCAGTGAGTTGAGCTTGCTAACGATAGGATTTGTTTTATCGAAGTTTCTTATCTTTACCCAGAAAGGATAAGGGACGATGAATCTAACCACTCCACTGCTGAAGGGCGCCATTTCATTTGAGATATCGAGAACAAGGTTTTGATTTACCTTAACACCGTAGCGGACGAGGTCAAGCTTTGCCTCCGGTACTGAGGATGCACTTAAACCCTGGACATCCACGCCGTCTATGAGGAGGATAGCTTTTCCTCCATTCATTATGTATTGATTGATACGATAGAGCATTGCTGTATCGAGCTTGGAAATGCCCGCGACGACAAGGACATCTATAGAATCCGGGATGATGGAATCTATTTCAACGACCTTAAATTCACTTTCAACTCTCTTTCTGGCAGTTTCATAGTCACCATAAAGGTCGTGGTTACCGCCTTTAACGACAAAACCCACCACACGTTCTCTATTTTCCGTTAGTTTAAGAATTCTCGACGTAATCTGATATTCGAGATCATCAGTACTCTGGATAACCGGTATCACCTGATGCTTATTAAGGTAGAAAATGGCAAGACCCAGGTATCCTTTTACAACCTGAAGGCGATCTTTTTCTAAAATATTCATTTCAACAGGTGGAATTCCGAGCATTCTGACTTCTTGCTGTGCCTTTTTATCCCTGGCCGGATCAATGAATTCTATTTTGAGGTTACCATGCGAGTACGCTCTGTATTCGTCAAGGAGGTCAGAGACACGCTCTTTTATTGGCATCAACGAAGGGGGAAGCTTTTCGCTCATATATACTTTCACAATCATAATGTCGTTTAGATTGGACACCGCTTGTTTTGATGCTGGGGAGAGCGAGTAAATCTTATTTTCGGTGAGGTCAACCCTTACAAGCATTCTCGTAAAGATGAAATTTAACACAACCATAATAACAATTATTAGCACGAGACTGAGAATTTCTTTCCAGATGTCTTTCCGTTTCATCTTATCTTCTCTCCTTTATGACAATGTAGTTGAGATACAGGAAGATTACAATAATTGACAGGTAGTAGATAAGATCTCGCATGTCGATGACGCCTCTCGCTATCGAGTCGAAGTGATAGCCGAGCCCGAAGTATCTGATTATTGGTGCAATTGCAGGTGGAAGGGTCATTGTGACGAAGGATTCGCCAACGATAAACAGGGAAAAGCTAAATAGAAGGCCAAGGATAAATGCAACTATCTGGCTTGAGGTAAGACTCGAGGCAAAGAGACCTATTGAGAGGTAAGCTGCACCAAGTAACAAAGACCCTATATAACCGGTGAGAATTTCTCCGAAGTCCGGTTTCCCAATGAATGATATTGAAATCGGGATTGTGATTGTAAGAATAAGCATTATTACGAGGAAGAAGAAACTCGCGAAAAATTTCCCGAGAAGTATATCTGTATCTTTAAGTGGGAGGGTAAAAAGAACTTCTACAGTTCCGAGTTTCCTTTCCTCTGCCCACTGTCTCATTGTTATTGCCGGGATGAAGAGCATAAAAATAACGGGCATCATGTTGAAATATGACCTCATGGATGCTTCCCCGTAAAGGAAAAAAGTTTTAAAGAATAGCCAGGAAGTCAATCCAAGGAAAACAATGGTAATAATGTACCCCATTGTTGAGTTGTAATAGGATTTGAGTTCCTTTTTTATGACCGCGCTCATGAGGCCACCTCCTCAGTTATTAGTGAAAGGAACACGTCTTCAAGGGTTGCCTTTTCACGCCACATCTCAAGGATTATCCAGTCGTTTTCACGTGACAGAAGGTAGAGCTTTTCTCTGATGTCCTCACCCTTTCGAGGTTTTATTACAAATTCTATTTCTCCGTTCCTTGAGTCTTTTCTTGTGAATGACTCGATCCAGTCGGTCTGGTCTAATACGCTTTCGACCATGGTGTATAGTTCTTTGGATGGTAGTTTCAGGATGACGTGGAGTGTTTCACCGCCTTCAGCCAGTGCAGTGAGTTCGTCGGGTGTGCCGGAGGCAACGATTTTCCCCTTATTTATGATTAAAATTCTCGTTGAAGTTGCTGCTGCTTCTGGAAGTATGTGGGTTGATATGATGAGAGTTTTTTCTTTACCAAGCTGTTTAATAAGTTCCCTGATTTCAACAATCTGAGTGGGGTCGAGGCCGGTTGTTGGCTCATCGAGGATTAGTATCTCCGGGTCGTGCAAAAGGGCCTGGGCAAGCCCGACCCTCTGTTTGTAGCCTTTCGAGAGCTCACCAATTGGGCGGTATAAGACATGGGATATGTCGACGGTTTCAACCACACGGTCTATTTCACTTTTTAACTTATGTTTTCTCACCCCTCGAGCTTCGCCAATAAACTCGAGGTACTCCGTGACCTCCATGTCGTAATACAGGGGGTTATCCTCCGGTAAGTAGCCGATATTTCGCTTAACTTCGAGGGGATCGTTTACAACACTGACACCTTTCACAAGGACATCTCCACTGTCTGGGTAAAGGTAGCCGGTGATGATTCGCATTGTGGTCGTTTTCCCGGCCCCATTGGGACCGAGAAATCCTACGATCTCGCCTTTTTTCACCTCAAAGCTCACATTATCGAGGGCTTTGACGTATCCATAGTTCTTCACAATGTTTCTGACTTCGATCATTGCAACTCCCCCGGGAATGGATTGGAATTAAAAAATATATTCAATCCAAACTAACTGTCAAATGCAGGGGTTTGGAGAATACCCGATGTATACATCTCCTCTTGGGATTCATTGATTGTTTCAAATATTTTTCTACAATCTGAGTAATAAAAAATCCACCTGTTATTTAAGAAATGAAAAGTTTTAGCATTTAAAAGTGTTTTTTTTAACGCATGATAAGAGTTAAAGATGTCTTCTAAAAAAAATTTGGCCTAATATACAGCTACTATCGGGTTATTTTAAAAAAAGAGTAACAGAATGTTACACTGTAACAGAATGTTACAGCATATCAAAAATTGCTTGAATTTAAGATTCTTTTCAAGAACTGTAACAAAATGTTACAACAATATATTATCTAAAAACTATGTTCATTTTATCGGGAATTGAAAAAGCCTCAGTAAATAAAAGATTTCATAAATTTAATAAATTATGGCAGAAAAATTGCAATTATAGCTCCAAACTATATAAGGAGGTGAGTAGAATGGGAAAACGTAGTAATGTAACATTACTGTCAATGCTGGCTATGATAGTGATGATAAACATGGGGTGTGAGAATACCACCATTGGTAATGCAAATATTCATACAGATTGGAATAGATATCCGGCAATTAACTCTTTTATCGAAGCTACAGGAGAGAAAGTTCCATATTTTAGGCCAATGTGGAATGCATTGGAAAATAATGTGGAGCCAAATCATGTTTCTAAAATTGTACATTATGGCAAAAACACAAAGGACGGGTATACGATAAATATTATCGAGGGGATAGAATATAGTGATACATCTGTATTAAGATATTGGGCATTTGAAAGAAGTGATACTATTTATGGATACGTGGAGTTTGATAATGGAACAAAACCTTGGGAAATAGAAGTAAAATTATTTCATTATAATAATGGAGATTTAATGGAACTTGGTAAAGTTTCAGGTGTTCAGGGTTACGCTATCTATAGTGGGACCTTCCTGAATGATTCAATTGTTAGAACCCATTGGAACTATCATCCTGACGATTCCACTTTTACTTCACTTATAAATATAAATAATCAAAATGTACCTGAAGTGTATTATGCACTTTCTGATTATTTGCAAACTCCGGGATTTTTAAATAACAACATATCTCCCATCCCTATTGAAATGATTGAAGAAATGGCAGAAGAGATAAACAACTTAAAGATGGATCCCAATATATTAAGCGCGATTGGCTCAGGTCTTGTTGGAGCAGCACTCGGATTTATATACCCTGGCTCCTTAGGATGCTGGTTAGGTGGTGGAGCGAGTTTTGTGTATGGTTTGATAAATGCATATATAAATGGACACAAGTAGAGGAAAAATGAGAAAGTTTTTAGGAGTTTTTATTTTCACGATTGTGTTTGGAATACTCACACTAACCATTATTATATTCAGTAAAAACAATTTACTTATAGGAATAACTATTATGACGACTGGCATATTCGCTGGCTTAGGATGGATGGAAGCCCTTGTGCGTACTCCTAAAAATGGAGATCTGGAAGAATTTAGACGTATGGGTCTTTCAGCTTTTGTTACTGGAGTGTTATTAGGTGCTGTAAATTACGGAATTCTTTCAATGACAGATTTAGTACCCAACAATTTCTTGGTCGGATTAGGCTTCGTTTTGCCACTAATTACGGTAATTTATCAAACCCGACTTATATATTACGTATGGAGCGATAAAGGGGAATTGAGGTTTTTTCAGATATTTTTATTGGGATTTTTCGCAAATCTATACATAATGGGGGTAATTGTAGGTTTAACATTTTCGATTAAATAGAAATTCTTGTTATATTTGTATTAACTTTGTTGTATGAGAGAGATTTAGTTATTCTATGCCAATACACCTGTATAGATAGAGTGTTTGGAGATTTCTTATATCCTTAATTCCCACTTTTTAGGCACATAATTTTATAATATGCTCAGTCCAAGTCTCTCGACTATCTCCCTCTGCCTCCTCGTAACCTCCGTCGTTACCCTCTCCCCATCTGCAAGTACTACCCTCTTAACCTTACTCAACTCAAGTATGAGTTTGGGAATGGAATACTCCCCCATCAGTCCAGATGATTTGAGCATCCTCAGCAACCTGAATCGAAGAATAAGAGCAAGAAAATTCACAAAAATCATACCCTTTACCACTAAGCTCTTTTGCACCCTCAAAGGTATACCCGAAATATCATCCTTCAACGACCTGAACATCTTCTCAACAAGTTCCCTCTCCTTATACATCCCAAGAACTTCATCCCATCCATAATCACCATTATACACAAGCACCATGAAACCCATACGATTCACTCTCTGTGACACCGCCTTGTCCCTGACACTTACATGTAGTCTGCCCCACTTAACACTCCATCTGAGATATACACTGAATTTCCCAGCAATATCTTCAACTACACTCCCAGCCTCCTCCCACTTGCGTATAACCCTCCCTTCAAGTCGCTCTATAATGTCATGAAGATGACCATAAAAATGGGCCCTCTCACTCTGTCCACGCTCCGGATCATAGTAAACATAGGCGTTGTATCTCCTCGGACCAATATCAAGCTCGATATCCTTAACAAATAGAATCCTGCCGTTGAATTTATGAAGGTATTTGCCACGCTCTATATACCTCCGGAGTTTCAGAACAGAGGATTTTACTGATTTGTTGCTGAAACTGGCACCAACAATAAAATCATACCCCATCTCCATAAGGTGATTGAGATTCGTGGAACTGAAAAACCCACGGTCAAGTATGAGTGTAATATCATTAATACCCATGGCTCTCATACGCTCAATAGTATTGTGTAGTGTGGACACATCAACTATACTACCCGGATATATGTCATACATCACAGGTATACCCAGGTCTTTATGGGCAACAATGGACAGATTGATCTGGGGTAAATTCTCACCATCCCTGTTGTAACCATATTCAAGGATATCAATCAGATTTGAATGAGAAGACAGGGAGGTAATATCGTATATAAGACCACTGTTACAGCCAATAGACTTTACAAACCGCTCTGAGAATTCCACACCAACATCACCCTCACCTATCTTCTCAAGCACTCTGCTGAGATTCTGGGACGAGAGAGATAGATTGCCAAATAGTTCATCCAGAAAAGTCCTCTCATACCAGACCTTTATATTATCCAGGGCCAGTGGATAGACCAGACGATTAAGAGCCAGAGTTATAACAATATGAGCCATATTTTCTGGAAGGATATCCATGAGGATCTTATTGATCTTCAGGTCATTCAGAATGTGGATGTAAGGTAGGAATTCGCCATAGTCCAGTGTTCTACGGGGAGGTTTATAATGAACACGTATAATCTTTCCGTTTTCATACTTGCCCAGATATTTAGATTTTTGTCGAATTTTCTTTGTTTTCTTGTCGTAGTAAGGGGTTATTTCGTACGCATATTCATGTCCATGAATTTTTTTGATTCTAATGAAGGTTTTCATATGTCTACAGTAGACACATAAAATTATACACGATGTTGTGTAGAATTACAAACTAATCATAGGGAACATCATCCTTATGAAAAACATGTGCCTAATTACGGGAAATTAAGGTTTCATACAAAAGAGTCGAGTTTAAAAGAGGCTATTCGAAAATTCAAGAATAATCAAACAAATTGTACATAACCAAGCGGATTTTGGCATCCCCCTTGCCTCCCTTCTCACGAAGGGAGATTTTTCAGGAAGTTCCCCCCTTAGGCAAAAAGTAGCTAACATGTGATAGAAGAAAATTGCGGCCAATGCCAAGGGTGGAGAAAGATATCTATTTACAAATCTCCTCAAGCTTCCATTAACCAAAGGGAACTTTGAGATTTGAGATCAATTATTTCACCCTTCCAGGAGACGTTTTTATATCCCTTCGTGCACTTCCACAAAATAGTGAGTTAAATTCTCAGTATCCTCCACCCTGCTGAAGGCCATCAAATCTTTCAAATTTGTACAGTTGAGTACGAGTTGCGACAATTAGATATTTCCCGTCATCGGTTATAGCGACACTTACAGGTCTCTCATCTTCAAAAATGACATCAGTTACAAAGTTCCCAAGTTCATCAAACTTCTGAATTCTGAAGCTGTCAGCAACATAGATGTATCCGGAATCATCGGATACAACATCCACGGGCATATAAAATTTTCCCTCAATCGTATCCCCGTCTGGGTTGTCACCACCAAGGTGTAAGAATGGAATTGTACTATCCGTTGGAAAAGCCTCAACCCAATTGTGGTTGAACGAAACCGTTAGTACTCTCCCCAGGGGGTCCATCCAGAGGTCAAGAGGATTATCCACGTAGAGAGCACCATTTCCGAATCTGGCAATCGTATCTACCACGTTAGAGTCCGGAATAAATCCCAGTACAACGTCTGATAGAGTATCAGAGATGTAAATTTCATTTGAAACGGTGATCCCACAGAGATTGCATAGAGAATCCGGAGGGGTTAGAGTTCGCCACTCTCCCCCTCTTGAGACAACATGGATCACACTATCAATTCCTGCAAAATAAATGTTTCTCTCCTCATCCTGGGCAATTGCCTCCATGTTTTGTGGTGCGGTGATTGTCCCTACCTCTTCACCGGTTATCAGGAGTTTGTGTACCATCGCTCCATCAAGTACGTAGATAAAACCATCCTTACCCACTATAACATCCTTGATATCCTGATAATTAAGATCGCTTCCAGGCCAGTTAATATCCTTCACATAACTCCCAAGTGGAGGTAATCCCCCAGTGGTTGGCTCAGGTGGAATAGGATACTTTTTTCCGCAACCAGTTGCGATTAGCATGATAACAAAAATTTGCAATATTCTCTTCATCTCCTGAACTCCAGTGAAAATCTATGGACCAGACCAAGAACACCCATATCCACTGCAGAATATCCAACTTTGAATTTCTTAAATTTTGCATCCAGGCCAAAAGATAACCCTGGAAGCAGGAAACCACCCGATGGTGGTCTCGCATTCAGCTTCATTCCGCCATAAAGTGAAACACTCTTTATCGGCATTAACTCTCCACCGATTTTCAACGTCTCTACATTATCAGAGGGTTTATCAAGCTCAAGAGATGCGCGGAACTTTTCAAAGATTAATCCAGAAACCCCCATCCTATAGACAATCGGGATAGAAAAACTGAGGTAATCGAGACTATCTCCAGCGGGTTTAACATCAGGGCCAAGATTTGAAAGTGAGACACCTATCCTGATGTCCCTGTATCCAACAAGGTAAAATGTCCCAACATCAAAGCCGAAACCGTATGAATGAAGACCGTAAAATTCCTCCATGAATCCCTTGAGATTAATTCCAAATGAAAATCTATCAGTCACCTTTTTTGAGTAGTTTGTACCTATCAAATAGTCACCGTAATGGAAGTATCTGCCAGTCCCAAACGGATGGTATTCATCGGTCTCTTCCATATACCCAGCATCCAGTCCAACGATGAAAAGACCCACGTTCCCGTAGAGTCCAAGCTCGCGTGAGATCGAAATAAAACTCATAGTTACGTTTTCTGGCAGGGATATTACATTTAAATACACTGAATTTCCAAGGTTTGGCACCCCACCTGGATTCCAGAAGAACGTCGATGGATCATCTGCGACTCCAACAAATGCACCACCAAGACCTGTGGCCCGGGTTCCGATTCCAATTTTCAGGAATACGAGCGAGGTTGTACCAACCTTCTGGCCTCCGAGACTTTCAAAAATACCGTCGGCTGAAACCACGCTTACAGCGAGAATAAAAATCAAGATTTTCTTTACCATTCGTAAGACACCCCCAGTCTAATTTCTCTTGGTGCCATATACCTTGCAGGTGTATTTAAATCGACCAAAGTATAACCCGGAGGTATGGGGTCACCGGGTCTGTAATCTTTGCCGGTAAGAGGATTAACGTATCTCACGAGCCTTGAGTCGAATATGTTTTTACCTTCCATCTCAAGCTTAACCCTTCCAAAACGTGTCATGAAGTACTTTCGAATCTTGATATCCACCCTGTTCCACATCGGACCGAGCTTTGAATTGTAATCACCGTAGTTTCCAAGGCTGTCAATAGGTGTGTATCTCACACCGGACTGGAGAGACCAGGAAATCGAGAACATGAAATTAGAGGGGACAGGGATTCTATTGAAAATATAAGCTGGTTTTCTCCTCGTTCTATACGTGAGATTTGCATATAACTTAAACGGTCTCGACCACTTAAGATGCCATTCCTTTAAGCTCTCCTCTCCCCTTCTCCAGTAAACATCCTCAGATGTAGATGCTTTACCTGTTGCCTGAGAAAGTGTCAGGGTTACAGTAGCCGAGAGATGATCCGTAAGGTCACCCCTCAGACCGTTCTCCACTCCAAAGGCCCTTGCATAGTCTGAGTTCAGATACATCCAGAAATCCGGATTGGGTGGAATTCCCGGCACACGAGTAGCTGTTGGGTAGTTGAAAATGTCCTTGTAATAAGCCACGGAGCTAACTTTTAGCCTATTTGTCAAAAGATGCTCAAGACCAAGCTCATACTGCACCGTGACAGTTGGTCTCAAGTTTGGATTACCAACAAGTGTGTATGTGGATGTTGCCCTTCTTCCGAGCTTAGAGTAAACGTATTTAAAGTCCGGGATTTTCGATGAATGTGTATATGAAAAGTGGAATTTCGTTCTCTCCGTCACAGGGAAGGATACTCCAATCCTCGGATTAAGATGTGCCTTGAAGTGATAATCAGTAAATGGAAATTTCATGGACGAAAGATATGACTCATACTGAGCCTTTACAACGGGGTGTATCTCGGGATCATTTAGTGCCCTTGTGACCCCACGCTCAATATACTCGCCAGGGACCCAGAAATCCAGCCTCATTCCCAGGGCTGCAATCATTCCGGCAAAATGGATATTGTTTTGAATATAAATTCCACCACGTGTAGTATGAGCCTTATAAATATCATAGTTTAAGCCGAGTCCAGATGGTCCTGCAAGCCAGGGATACTGAATGTCTATCCACTGGACATTAGAATAATTGAGTAAGAAACCTGTTTTTAACCTCCAGACAGGTGTTTGCTGTCTCGTAAAATCAAACCTTATGACGTAGGATTCAGCGTAATGATCGTGCCAGTATGGTGCATCTCCGTGATCATAGTATCCGTAGGGTGGATCAAAGTCTCCGAGTGCAACATACTCGGTCCATTTTTTACCCTGCACATCAAGATGAAAGTTAGTGAAGAATCTCGAGAACCTTAAATCAATTATGTTTCTCAGGTTTGGAACATAGTGAATTCCAAGTACTGACTGATTAGCATCTCTTGTGAATACTGGGTAATGACCAAGATAGTACATGTATTTTGTAGGAAACCCGTGAGCGAATGGGTAGTCTGCAAGAGAGTAAAAGTATCCCTGATTTATTTCAATTGACTTTGTGAAATTATAAAAGAGCTTGAAATTTTCCCTGGGTTTCCAAGTGAGTTTCAACACACCTGCGATGTTGTTTTCCTCTTTCGGTGAAAGCTTGTCCGTATTGTAAACACTACAGAAAAGATGGGAAGTATGAGGAAGATAAGTGTTATTGAAAGAGGCGTTGAGAGAAAAGAAATATCTCAGATTTCTTAATTTTTGTATTCTGATAGGCCCCTCAAAATAGGCGCCATACTCCTCATATCCAAAATATTTCAGAAGCCCCAGATCGTCCCTTTTATGGAATACCCCGAAATGGAATTTACTCGTACCCTCTCTGATCTCTGCCCTTATCACGCCTGCGGTTACATTACCATATTCGGCACTTATTCCTCCAAATATTACCTCGTAACTTCTCAAGAATTTCGTCGGGAGATAGAGACCGAAGGCATTACCAGATAAGGGGTCTTTTATAGGTATACCGTCAACGTACATTGTCATTTCGTTGGAACGAGAACCGCGGATATGGATATCTGTCCCAAGGCCACTTACACCAGCCTGTTTCTGCAAAACCTCGCGAACGTTTTCAACTGTCATAGCCTCAAGGTCTTTTTGCTCTACAATGGTCTTGGTGGCAGAGACATCTTTTTCAATGAGAGGTTTTTTACCCACCACTACGATCTCTTTCTTTAACTTGACAATAGCCTCTGGAAGGTAAAAATCGACCTTTTTGATTTCTCCGGGAGAAAGTGTAACCTCAACACTCTTTTCTTTATAACCCAGAATAGACGCTTTAACTCTGTATCTTCCGGGAGGTACGTTAATGATAGAATAGTAACCATTTACGTCTGTTGCGGCGCCAAGTTTGGTTCCCTCGACGACAACATTGGCGTAAGGAAGTCCCTGGCCGCTTACCGCATCGTAAACATGGCCTTCGATAGCGGCATTCTGCTGAGTCAGGAGAATCAGACTTAAGATCTTAACTATTAGCACGGCTATATTGTATTATTTAACCGATAAATCTTCAATAAATTAATGGTGGATCAGAGGTATTTTATCTCAACCTGGATTTCACCATTTATAATTTCGAGAATTGCGTAGCTCTGGCGTCTTGCATAAATAGTATCAGTAGGAGTTCCCGGATTGAGAAGATGTTTACCATCTAATTTTTTGTAAACGGGAATGTGGCTATGACCAAAGATTATGAGATCCACTTTCTCACTTTCAAAAAGTTTCAAGACACGATTTTCAATGCCATATGGAGCACCAAATCCATGGGTAAGACCAATCCTCACCCCCTCCATCTCAAATATTTCCTTCTCTTTCAAAAGATGGAATAGCTCAATCTCGTCCATGTTACCATGGACCGCCTTCAAAGGTTTTACACTTTTTAGTTGAACATAAAAATCTACCCTGGTAAAATCCCCGGCATGAATTATCAAATCAGCGGTTTCGATCTCCTCCCAGATCACTCCGGGTATATCCCTTGCACGTGAAGGAATATGGGTATCAGAGATCACAACCGCCTTCATTTCTTCTTCTTATGCCTATCTCTTTTCCTTCTTTTCTTTAGCTTATGCTTTTTGATCTTCTTTCTCTTCCTTTTTCTTCCGCAGGGCATTCAATTACCTCCCTTTTTTGGATTTAACATTCTTGAAACCGTTTTCGATGGTTTGAAAACCACCGTTTTTTTATCCGGAATGTAAATATCCTCATTTGTGCGAGGATTCTTTCCTTTCTTTCCCTTCCTGATTTTTGTCATGAAAATACCAAATCCTCTTAGTTCTACCCTTTCATCGTTGAGAAATGCATCTTTCAGCGTTACAAGGAAAGCTTCCACCATGACCTTTACATCTTTCTTTGTAAGGCCGGTCTTCATAGATATTTGAGTGACAATATCGTCTTTCGTCATCGTTCCCCCCTTATTACCTTAATTCCTTAATTCTTGCAGCCTTTCCTCTCCTCTCTCTAATGTAGTAAATCCTTGAGCGTCTAACTTTTCCTCTACGGATGACATCGATTCTTTCAATAACAGGTGAATGAATAGGGAATATTTTCTCGATTCCTATTCCCTGAGTAACTTTCCGAACGGTGAAAGTTTCCTGAAGCCCACTCCCTCTTCTCCTGATGACAACACCTTCAAAGGGCTGGAGTCTGACTCTCTCTTCTACTTTCTTGGTCTTCGGATTCTCTTTCATTTCCTTGATACGAATATAAACCCTAACCGTGTCACCCGCTTTGAAGTCAGGAATGTCCTTTCTCATAAATTCCGACTCAATCTCCCTTATTATGTGGTCCTTCATGAGCCAATACCTCCTTAATGATTTCTTCTAACAACCTCCTATCTTCTGGAGAGAGGTCAATATTTTCAAGCAAATCTGGTCTTTTTAAAAGTGTTCTCTTCAAAGCCTCTTTTCTTCTCCATTTTTCTATGAGTTTATGATTGCCCGATAGCAAAACTTCTGGCACTTTTTCACCTTCAAAAACTCTTGGTCTTGTGTAATACGGTGCATCTAAAAGATTCGACTCAAAAGAATCCGTTTTCGCGGAATCCGGATCACCCATTGCATCCGGCAATAATCTCGAAAGCACGTCAAGCGTCACGATTCCAGCAACTTCACCTGCCGACAACACATAATCTCCAATGGAGAGCTCAAGGTCAACGTATTTATCCACAATCCTCTCATCAATTCCCTTGTACCTTCCGCAAATAAAAACCAGATGTCTATTTTCAATGAGCCTACGTGCAAGTGTTTGATTGAGCCTGAGCCCCTGGGGTGAGAAATATATTACATAACCATCCCCGGTTTTTTCAAGCGCTTTCTTTATAGGCTCAGGCTTTAAAACCATCCCTGGACCGCCACCGAACGGATAATCATCTATCTGCTTGGGGTTATCTGCTGTTTTTTTTAAGTCGAATAATCTCACCTTGAGTGTGCCTGCATCTATAACCTTCTTCAATGGCCCGACTTCTAAGAATGGCTCAATCAGTTCCGGGAATATTGCAATAAAATCGAAAATCCACTCATCCTTCATCTGGCACCTTCACGATGATTCTCTCAGCTTCCTTATCGATTTTTCTCACGAATTCTTTTACCACCGGAATCAAAAGCTCTTTCCCTTCCTTAGATTTCACGACAAAAATTTCATGAGCCGGTGTAGATTGAATGTAATCAAGCTTTCCTATCAAAGATCCACGTTCATCATAAACATCAAAGTCAATAAGCTCAAAAAAGTAAAATTCCTCCTCTTCAGGAGGAGGAAGTTCATCTGCCTCTACATACACATCGAGACCTCTTAATTGACCGGCAAGCTCTTCAGAATCAATTCCAACGAATTTAATAATAAGGGTATGCCCACCCGCAGGTTTGAAATATTCTACTTCAAGTTTTTTGTAACCGAGTTTTGGAAGCTGAACCCGAAGGGTTCGGAACTTTCGGAATTCAGATATTTCAGAAATAAATTTAACTTCACCCTTATAACCAAATGGTCTGGAAATTTTTCCAATAACTATTGGGCCTTTGTATTTCACTCAAGTTTATTTTACTCGAGGATTTCAAGAACGGCCCTTTTACCTTTTTTCATTGCGGCGGCTGAGATGATGGTCCTGATCGCCTTAGCAGTTTTACCCTCTCTACCGATAATTTTTCCAAGATCACCTTCACCAACCTTCAGCTCGTAAATCACCGTCTTCTCTCCAGGAATCTCCTTTACTGAAACTTCCTCTGGATGATCGACCAATGCTTTTGCTACATACTCGATAAGCTCTTTGAGGTCTCCCATTGTTTACTCCTCCTTTTAAGTAGTGGTGGGCATACCCTTTCTTGATAATTTAACAATACTTTTCACTCTCGGGGTCATCTGCGCCCCGCGGGATATCCAAGCCTCTAACTTCTCCATGTCCACCTTGAAATTTCCATCCTTCAGTGGATCATAATACCCAACAATATCAAGTACCTTTCCATCCCTTGGATTCCTCGAATCAGTCACCACTATCCTGTATGTTGGCCTGTTTCTCTTTCCTGTCCTCTGCAGTCTGATCTTTACCACATCGAGCCTCCTTAAGAGTTTGGAGCTTATTATAATTAGTTAATTCTGATTTTTCAAGTGAGCCACAAGCCCCTTTCTATCTATTGATGAGTAAAAATATTTACCCGTTACAAGGATGTCAACTCCCGTACCAATCAGCATTGATGCATTATCCTCATTAACCCCACCATCAACCGATAGTTCGAATTTTAACCCTGTTTTCTTTATCTCCGCCAACTTCCTGATCTTTGGTATAACAGATGGAATAAATTCCTGTCCATAAAACCCTGGATTTACTCCCATCACAAGGACCATATCAAGTTCCTCCATGTAGGGATAGAGGACGCGTACAGGTGTCTTGGGATTTAAGGATACCCCCACTTTCTTGCCAAGCTCTTTT
>Ga0256833_1001179_pt1 | contig 19508 bp, 14 predicted proteins | sample 356284metaG_FD_190535 | JGI IMG/M metagenome (GOLD analysis project Ga0256833, IMG submission 190535) | Hydrothermal vent microbial communities from Mid Atlantic Ridge, Atlantic Ocean - 356-284 | ecosystem: Environmental > Aquatic > Marine > Hydrothermal vents | place: Atlantic Ocean: Mid... | reverse complement strand
ATCTATGCGGTAAGTTAAATCACCCGGAAACAATAGGGGTTATTCTTCCTGATTCAAAGACACTCTTGCCGCTTTTGTTTTATTTTCCTGAGCTTTGCGGGGGTAATATAAGCAAAAATATAACCCTTTCTTTCCCGTTTAACAAAACAGGTTTGGGAGATTTTTTAAATGGGATTTTTAAGGTTGTGCTGGAGATGCAAAAGGATGAAGGGAGAAGGGTTTACACTCCCTTTCTTATCAGGGTTTTAAAAAATGAGGTTTTTTCTCTTTTGAAGATAGAATCAAAGGTTTCAATAAACGATGCGGTGGCTTTTCTCGTTGAGAAGAATATTGTTTTTCTGGATTTTTCGGATAACAGCCTGTTAAAGGAGAAGCAGGATGTATATTATTTTCTGTTTCATGTTTTTGAAAAACTGATAAAACCTTTTTACAATGCGGAAAGTATAGACACTTTATTAAAAGCATTTGAGAGTTTTTACTCAATGATAGATAAGAGAAAACTTCAATCTGAAGTCTTTAAATATGAAAGAATTGTTTTTGAGCAATTCTATTCTCAGGTTGTTTCAAGGCTTGAGGCTTTAAAGTTCAGTGAGTTTGCGAAAAATATAAATTTTAATGCAAGGCTTTTTTACTCTCTTATTTCTGTGCTTGCCAAAAATGTTTCAATACCTTTTGAGGGCAATCCGTTAAAAGGTGTTCAGATTATGGGGATGCTTGAAGCAAGGAGTTTGTCTTTTGACTATCTTTTTATATTGGATGTTAATGAGGGTATTGTTCCTTCCGCTGAAAAGATTGACCCCTTAATGCCTGAATCTTTGAAGGTTGAACTTGGGTTGTCCGGGTTTAAAGAGAGGGAAAGGCTTTTCAGATACAACTTTTTCAGGCTTGTTGATTCAAGTAAAAAGGCTTTTATTTTCTATCAGTCAGGCAATACAACTCTTGATAAAAAGGTAAGAAGCAGGTTTGTTGAGCAATTGATTTTTGAAAATCAAATGAGGCTTAACCTGGATAATGAAAGGGAAATCGTCAAAAAATCGTCTATCTATTTCACCGGAAAAGAAAAAAGAGACGGGATTGAAAAAGAAGACTGGATGCAAAAAGAGATTCTATCGTTTTTTAAGGGAGGAAGAAAAATATCTCCCACATTTATTGATGATTACTTAAACTGCCCTTACTATTTTTATTTAAAAAGAATAGCAAAGATAAACGAGAGGATTCAGCTTAATGAAGATCAGAGGGCGGACATAGTTGGAAGCCTTATTCACTTTGTCCTTGAGAAAGGGTTTGCACCTTTCAAAGGTGAATGGATAAATCGAAATATGCTTGAGCAGATAAGAGAATTGGTTGTTAGAGAAGTGAAAAATTTTATTGAATTTGCAGGCTTTAAAACATTAAACTCTGATAATGACAAAGATCTTGAAAGGATAAGGGATTACTTCAGCCACCTTGATAAAACAAAAAAGGAGATTTTAAAGACAGTTTCAGAGTTCAGGTTAAAGGCTCTTTTTGATTTTTTTAATGGACAATTAAAGAAGTGTGATATTCAACTGATTGATTTTGAAAAAGCAATTTTCACCAGAATGAAGATTGGTTCGGGGTTAAAATGTAATCTTTACGGGATAATAGACAGAATTGAGTATGTTTGTGAAAAAAAGAAAGGTGGAGGGGATTATTTCAAAATTGTTGATTACAAAACAGGAAAGTATGCCAGAACTCCCCCTCCAAAATTCTGGAGAATCTCTGATATTACGGAGAAGATAAACGCAGAGAAAAATTTTGATGGCAGGGATATTGATTCATTGAAGGATTATATCCATTCAATTCAACTGCCATTTTACATCTATCTTTATAGAACTGGTGAAAGCAGCAAAACATACAATATAAAAAGCTCTCTGTATATGCTTGGCAAAAAAGAAAGGGAAATAGAGGCTAAATTTTCAATTGATTGGAACAAACTGCCTGATTTTGATGATTTCTTCAATGACATTCTAATCACAATCTTCCATCATATGATAAAAAGTGAAAAAATATATGCTTTAAGTGGCTCATCCTGCAAATTCTGCCGGTACAATCACTTCTGCGAGTTTGCAAAGTAATTATTGTTTATTAGATTGGATAAATTATAGTTAAAGTTTTGAAGATAAATGGGAGAAACAAAAGGTTGGTTTTTTGAATGTACCGTGTTTGAGATGCTAATTTCTTCACCAGTAAATGTTTGAAAAAAGTGAAAAAAAATCGGTTTGAAGTTTCTCCTTTAATTTCATAAAGTTCTTTTCTGGCAAAAAAAGAAAATGATATCTGTGTCACATTTTATAATTTCTTACTGGAAAAAATTTTTAACTGATGTAAAATTATCAATTAGCAATTTAAGAGGAGGGGTGAATGAAGAGGTTTATCTATTTTTTATTTTTAGGTTTTTTTCTTTTTTCTTTGAATGCTTTTTCAGGGGGTAAAACCGATTACACGCACTTTATTAAATCAAACAAAGATGCAAGGAAAACCGGGCTTTTGTTCAGGGACCCAAGGACAAACCCAAAAGCAAGAAGGGTATTGAAGATTTATCCGGAAAAAGGGGCACCTGATTACAGAAAAGGCAAGGCAACATCGGTGGACAATTCAGAGTATTTACCACCCGTTGGAAGTCAGGGCTCTCAAAATTGTTGTACAGCATGGGCTGTTGGGTATTACTTCAAAAGTTATCAGGAAAATAGAGAGAACAATAGAACAGATCTCTCGAGCAGATCGGATTCTCACAATATTTGTAGTCCCGCATTTATCTATAACATGATTCATGCTGAGGGTGACAATGGTTCGTACATGGAAGATGCAATGAATGTTTTAAACACTTTTGGCTGTGCCTCCCTTTATTATATGCCTTACGATGATAGCGATTATACGACATGGCCATCAACACTTGCTTATAAAGATGCAATGTACAGAAAAACAATTACTCCGACAAATGGCTATGAATTTAATTATCTTGAACTTGACGGGGATGCTGATCTTGATTCTTTAAAGCAGTTGCTTTTAAATGGAGAGGTTGTTGTTTTTGGAATTAATGTATATGATAACTATTTAAATATCTCTGATTACAACAATATTTATGCACTTGCAGATAAAACGGGTTCTAATTACGGGGGCCATGCTCAGTGTATAGTTGGTTTTGACGACACAATTCAAACACCTGATGGGACAGGTGCTTTTAAGGTTGTTAACTCATGGGGAGACAATTGGGGAGATCACGGTTTTTACTGGATCACCTATGAAGCGGTAAAGTATGGAAGTGATTATTCTTTTGGCTATGTGTTCTGGGTTGAAGATAGAAACAATTATCAGCCACAATATTACACTTTAATAAATATAACTCACCCTTATTCAAGGGAAACCAGGCCTTACATTGTCACCTCAACCAACAACAGGCTGGACTTCCTTGATTTTTATGTCAATCAGGATGATTACGAGTATTTGGCCTATCCACCGGGGGATATTGCAATTGATGTTAGTGACCTTGACCCAGCAAATGCAGACTATATAACCCTGTATGTTGAGGACATAACTGATGTTACAAATGGTAAGGGGGGGACAATAAACAAGTTTGGGTTTGTAACTGTTTCAACAGGCGATGAAATAGACTCCACTGAAACGCCGGTTGATTTTGCAGACAATACAACAGGGCAGGCAACGGTATATTTTACAGGGACAGATTATACAATTACTGCCATTGCGCATGAGGGAGGCACAATAAATCCAAATGGAAATGTTCTTGTCCATGAAGGAACATCAAAGACTTTTGTGATTAGTCCAGATGAAGATTTCCACATCCTTGATGTTAAAGTTGACGGGAATTCTGTTGGTCCTGTTCATAATTATACATTTCAGAATATATCATCGGACCATACTATTGAAGCATTTTTTGAACATGATGACATGGAGTACACCATTCATGCAACAGCAGGTGAGGGAGGTGTTATTGAGCCTTCTGGGGATGTTGTTGTTGAAAAGGGACAGGATAAAACATTCACAATTACCCCTGATGAAGGATACTTTATTAACGATGTAATTGTTGACTCTCACTCTGTTGGCAGAGTTAGTGAGTACACCTTTACCAATGTTCAATCATCACACATCATTCATGCCAGATTTTCAACATCTCTCCCCCCGGAGATTACTGAAGCAAAAGTAAATTATGTTGATGGTACTGCCCCTGTGTCTGCAACATTCACCTGCGATGCCCATGACCCTGACGGTGGGGGAATTGTTGAGTACATCTGGCAATTGAACAATGACCCTCAACAGCAGGTTATAACATATACCAATACATGCAATTATACATTTTCTGAATCAGGAAGTTACACTGTTAAAGTCACTGTTGTGGACGATGAAGGGGAAACTGCAAGTGCAACTTTAAAGGACAATCACAATCAGGATGCAAACATAGTGGTGCACAGACCGACAAACCTGAATATTCCCATTACAGTGATGCTTAATTCTGGCAAGTTTAAGGGTGTAAACATAGTTAATGCTCAAACCGTTTTGATAAATGAATTTTTGACTGCTGTTAACATTAAGGTTAAATTTTACAATGAAAACAAGGAACTCATTGATAGTGTTGAAAAGGTAATTCCTCCTCTTGGCAAATTTATTTTCAATCCAGATGATTTTGGAGTTTCAGGTTATACCGATGTTGTTGTTGAAGCAGACAATTTTCTTTTAGGTTACAGTGCAGTTAAAACGGAAAATGGTTTAATGACTGCCTCCATAATACCTGCTTACTCAGGCAGCCTTTACATCCCGCACATAGCAGAGGAAACTGATTACTGGGATACAGAAACCTTTGTTTACGATCTGAACCCTGGAGGTCTGAAATTAAAATTAAATGGTAATGAATCTTCCACCACTGTTTCAAATTTTTGTAATTTAATTAATATGGAAGATTACATCGGGGACAATATTACTGAAAGCAAGATGTGGGGAACTGTTGAGACATCCTCGAATAATCCATTTGTATCAAGCCCAAGAAGTATAATAGGTTTTGAAATGTTTGTGCACAATGGAACAGACGGTGCAGGGGTTGAACTGGAATCTGAAGGACATACCACTTTGTTCATTCCTCACATACCGGAGGAAACCAGTATATTCTGGACAGGTTTTGCGATTGTAAATACGGAAAACTCTGACGCTAATTTAAAAGTTGATTTTTATTCAAGTGGAGGAGAGAAAATAGGAACAGAGACACTCGTTATTCCTGCAAAAAGTAAATTGAAGGGTCTGATGTCAGATCTTTTCCCGTCTGAAAATGGTCTTGCGGAATGGGGTATAATTCACTCTGACAGGAAACTAATTGGTGTTGAGATATATGGTACCAACGATGCAGGGATATGTGGCTATTCCCTTCCTTCCCTTGCGCAGCCTCAGGGTATTTTACCTTTTGTAATTACAGGAGAGAACAACTGGAGTGGTATAGCAATCACAAACCCAGGTAATCAATCTGTCAATGTGTCAATTCAACTTATTTCAAAAAGTGGTGAGATAAAGGCAAGTAAAACAGAGACAATTCAACCTATGTCAAGGTTCAAGGCAGTGCTCTCAGATTACTTCTCTGATGTTTCTATTGAAGATGGAGACTATATTAAATACACATCAAGCGGTGCAGTTGTTGGGATTATAGTAAACGGAGACAAGAACAGAACATTTATGAGTGCTTTAATTGGAAGGAAATAGGAACTGACTGTTTTAAAAAGTTTAAGCCCCGAATTTTCGGGGCTTTTTTTATTGAATAATTTTTTTTAAAAAAGGTGGTATTGCAAATGCGCCTCTGTGTATTTCGGTTGAATAGTACTTTAATTCATTTTCAAATTCAGAGATGAAATTCGGATTTAGATCTTTTAGGTAATGGTATTTTTTTGAGGCAAATGCAAAAGACCACATCCCTGTTGGATAGGTTGGAATAAATGCAAAGTATGGTGAAACAATGGGGAAAACCTTTTTTAATGAGGTGTAGATCTGTTTGAAAAAATCACTTTTCAAAAAAGGGTATTCTGTCTGTGCAACCATTATTCCGTCTTCTTTCAAAGCATCAAAAACATATTGATAAAATTCAGTGTGGAATAACCCTTCTGCAAATGCAACAGGGTCTGTTGAGTCAATTACAATTATGTCGTACTCATTTTTATGCTCTTTAATGTATTTGATTCCGTCTTCAATTATTACCTTTACCCTTTTATCGTTAAATCCACATGCAACAAATGGAAGGTGTTGTTTTGATATGTTAACAACCTCTTCGTCTATTTCAACAAGGGTTATTTTTTTAACCCTTGAATGGCGCTCAATTTCCCTTATGGTGCCTCCGTCTCCTCCCCCAATAACAAGGATATTCTCCGGAGAGGGATGACAGCTTAACGCCACATGGGAGATCATTTCATGGTAAACAAATTCATCTTTTTCTGTAAGCATAACAAAATTATCAAGGGTGAATAGCCTTCCGTATTGCTCTGTTTCATAAACTGCAAGTGTCTGATATTTGCTTTTTCTGTAATCCAGAACCTTCTTTACTTTGAATGATAGGCGCAAACTATCTGTTTGCTCTTCGGTAAACCAGAGGTTCATTTTATTTTCTCCAAAAAACAGCGTTGTTAAGCTGTTACAGGTTTATGATGATATTCTTTTAATTCCTGATTGACTATGCCCAATTGTCCCCTTTTCATTTCCATTGCGGAGTAATGAGAGCACTCAAGGGTCTGTTTGAGGTATTCAAATGCATACCAGGGATTAACCGTGTCTCCACATGTGAAAAGATCAACTGCAGCATAGCCATACTCAGGCCAGGTATGAATTGTAAGGTGTGATTCTGCAATAATTACAACACCGGAAACCCCGTGAGGGCTGAAATGGTGGAAGTTACTGGTAACAATGGTGGCACCAGCCTTATCGGCTGCTTCGTTCATAACCTTTTCAATGAATTCAACTTCATTAAGTAAGGATGGATTACAATCATAAAACTCAACTAAAATATGCCTTCCAAGTGCTTTCAATTTTTACCTCCCATGCTATCCATTAGTATAATCTCTCTGCAAAAAGTTGTTAATACCCCAAACCTTTTTCCCGACGCATCGGTCATAACTCAGGTCAGAAACCATACAACCTCCCCTGCAAAAAATGTGCAAAATTCATTTTAACTCTTTTTGCTTTTCAATCAAGCAAAATTTTTCTGTAAAATACCTTCTTTTTTCATTCCTTGACAGTAAAAATGCTGTGTGTTAACTTTGAGTTGACAAAAGTAAAAGGGGGATTTCGTGAAAAAGACACCGCTTTATGAAGAGCACATAAAACTTGGAGCGAAGATGGTTGAGTTTGCAGGCTTTTCAATGCCTGTCCAGTATAAAGGAGTTATTGAAGAGCACCTGACTGTAAGGACAAAAGTCGGCATCTTTGATGTTTCCCATATGGGTGAATTCAGGTTAAAAGGCAATCAGGCTTTTGACTTTGTTCAATACTTAACCTGCAATGATGTTTCGAAATTATCTCAAAAACAGGTTCAGTATTCGGCATTTACAACCGAAAGGGGCACAGTTGTTGATGACCTTCTTGTTTACAAGGTTGCAGATGACGAGTACCTTCTTGTTGTTAACGCAGCAAACATTGAAAAGGATTTCAAACACCTTGAAAAATTCGTTGACAGGTTTGATGTTGATTTAATCAACGAATCCGACATTACGGCACAGATGGCTATCCAGGGCCCCTTTGCTGAAAAAACAATGGAAAAACTCTTTGGCGAGATTGTTAAGGGAATAAAGTTTTACTGGTTTGACTATGTTGAGTACAAAGGGGAAAAATGCCTTCTTTCAAGAACAGGTTACACGGGGGAAGACGGCTTTGAGATTTACTGCAGGCCTGAACTTGCTTCCTCAATGTGGAACGACATACTTGATGCGGGGAAAGAGTATGAAATAGAGCCCTGCGGCCTTGGGGCAAGGGATACATTGAGATTGGAAGCAAGGATGAACCTTTACGGAAACGATATGGATGAGACAACAACAGTTCTTGAAGCAGGGCTTGGATGGATATGCAAACTTGATAAGGGAGACTTTCTTGGAAGAGATGCACTTTTAAAGCAGAAAGAGGAAGGTTTAAAGAAAAAACTATACGGTTTTGAGATGGTTGACAGGGGAATACCGAGACACGGTTATCCTGTTTTCAAAGACGGAAAGGAAATCGGGGTTGTTACATCAGGAAGTTTTGCACCTTATTTGAAGAAAAACATAGGGCTTGCCTATCTTCCAGTTGAGCTTGCAAAGGCAGGGAACGAGATTGAAATAGGGATAAGAAAAAAAATGGCAAAGGCTATTACCGTTAAAACACCTTTTTATAAAAGAGAAAAAAAGTAAAAGGAGTGGATTATGTATCCAAAAGATTATCGCTATACTGAAGACCATGAATGGATCAAAGTTGAGGGAAATATTGGCACAGTTGGAATTACAGACTATGCTCAAAAGCAGTTAGGCGACATAGTTTATGTTGAGCTTCCGGAAGTTGACGATGAGTTTGAAAAGGGAGAAGAGGTTGCAACAGTTGAATCTGTTAAGGCTGCGTCCCCTGTTATGATACCTGTTTCAGGCAAAGTTGTTGAAATTAACGAAGATCTGGAAGATTCTCCCGAGCTTGTAAATCAGGATCCCCACGGCAAGGGATGGTTTTTCAAGGTTGAACTTTCCGATCCGTCAGAGCTTGACGATTTAATGACTGCCGAACAGTACGAGGAATACATTAAATCGGAAGGGGAATAACAATGAGCCGCTTCCTTCCTCTCTCAGATGAAGAGAGAGAACAGATGTTGAAGGAGATAGGAAGGGAAGATCTGTTCTCTCCTATCCCGAAGGATTTGCGGTTAAAGGAAGATTTAAAAATCAGATCGCACTCTGAAAAAGAGGTTCTTTATTTCTTTAATAACCTTGCATCAATGAATAAAAACCTCACATCCTTTGCAGGTGCAGGGGTGTATCACCACTTTATACCCTCTGCTGTTGACTACCTTTCAACAAGGGAAGAGTTTTTAACAGCCTACACCCCATACCAGCCTGAAATATCTCAGGGAACATTGCAGACAATATTTGAGTACCAGACAATGATGTGCAACATACTGGGGATGGAAGTCTCAAACGCATCAATGTACGACGGGGCAACATCACTTGCAGAAAGCATTTTAATGGCAAAAAGGATTGTGAAAAAGAAAAACACCGTTGCAATATCAAAGGGTGTTCACCCTCACTATTTAAAGGTTGTAAAAACCTACCTTAAAAACCTCGGAATAAACATAGTTGAGGTTGGACTCAAAGACTATGTTACAGATATTGACCAGTTGAAAAAACGGCTTTCGGAAAACAGCGATATTTTTGCCTTTGCTGTGGGTTATCCAAACTTTTACGGAAGCGTTGAAGACTTGAAGGAGATTGTGCCTGTAGTTAAGGAATACGACAAAAAGGCAATTGTAATAACATCAACCACAGAGCCTCTGTCGTTCGGGATAATAGCACCTCCCGGAGATTTTGGGGTTGAAATAGCCTGCGGAGAGGCTCAATCATTTGGAAATTACCCCGGTTTCGGGGGTCCATTGCTTGGCTTTCTTGCAACAACAGAGAAGTTTGTAAGGCAGATGCCGGGAAGGGTTGCAGGGCAAACCGTTGATTTAGACGGAAAAACAGGTTATGTTTTAACCCTTTCAGCAAGGGAGCAGCACATAAAAAGGGAAAGAGCAACCTCAAACATCTGCTCAAATCAGGGCTGGTGTATGTTAAGGGCAACCATATACCTTTCGCTATTAGGTGAAAACGGCTACAAAAAACTTGCGAAACTCAATTACTCTTTAAGTGAATACGCTAAAGAAAAAATAGGAAAAACAAAGCATTTTAAGGTTGTAAACACAAAACCCACATTCAACGAATTCACCGTGCAGACAGATGTTGACTTCCTATCTTTCAGGGCAATGTGCGAGGAAAACGGGGTATTCCCCGGCGTTCACCTTGCAAAGTTCGGCCTTGATAAAGACAAATTCATTCTCACCTGCACCGAGGTTATAACACCTGAAGACATAGACAAACTTGTCAATTTAATGGAGAGTGCAAAATGAAAACTTTAAGGGAAAAAGAAAAGCTCATATTTGAGATAAGCAAAAAAGGAAAATCAGGTATAGACATAAAGTTTACCGTTGAAGAGAAGGATTTTGAGGGGGATTATTCAAGAAAAGGAGAGATTGGCCTTCCTCAAGTTTCAGAGGTTGAGGTTGTAAGGCACTTTACAAGGCTTTCAAAAATGAATTACGGGGTTGACGACGGTTTTTATCCCCTTGGATCCTGCACAATGAAGCACAATCCCAAAATGAATGAAAAAATTGCCTCAATGGAAGGCTTCCTTCACTCTCACCCTATGTTTTCCTACAACCTTGTACAGGGAAGTTTGAAGGCAATGAAGGTTTTGCAGGATTACCTCTGCGAAATAACCGGTATGGACTTTTGCTCCCTTCAGCCTGCGGCAGGTGCACACGGCGAATTAACCGGAATGATGATGATAAGAAAATATCATGAGAAAAAGGGAGACCCGAGAAAATATGTTTTAATCCCTGATTCTGCCCACGGAACAAACCCTGCAACAAGCACATTTGCAGGATACAGTGTAATTGAAATAAAGTCTGATAAAAACGGTTGCGTTGATGTTGAAGCGCTGAAAGAGATGATAAATGAAGAGGTTGCCGCATTGATGATTACAAACCCCAACACCCTTGGAGTTTTCGAAAAAAACATAAAAGAGATTGCGGGAATACTCCATTCAAAAGGTGCACTCCTTTATATGGACGGTGCAAATATGAATGCTTTAATGGGTGTTGTTAAGCCGGGTGAAATGGGGGTTGATGTAATGCACTTAAACATTCACAAAACATTCTCAACCCCTCACGGGGGAGGAGGACCCGGATCAGGCCCTGTTTGCTTTAAATCCCACCTTGCACCGTACCAGCCTGTTCCTGTTGTCGAGGGAGATGATGAGAAAGGCTACACAATGAACTGGAATTTGCCTGACTCAATCGGCAAGGTTCACGGATTTTACGGAAACTTCCTTGTAACATTAAAAGCCCTTGCATACATAATGGCTTTAGGGGGAAATGGATTGAAGCAGACAACCTTTGACGCTGTTTTAAATGCAAACTACATAAGGGAAAAGTTAAAAGACACCTATAACCTTCCATTTGAATCTGAAACACTGCACGAGGTTGTATTCAATGACAAAAATCAGGAAGAATACGGGGTAACAACACTTGACATAGCAAAAAGGCTTATAGATTACGGCATTCACCCGCCGACAATATACTTCCCCCTGATTGTTCGCGGGGCCATAATGATTGAGCCCACTGAAAGCGAAAGCAGGGAAGAAATAGACTACTTTATTGAAATTATGAAAAAAATAGACAAAGAGGCAAAGGAAAACCCAGAAATTTTGAAGCAGGCACCCCATTACACCCCTGTTAGAAGGCTTGACGAAACACTTGCTGCAAGAAAACCTGTTTTAAGGTGGAAAGGAGAAAACAATGATTGATGAAAGAGTGAAAAAACTTGCGAAAATAATTGTTGACTACTCAATTGAAGTCAAAAAGGGAGAAAAGGTTTTAATCGACACAACAATTGATGACTACTCCCTTGCGTATGCACTGATAGACGAGGTGTACAGAAAAGGTGGTATGCCATTTGTAAACTTTATGGACAACAGAATTTTAAGAAAAATAATGATGAACTCCAACGCTGAAATGTGGAAGTTGAAGGCAAAATACGATGCCCCATTTATGAATGATATGGACTGCTATGTTGCGGTAAGGGGACACCTCAATGTTTCCGAACTTGGCGATGTTCCATCAGACAGAATAAAAGAATGGCAGAAAGAGTGGCTTGACCCTGTTCACATGAAAATAAGGGTGCCAAAGAAAAAATGGGTTGTTTTAAGATGGCCTTCACCCTCATTTGCCCAGAGTGCAAATATGCCGACAGAAAAATTTGAAGACTTCTTCTTCAATGTGTGCACCCTTGACTACTCAAAAATGTCAAAGGCAATGGATCCCCTTGTTGACTTAATGAACAAGACGGACAAAGTGCACATAAAAGGGAAGGGCACAGACCTTACATTTTCAATAAAAGACATACCTGCAATAAAATGCGACGGAAAAATGAACATACCTGATGGAGAGGTATTCACAGCGCCTGTAAAAGACTCTGTAAACGGCCACATAACCTACAATGCAAGAACACTATATCAGGGCACTGTATTTGACGAAATATACCTTGAATTCAAAGACGGCAAAATTGTTAAGGCAGATGCAGGAAAGAAAACCGAAAAACTCAACCAGATACTTGACACAGACGAGGGCGCAAGGTTTATAGGTGAATTTGCAATAGGATTAAACCCCTATGTTGAAGAGCCAATGCTTGACATACTTTTTGACGAAAAAATAAAAGGCTCATTCCACTTCACCCCCGGCAACTCATACGACGAAGCAGACAACGGAAACCGCTCTGCAATTCACTGGGATATGGTCTGCATCCAGCGTCCCGAATACGGCGGCGGTGAGATATACTTTGACGGCAAGCTAATAAGGAAAGACGGCTTATTTGTAATCCCCGAATTAGAGCCCTTAAACCCCGAAAACTTAAAATAAACCAAACCCCACGCCCCGCCCAGAGCGGGGCTTTTTTCATATCTCTGTCACGCTTCCCAACCCCGCCACTTTCGTGACAGGTTATCCATAATTTTTTAAAATCCTCTTTCTATTTTCGTTTTCTTTGTTTCCTTTAAAGTAGATTTCAATAAACTCAATTTTTTTATCTTTTTCAAAAAATGCGTAAATTACTCTGATACCACTGTTTGACCCTGTTCCTTGAAGCGAACGGCATGCAAATTTTTTTGCCTTGTAGATCTTTGGCTCAACTATTCCAAGTCCAGAAATAGCAAATATTCCTACATTTTCAATCCCCAATAAATGAAAGGCTTTTAATGCTGTGTTTTTAAAGGTTTTGAAATCTTCATTGAGTGTTGGGAATTTTTTAAGTAATTTTTTAAAATCTCTTTTAAATTCAGGCAATTCTTCAAAACTTATCTCTTTCTTCTTTTTCATTATAACTTCTCACAGAGTATTCAGGTGTTCTGTAAAAAACTGCTTCATAATCAATAACTTCACCTTCTTCTGCTGTTAGCCAGGGGATATCTTTGTGGGAATATTCACTTATCTCAGAGGCATTTTTATCTGCAAGTTTGTTAAGCACACTATCAATCACTTCAAGTTCATTGGCTTTTAATATAGATAGGTCAGGGGCTCTTAATGGAAGGTATTTGTTTTGAGGATAACTGTAATATTTATCTTCGACCTTTATTATATCTTTACCTTCCATTTCTTCAACAATCTTTATAAATTCAACAGGGGTTGGGCCAAAATGATTTTTTATATAAGTTGCTCCAATTAATTGCTCTTCGTACTTTTCGTAAAAATCAAAGTCAATAAAGTAAAGTAGTTTGTATATAACTGTTTCTCCAACATTTGGTTTTGCTCCGACCTTGTTGAGTATGTAAAGTAAAACCTCTTTAAATTTTTGGACATTTTTCTGAGGCACACTTATGCGTATTCTTTGTTTCTTTTTGTCCTTTTTTTTACCTTCTTCAAGTAAAACCTCAATCTCTTTTTTTTCATCAAGCAAAGCATCAATAGAGATATTAAAAAGTTCCGAAATCATTTTCAATTCTTGTGCAGTTATTTTTCTTTTTCCATTTTCAATCCTTGAAAGTGCTATTCTTTCAATTCCAAGTTTTGTTGCAACAAACTCTTGTGATAATCCTAAACTTTCTCTTATTTTTTTTATTTTTGTTCCTATTTTTTTGTAAAAATCCATTTTTTACCTCCTGCTAACAATAAATATAATAGATGTTATAAAAAATATCAATAATAAGTTATAAAAAAGAACAAATTGGTAATGTTAGCTTAATTGTGTCGGGGGTAAAATGGTAAACGCATCTTATATTACAACACCTCCTCTATTAAATTTGAGTACCTTAAATTCTGTTTTTATACTTTTTCCTTTCTGGCTCCTTTGGAAGGATTTTTTCTTCTCCTGGTATAAGATCTAATTCCCTGTAAATGGGAGCTTTTTTGACATAATTTAGAATACAGTGCTCATTTTTCTTGGAGACGAACTAAATTAACAAGAGATGAATAAATTTGATCGCATTGTAACAAACGGTAATCACAGCAGGGGAGAAAAACCGAAAGCCCTGGATACAAGACCCAGGGCTTTATTTTAAACACCTCTTTGGCGAAGAGAACTAAATTATAACATACTTGAATATTTTTTCATAATTTTTTTATATTAAACAAACATTTTTTGATTTGGTTGCAGGGTGGATAAAAATTTAATTGTTGGCACCTGTCAAATACATACTGACCCACCCTGTGAAAAAGGAAAGTCTTTTTAGTGTAATGCAAAAGATGCCTGAATAATAAAAAAAGGGAAACTGAAATATACTTTGCCACTTTTAGTTTAAAACTCATCAACATAATGCCACTTTTAAATTAAGGTGCCTTGCCTTTTTTTAATCTGACAAAAGCAATTGTTTGGTTAAAAAATGAGAATATGTATGTTTTTTTACATTATTTTTTTTAAATGTGTTTTGGCACTGTTTTTATCTTGTTTAAAATAATAAATAACATAAGTAAAAATAAGGATGTAACTATCAAAATAGTTTTTGTAGAATTCTTGTTTGATATACTTTTGAACAGGAGATAACTCTTAAAAAGTTTCCTGTCTTTTCATTTAGAAGTGTTTTAGGAAAAGAGATGTTATAATGAGCCGAAATGTGCTATTTGTTGTTTTTTATCTTTATCAATTGGGCGCAGATGGAGACTGCAATTTCAGGGGGAGTGGTGGAGCCTATGGGAATGCCTATTGGGGCGTAAATCTTTTTGAGTTTTTCCTGTTGTCTTCCTTCCTGTGTTAATTGGTTGAAAATCTCGTTTACTTTGTGTTTGCTTCCCATCATCCCTGTATATTTTAGTTCTTTGTTTATCAGTTGTTTTAATACGGTTTTGTCGTGGTTGTGGCTGTGGGTCATAATTACTGCATAGTCGTTTTTGTTTAGTTTAATGTTTTTTTCAATTTCTTCAAATGAGCAATGGATTAGCCTGTGGGCATAGGGGTGCTTTTCTTTTGACAGCCATTCTTCTCTGTCGTCAATGACAGTTACATAGAATCCGCATCTGGATGCCAGTGCTGATAATTCCATTGCGCAATGGCCTGCCCCGAATATAAAAAGCCTTTCTTTTGTGTTTACAGGCTCAATATATACCTGTACAATACCGCCGCATATTGAGTTCAGTTTTATTTCATTATCTTTTTGTGTGTTTTTGCCTGTGAGGTTGAATGTGAAGGTGGTTGGTTTTTGAATCTTTTTTTCTTTAACAAGGGTTATCAAATTGTGTTCAACCTCTCCTCCCCCGATTGTGCCTGTGATTTTCCCATCAGGGAAGATAATCATCTTTGCTCCCTTTCTGCACGAGGTTATTCCTTTTGTGTCTATTACAATTGCAAGGTATGCCTCTTTGTTTTCTTTTTCTATTTTTAAAAGTTCAGGATAGATGCTCTCATTCATTCTTTTTCTCCTTCAATTGCTTTCAGTATGTTTTCAGGGGTGGCAGGGGGCATAAGATTGCATTCTTTTCCTGTAAACTCTTCTATTGAATTTTTAATTGCAAAAAATACGCTGTGTCCGTATAGAAATGGGGGTTCTCCTATCCCTTTTGTTCCAAATACGCTTGCCTTTTTTGAGTGGCTTTCAAATATTTCAATGTCAAATTCTTCAGGTATGTCTGCTATTGTGGGTATTTTGTAGGTGGATGGCGATGTGCTTAATGGTTTTCCTTTTGAGTAAACCATCTCTTCCATTGTTAGCCATCCAGCACCCTGAATAAATGCACCTGATATTTGCCCTTCTTCAATCTCTCTGTTTAAGGATCTGCCAAGTTCATGTATTATCTTTGTTTTTAAAATTCTGAATCCCCCTGTAAGCATATCTGTTTCAACCAGTGATATTGCTATTCCGTGAACATAGTAGTAGAAGGGTTTACCGGTGCCTGTTTCTTTGTTAAATCCTGTTATATGAGGGGTTTTATAAAACTGGTATTCAGCCATTTTTTCTCTATCCCATATACCCCTGTTTATAATTTCCTTTATCTCTATTGAGTAATTGCCTGCAATTGCTTTGTTGTTTTTTAGTTCAATCGTTGCGGCATCTATTGAGAATCTTTCTTTAAAGATCATTTTTGCAATCCTTTTAAGCCTTTTTGCAAGTATGCTTGATGCCTTTAACGCAGCATTGCCGTTTAAATCAACTGCCGTTGATGCCGCTGTGGGGGGAAGGTTTGCTATCCTCTTTGTGTTAACGCTTTCTATGTGTATTTTTTCAATTTCAATGCCAAGGATTAACGAGACTATGCTTGCAACCCTTGTTGAAACCTCCTGTCCCATTTCAACTCCCCCGTGGGATACAGAGACTGTGCCGTCAGGGTATAGTATTACCAGGGCATATCCTCTGTTCAGGCCTTTTGTTGTAAATGATATCCCGAACTTTATTGGGGAGATTCCTATTCCCTGTTTTTTGTATTTGTTTTTTTTGTTGAAGTTTTCAACCTCTTTTTTCCATTTAAGGTAGGTTGGTTTTATTTTGTTGAATACATGCTCCAGGTAGCATTCTTCAATCTTCTGGCCATAAGGAGTTGTGTCGCCGTTTTTGTAAAGATTTACCAGCCGCACTTCAAATGGGTCTTTTTTAAGTTTTTTTGCTATTCTTTCAACTATGTATTCAGCAAAGAATGTTCCCTGAGGCCCGCCGAACCCTCTGAATGCCGTAAATGGGTGCAGGTTTGTTTTGTATGCCTTTGCTTTTAATTTAAAGTTTTCTATATTGTAGCAGTTTTCAGCATTTAATACACATCTTTCAAGAACAGGGATCGATAGGTCTGCGTATGCTCCCCCATTGGCAGATATGTTATATTCAAGGGCTTTTATCTTTCCATCTTTCGTAAATCCGCATCTGTAAGTTGCCTTTATAAAGTGTCTTTTGCCGGTTGCCATTATGTCGTCTTCCCTTAAAAGTCTTAATTCAACTGACTTTTTTGTTTTATGGCTTGCAATTGCACAAATTGCAGCAAATAGTGTGGGGCTGTGTTCTTTGCCACCAAACCCCCCGCCAACTCTTTTTATATCCACGGTTACAAGGTTAATTGGCATATTCAATACTGCTGCTAAAATCTCCTGAATTTCAGTTGGGCTCTGGGATGCAGGAAATACTGTGAATCCATTTTCATCAGGGATAACCCTGCATGTTTGTGGCTCCATATAGAAGTGTTCCTGAATTGGGGTGTGAACTTCTCCTTCAATAATGTGATCGCTGTTTTTAAACCCTTTAATAACATTTCCCTTTTTTATCATCAATTCAGGTTTGAAAAAGGTGTTGTGTTTAATTGCCTCTTTAAGGTTTAAAATTGCTTTTTCCTCTTTGTATTTCACCTTTACCCTTTTTGCACACACTATGGCACTGTAATAATCCCTGCATATCACTGCACATACTGGTTGGCCGTAGTATTCAATCATTTTTTCAGGAAAAACAGGTTCACCTTTTTCCATTACCCCTATGTCATTCTGCCCCGGGATGTCTTTGTATGTTAAGGTGGCAACAAAGTTTTCAATGTTAATAGCATCTGAAAAATCTATTTCAATAATCTCACCTTTTGCTATTGAAGAAAGTACAGGGTAAACATATAGCATTCCCTCCTGCTTGGGAATGTCTCTTACAAACCTTGCCTTTCCTGTTGCATGTAGTTTCCCATCAATATGTTTTGTGCTATTCATTTGTCTTCTCCAGCAGGTTTTGAAAGTGTTTTATAATGTGATTATAAACAAGTTTTTTTCTGTATCTGGCACTTCCCCTTACATCTGATATTGGTTTTACTTTTTCAAAGCAGTATTCGGCGATTTTTCTTATAGTTTCGCTGTTTATTTTTTTGCCTTTGAATATATTTTCAACATCAAAAAGTTTTATCGGGTAGGGTGCCACTCCGCCAAAAACAATGGATAAAGATTTAATTGTGTTTTTTTCTTCTTCAAGGATTAAACAGGAGTTTACCCCTGCGATGTCAACCTCTTTCCTCTTTGATGTTTTTATAAAAGATGCGTATCCTTCTGGCAGGGTAAATTCCACGGACTCAATAAATTCACCGCTTTTTAAAGCGGTTTTTTTGTAATCAAGGTAGAATTGTGAGAGAGCAATTCTTCTTTTCCCGCCTTTTCCTTCAATGTTCAATGTTGAATTAAGGGCAAGAAGTATAACTGCTGAATCCCCGATAGGGGAGGCGTTCGCAATGTTTCCACATATTGTTCCGCTGTTTCTTATTTGAGCAGAGCCTATCAATTCAAATCCATTTTTTAATGACAGGAGTAAATTTTCTTTTTCAAGGAATGAGATAAAACGGGAAAAGGTAACAGATGCACCTATCCTTATCCGTTTATCCCTTTTTTCAATATAGTTTAATTCTTTTATTCCTGAAAGGTCTAAAATGGTTTTTAAAGGGGTATAACCCCTGTTAACAGGAACCATAAAGTCTGTTCCCCCGTTTATAATGATTGGCTTTTCCTTTTCAATGTATTGCAATGCAGATTTTATGGTAGAGGGGAGTATGTACTTTTTTATGGGAGAATTGGGTATATTGTGCGAGAAAACAGTATCACTCTTCTCCTTTGCAAGTTTTTTCAGGATAGGTTCAGCCCTCTTTATAAATTCAGGTTTTTTGAATTTTCCTTTTGAAACATCAAGGCAGGCATTTTTTATTGAAGTGTAGCCTGTACATCTGCAAAGGTTTCCCGAAAGGGCTTTTTCTATTTTGTCCTTTGAAGGATTGGGATTGTTAAGCAAAAGTGCAAACATACTCATTATCATTCCAGGGGTGCAAAATCCACATTGTATTGCGTGATGCTCGATAAATGCATTTTGAATAGGGTTTAATTCCCCATTTTTATCAAGTCCCTCAATTGTTATTATATGTTTGTTGTGAATTTTAAAAACAGGGTATATGCAGGATGTTACAGAATTGTAAACAACCTTTTTCTCTATAAATGAATACTCTCCAACAACAACGGTGCATGCTCCGCAATCACCTTCCGAGCATCCCTCTTTAGTCCCCTTTAAATTGAGGTTATTTCTTAATAAATGGAGAAGAGACAGCCTTTGTATGTTATTCTGTGGGAACTCCTTTTTTTCTCCATTTAGATAAAATGAAAGAGGTTCATAATTCATGGTGAAAATTATAACACCGGAGAGAACAGTATTCAATTCAGTATTTTTTACAATCATAAATGGGTATAAACATGTTGCCCACCAATACATAAAGAAAAATATAAATTAAAAAAATGATAAAAAAATGATAAAAAAATTTA
>Ga0256833_1001178_pt1 | contig 19517 bp, 35 predicted proteins | sample 356284metaG_FD_190535 | JGI IMG/M metagenome (GOLD analysis project Ga0256833, IMG submission 190535) | Hydrothermal vent microbial communities from Mid Atlantic Ridge, Atlantic Ocean - 356-284 | ecosystem: Environmental > Aquatic > Marine > Hydrothermal vents | place: Atlantic Ocean: Mid... | reverse complement strand
GATTCTATTTTAGATATCACTGTGTTGTCTATTTCATTGATTTTCGCTTTTAAACTATCTAAGTCATTTGCGTTAACTATTATTTCATAATCTAAGTAGTCTGGATTATCAGGCTTAAATAGTTCGACTATATCAGTTATACATGCTGATAATATGTCGCAAAAAACTTGTTCTATATAATCAATTTTATTCTCTTCTTCAATAAAGTAGCTTAGTACCACTTTTAACTTTTTTCCATTCAGCCCAATATATGATAAACCTCTCTCAATTTTTATTTCATCTCCGTTTTGTAGTTTAATTTTTCCTATTTCCACCATGTCCATATATATCACCCCATATAACGGCAAAATTTTTAATATTTATCGAGGACAAAGAATGTTATCTCTTTGTTACATTTTTTGTGATATACTTTGTTTTTATGTTCATCAAAAATCCACTCTTTCGTTATATCTATTTCATTACCATCATTCGAATACCAGTGATATCCTGCATCATCTGTAAACCAGTCTTTATGACACTGTGGGCAATATGCAGAGTACTCAACTTGTGCTAAATCAAAATATTCAAAACTAAACACTCTGAATACATGTGGTGTACTATATCCTCCACGTACATCGCAACCATTGTGAGTCTGTAGAATTATGTATGCTTCATCGTAAAAATCATCAAATGTAAACATAGTATATTGTAGTACCTGCGAAAGAATGTTTTCATAGTGATATGTATTAATTGTGCACCATTTATGTTTAGTAAGACAAAGATATTCGCTACAAAAATCTTCCATACATGTTAGCCATGACTCTTCTTTATATTCAGGACTGTTCGCAAACTTATGAAACTCTTTGTCTAATTCTTGACAATATTCACAATGGTCAACAATGTAATGAAACACATTATATTTAATACTTATATAATCATTATATACTTCTTGTGAAACTTTTGGTATTTTCCTGAAGTCATTTATAGCTCTGTTTCTTTCCCAGTGTCTTCCATATATGTCACCCGAATCAAGAATGTCTGCTCCTGTGTTTTCTATTAGCATTTTGTGAATCATTCTTTCTGTTGGCGTATAATCTACTGGTAAAGGTGGTTTTGGAAACATTTTTTCTCTTTCAATTGCATTTAATTTACTAAATAAACTACATATACTTTTTATAAAGTCATCTACAATATCTTTCACCATCCTACCACCTCCATATAACAGCAAACAGCGAAACATTATAATATATCTTACGGAATGCAATAAATATGAAACTTTACTTTAAGATAATAGATATTATTGACAACTATAGACATTGTGTGAAACTACCGTCATGGTTACTCAATGAAAAAAAGGGTGTTATCAATTTTAATATAGTTGTATGGGATAATGAATTAGAAAAACACACTCAAAATGAGTTAAAACGTCTTAATTCTGTTTTCCTTGCTGACGAAGATGATAATTAATGTTATCCACATCTCTGCAAACTCCATTGATTTTTCTGTTGTTATCTTCGATTTTATCACTTAATTTGTCAATAACATTAGCCAACTTATTTATACATTCCTTCAAATCTTTTGTTACAAAATACACAAGATATACTGCAATACCTGCAGTTAAACCAAATTGACTAATACTATCAAGCAGATTTACTGATAGCATGATTATAAGATAACCTAAAACAATATAAAATTAAGTTTTTAAAAACCGCAAGAAATAAATAGATGAATATTGTATAGAAAAGTATGGACGCAATAAACGCATTTGTTGAGGTCGGAACAGTAATTGTAGGGTTTTTTGCAACGATGGCAATGGCTGTCGCAGGAACGGGGGCAGTAATGAAGATTTACGCAACGATTTGTAAAGTAAAAGACGACCTAACGCTCACGAGAAGCGTATCACAAGAAATGCTCGAAGAAGTCAAAAAGGAACAGTAAACAACTGAATTCGTTATAAAAATTTAAAAGATATTTTTTATTTTTTAGTCGAGCAAATAGTAAGCTATTGCAACTACTATTGCCACTAAGATTGCTACGTAAAAGAGTGTATTACTATTTGTTGTCTTTTTTTGAGTATTTGCTTTATTTTTTGTCGCTTCTTGAGCTATTAACATTTGTCTTAATAATTTTGACCACTCGTCTGACTCTTTATTAGATACAGTTTTTTCCACAACAACAGAATATCCGCTTGACGTTTTAACTACCTTAGCAGAATGCCCTGATTTAATTAATAATGAAGCTATTCGATTTGCCATTACTCTTGCTTCGTTGGAATATTTAATAGAAGTAGGTGTAACATCCACTGACGTTTTGTGAACTATTACATTATAAGGATTTTCTACATTTTTACTAATGTTTTTCTTGAGGTTTTGCATAAGTTGCGTGTTGAAATCTACTAAATGTTTTGTTGCAGGTTCTTTGAAGATATTTTTATGAGTATTAGGTTTCTTACTTGATGTAGTATCAGTTGCTTTAGATAAACCTAACCATACTGCTACTTGTTTGATTGGTTCTACAAAGGGATTAAGAAAAGAAGGATTTAGTTCTGGTAACCAAGAATCTGATTGTGTCCATTCTTTAATATTATATTTAGCCGCTTCAACCGCATCTGCAGATACCATATTTTATATCACCTCTTCTTTTTGATTGCAATTAATATTATCACAACAACTACAACTACTCCTATAATAAGCCATATTTTTTTATCTTCGAAGATATCTTCAGATTTTGCAGATGTTGTTTTAGTATCATCAGTCTTTTGTTTTAGCATATCCAAACTAAGCAGTGCATACAAAGTTTTTAACATTGAGTCATTAGAATTAGTTGTAGTATTTTGTTTTTCGTAAACTGCTTTAATAACAGGTTTAGTGGTTTTTTCTTGAAAAGTAGGTTTAACAGGTTGAGGTAGAATTTCGACATGTTGATATTCATTTTGACTAATATTTTTAGGAGTATCGACAGGTATATCTGGTAGTTTGTTTAAGTGCATTTCTTCGAGCTTCTTTTTAATAAAATCAATTCTTGCTTGAGCCTGAGAAACGCTAATTTGTCCATTTTGTATCCATCTTCTTATATCTTTTAACATTGCTAAATAGTTAGATACTCCCGGCTTAAATTGATATTTAGAAATCAAGTTATCTATTTCATGTATCTGCTTTATACCTGGTACATGAGTTTCTACCCATTTGTCGTATTTCTCCTGATTAATATCAAATACACTTTTTGTGAATATGTGTTTTCTTCCTAAATATTTTATACTTTCAGTAGGAGGTATTGGCTTACCATTTAGATGTGCTTTTATGCCTTCATACCATTTCATTTGAGAAGGATGATATGAATGGTAGTAATCCCAATAATGCCATGCATCATTTAACCATGCGAGCAAGTCGTTGTACCACTCTGGGGGTACATTTTTTATTACCACAGTATTACTTGAACCACCCGGCTGACCAAACCATGTTGCTGTGGTTGTGCCATTAGTTCCATTTATCATAATATATATACCATCAATATCAGGATTGGGACAATTTGAAGTGAGAAACTGATATAGTCCTTGTAAATTAGGCCAAGTAAATACTTTTGCCATAACTAAATAAACAATAAAGATATTAAAAAAGTTAACTACTATGCAACGACAAGAGGAATGCTTTCATAACTATCTCTCAATAATTGACCAAATGTCATAGGGTCGTTAAACCATTTTCTTTTTCTATCCATTCTTACACTAATATGCTTTGTATATGGTATAATATGGTTTATCATGTTTACATCGTATTTATTGCAAAACATCAGTGTTTCTTTTGGTTTGATAGCCTTATTCCACGACAATTCTAATTCTGATTTATTTTTATTTTCTTCTGCAACTTTAATTAAGTCAATACTGTTTTTTACGTGAATACCTCTTAAACGAGTTTTTGTGTATTCATCGTTACGTACAGTATATATACCACAACCGACGATTAAAGCTTCGCCTTCTCCTTCTAAATCCCACCCGCCCAGTTCATTTGAAGATGGTATAAACTTCTTTGTCGAAAGAATACTATCAGTAAACATTGCTACGACATCTTCTTCGTGTTTATGGGCGTATTCAAGTAGCATCAATCGAGTTCTTGCAGTGATATATGCCGCATAAACAGGATTGAAAACAGTGCCTGCACGAATGTATTTTGCAACAGGGATAGATTTACCATCTATTTTTATGAAATCATTAGCTGTTTGCAAATCGCTCTCAAGGTATATTGGAACTTTTTCAGCAAATTTACCGTATAAACTATTCATTATAATTTTTAAGATAAGTTGTAATACAGGGTCTGATTTCTTCACTTCTTTTCTTTTGTTGTATATGTGTTGTAAAAATGCAAATGGATAATAGTATTCGTCAGCGTGAAAAACCCAACCATCTAAAATAGTTATTTCTATATCATAATTATCAAGAGCATACAAAATTTCATCGAGTGTTGCAAAATGCAAAATTTTTTCGCATTGAGGATAATATACTAAACCACTACCACTTCTAAAACAAAACGGCTGAATTAAGCTGTCATCGCTTTTTTCTACAATTATTTTATAAAAACCTAAATCAGCATCTTCGTCAAGAGTAGTTGTTTTATACCATTTGCCTCGATTTGTATCTATTAAGTTAGTGAGTTGATAAGGATATGCAGAATTAATATCACTTATATAGATTTTATCGAAATAGCCTTTTCTAATTATTTCAAACCTTCCTCCAAAATAAGACATATACGCATAAGCATTCCATTCGTACATTTGAAATCGATGAAAATCATAATAGTTGCGTGTGTATTTTATTGCAATTGTACCTGTTGAGTAGGGGTCATCAAAACTAATGCCTATTTCATTGAGTTTGTTCTGTAGAATTTCTGCAAGTTTCCTTGTTAAAACACAATCTTGAATACAATATTTAATGATGTCATTAAGATGCTCTTTCCAATACTTTTCAGATGTTCCTAACAACTCTCTGTCCATAGGGTCTTTGTGTTCGCCATTTAAATACGTCGTTGCGGCTTTTTCAAGGCTCATGTGATAGTATTGCCATAAGTCAAAATATTTTACAGTGTTCTTGTTATGGTGTATTAGCAAACATTTACGAGGGATATAGGTTATATCAAATCCTTTGTAGCGTGTTTTCGAAAGATACATTAGTTCTTCTATATTTTTGCGTGGAAGATACTTACAGATAGCGGCAACATCATAATCTATGTTATAAAAGAAATTAAGAGTATTGCGATATTTACGTTTACATAAAAATTTTAATAATAGAATTTCTGGGGAGCTTATATCTTTATCAATTAATACGTAATCGGTATCATCGCATGCAAGTAATTTACAATATCCGTTTAAAGTTTCTGTGTCAAAAGCATGACATTTAATATTAAATCGCTCTTTCTTTTTCTTTCGTGATTTATTTTGTTCAATGTCAAAGCATTGTAATTCTAAAAGCTCTTGTATTCGTTTTATTATCCACAAAGGAATTTTAGGGCGAAAGGATTTCATGGACTTCCTCCGCAGTAATTTCTCCGTTTTCATACATTGTAATAATTTCATGAACAAGTTGTTCTGCTTCTTCAAAAGGCAAGTCTTGGTAGTATGCAACAGCAAGAATAGTATTATATCTCCTGATTTCTTCTGCAACGTGCTTTAGAACTTCGTCTTCGATATCCTTTTTAATTGGTTGTCCCTGTACAATATTAAGCTCTGGAATATCTACTTTGGCAACGTATATCGTTTGCTTTATAACAGGTTTACCTTCACGTAATCTTTTTCGCCCCTCTTCTTTACTGATAAATTTACCGCTTGGGTCTTTGTATAATACTTTAATATCAAAGTAATCCCCATATGATTTTTTCTTCTGCTGATATTCAAAGTAACCTTCAAGATTTTCAAGTGTTACCTCATCCACAAGCTTTCTTAACTTAGAATCAGCAACTCTTACTCTACCTTTCCTTCTTGACATGATTATTCACCTGCTTTATCTTCGCCTTTTCGTAATATATCTTCTATGATGTCGTATGAGTATGCAAGCTGTTCACGGATTTTCTTCAATAGTATTTTGTCGTCTTCTGTAAATTCAAAATCTGCTATTGCCAAAATTTTTTTATACACTCTTGACACATTTTGGTATAACTTCACAAGCTCCTCAAACGCTTCATCCACCGCCATGATTGTATAGTCACACTTCAAAAATAAAAAAGTTGCGGCAAAATTTTTAGAAAATTAAATGTTGTTAACGGCTTCTTTGATTTTATTAGTTGTGGTTATGATTTCTCTAATAGCATTGATTACTTTATTGTCATACTCTTTTATTATATTGTTTATGTTGGATAGTTCGTCTAAGGGAACATATATGGTATATTGAGCATACTTCTCATTGTTGCATTCCAGCTTATATGCAAAGTTTAAAACGGTGATACCTAATACTTCAGTGAGTTTTCTTTTGATTGCAGGTATCCATACTTCTCCGCATATCCAATATTCTAAAACCGCACTCATGGTATCACTTGCACAATCATATTTTATTTCGTCTAATTCCCTTTCCACTACAATCTCTTTTCCATTCTCCAAAACAAACCTACATACTTCCTTTGTTTCTACCACACTTATCACCCCCATATAACAGCAAAAATTTTAAGATATAATAAGTTCTTTCACATCTTCTTGTTTTACATTTTCACTGAAATTAAAAGAAAAAAGGAGTTTTAGTTTGTTTGGTTCTCTGATAAATACTACTTCGTCGTTGAGGTCTTGTTCAGTCAGTTCAATTGTTCTGTTGTCTTTTGTAATTATTACTATCTTCATAACAATCACTTTTCGTCGCCTGTATATTTTATCAACAGCACTACTGCCAGAAATACAATCATTACTGTAATGAAAGGGCTTATTGCTGAAAGTATTGCTCCCATGACAAAAGCTAACAGTAATAGTGCTATGCCGTTTGTTATGTCTTCTTTTTTATTACTCATTTTCATCATCCTCCTTGCATAATTTTGCTATTATCTTTTCAAGCCATTCGTGATACTTCTCGTCAAATTTGTTATAAATTTCGTTTGGCATTATTTTTAGTATTTCTAAGTCTTCAAGTCTTGTATTATATGATGAATAAAGGTAGTCAGTTGCAAAATCCACTGCGGCTTTGTATAAAGATTTTGTATTGTAGGAAGTGTAGGTTTCACACGGTGTAGTAGGACTTATGTTCCATGTCCAATAGTTTATATCCTCAATTACCTTTGCTAAAATCGTGTTGCCTTTTTCTATGAATTTTTTTGTAATTTCTTTTGAAAGCATTTCTTTCTTTATAGTCACTGCATCTAAAGTATCTTTTAGCAGTTTGCTGATATGGATTGTTATTGTGAAATTGTCGAATAGGTTTATGTAGTCTTTTAAACTATAGATGTCATATCTAATAATGTCGATGAGGTGTTGTTTGATTGCTGTAAGTAGTTTTTCGTCATTGTCTATTTTTTCAACAAGTTTACGTGTGTCATAGGTATCTTCGTACTCGGCTATTATGGTAGCAAGCTTCTTTTGTATATATTTTAATTCTTTCAATCTATCTGTCAATTTTTGGATATCTCCCACCATCTTTTCACCACCTCATATAACGGCAAAATTTGTATGTTAGCTATTATTTTGTTTATTTTATTTGCTTGTTCTATTATCCACTTTATTTTAGATATTACTGTGTTGTCTATTTCATTGATTTTCGCTTTTAAACTATCTAAGTCATTTGCGTTAACTATTATTTCATAATCTAAGTAGTCTGGATTATCAGGCTTAAATATGTTATTATATGATTCCAATCTTAAGTCCAGTACGTCATTTAAAAGTTCCTCAATAAATGGTATATAGTTTTTACCATTCACGTAATAGGATACTACAAAGGTCACTGCATCTTCATCTAATATAACTTTGTATATTTCCCTTTCCACTACAATCTCTTTTCCATCTTCTAATGCAAATTGACACACTTCTTTCTTACTCATATACAGCACCACCTCATATAACGGCAAAATTTTTTGACAAAATTTTTCGGAAAAATACAAGAAATTAATAATACTTATCAATTATCTCTATCATTTTATTAGTCACGTACAGAGCGAGTTCAGGATTTTTTGGTAGTATTTTTATACATTTTTCAGAAATCTCTACAAGCTTACAAATGTCTTCATAAAGTATTCTCTCTATCTTTCTAACCCACGACATTTACACCACCTCCTTCATATATGCTGAAAAGATTTCTGTAGTTCTTCATACAATTCTTTCACTTTTTTCTTAAAACTCTCATCATCTCGATGAACCACAACAGAATATTCGTCAACAATTCCTTCACGACAGTACAATACTACGTAACCATATTCATCGCCTGTCAGCATCATATATCCTCGCAATTGCATTGCCGCCGCTTCTACTATTTTTTCTCGCTCGAATTTGTTTGCAAGTTTATAATAGCTACATGTTTTCAACTCCTTGAGAGGGTTCAAATGGTCAGGTGTGCCTTCCATAAAGACATTCAAGTCATCTACGTTAAACACTGTATAAAATCTTCGATTATTGTTATATTCAAGTTTGTTGTGTAGTTTATTGCCAAATTTAGTAAAAAAGTTCGATTCGTTTTTCTTCAAGCCTAATGTTTTTAGCCAAGCATTAATACCCCATTTCTTGTTTAATGTATATTGTTGAATGATTGAAGGTGTTACGTAAAAATTAATAAAATCTTCATTCATCTTTTTCAACCCTTCGTACGTTAATAATTTTTGCACCCTTTCTAAAATTAGCAGTATCGTGTTGCAATTGTCCTTCGTAAGTTACTTCAATTCTATCGCCTTCTTCTATTTTTGGCATGTTTAGTATGTAGTATGGATGCGACTCTGGTATAACAAGAGCATACTTATTTTGATTGTTCCTAAAAACAATGACAGTTGCAGATACTTCTTTATCTTTTATCTTTAGTTTACCCTTTGCAATTGACTCTACAATACCCTCGTACGTCCAACCTTCAGTATATATGTATTCTTTGTATTTCAGTTTCGTAGAATCTTTTGGTACGTATTTTTTCGATGACACAAACACTAATGTTTTCGTAACTGTTCTATCAACCACACCTACCACCTTTCCTAAGTTAAATATTCGTATATATATCTTTTTCGGCAAAATTTTTAGATATACGACGTAATATCTTCAAATATTGTTTTTATTCGCTCATCAATAGACATCACAGGTATCTTTATAACACTATCAATATATTCGTACAAATAAGCATAATGTACAAGGGAACTCAATATAATTTGATATATAAATCTTTTATCGCTTGCTATTCTTGTTCCATCGAAATAGTGTTCGTCAATAGGTAGTGGCTCAAGAATATATATGCAGTCATATGCTGAAAATACTTGTTCGCAACATGCAAAGAACGATTTAAAGTCCTCGTCGTCGATTAGATGTGAATACTGGATTACATATGCAAGAATATCATAAACGCTTCTATCACAAATTACAATATCCGCATCTGCACTTTTTAAATCTTCTATATGTCTTACAAGAATTTCGTTTTCGAACAGTAGAAACAGTTCTCTCGATTGTCTAACTGTAGCTAAATCTGTTTTTAAGTCTTTCAATACATTTCTTGCATGTTCTTTTAAAAGTTGTACAGTATATCCTTCATCTTCTAATTTGTTTTTTAAGACATTTGCAATTGTTGTTTTGCCTGAATAACTCGCTCCCGATAAAGCTATTGTTAGAGGAAGACCTTCTGTATAGTAATTATTACTTAACTTCATTATATTGCCCCCCATACATATCCTGTGAATATTCTATGAAATATCGTTAGTTCATCTTTATTCATACCTGTGTAGTCTATTGCAATTCTTTCTATGTTACTGAAGAAGTTATAATATAATGAATTGGTATTGCTACATATTTCTGCAATTTTTGCAAATTTACATTCTTGACAATTTCCGTAGGATGTGTTTACGCATGCGATGCATAATCGTGTTGATATTGTTAAACTATAGACCACCATTATAGCAATTTTGTAGCAGTTGCTATCCATCAAGTAGTTAAACCCTTCTTTAATCTCCCGTAAAATATTCTCGTTTGGTTGTTCATTGCCATACTGTTCTACAAGGAGTTTGTCTATTTTCTCTGCTATTTCTTTTGCTTTTTCTAAGTCTTTTTTATATTTTTTTAAATCTTTCAAATCAATTAATTCATCTAACATTTCACTAATCACTTCCCATTTCCTCATTCTTTCACCACCTCATATAACGGCAAAAATTTTACGCAAATATTTCAACACCTCTTATTCCCGGCACAGGTACACTTTGAATAACTTTGTGTTCGTAACTGAAATCTTCTGTAACTATATAATACGTCAGTCCGTCAAAAATGACATACTCGTAATTAAAACAATCTATAGTTTCTTTGTCAGTTGTTAAAATTACATTATAAGATGTTACATTAGAACTTCTTATACACTTGTTGATTATTAATGTGTAATTAGTTACGTCTTTATTATCCCATATTTTTTGTTTTAATATTTTCATTGCTTTCTGTAATCCTTGCTTCACATTCTTAATATTCACATCCATTGCAACAACATTTTTAAACGGAAGTCTATTGCTTTTTGTTTCAAACTCGCTAACTTTATTTTTGAAGTAGTCGAAATCGTTTTTCTTTAAGAATAGACAGTCCACTATTTTACGTTTGTTTGTTTTTTCATCAATTTTTACGAGATGCATAGCGTACACTCTGTTTCTGCCTAACGGTTTCAGTCTTTTATGAAATGACATCACTTCTTCCAAATTCATTCCACACACCTTTTATTTTTATGGAATAAAGCATGCACAACGTTTATATATTTTTTGCACAATTTCAGGTATATGAATGAATTAGACATTTTATTGAAGGAAGAACAAACTGTTGTATATGATACAGATACTACTGAAACGAAAAATAAAGAAAATATTGATAGCACAAAAAGAGATATAAACTCTAACGATAAAGATGTTAAAAACGTTAAAGACAATAAGACAAATAACCCAAATGAAATGTCAAACAATAGTGAAACTGAAAATAAAGTTGAACATAAAAAGAATAGTGAAGAGAAAAGTAAAAATACCACATCTGATAATAAACAAACTATGAATGAAACAAATGAAGTAAAAAATGAAGAAAAAAGTGAAACTAAAGTAGATACTAATGTTGATACCAAAACAAAAAACAAAACAAAAGAAGAAAAGAAAACTGAAAAGAGAAGTAAAAGAAAAACTACTAAACCTAAACAAACAAGAAGTAAAACAGAAACTACAAGTTCATCACACGAAACAAACATAATTGAAACGAAAGATACATCTGATAAAACAAAATATCTAAAATACCTAATCATCGTGATTGCATTAGCAGGTGCATCTTACGTACTATATAGAATTCTTGCACATATTAAAGGAACAAATAATACTAATAATGAAATGAGTGAAACTAACGATACGGTTCACGATACGCATGAAACAAACGCATCTAAACCTAACCGCTCAAGTCCAAAAATCGCAGAGATATGATTATGAGCGTCGAAAAGAAAGCTTACGAGCTTTATCAGGAAGGTAAGAGTTTTTCACAGATTGCTAAGGAATTAGGGGTATCTAAAGCTACTGCATACAGATACGTTCGTAAATATCAAAAATCACAAGAGGCTACAATAGCTCAAAATGCTGAAAAAAACGTTTCGGAAACATTTCATGAAATGAGTGAAACTAACGATGCGGTTCACGAAACTAATAATACAGATGAACAATCAGTTGTTTTAAGACAAAGACCTCCTGAAGAAATATCATCATCTTTAAAAAATTTTGTTGATACTTCAAATAGTAATATACAGGTAGCAAGCGTTAATGATATACTCAATAACATACAAAGCAATATTGTCGAAGTCCAAGAAGCAGATATAAAAACAGAAAAGAAACACAACAACACAATATCTGACAAAATAAAAAGAAATACTAATCTTATCTTAATTGTAATAGCCATTATTGGAGTAATAGCCGCAATCGCAGGAATATACACATATTTTCGATACAGTCAAAGTGTTGCTAAAAACAAATCTGACAATAAAACAATTGATGAAGAAAGACTCCAAGAAAGAGATGAAAAGCCAAAAGGAAAATATGTAATGGGCAAAAGAGTAGCCGAATTGTGAATTGTGAGGTGAGTTATATATGCCTATACCAAAACCCGTAATACCTCAATTGGATGTTGAAGAAGAAATATATGCACAACAGCAAAATGAGGAGGAAGCATCTGAAGAGAAGGATGTTAAAGATGAAATTTTACATGATAAGCTCTCCAACGCATTTAGCAAAATCATAGGCTTCATAAGTTGTGTAGGATTACCTCCTGACGTTGCAAAAGAAAAAGCGAGAGAATATAGTGTTTTAGCTGACGAAATAGGTGTTAGTGATGCTGTTGTTGAAGTTCTTGAATTCTACATGCCTCTTGATACTATGAGTCCCTTAACGCTGTTGCTTATTACAGTAGTTATCTATGCTGTTGCAGTAATCAGTGATAGAATGGCATTACAGGAAAAGTTAAAACAACAGAAAGAAATGGAAACAAAAGTTAAAAATAAGAAAATGGAAGCGGATAATAGGATGAACAGAGCTGGAGAAGTTAAGAAGAATGAAATGTGAAAATATACGGAGGTGATATTTATGGGTATAAAAAATATATTTAAAATGGTAGATGAATTACAAAAAAGTGGTAAACTTAACGAAATGATTCAAAGTATTAAAACGTCAGCAGAAGTCATGAAAGCCTTCATAATAACCTACATGGGAGAATATGATAGCAAGGGCAATCAGTTGAGAAAAGGTGACAGAGATTACATATTCGAAAGTCTTGAAAGAATAGAGAATGAATTGAAGGAATTAAAAGAAAAAATCGAAAACATGCAGAAGTAAACATGAAAAAACATGCTTCTATTTTTTTAACAGCTCAATCTGGAATGGGAAAATCATATTTAGCTACAGCTTTAATTAGCTATCTTAATGTAAAAAGGAAATATGTTATAGATTATACATCAGAATATGAGCTACCAAATTTTTATGTATTTGAAGTAAATATTAATAATTATACGCAAATTCCTGATGTAATGTCTAATAATAACTATGTTACATTTAGATTTGATTTTGCATCTAATAGAAATATTGAAAAAGTAGTAGATTACATTTGTCATAATGCATTTCATTTGAAAAATTGTTTGATACTATTTGAAGAATGTCATGAATATATTGACAAAAGAGACCCTGCTAAATTTGTAAGAATGGTTGCTACAGGAGGACGTAAATTTGGTATAAATAGTATTTTTATAACACAAAGACCTTCTCTATTAAATTCTACAATACGCAGTCAAACAAATATACGAATAAGCGGTAGGATGACTGACCCACGTGACTATGAAGCTATACGACCTTTATTCACACACTACTATTTAATACCTCGACTAAGACAAAGAGTATTTTTATATCACGGGGTAAATGGTGAAGAAATGATATTTTCCACAGAAGGATTAAGATTATCTCATATGGGATAAATGGCAAAATTTTTTGGCAAAATTTTTTGGAAGATTAAAAATACAAATCTTTTAGATATTTTCTCCTTTCCTCTATTATCTTTCTTCTCTCTTCCATTTTGTTATACATTATAATCGGTTCAATAGTCATTTCTTCCACCACCCTTTCATATATGCGGAAAAATGTGGCAAAATTTTTTAAAAAATTAAGGTTTGATATATATTTTATTTTTATTTTTTTTCAATTTAAAGATGCCTACTTTTATTTCCATTACTCATCCTCCTTTAAAAGATTTAAGAAGTTCAACCACTCTTCACCTTCCAATTTTATCCTCTCTTTTCCTACTTTCATATATACTTCTATCCCTTCCATTTCTTACCACCCTCCATATATCCGGAAAAGTTAAAGTTATATTTTTCAACAACAACGTATTTTACATGACTGAAGTTAGCAGAATTATTGATGCTTTAGCAATAGGCACGACGGTTATGGTAAGCGAACACTTTTTCAGCACATTTCTATCTTCGCCTTTAACTGTCAAAACTTTGTATAATAAAAAAGAAGAAGACATACATACAACTCTCACTTATTTAAATGAAGCATGCGTAATATCGATTGCGTTTGGTGCTATTATTTCGTACATCTTGAAAGATTGGCTCGGTATTGTTTCTGCTGTAATAACATGTCTACTGTACTACATAATATACCTCGATGCGCTCGGTAAAATTGATATCTCTCACATACATGCAATATTCGTGAAAACATAACGTTTATATTCTATTTCAACATATTTTTTGTCATGGGTAGCAGAATTTATTTACCAACAAGAGAAAGTGATTGGGTTCTCGCAATAACAATAGCAATATTACTGATAATACTTTCGTGGATTGCAAACTACATTGAACCTCACGTTGCTAAATACGTACCTCACTCAAACAACACAATAGTTGCTGGAATAATAGTTGGTATCGTTGCAGGAATAATATTAAGCATATTAGGCTTCAGAAAATGGGCAGTAATTGCGTTTGCTTTGGCGGTTGGTAATGGTATAGCAAATTATGTTGACGTACATTTAAAAGTGTGAGGTGATGTAAGATGGCGTTTAATTTGAGTGAAGTTGGAATAACTCAGCAAGCAAACACACCCGGGCTAATGACCCCTATAGTAGTTTATAAGATACCAGCCGGAGCTAAAGTGATATGGCCAAAAATAACAAGAATAATAATGAAACTATATAACACGAATGGTGATGAACTCAACAAGAAAACAGAGCTTTTGTTCCAGTTTAGATTACCTGCCGACAAGACATGGACTCCACTTACCGAAGTATTTACTTATCACATATTCAGTCAAATGTCTTTAGCCGACCAGAGCGATAGTATGAAGACTCCTACGATAAAGCTCTCTCCTGCCGCTCAGGCTTTTGCCGCCCAGATAGACCCAGAAGCAGAAGCTATTGCATTTAAGGAAGATAGAATAATTGCACTTTTCATAAACTCAAGCGATACTTACGACCCATCTAACGTAAACAACTTCCTCGAACTGCCTGATGTCGAAGTTAAAACTTAAAATTTTTTACAGAGGTGAGAGGGTATGTTTTTAAGGGAAACTGATTTTGTATGGAGAGTTCCAGATAGCAGAGTTCCTGATTCAATAGCAGAATTTCTTGTACCTGCAGGTAGCGAATATCAGCTTTTACAGGGCGATACTTTTAAAGCGATACTTCCTGCTAAAGCATCAGTAGCAACTGATAGTACTCCAGCTATAAGCTCTACCACATCTGATGTAGCAGATGCCAGTGTTGATGCAACCGCTCTTACGATTACGTTTAAGCTACCGCATCTTGCAGAAACTAAGTATTACGATATAACTGAGCTTGTTGAAATTATTCAGGTAACTGGTAGTACGACTTACACTAAACTCACGTATGGTACGTCCGCTGGACAGTGGTCTTATGATGCTTCAACAGGCACATTCACAGTAACACTATCTGCTGTTGCAAGCGTAACACTGTGGATATATTATGTACCAAAGCTCGGACTCGTTAAACTGGTACACAGAATACCCGGTGCTGTCAGCACTAATGTTGTCCTTGCAAATACAACCACGACCCAGCATGTATCTTACGACCCAGCACTTAGCCCTCCAAGAATTCAGGAAACTGAAGTTTGTTCTGCAAAGACTTACATATTGCTGGTAGTTTATCCAAGATATATTGATGGTAAACCTGCTTACGTGTTTGACCCATTAAGACCTGATAACACTATTAGTGATGTCTGTCTTGTAGAGTTGCCAATTCATCCATTCTAATTTTTAAGGAAGTGATAACATGGGAATACTTAGTTCATTATCTAATTCAGTAGATGCAATGACTATTCTATTTATTTTAGCACTGTTAGCATTCATAATCTATGAAATAGAAAGTAGATTGCCCAAAGGGACTCCTATAAATCAGTTTCATTATCACGCAATTACATTTGACAATGATAGTATCAACATTATGCCATTCATTGCTATAGTTGGATTAATCTTCTTTGGGTATATTCTAATTAAAAAGGTGAATGTATGACGGATAAATCTGTACGAGCAGAATTTAAGATAAGTCTTAGAGATATACTATTCCTTCTAATTCTATTAATTGTAATATACTATGCATACGAAATGTATTCTAAATACTCTTCTGCTAATGAACAAAACCCATTTGTCGCTAATATTCTCGTAGCTTTAGCAGTGTTCATAGTTGTCGTATTGTACTCCGCAAAACACGTCAAGAATCATATAGGTGCATTAGTTTTAGGAATTGTAGTTGCCGTAGTAGTCTTTATCATACTTGATTACAAATATATATCAAATTTACCAGATGAATTAGCTAAGGATATAGGAGGAGTTAGTGTATCAAATCCATTTTCACACGAACCTACTAAAGAACAAATCTTAAAGGTATTACATTCTCAGTATGCCGACCCTGTTAAGGGTGAAGTATATTGGCCGGGCAACAAAAATATTCAAAACTATGCAAATGCGGCACATCTCAATCTATCTATTTGGACGTTTGAAACGCAAGATTTCGTTTGCTACGTTGAAACAAATAAAATTGCACGTATTCAAGATAAATTAGATAGCCCTCAAGAGGTTTGGAACAACATTTTCTACGGGCATATATACCCTATTATGGTTTATGTACCACTTCCGGATGGTACGTCAAAACCCTATGTAGTCTATTGTAGATGCCATATCAAAACTGCAAACTTTGTATTATCCAGTACGGTACATTGTCCATCAGGTAGAACTTACGACCTCAATAATGAATATAGACATATGAACAGAAACGATGCTATATACTGCTTTAACAATCCGCCTGCCCCCTGGAGCATATCTTAAATAATTTTAAATAGTTTTCTAACTTACTTTTTTTATGCCTCGTAAGAAATCTAATAACTGGATACAAAAATTAAGAAAAGGAACTTATCGTGAACAACTCGTCCGATTAAAACTCATAAAACCTGACGAAGATATTCCTCTTGAAATTAGTAGAAAAATATGTAATACTGAAGTAAATGCCACTACAAGAATTAGAGGTAAGGTTATTAAAGTAACTCCATTACTAAAGAGAAGAGCATGTACACATCTAACACTTGTAGCATTACAGCATAAACGAAAATCTAAGAGTAAAAAGAAAAGAAATAAATCTAAAAAGAAGAAGTGATATTATGGCATGCACATCTAAACGTGGTAGAAAAGTTAAATCAGTAAGAAGAACAAAAAGAGCTAAGAAAACAAGAAAGGTTAGAAAAAGAAAACACGAATCTAAAGGTGATAGAGCTTTGGCACGAGTAATGAGCAAAGTTTCAAGAGGGGAAAGATTAACTGAACACGATAGAGCTATTCTTTCTGCTGTAACAGATGCCAATACAAAAACAGATGATAGAGATAGTGGTACGAGTCTTGAAAAGATTATGAGAAAAGTAGCACAAGGCAAAAAATTAACGAAAAGTGAAAGAGAAATTCTTGCCGCCGCTCTGGATGCAGTGGAAAAGAAAAAGAGAAAACGAAAAAGGTAAAATTTTTGGCAAAATTTTTTTAATAAAACTCTAAAAGATAAATTTCAAATGGTATCTTTGCTAACTCTTCCTCTGATAATACTTTGCCTTCCGGAAGCCTTTGTAATAATTTTGTACATATAGCTACATCTCCCGGACAATACTTGACATATATTCTGTTGTATGGTATTTCTACTTGTAATATCTGAGTCATGAACTTTGCAGTTGCTTCATGCCCTACTGCACTTACAAAATCATTCTTTAATATCTTCTTTGCTTCCTCTACACTTATTTTTCTCACTCTTACAGTTATTTCACTTATCTCTTCACTCAACGACAGTATAGGCGTATTAACAACATATAATACCATTCTACACCACCTCCATATATGCGGCAAAAATTTTTGAGTTATAAAGAACACATATGTTTTCTTGGACAATCTTTACATAAACAGTATTTGATGTTGCAAGTATTGTTTATTTGTGCAATACACATCATACATAAACATTCATCCGCCATTGTATCACCTCCATATATACGGAAAATTTTTTTATTTCTTTATCAATTTCTCGAAGAATATATCTATTGTACCATCTACGTAAGTATTGATTACATTGTATATATCAACTTTACTTGCAACCATTAGTCTTATTTGTTTCATGGTTTTACCTAAGACCACCCAATCTTTGTTATCTTTGTTATCCTCTTTAAGTATCCTTGCAACAAAGAAAGCTATTTTCTTCATTGATTCAGCGAGCGGTTCTGTATCCCCAGTAATCTGAGTAAATTGTGCAACTACATCTCTTGCTTCCTCATCTGTAATGCTAAGTACCACACTGTTTTCCAATGCTCTTTCTGGAATTGTCATTGTAGCTTTTCTCAACTTTGAAGCCACTTTTGCACACGCTGTTAATACTGCTAATCTGTCGTTTATATCGTCTATGTTATCAAGAATAATCTCTTTTATGTGTTTAAATGTGCTAATATTAACGTAATACTCGCCTGTTATTCTGCCTATCTTTGTCAGTAACACTGTTTCATCTTGTCCTTCTACCACAAGACCTAAGTCTATCAGTGTATCTATCGCTTCCTCAATCCTTTCTTTTGTTGGCATGTTGTACCAATCATCAGCCATTGCAATCAAATCCTCCCTGTTTACTTTTATTCCTCTGAACTGCTGAACTAATAAGTATCTCAGTAAAATCGTTTCAGGCTCTTGCTTAATCCCTATTGTCTCTGCGTACTCTTCTCTCATCGCTCTTTCAAATAACTCTTTTTCAGTCATTAATTCTCCATCAAATGTTCTTAATTGCCCTGTGTTACAATAGATTAGGTGGACTTCTGCTTTGTCAGAAAATCCCGGTCTTCCAGCCCTGCCCGCCATCTGCTTAATGTCCACCGTTTTAAGTCCAATAATCACTTCACCCGGTAGGTACACAAGAGAGCCTGCTATGATAACTCTTTCAGCCGGTGTATTAACGCCCCAGCACAATGCATGCGTAGTTACTAATATCTTTACTTTTCCGTCCATGAATTCTTGTAATATTGTGTTTTTCAAGTCTTTTGGCATTCCTGCATGGTAAGGCTTTGCTGAATATCCCTTATTTTCAAGCATTTTTGCAATTATTTCGCAATGCTTTCTTGATGTTCTGAATACTATGGTACTCATTTCTGGATTTTGCCTGATTATGTTTTCTATCTCTGTAAACATTGTATTAATGTAATTTATCGTACCTCTTGGTATGTAGGGTATTTCGTGATACATAATTTTGACTTCTTTATCCATTTCGTGTTTTATTATTTTTGCATTCAAGTATTCTGCAAGCTTTTCGTATTCTGGAATTGTTGCTGACATCACTATACAGTCGGTAGCATGTTTTCTTACGCTTGATAGAATCGACAATATACTCAATGCTCT
>Ga0256833_1001177_pt1 | contig 19533 bp, 16 predicted proteins | sample 356284metaG_FD_190535 | JGI IMG/M metagenome (GOLD analysis project Ga0256833, IMG submission 190535) | Hydrothermal vent microbial communities from Mid Atlantic Ridge, Atlantic Ocean - 356-284 | ecosystem: Environmental > Aquatic > Marine > Hydrothermal vents | place: Atlantic Ocean: Mid... | reverse complement strand
TCGCTCTTGCGCTTCATGGTTCCTCCTCGGCTGAAGTTAAGGTGCCTCCATTATGACAACTGCCGGCAGGGAGGAAAAGATGGGGTTGATGTGGCGCTTACAAATATCGAGAAGGCTTGTTTGTTCCTCATTAGATATTGTCGTCTTGGATTTGTAATTGCTAAATTTTATTTCCAAATATCTTGCAAATTGATATTGATAATTTCTTCTAGTTCCTTAATGCTAGGCTCAAATATATGAACTAACTTTTGTCGGGTTATTGTATTAATAGGTTTTTTTGTTGATGGTTTTGAATTTAATTTATAAATCCAAGAAGAAATTCCCCTTCGAGTATGGGCTGGTATGAAAATTTTTGACAAATTTGTTAAAAAATTTTCAGTTGAATATATTTTGTGGATGAATTTAGAGCGTATTTTGCTAGATGAGTTATATTTTTTATATTCTCTCAATTTATAATTGGAATCTATTCCAAGAAAACCGTACATGTCGATTAGATTGTTTTCAATTCTTTTAAAGAAGTATTCAAAAATATAAATTCTGACATTCTCTTTCCCGAATAAATTAATATATCTTTTTACTTGTGGAGTATAAATTGCTCTATCAATATATGCATATTGATATTTCCATATATCAATATTATTCAGGAAATCTTTGCTTGTCATTCGATTATTTTCTTGTGAAATAGCATCGGCAAATGATAACTGCTCATGCCCATTTTTTACATTATGATTCCATAATGCATATGACATTTCAATAGGATTCCTTAAAATTATAATTATTTTTGTGTCAAGCCCAAGAGAATTGGCAATTTTTTGAGGTGCTTCTTTTGAATAAAGATATGCTCCTGATGCTTCCCCAATTCTCGTGTGTTGTTGCCTTGCTTGTGAAAAATAAGATAAATAGTCGCTAAAAGACATAGAATTATTTTCGTATTTTCCCGCAAAGTAACTAATTTCTTTACACGCAGGCATAAATACAGCAGGGTGCTGGCGAAGGTATTCAAATAGGGAAGTTGTGCCGCACTTGGCAGCGCCAACAATCAGGAAATTTGGTTTTCTTGGCATGCCTGACTCACAGAATACTTGATCGTAAATGTAATTTCTTAGAAACTGTTATTGCCATAAGGATATTCCATATGCTTGTTGATATCGTTGTTGCAATTGCAGCACCAGTCATCCCATATAGTGGTATTAAAATGAAATTTAATATTAAATTGAGTATCGAGGTAATTCCTAATATTAACACTGTAAAATTATGATGTCCTGTTAAGCTGAGTATCAGTCCTACAGAGCCACAGCAACAATTCATTAGCTGTCCGGGAAGAAGTAATAATAAAGGAGTGTATGCAATATGAAATTCAGGGCCAAATAAATTCAAAATTTTTTTTCCTAGAAAGATCAGGAAAAAAATAATAATTAAAGCCAATAAAGATGATGTTCTCGCGGCAAAGGTAATATTTTTTTGAAGTGTTGATCGTTTGTTTGAAAAGTATAGTTCTGATATTAGAGGAGCTAACATCATATTTATTGCAATCAGGCTAAAACTTGTAAAATTAGATATCCTTAGGGCTATAGAGTAAATCCCAGATTCTGTATAACTTGAAAGAGCTCCGAGCATGATTGTATCTGCATAACCAGTAACAATCTGCATGATTGTTATGATCATTAATGTAAATGAAACAGATAGCCACTCACTCCTTTTATATATTTTTTTTATAAATTTTATTTTATGTGGAATAATTTTATATAGCCAATAGGTTCCTATTGCTAAGGAAATTATTGTTGAAATTATTGTTATTATTATCGCATCATAGGCAGTTATCTGTTCTTTTGAAAGGAAATTGTATATTAAGAATAAAGTAATTATTAACAATGGACGAAAAACTATATCTAAAACTTCTGCGCTGATAACATGTTTAAAAGCTCTGGTGATGTATTGACGTATACGCGATAAGCTTGTTATAATTATTAATGGAGAAGAGAATATCAGTAGTGAATTGATAATGTCGCTATTGTGCATATTCAATAACGATATTGTCATTATTAAAATAAATATAAATAAAGAGCTAGTTAGAAAACTATATAAAAAAGATGTGTGAATAAAACCTTTTAGTAGTGCCCAGTTTTTATTTGTAATATATTCCGGAATAAATCTCAGTGATGAAGAGTCGAAGCCTATGGTTGAAATGCTTGATATTGCAGTGATTAATACAATTGTGTAGGTGTATAGTCCGTATTCTTCTACTCCTAATAATTGAGCTAAGATAATGCTTAAAATAAATTCTAATGTAATACCGCATATTTTATTCGCGGCAGATAGAGAGCTTGCAACTATTAGTTTGTCGGGGATTTTTTTTTTAATAGAAACATTGGTCTAATTTTTTATTATTATTCCCTGCATTGTTGACAGGTGTATAATTTTAAGGTTATTTTCTTTGGAAAATTCAGACGATGCTTTAAATGCTCCTGGACAGATTGTTGAACCATAGTCGTCAAGCACGATAATTCCATTATCTATCATCTTTGGATAAAAGAAATGCAGAGAATCTTTTGTTGGCTGGTAAAGATCTACATCGATATGTACAAGTTTGAACTGCTCATTTTGTACCAGGTGGAATTTTTCAGGTATCCATCCCTTATGAAAAATTATATTTGAAAATTCTTGTAAATTTTTCCGAGCTATTTCTTCGGATGCTGACATATCTCCTCTTTTCCACCCCCGATTATCTGCCCTGATAGGTACATCAACTTGCTGCGGGTCAGATAATCCTTCAAATGAATCAAAAAGATGTAGTGCTACTCCAGGGTTTTCCTTTGCCATGAAATAGGCAGAGGCTCCTTGATAACAACCGCATTCTGCCATACTTCCAGGTAATGGGCTTACATATTTGGCAAATTCGCGCAGTGTCCACTTTCTTTCCAATGAGTAAGGACTAATAGGAGATAGCTCTTTAAATTTCTGCCTGAATTCCTTATCCTCCAGCCATAGTTTGTAATCATCACCTATTGGGAAGTCACCAAAAAGAGAAGCGGCCAATCGTGCACATTCTTGGCGTACTCTCCTTCGTTGAGCCGGAGAGCCGAAAAGTAACCAGTAAAGAGCTTTATTAAGTCGCCTTAAACTATAATACATGGTTTGTTGAGACAATTTTTAGTTAAGTAGTTTTATTCGTATTTTCATCGAGATAAACGAAAGACAAATTCATTGCATCCACTTCCGTCCTTTTTGTGGATATTGAGCAGCTCAAAATCTTTTTTCATGAAAAAGTGAATAAGTTCTTTGCGGGTTGCTGTTTCAAACGGATATCCTCCTATCCAGTCAACAACATCGTTCCATAAGCTCATTCCTCGATCACTACCGTAATCATACCATGATGATGGATGTTTTCTATGAAGAATACCTTTAATGGTATTTATCATAATAATTATCAAATATAAAATTACAGACATTGCAAGTTGTATTATTTGCGGTGATATATTGTAAAACCATTTGATATATCTCCATAGTTGAGTTATGCTTCCTTGATCGTTATAAATACTTATAAATAATAGGCCATCCTTATCAACAGGTAACAAAATATTATTAATAGCATCCCACATTTTACCTGTATGATGCAATACTCCCCAAGAATAGACGATGTCAAATTTCCCTAGATTTGTTAAGAAATCTTTATCTAAAGCCGATCCTGATTTAATATGCCATTGTGGAAAAGGACCATGACGTTTCTTTAGATATTTAGCACACGCTACGCTGTCTTTATCTATGTCAAACGATACCACCTCTTTGGCTCCCAGTCTCAAGGCAGCAAGAGAGAAAAGGCCACTGCCGCAACCTGCATCAAGAAAGCGTTTATTCTTCAGGTCGTCAAGCCGCAGCATGGTTTTTAAAGAATCTTCAGCATTTTTTATTTTTGTTTCGTCTAGTGAATGAACAAAATTTTTCCAATTTTTTCCAAATGGAAATCGTTTATTTAATATATTTTTTTTAAAATTATCCATAATTTTCTAAACTATATATAGTTTTGTTATTATGTATTTTTCTTTTGCTAATAGGATGTCAATTGGGGATTATGGGAACTCATTACTGTAGATAAATCTTATTTAAACAGAATTGATATTCATTTCGCAGTAGTTAAGTCAATTTTCATGACTTATATATCAGATAGTCATTGATAGTTAGAAAATCCAAATCTGATTTGAGGAATGTGGTAATTGCATCTTCTGGGGAGCAGACTATTGGCCAACCGTGCAAATTGAAACTTGTATTCAGGATACCGCCGAAACCTGTGATTTTTTCGTATTCACTGATCAGCCTATGGTAGGCCGGGTTGATCTCCTTTTTTACGAATTGGGGTCTCATCGTGAAGTCATAGGGATGCAGGGCGGCAATTAAATGTTCTCTGGCAAGAGGTGTTGATGCATAGCCCATCACCATGTGGTAGGCAGGGATGTCTTTTTCGATGAGAGCATAATCGTGGCGCCGCTCCCACTTGATTGAGGGGGCAAAAGGCATCCAGAAGTCGCGCATTTTTATTGCGGCATTGAGTTTACGGATATTCTGCAGTCTGCTGCCATTAGCGATGATTGAGCGATTGCCCAAGGCACGCGATCCCCATTCCATCCGTCCGGACATCCTACCGATAATTTTGTGATCAGCCAGAAGCTCAGCTGATTTCTTTTCGATATCTGCTGATCGCTCAAATTTTATGGTATCGGAATAGAAGCCCAAGGCCTTTTCGATCTCCGCATCAGAGAACTCCGGTCCCCAGTATAAGCCCTCGAGCCGGGATATGTCCTTAGTACCCGGCTGGCGATTTTGTTCGTATTCCCAAAGTGCGGCACCGATGGCACAGGAGTCGTCGCCACAGGAGGGCATAACAAAAAGATCCTCTATGCTGTCAAGGTCCATGAGAAGTTTATTGGCCTTGATGTTCATGAAACAGCCCCCGGCAACGGCTACAGTATGCACCCCCGTCTTTCTGATCCAGTTGTCGACAAAGGGAACAAGTAGTCTTTCGTGCAGGAGTTGCACTCCGGCTGCCACTGCATCAAAACGATGTCCGAAGAGCACCTCCTTAAAGTATTCCAGCATGGAATTGCCCCAGAGTCTTTTCTGATTGACAAACGATAATCCGCTTTCTGACAACTTCAGGCAGTTGTGAAGAATCGTAAAAACCTTCTCCGCATACTCGGGTGAGGCATACGGTGCCATGCCCATGAGCTTGAATTCATGTTCCCATGGCTTCATGGCAAGGTATTGGGTGACCCGACTGTAGACCATGCCCAAGGAGTCAAAGGTGGAAATATTATGTAGTCGTGACCAATTACCTTTTTCGTCAACAATCGAGACAGTTCCTGCCAGTCCGTCTCCTGATCCATCCAGGGTGATGACAAGAGTTTTTTGCCTGTTCTGATAGAAGGGCGAGAGGAAATAGGCCGTTGCCGCGTGGGTCTGATGGTGTTCAACCAGGCGAATACGTTCAAAGGGAAGGCCTATCCGTTCAAGATGGCCCTTCAGTCGGCTGTTGCGTAACCGATATTTTTTCCCCCAGTAAACAGTGGAGGCTATGATCTTTCTGGGATTACCAGGATAAAGTTTGACCAGTTGCGGAAAGTATTTCTGCCGGCCGCGCCGGTATTCACCAATGTTGGTCAAAGGCGCCAGGAAACCGGTCAGGGCAACCACATCTATATCGTTGGCGGAGATGTGGTTGGTTTGCATAATGTGCTGGATCGCATGGGCTGGAAAGCCGCCCTGGCCTTTGTTTCTGGTGAGTCGTTCTTCGCTGAGCGCGGTAGTGATGCTGCCGTTGTCGAGCAGGCAGGCGGTTGCCGTGTGTCCGTCATGGATGCCAAGAATTTTCAATGTACTACAATCTCCCATGCATAGGCTGCTGCCGAATCTCTGACAGTACATCGCTGGCAATGCGATTGTTGCGGTCAGTTGCCAGCAGCCCTGTGAACAGTCACGGATAAAGTAGGGATGGCCGGCGCTCACCCCAAAAAGCAGTGATACTCAACCTCGGGGTATCGCCGGAAAGCTACGTTATTGTGAGGTCGGTATGCCAAGCTTGATGAGAAAAAGAGAATATCCCTTGGCAGTATACACGAGTCGGAGCTGATGGTGAAAGAAAAAAGCCGTTATTTCCTGATGCTGTCCCAAGTGCTGAAGCCAGTTGTTCGTCAGGTCATTACGGACAAGAAGATGGCTGAAACCATCCTGGATGAGTTCGTTGGCAATGGCAGCGGCATCGGTTGAATGAGTGACGAGGCCGGTAAAATAACTGCGCTTGTTGGTGGGGACGTCAAAAATATGTCGGAAATTCATATAATATCCGCGATTACCAAGAAAAAGGCAGAGCGTTTTCGTGGGAAGTAGCATGTTGGCCTTTTGGATGACAGGATATTCTGGCCTGAAAAGAGTGATATATGTATCCCGGTCAACCTTTCCGCTGATATAGGCAAACGCTTGTACTTCATCATGCAGTTTAGTGAGATAGTTGAGATTATAAGACAGTATCGAAAGAATAAGAATGCTGATAAAAAGAGTGGCCAGCCGTTTGTGCAGGTGATTAGTGAGAAAGGAATAAAAGGACTGGAGTCCAAGAATTGATAGGATGACCAGAAAGGGGACAATCGGAGCAATATACCGGATGCGCATGTCCGTCTGGAACATGGCAAACAGGAAAAATAGAATTGAAAATATAAGCATAGCGACTTTTTCCAGGGAAACAATCCTGGCTTGTTTCTGTCGCAGAAATGCCATGACTGGAAGAATGAGAAGGAAGGGATTGAGCTTGCCGTCAAAGTACTGTGGATTGTTGTCTTGGCCTTCAAGGAAGACACGAAAGGGAAGCATCAGGATTTGCAGCGGAGTCTCACCATACACAAGATGTCTCGTTGCAAGTATGCCAAGCCCCGCCGGTCGATTCTGTTGAATTGTCGGGGAAAAAATCTGCTGAAAGAGAGGATAAAGAGGGTTTCCTGTCCAGACGTAATTGCGGATAAACCACGGTGAAGCCGTGGCAAGAGCAATAAAGGCAAATATTGCTCCGTAGAGGATCATTTTCTTTGAATCTGATCTTTCAGGATGGGATCTGGAATACAGGATAGGTGCCATGCCGGAGAGAAGTAGAAGCCCAATCAGACCATTGTACTTTGTGCCAACAGCCAGCCCACAGCACAAAGCCGCAAGTGACAGGTCCCGTAATCTGTAACCATTTTTTGCCCAGCGAAAGAGCAGGAGCACTGATGCTGTGGTAAAAAAGAGTAGTCCCAAGTCAACATAGACGGTAGTGGACAGCTTTATGATGACGGGAATGGAGAGAAAGAACAAACTGCCAAGCAGCCCCCATGTCTCTCCGATTCTGTTCTTCAGGTAGCTATAGATCAAGAAGGAGGTGAGCAGAGCAAAAGCAAAGTGAATGTATTTCGGTATGATATCGTTACCAAAGGCGAGAGGAATCAGATAGAGTAGGTCTAAATTCATGGGATAGTAGGAGAAAAGCAGTTCAGGTATTTCGTAAATTCCTCCATGCTCAAGGTAGAGTTTCGGGACAGCCAGATGGTGGGTTAACGCATCTCTGCTCACTGGCGGAACACTGGCTAGGATGACGACATATGCACAGAGAACAAGAAGTCCGGTAATAAACAGGAACCGTATTGTTCTTGTTGTCAGCTTGGCAGAACAGGAGGTCTTTCTCATTCGAGAGCCTGTTTCAGAATAGTCGCGGGGATATTACCCGTATAGAGCTTGCCTTCGATGACAAATCCTGGAGTTCCGATTATACCGTATTTCATGCCACGCCAGATATCCCGTCGTAATAGTTCCGCGATTTCCTTTGACTGTAAGGCCCAAGCCAGCTCATTCAGTTTCAAGCCGGTTTTTTTCGACAGGAGTTTTAATGGGATTGAATTGTTTTTTTCCCGAACCAACGCATAGATTGCATCGTTCATTTCCCAAAATTTATTTTTGGTTGCGGCATAGATAGCCAGTTTGGCCAGTTTGCCTGAACCGACATGAAAAGGAGCCGGTGTGACAATATTATTGACGCTGTGATCAAGAGGAAAGTTCCGGTGTACCAGACGGATTTTTTTGGGGTAACGTTCAATTAATTTTCTTAGAAAAAAGTGCATTTTTGCACATTGAAAACATTGATAATCTGAGAATTCTTCTATTGTCAGCAGTGGTTTTTCCGCACCTATCCATGGGTGATAATTTTCTGTAATGCCATGTTTGATTCGATTCTCTGGAGGGGACAGCGTGAATTGCCAGTACGTTGGGAGAAATAACTTGATCGTGACGAGAGCCACCAGCATGCCTACCAGACAAACGGCAATTCTTTTTGTTGGGAGTCGTTGCTGATTGTTGGTATTGTGCACTTTAACTAAACGTCTTCTGATGAGCCAAGAAGTGTATGTCAGGCCAAGATGACATGTGTAAACCAGCAAACAGATAATACAAACGGCATGGATTTGTGTAACTGAAATAATCCCGAGCAGGAGAGATGCAAACGAATAAATTGCTCCCAGTGTGAGTAGAATGTTCCATGAAATTAAACTATTACGCCAGTTTTGGCGAGATAATGGGAGAAAAATCAAGTAGGAGCCGAAGCTTACAGTGCCCCACCATGACATTGGTATGCCAATAAATGTGGACCATGGGCTTTGGGCAACTGTATCGCAGTTGACCGATTTGGTAAGAGCGCAAAAGCTACTGTATGCGAGGTCTGTATATACGCGGTAATGTGAGTAACAAGAGTAGAAAGAGGCGATAATTCCTGAAAGGACAAATATCTGGGCAGAAATCAGATAGTTTGTATATTGTTTTTTTGCAAGATTTTTTTGTTTCTTCATTTTGATTTATTGCTATTTTCTCTATCTATTCGATTAAATAATTTTTCTTTTATTGTGATCAGTATGAAATTTTTGGTTAAATTTTTAGAAAAAAGATTATGTGAACTGCTATTTAACGTTTTTTCTCTTTCTATAACTGAATTAATTGGAAATATATCTAGCATTTTTTCTATAATTTTTTTTGTGTCATTAAATTGGTTGATAATGATATATGTCTCAGCGAGATACAGGTATGTGTCTATATTTTTTGGGTTGAGCCTTAAGCTGTTTTGTATAAAAAAAATAGCATTTTTGTATGCACCAAGTTTTTTTAATGTAACGCCAAGAGCAAGATTAATTTTCCAGTCGTCATGATCATGCGACAGAGCGTCGGACAACGATTTGCGGGCATCAATATATTTTCCCGCTAACATTGCAATGAATCCTTTTGTATATAGGTATTCAGGATTGTTGGGGTAGGTTTGAGCAAGTAATGTGGCCTTCTCGAAAGCTTTTTTATATTGAGCTTCGAGGATCCAGGTGAGAGAGATGTTTTTCAGACAGGCCTCATCTGTTGGGTTAATTTCTAGGCATTTATTAAACAGCGAGATAGCATGTTCTTTTTCCCCTAATATGTAGCATATGGATGCCATACCGTTCAGCGAGGCAAGGACTGTCCGTTCAGGTGTTGGCGAAGAAGATGAATTCGTATAGGCTAAGTTAAACATTTGTATGGCCTTGGGGAAATCACCTTGCTCTCTGTACCAGCGACCAAGATTATGAGCGGCCCTGGCACTCGACGGTGCCTTGTATAAAGCATCGTTCCACAAGCTTCCTTCGGTTCTCCAAACCGAGTTGCGGGTATAGGTGGCAAGACCGGACAATGTCAAATAGCAAATGGTAGCAATAATAATCGTAGACTGAAACAAATTCGACAGTTTGTTTTTAGTATAAATTGCATTGGCCACCAAAAAGCTGAACGGCAGGAAGATGAAAGCAGACGGAAGGTAGTTTCTATGTTCAAAAATAAGTTCCAGTGGAAGAACCGTGGATTCAACCAGATGATTTAGAAAAAAGAAAATAATAGGAAAACTGATTAAAGGGTATCTGCGGAGGTGAAGAATTGAAATGCAGCATAATGATAAAATAAATATAATAGAAGGAAGTGTAGTGATTGGGTAAAATAATGATGTGGAAATAGTAAGTTGGTGTTCGATGGACAGGCGGCTGGTGAGAGGGAGGAACAGTTGAACCAAGTAGTTGACGAGGATCCTGGGTTCTGTCAGTACGCGCTCGATCAAAGTAAACGACCGGCTTTCATAACCCGAGACAAGTGATAGGGGATTGGCTCCCGTAACCCAGGAGAGGAGAAAAATGGAGGCAATGGTGCTCGCCGCGAAACCGGCTGCTCTTTTCCAGGGCAATCGATTCAATTCCCTGTTGTTTTGAAAAAAGGTAAATTCGATAAGAATGAGTGATAATGGTAGAACGATGGCGTTTTCTTTGCTGCCTATGGCCAAGATGTATGTTAGGAAACAAAGGATAAATAATGTTGTTCGCTTTTTACCGGAGCTTTTCCGACCAATAATATAGCAAAAGATTGCGAGAAGATAAAACAAAGCGGCCAAGGAGGCCATGCGCTGGATGATATATGTGACCGCTTGGGTTTGTATGGGTGAGCCGGCCCAAAGAGATGCGCTAAGGAGTGCAATAAAATAGTTTGTTTTTGCTTTATTTTTTATGGAATTCTTAGGTAACTCAAGAAGTTGTATGATGATAAGAAATATTATTAAACTGGTGATTATATGAATGGTAATGTTGACGATGTGGTAGCCCAAAGTGTTGTCTCGTCCTAGGTACCAATTTAGGGCAAAGCTCAGGCATGGTATGGGTCGATAAAGCTTGGAGCTACCTGGAGTGGTGGGGTTGGCTGATAAAGTTGCCAGCAAAGATTCTTTTGAGAAAGAGATGAGATGTATTTTTTGGTTGGTCAGTATGTTTGGTTCATCGTCCAAATGCCAGGATGAATGCAGAGTATTAGAATAAATAAGGATGATAAATATTGATAGTAGCAGGAATGCGTTACAGTAAGTTATTTTCAAGTTATTACCATATTGAAAAGAGGCAGCATGGATTTATCCTGCTGCCTCGTATACAGTTAACGCTGCTGGTATGTTTACTGCATCTTTTTGTTGAACCTATTGTTGGTTGCATCCCAGTCAGCCATGGCATTCTGGTAGCTGTCGGGACAACGACCGCTTACGTCTGTAACAGTAATACTCAAAGAAGACAGTCCACCACCGACGGTTGCGGTGTTAGTACCCGAAAGAGCAGGAAATGTGATCCCACTTACTGTACCACCCGCAGCCGGAATGGCAAGCGGATTGACTGCCAAAGTGTTGTGGCTCGGAATTGAGTAGTAGTCTGCCAAGCTGGCGGCAATGGCGTTCGCATCGGACTCCGCGGCTGAACAGTACGCCTTGTCACGATATGAGATGAAATTCGGGATGGCGATGGCGGCCAGGATACCAATGATGGCGATGACGATCATCAGCTCGATCAGGGTAAAGCCTTTCTCATTTGCGTTGATTCTCATTTTGTTCAGTGTCATTGTGTCTTCCTCCGTGAGTTGGTGGTTTATGAACCATTAATAAAAATTTTTGGTTTACCGTGGTTTTGCACATAGCGTGCCTGCAGGTTTTTTTTAATGTAAAAAAATATTTTTTTGTTATTTCGGATGGTTGCCGCGATATAGCAGTTACGTGGTTATGTAGGTAGACAGAGGGCGACCATTCTTGGTTTTGCAGTGGTGACAAACAATGTCAGTCCTATTTTGCATTCTGCCATTTTTTGTCACCGGCAAGAGGGTCAGCGGATAATTTTTGTGTAGGACCAGTTATTCCATTGGGCTTCTCTCTCCTGGTATGTCTGTGGACAACGTTGTTTCATATCATGAACAACGATGACCAGATTGGGCAAGCTGCCATTAATGCTTGCGGTATTGGCTCCGCTCAACAGGGGGTAGGTGATACCGTTCACCATGCTTCCTGGACCTCCATTATCCATGTTTCCGGTGATATTGACTGGTAAAATCAGCGTGTTACTTGAAGGTGTTGCGAAGTAGGATGCCAAGGCCGCCTTGATGCTGTTGGCGTCCTCTTCTGCACGAGTACAGAATGCCCTGTCACGGTAGGCGATGAAGTTGGGAACAGCGACGGCTGCCAGGGCGCCGATAATTGCGATCACCATCATCAACTCGATGAGAGTGAAACCTTCCGTTTTTCTGTAGGCGGCACTCATATTGCTCTCCTTCTGATTTCAGTGGGGCTGTCTTTTTGGTTCTTGCAGCAATGGTGCCAACAAGCATGGCTGGGGAGGATGTTGAGCTATACTTCAGGCTTTTCTCTTAAACGTTGCAGTCAAGGTTCATATTTATTGTGGGATCTTTTGGGCTGAAGTCAAAAGTATTTTTTACATTGGTGTTTCTGCTCGCCACAGGGATGTTGCTGGTCGACCTTGTTGCCGTCACTTTCTGGAAGCGTGATGCTATATTCAGGGAGAGGCAACGAGTGGGCGACCTCCTTACCTTGGCTGTAAGCCGAGGGCATTTTGCTGAGACTGTTCCTTTGCTCGGTGAAGCCCGGTGTGGCCTACTTCTGATTCACAACAACGGTTTCAGTAGGCTCCCGGGTTTGCCCTTCTGTTCTTCTGCTGTCGTTAGGGAAGCCCTGCGTCAGGCAGTGATTACCGGGATGGAGCAGTCTGGCGTCTTCGGAGTCCCTCCCTTTCCCCTGTTTCCTGATCAAAGATATTTGTTTGTAGCGCTGCCGGTCAAAATGGATGGACAGCTGGGGAATGGTGTTGCTGTAATGATTCCATTTGGCCCGATTTTGTCGTCTATTTATAGGTATCAACGGATCATCCTGGTTTCTCTTCTGGTCAATCTTATTGTCTTGTCCGTTGTCGGATTGTTTCGTTTTATCAGGTCGACTGTCCGTCCGATGGAGAATTTAGTGGCCTTGGCCGAGTCCTATTCCGAGGATGACGGATTACCCTTTCTGGTGCCTGGCAGGGGGGACGAATTCGGGCAGCTTTCCGTTGCTCTGAATCGGATGCTCGAACAGATAGAAGGCGATCGGGAAAAGCTGCGATCTGCAGTTCGTTCACTGGAAGAGGCAAACCGCGAACTTTGCAATACCCAACAGGAAATGGTCAGGACGGAAAAACTTGCCTCCATAGGACGGCTTGCAGCGGGTATGGCGCATGAGATCGGTAATCCGCTGGGAATTGTCCAAGGGTATATGGAGTTGATGAAAATTCAAGATATTCCTCTGGAGGAGCGTCGTGATTATGTTGAACGGGCCGAACAGGAGCTACAGCGCGTCAACAGTCTGATCCGGCAATTGCTCGATTATTCCCGAGTTCCGAAACGAGAGAAAATGAGGACTCAGCTGCATGACGTCATCGGTTCCCTTGTCAGAATGGTAGGCCAGCAACCATTTATGGAAAAAATCGACCTAAACTGTTTTTATTCCGCTAGTAAAGATATAATCAAGGCTAATCCTGATCAGCTCAGGCAGGTTTTTCTCAATTGTCTGATGAACAGTGCAGATGCCATTGCTGCTGCAGGAAGGGAGGACGGAAGGATTCAGCTTAGTACCCAGAACGAAAAGGAGCCTGGTCCCGCTTCCACGGCTGAGTTTATTATGGTTTCAATCTCGGATAATGGCGAGGGTATCCGTAAAGAAGATCTGCCCAATGTGCTTGATCCATTTTTCACCACCAAGGCACCCGGCGAGGGAACAGGGCTGGGATTGTCTGTATCGCATTCTATCATCACCGGTCTTGGTGGCAGTATGAAGCTCAAGAGTCGCTACGGGAAAGGAACGACCGTCGAAATTCGCTTGCCTCTCGCTGGGAGCGAAAGTTCCCCTTGACAGGTCCCAAGATAAGGCTCCTGCTGTTTGTCCCCAGGTGATGTCGCATTTGTAACACATTATAGGATTTAGGACCCATGGACTTGAGAGCCGCCGACCTGTCCGAACAACAGGGCAATCACACTTGGACCCTAGGGATGCTACACAGGAAATACAGGAGCGTCAGTTGACAGTGAGAGAACAGGAGGACAAACGTGTTCTGATCATTGATGATGAGCAGAACATGCAACATATGCTGAGTGCGATCCTCTCCAGATCCGGTTATCGGGTTGAGGCCGCAGGTAACGGACAGGATGGCCTGGATCTTCTGGGGAACAAGGATTTTGATTTCGTGTTATGTGATATCCGTATGCCGGTCATGGACGGAATGGCCTTTCTCCAGAAGGCGTCATCGCTGGAGCATAATGCGACCATTATCATGATGTCGGCTTATGGGACGGTTGACAGCGCCATCGAGGCCATGAAGCTGGGTGCCTATGACTATATCTCCAAGCCGTTCAAGGCGGAAGAGATCCTGCTGGTGCTCAAAAAGGCTGAGGAGAGGGAGTCCTTGCGGCGGGAAAATGCCGCCCTGCGCCGGCAGCTTGCCGATATCGAGAGGGTATCAGGTTTCGGCCGGATGGTGGCCAGAAGCAAGAAAATGCAGCAGGTCTTCCAGCTGGCCGCCAAGGTGGCACAGCACACGACAACGGTTCTGGTAACGGGTGAATCAGGTACGGGTAAGGAGCTTGTGGCCAGGGGGATCCATGACCTCAGCCCCAGGGCCAACAACCCCTTTGTGGCCATCAATTGCGGAGGAATTCCTGAAAACCTGCTGGAAAGCGAACTGTTCGGGTACGTCCGGGGGGCTTTCACCGGGGCCGATATGAATAAGAAGGGGTTGTTCGAGGAGGCCAGCGGCGGCACGATTTTTCTTGATGAAATCGGTGAGCTCCCTCTTCCCATGCAGGTAAAGCTCCTGCGCGTGCTGCAGGAACAGGAAGTCCGGCCCATAGGGGCTGCACGAAGCAGAAGGATCGACGTCCGGGTGATTGCGGCAACCGCCCGGGACCTGGCCAGTGACGTGAAGAAGGGAAATTTCCGAGAAGATCTGTACTACCGCCTCAACGTGGTCAATATTCACATTCCTCCTTTGCGTGAACGTTCGGAAGATATTGCTGTCTTGAGCCGGCATTTTGCCAAGAAACTTGCCGGCAGGCTGGGCATGGAGGTCCTTGATATTGCCCCTGCGGCTCTGCAGCTTCTCATGCAGCATCCATGGCCCGGCAATGTTCGCGAACTGGAAAACGTCATGGAACGGGCTGTTATCCTGGCAGAGAAAAAGGTTATTCTGCCCGAGAATCTGCCGTCCGAGTTCGGCACCAAGCGGCAGGCCCGTCGCCTCGATGATTTCTTTGCCGGGTTTTCCATAAAAAAAGCCCAGCGGATCATGGAGAAAAGCCTCATCCGTCGTGCCCTGGAGGCCACAGGAGGAAACAAGTCCAAAGCGGCGGAACTCCTGGAAATCAGTTATCCTTCCCTTCTTGGCAAGATCAAGGAGTATGGTCTGGGATAACGTCTCCTCACTGATGGAAAACTTTTTGATATTTTTTTCTTTGCTCTATAAAAAAAATTAATATCTATTGTCTCCTTCCTTTGTAGTCCCTTCCTGCTTTCTCTGGTGTCCGCCTTATTATCTATCCGTATTTGTATCTTTATAGCCGTTTATTCCGTTTTTTGTCTCAAGGGTTGGTTTTTGGCTTGTTATTTGCTTTCTTGCTTCCAGTGAAAAGAGTTTTTTCATGGTCGAGAGGATGCAAATGGTACGAAATCAACATGGTGTTACATTGATCGAAGTGATGGTCGTTATAGCCATTGTCGGTCTCATGGCCGGGATCGCCATGCCCAGTTATCTGTCCTGGAAGCCCGGGTATGTCTACCGTGGGGCCGTTTCCCGTATTCGAGGTGATATCAACCGGGCCAAGATGAAAGCCGTGGAAACAAGGAACCAGTGGCGCATCATGTTCTGTGGCTCCGGTTACCAGCTGATCGAGGGCGACAGGCCCCGTAATTCCCGCTGGACCGTGCCCCCCGCCCACACTGCCAATCCATCGTGTCCAATGAATGCCGCGGATCTCGCGGCCTTTCAGGCTGCCGGCCGTCAGGTCATCATCCGCAATCTGGCCAAATTCCCCCAGGTTCAGCTTGCAGCAGACTGTAATTCCTCGCCCACCGCGATAGCTTCCGGCGCAGAACCATGGTTTACATTTTCGCCGCGCGGCATAGCCAATGCCAACGGTACCGTGTCGGTGTACCTGGGCAGCAGTGGCGAATGCAGTACATTCTCAATTTCAACCGCCGGCAGAATACTGAGACAATGAAGAGAGCAGATCTATCCCGTTCCACCGCTGGTTTCACCCTGATCGAGGTGATGATCGCCATGGTCATCCTGGGCCTGGTCCTCACGGGTATTGTCAAGATGTTTTCCTCCACCAGCAAGTATCAGACTGCCCAGGAAATGATGGTTGACCTGACCCAGGACATGCGGGCAGCGAAACAGTTGATGACCTACGAGATCCGTGAGGCGGGCTGTAACCCGAAGGGGAAAAAACGGATCGGCTTCCAGACCGGTAGCGATGACAGTGCCAATACCGACACCAATTCCATTCATTTCACCATAGACCGGGATAATGGAGATGGCGACGAGTTTCTTGAGCCGGACGGTGATGCCGACGATCCTGGCGAGGATATCGCTTTTTACAGGACACTTGACAACTGTACCGTGACTCCCGGACCGGTCATGGCGGCAGGCAATCGCCAGCCGGGCTGTCTCCGTTATGCCACCAGCGGAGTCGGCCAGCCGGTGGCAGCCAATATCATCGATCTGCAGTTCAACTATTACGACAGTTCCGGGAACCCATATTTTCAGGAAAACCCTGATGGTTCCCTGGTATTACCTCTGGTCAGCCTCCAGTCCGTCAGCAGTGAGACGAGCCTGGACAGGATTCGCAGTGTCCAGGTGTTCATGATGGGACAGGTCCAGAATACTGGCAGGGTGTCCGGTTCAAACCAGACCTGGACCCAGCGGTTCCGGATCAGGGTCCGCAACGCCGGCAAGTAGCCACGTGTGAAGAGAATACAGGGATGATGACCACAATGAACAATCGCTTCGGGAAAAATATGAGGCCTTCGCAGCAGGGATTCACCTTGATCGAGGTGATGATTGCCATGGTCATTCTTGGGATCGGCATCCTTGCCATTGTCGGCCTGCAGACGAAAAACATGAGTTACAACGCAAGTTCCAAGCGTCAGACCGAAGGGTATACCTGGGCCATGGATCAGATTGAACGGCTTCTTGCCCTGCCTTATACCAGCAGCCAACTGTCGGTCCAGGGCTCTCCGACCGTGGTTGGTGACGGCCATACGGTGACCCGAGCTCCATTCAGCCTGGAATGGGATGTCATCGACAACAGCGCCAATATTCAGAATTCAAAAGTGGTCAATGTCTTTGTCCGCTGGAACGGCCGTGAGGTGAGCAGGGTGGATTTCACCAGGGTCCGTAATTCATTTTAATCGGATGGAAAAAACAATGAATATGTACGGCACTGCCAGAAAGAGCATGATGGCGGCAGCGGAAAATGAACAGGGTACGGCCATCGTCGCGGCCCTGCTGATTCTGCTCCTTCTCACTTTTGTCGCCATAATGGCCACGGATACGACAACAACGGAAAAAGCCATTGTCCGCAGTGACTCTGTATTTGAACGAAATTTCTACCTTGCGGAATCGGCTGCACTCGAGGGAATCCAGAAGCTTGCCAACCAAAGCTCGCCACCGGAGCTGCTGGCACCTCTTGTCACGACTGGGGCCGCCAATGAGAATCTGCTCCGTGCCGCGGACAGCCAGGATCCGGACAATGATGTGGCCAACCTCGATATCAGTGGTGATAACGAGGTAGACAGAAACGATTTCCTGGATACCTCACCGCTCGACAGCACCAACAACACCTACCGGGCCGTAGTCCAGAAACCGATCCAGAGCGGCAATTCGCTCGGAATGGAATCAAGCCGGCTCTATGACTATGTCGCCTATGGCTATTCCGAGGGAAACCGCGGAAGGGCCTTGGTGAAAGTCGGGTTTAAAAAGCGTTTTTGACACGGCAGCAGCAGAGAATCATCCTATGCAATCCGGAAACAGTATGAAGGCGACCTGGGGAATGACCATGAAGAGGAACACATTGATGATCAGTGAAATGATGATGCGATGCTATGGGATTGTACTCGGGTTGCTGTTGCTTCTCCCGTCGGTGGGCTGGGCCACCACGTACTCGATTTCTGTGGATGATGTCACGGGGGTGGAGGATACCGTGGGCAGCATGACGTTCACGATAAGTGTCACTCCGGCGGTCAAGGCCGGCGACCAGGTAACAGTCGAGTATGCCACGGCCGACGGAACGGCTGTTTCCGGGGCGGATTACCAGGCGGTCGCGACGAGCACCATGACGTTCGATCCGGGTGAGACCAGCAAGACGGTTTCTGTTACCGTGCTCACGGACACTGCTGTGGAGGGTGATGAGACCTTCACCCTGCAGTTGTCAAATCCATCGGTAGCTCCATCAGCCGGCAACAGCGTTAATCTGGTGAATTCTGCAGGTACGGGCACAATCGGCAACGATGACTCGGCAACCCTTTCCGTGGCCAGCACCGGCAGAGTCACCGAGGACGCCGGTACGGCAGGTTTTACGGTTTCCTCGGGCGGGGTGGTCGTCGAGGCCTCGGCCAACGTCACCGTTTCCTATACCGCTACCGGCGAGGCAGGTGATACTGCCACCGCCGGAAGCGATTACAGGACAATCACCAACGGCAGCCTCCTGTTCGTCGGTACCAGTGCGAGTGTTGATGTCCAACTGATAAATGATTCGAATGTGGAAGGTGATGAAACCTTTACCTTGACGCTGACCGGCAGTAGCAATGCCGACGTCACTGCCAGCGCCAGTGCCCAGGGCACCATAGCAGATGACGGTGACACCGCGACCCTCACCATTACCAGCGATGGGCCACAGGCTGAAAACGCCGGCTCGTCGACCTTTACGGTGGACTCAGGTGGAGTAAGGGTGGAACCCTCCGCCAACCTGACGGTATCGTATCGTGCAACGAGCGAAACCGGGGACACGGCAACGGCTGGCAGCGACTACGTGGATACCGCCAGCGGCAGTATCCCCTTTGTAGGTACCAGTGGTTTGATTAGTGTGGACCTTAATGATGACAGCGCGGTAGAGGGCGACGAGACCTTCACTGTCACCCTGACCGGTACAAATGATACCGATGTGACCGCCACGTCCTCTGCCCAGGCAACGATTACCGATGATGGTGATGCCGCGACCCTGAGTATCGTCAGTGACGGGGCAGAGGTGGAAAATGCCGGTCCTTCGACTTTCACCGTGAGTTCCGGTGGAGTGACGGTGGAACCTTCCGCCAACCTGACGGTGTCGTACCGTGCCGCAAGCGAAAGCGGGGACACGGCAACGGCTGGCAGTGACTACGTGGATACCGCCAGCGGCAGTATCAGCTTTGTGGGCAGCAGTGGTGTGATCAGCGTGGCCCTCGTGGATGACAGCGCTGTTGAAGGTGACGAGACCTTTACCGTTACTCTGACCGGTGCCAGTGATGCCGATGTGGTGGCCTCTGACGCCGCCCGGGCAACGATTACCGATGATGGTGATACCGCGACCCTGAGTATCGTCAGTGACGGAGCACAGCCCGAAGATGCAGGTCCGTCGACCTTC
>Ga0256833_1001176_pt1 | contig 19533 bp, 22 predicted proteins | sample 356284metaG_FD_190535 | JGI IMG/M metagenome (GOLD analysis project Ga0256833, IMG submission 190535) | Hydrothermal vent microbial communities from Mid Atlantic Ridge, Atlantic Ocean - 356-284 | ecosystem: Environmental > Aquatic > Marine > Hydrothermal vents | place: Atlantic Ocean: Mid... | reverse complement strand
AAAACATTGATAATGAGCTTGTAAAGGAATTTTCAGGTGTTATAACAGATGAGGTAAACAGACTGAACAGGATGACTGTCTCATTCCTTAACTTTTCAAAACTTATAGAGCCGAAGTTTGAGATAGGAGATTTTAACAGAGAGGTGGAAAAAGCTGTTATGCTTTTAAAACCAGATATGGAAGATGAGAACATAAAACTTATTTTACACTTTGATGAAGAACTTCCTCCATTTATGTTTGATAAAAATCTTATGAAGCAGGTAATATTTAACCTTGTTTTAAATAGTATTGATGCTTTAAGGGAAAAAGACGAAAAGGATAAATACATAAAAGTGGAAACAAGATACATCAAAACAAGGGAGAGCTCTATAGGAAGACTTATAGTTGAAGATAATGGAACTGGAATTTCTAAGGAAAACAGGGATAAAATATTTCAGCCATTTTTTACGACAAAGACAAAGGGAACAGGATTAGGACTGCCTATGGTTTATAAAATAGTTTTCAGCCACAGCGGAGCTGTAAGTATGGAAACAGAAGAAGGAAAAGGAACAAGATTTATTATTGACCTGAAGATAAGATGAACAGATTTTTAGTAGTATTTCTATCACTTTTTTATCTATCATTTGGTTTTCAGGAATGTTATAGATTTTTTAAGCAGGAGCAGTTTCTATCAGCATACAGATGTTTTGACAGAGTAAAAGAAAACAGCCCCCTTTATCCATATGCTGTTTATTTCAAGATGATTTCTAAGTACCAGATAAAAGGGACAGTTTCACAAATAGATTTGAGAAAGCTCAAGGATACAGCTGTGTATAGCTACATAAATCTGTTTCTTGCATCTGTTTACAGATTTTCAGATTTACACAAAGCATTAAAACATATAAATAATGTTGATGAAACAGCCCTCTTCACAGATGACAGACCTTTTTATCACTATCTGAAGCTCCAGATTTACAAAAAAACAGGACACAGACAATATACTCAGCTACTAAAAAGATTTGTGATTGATTTTTGCTTTGACAGATATTATGGTTTTCCTGTTCTTATGGAAAATATAGAGAAGCTTTCTAAAAAAGAGATATTCAAAGCTACTGATACTCTCATAAGAAAAAGGATGTTTAAAAAAGCCCTAAAGGTTGTAAAACACATAAAAAGTGATCAGGAAAAATACGTGTATCTTAGCGTCATATACGCAAATCTGAGAGATTTTGACAGAGCGTTTTATTACTTAATGAAGGTTTCTAAGAAAAAACAGGGAGATACTGCCTACACTATTTTGAGACTAAACCCGCTTTATAAGCTCCAGTCTGCCCTATTTCAGATAGTTAAAGAAACAGGAAGTAAAAAACTTACTGCAGCTGCCCACTTTATGATGAAAAGGGCTTTTTATCTGAAAAAGACAGAAGATTTCCATTATTACTCCCTATTTATACCGAAAAACTCACCCTATTACTCAGATAGAGTATGGTATGAATTTCTTTATAACTACACGCAGAAAAAATTTAAAAAGGCAGCGGTTTTTCTTGAGAAGAACATCAGACTTTTTACAGATAAAGGCAGGATTTATTACTGGCTTTACCTGAGTTATAAACAGTTTGACAGGAAAAAAGCCCTTTACTATCTGAAAAGAGCAGCATCAATAAAAGAAAACAGCTTTTATCCTGTAAGGGCGAGGGAAAAGTTAGGAAAATTAGCTGTATTTGTGAAAAAGGAGGAAGACCCTTATGAAAAAGATAAAGTATCAGAAATGATAAAAATGCTGAAAAAGATAGATTACAGGTATGCATACACAGAGGGAAAATATGCTGTAAAAAGGGGAAAGATAAGACAGGTAATGTCAGTTATGCCAGAGCTGACAGCAAAATACTTTTCTTCAAAAAAGGTAGCGTCTACACTTTCTTATCCTAAACCGTTTAAAGATTTAGCCACTGAAAACATTATTTACGCAGTGATGAGAAGGGAGAGCTTCTTTGACCCATATGCAGTTTCTCCGTCTAATGCTGTTGGACTGATGCAGATTATACCTCCTACCGGCAGATGGATAGCCAATAAGATAGGATGTGGGGATTTTGACATAACAGACCTGTTTAGTATTGAGAAAAATATCCAGTTTGGAAAGTGGTACATAAACTATCTGCTGAAAAAGTTTAACGGAAATCTTTTTTATACCTTTGGTGCTTATAACTGTGGTCCCGGGTGTATAAACAAAGTTTTGAAGCAAAACAGAATAAAAAATATAGAAGAATTTATTGAGATGATACCTTACAGAGAAACAAGGTATTATGTTAAGTATGTATATCTTAATCTGAAAGTGTATAATCAGATTTACAAGAGGTAAGAGATGTTTACAGGACTGATAGAAGAAGTAGGAACAGTGAAATATGTGAAAGCTGTGCCCAATGGAAAGGAGATTAGGGTAACTGGAAGAGTAGTTATTGAGGATATATCAATAGGGGACAGCATTTCTGTAAACGGTGTCTGTCTAACGGTAACAGCAGTAGAGGGAGATACTATATTTTTTGACGTTTCACAGGAAAGTTTAGACAGGTCTAATCTGAAATTTTTAGCTGTAGGGGACAAGGTTAATTTGGAAAGGGCTTTAAAGGTTTCAGATAGACTTGGCGGACATATCGTTCAGGGGCATGTTGATACAGTGGGCAAAGTTGAGAGGATTATCCCGAGGGGAGAACATACTGAATTTGTTATTTCATTCCCTGAGGTTTATACTGAGTTTGTCGTAGAAAAGGGCTCAATAGCTATAGATGGCATCAGCCTTACGATTAACAGCATAATGGGAAATAAACTTTCTATAAATGTTATCCCCCATACAATAGAGCATACAAATCTAAAATTTCGTAAAGGGGGAGATTTTGTTAATATAGAGTTTGATATTTTAGGTAAATACGTAAAAAGGATGTTAGATAGAGAAAGCCGTTTAGAAAGATTACTAAGAGATTATTAGGTAAAAAGTTGACAAGGAAGAAAAAACAGAAACATTACGGCAACGTAAGACCGAAAAATTACAGAGCTATATATGAGGAAAAGTTTTACAACATCTTGTTCCAGCTTAGATATCCTTTGATGACAGTTATATTTTTTACTACTTTAGGAGTCCTCATATTAATGATAATTAACAACAAAAGCGATGGAGAAAGTGTTCTTAACTATTTCTTTCATACTGTAATTACTTTTTCTACAGTTGGATACACAGAAGGCTATCAAACAGACCCTTCTCATCTGATGGTTAACAGATTTTTTGCCACTGTATTTATTATTGTGGCTATACCTTTTGTTTATATGTATGGTCTTGTCACAACAGTTAATGTATTTATGAACAGTAATATAGACGAAATATACCGATACTGGAGGATGTATAAAGCCATGGAGAAGCTGAAAGGTCATTACATCATATGTAGATTTAACGGTATAACAAAAGAACTGATGAAGAACCTAAAAAGAAGGGGCATAAAGTTTGTCCTCATAGAGCCTGATGCTTCATTAGAAAAAGAAATCAGAGAATTTGGAGTTGAGTATTACGTTATAGATGAACCCCATAAAAGGAGCGTTCTCCTTGGAGTAGGAATAGAACAGGCAAAGGGAGTTATTACAGCATTTGAAGAAAATACACAGGATTTGTCTGTTATAGTAACTGCAAGACTTATAAGACCTGATAAAGACAGTTTTATGGTTTTTGCCACAGCAACCACAGAAGGTGCAGCCGAAAAGATGAAACTCCTTGGAGCAAACGAGGTTATTGTTCCAGACATTTCAGTTGGTAGGAGAATGACTTCTTTTGTTTTACATCCTCCATCTCCTGTGCTGTCTGGATTTTTAGAGAAGATTGCTTATGGTGAAAGAACAGACATTGATATAATAGAAATCAATGTAGGAGAAAATTCAGACCTTGTAGGTAAGAAATTAAAAGAAATAAACATGAGGCAGGAAACAGGTGCAACAGTTGTAGCTATTATAAGGGCTGACGGTAAAATGAAGATAGCTCCCTCTGGAGAAACAGAAATAAAAAAAGGAGATTCTTTAATTATTTTAGGACATCCTAAAGCATTAAGAAGGGCAGAAGAGTTTTTTGAACATCACAAAATAGAAGAGGTTGAAGCAACATGATTAACTGGGGAAAAGTATGGTCAGACTTTTTTATATTTTTGGCTCTTACCAGTAACGTAGGTTTTATATTCAGTCACGACCCTTATCAGCTTGTCATAGCAATAGGTGTAAATCTCCTTGCAACTGTTCTGAAATTTGGTGCAAAAAAGATACTTGCCGCAGAGCTTTTAGCAACTGCCCTTGTTGCTGACCTCCACCTCATACCTGCAACAATTCTTTACTTTATGGAAACCCACGTTCCCCTTGCAATTGGACTTGCAATTGGTGCAGCAGTGGCAAACGTTATCTCTATAATTATGCTCATTATAGAGGTAATCTTTGAATACCATAAAGAAGAGGAAATCTAATATCGCATTATCTGAGATTTTTTATTTATTACAAAAATCATAAAAATTATAAAAAATACTATACTATAATCAGCTATATTTAAAAAATTAGGGGTGGAGGTTAATAATGTATAGGGTTATCTACATATTTTTATTTTTTATTTTTGAGTTATCCTGTGCCTATCATCCTGAGGTAAAACTGGTTCCCGGTGCTGAAAAGATAAAGGTTTACGAGGTTACAAACCCTGCTGAAAAGGTTTTGTTTAAAATGGAAAAGCAGTTTGGATGCAGACTTATACTGAAGGATATTATTATTCCCCCTTCTATAAAAAAAGGTATATACGAAAATCATGTTGACCAGGAGATTGAGATAATTGGTAGAAATAAAGCTGTAAAAACTGGAGGAAATGTTCTTATTTTGGAAATGTTCAAGAAAATACCAGAGGTTCAGTTAAACGTAAAATATACTGGGAAGATTATAATTCTCAAGTGTCCCTAAGACAGTGTAAACTCTTCTCCTAAGAATATCTTTCTTACAGTTCTGTCTTCTACTATTTCTTCGGGGGTTCCCTCTGCTATAACTCTGCCGTGGGCAAGAATGTAAGCCCTGTCTGTTATTTTCAGTGTCTCCCTCACATTATGGTCTGTAAGAACAATGCCTATATCCCTTTTGATAAGGTCTTTTATCAGGTGGTTTATGTCCTGAACAGATACAGGGTCAACACCTGCAAAAGGCTCATCAAGAAGGAGAAATGAAGGATTTATTATTAGTGAACGGGCAATCTCAAGCCTTCTTCGCTCTCCTCCTGAGAGTGTGGAAGCTTTCTGGTCTTTAAGGTGATATATACCAAACTCATCTAACAAGGATTTTGCCTTTTCTTTTATCTCTGTCTTGTCTTCTGTCTGAAACTCTAAAAACATAACAATATTTTCCCATACAGTCAGGTCTCTGAATATGGAGGATTCCTGAGGGAGAAAGGATATACCTTTCCGTGCCCTTTCATAAACAGGCAGGTCTGTTATGTCTTCGTCATTTAAGAATATGTTTCCCTGGTCTGGTTTTATAAATCCAAGGAGCATTCTGAATGTTGTTGTTTTCCCTGCACCATTTGGTCCCAATAAACCTATAATCTCCCCTTCCTGAACGTAAAGGGATACATCGTCTACAACAGTTCTGTCTCTGTATCTTTTTTTTAGATGTTTTACTTCAAGGATGGACAGTTTTTTCATTTAACTACAGCCTGCTGTCTATACTTTTTGAAAAATCTCTTTATGTTTCTGACAGCCTGTCTTATTCTCTTTGTGTTTTCAACAACGGCAAATCTAACATAACCTTCTCCATGTTCACCAAATCCAACCCCTGGAGCTACTGCAACGTTTGCCTCTGTAAGAAGAAGTTTACTGAACTCTATAGAGCCTAAATGCTGGAACTCTTCAGGAATTTTTGCCCAGAGGAACATGGTTGCTTTAGGTTTTTGAACTTTCCACCCTGCTTTGTTAAGACCTTCCACTAAAATTTCCAGTCTCTCTCCGTATGTGTCTCTTGCTTCTTCCACAATAGAGTAATCGCTCTCAAGAGCTATTATGCTGGCAACCTGAATAGGAGTGAATGTTCCGTAATCAAGGTAGCTTTTCAGTCTTTTCAGGTTGTAAATCAGAGTAGGATTACCTAAAACAAAACCTACCCTCCATCCTGCCATGGAGAAACCTTTTGTCAGGGAGTAGGTTTCAACGGCTATATCTTTTGCTCCTTCTACTTCCAATATACTGGGAGCCTTATAACCATCGTAGCACAGGTCAGCATATGCAAAGTCATGTATAATCCACATTCCTTTTTCCTTTGCAAACTTAACAATCTCCTTAAAAAACTGAATGTCAACTGTCATTGTTGTTGGATTATTAGGAAAGTTCAGTATCAGAACTTTTGGCTCTGGATAACTGTCCTTGTAAGACTCATAAATGTTCTTTAAAAACAGCTCCTGCTTTTCCTCATCAGAGCCTTCAAGGGGAAGGGGAACTGTCAAAACAGATGCTCCAGCTATAACAGGAGCATAGTAGTGTATAGGATACCTTGGTGATGGAACTAAAACCATGTCTCCGGGAGATAGCATTGCAAGCATCAGGTGAGATAAACCTTCCTTAGAACCTATCGTTACGATAGCTTCCTCTTCTGGGTCAAGCTCAACACCAAATCTGTTTCTGTAAAAATCTGTTATTGCCTTTCTCAATCTTGGTATTCCCTGAGACATTGAGTATCTGTGGGTTGTCTTTTTCCTTGCTGATTCACACAGTTTGTCAATAATGTGCTGGGCAGGTCTAAGGTCAGGATTACCCATACCAAAATCTATGATATCCTCACCTTCTTTCCTCAGTCTTGCCTTAAGGTCGTTAACAATAGCAAAAACGTATTCAGGTAATCTTTTTATCCTTGGAAATTCCTGATACTTTTTTCCTTCCATTTTAACCTCATGTAGTGAATGTTATAAATATTCTATCAGTTAACCCTTTTTGAATCATTTTTGTTTAGAAATACCAGTGGGTCTAAAGGAAAACCATTTTTCCTTACTTCAAAATATAAGCCACACTCATTGTTTTCTCCAAGTTTTCCTACATAACCGATAACTTCTCCTTTTTTAACTGTCTGTCCCTCTTTTACAGCAATCTGTCCTACGTGTCCGTAAACTGTGTTGAACCTTTTTGCGTGTTTGATAACTATCAGATTACCGTAAGCTTTGATACTGTCTCCTGCATATATAACTTTTCCATCTTCAGCAGCTTTTATCGGCTTCTGACAGTCTGTTTTTATGTCTATTCCCAGATGTCTTTTCCTTGAATTGTTGGCAAATGTTTGAACAACCTTTCCATTTACAGGCCATATAAATCCAAAGGGAACAGTTCTCCTCTTTACAACTTCTTCCACGTAGCTTACTTCTCTTTTTTCTATTTTCAACCTCTGTCCCGGCCTGATTATGTAAGGTTTTTTCAGTCTGTTTAGCTTTATTATTCTGCTTACTGTTGTTCCATATCTTTTTGCTATTTTTGATAGGTTGTCTCCCTTTTTCACTCTGTAGGTAATAATCCTCTTTGTAACAATCTTTTTCTTTTTTATGTAAAAACTTTTTTTAGAGCTTTTTTGGGAAGCTTTTTTGGTTTTTCCTTTTTTGATACACAGAACCTGTCCCACATACAGTTTATCTGACTTTAGATTGTTTAGCTTTTTGATGTCTTTCACCCATACCCTGTATTTTTTTGCTATCTTAATCAGTGATTCTCCCCTTTTTACTTTGTGCTTCAGGACACACTTTTTAGAGGTTGAAGCTGTTTTTTTGACAGGTATTTTTAGTTTCTGTCCCGGCCTTATGATGTAAGGCTTTTTCAGATTATTTGCCTTTATGATAGACTTGACAGAAACGTTATACTTTTTAGCTATTTTACCTAAACTGTCTCCCCTTTTTACTGTGTATGTTAGTCCAAAACTTAAAGAGAATGTTAGAAAGACAAGGATAATAAAGCTGTTAATAAAGAATCTCAAAATCTGTAAAACCCCCATTTTTGTCTTCAAACTGGTATCTGATGTCTGTCACTTCTGCAAGTGGTGGACCTTTTTCTATCTCAGAAAAAAACTTTTTCAAAGTTTCCTCATCTGCTTCTGCTACAACCTCAACAGTTCCGTCAGGTAGATTTCTCACGTATCCCTTTACTCCAAGCTTTTTAGCCTTATCCCTGACAAAGTATCTAAAGCCTACACCCTGAACAGTTCCAGCAAAAATTGCATACAGCCTCATCTACAACCTCGCAGGATTAATATTATAAATATTTTTCGGCTTTTATATAATGTTTTTCAAGGTAGTTTGCAAACTCTTCAGGTCTGTTGATATCAAAGGAAAGAGGATAATTGTAATAATCTGTTATCACGCCAACAAGACCATCTTCTTTAGATATAATCAAGTCTCTTTTTTCTTCCTTTCTTATCACTTCAAATTTGTCTGTATTTTTGTATTTCTTAAAGCCTTCTATTATTATAATGTCAATATCTTCCACAACATACTCTTTTACAAGGTCTGATGGGTCGTAGTCTGAAATTCTTACATAAGATGTTATCTTGTCAGGTGATGCCACTACAACCTGTTTTGCTCCTGCATGAAACATTCTGTAACTGTCTTTACCGGGAGTATCTGTAACTGCCTTTCCCTTAGGGTCGTGTTTTATTGCAGCAACAGAGTATCCTCTGTTAGAAAGAATCCTGATTACCTTTTCTATAAAGGTAGTTTTACCACTGTTGTGGGCACCAACTATGCTGATAACAGGAACTTTTTTATCCATTTAGCTGCTTTATCAGTGTGTAAACTGTTTTTTTCAGATTTCTTCTGTCAATAACCATATCTATCTGTCCCTTTTCAAGTAAGAATTCTGAACGCTGAAAACCTTCAGGGAGCTGCTGTTTTATTGTCTGCTCTATAACCCTTGGTCCTGCAAATCCAATAAGGGATTCAGGCTCTGCTATTATCACATCTCCCAAAAATGCAAAACTTGCTGATACACCGCCCATTGTAGGGTCTGTAAGTATGGATATGTAAAGCACTCCTGCTTTGTTCATCTTGTCCACAGCTATAGATGTTTTAGCCATCTGCATAAGGGATATGATACTTTCCTGCATTCTTGCACCGCCAGAGGCTGTCACAGTAATAAATGGTATCTTTTTCTCAATGGCAAACTCTGCTCCTCTGACAAACTTTGCTCCCACTACACTTCCCATGCTTCCGCCCATAAACCTAAAATCCATAGGGGCAAGAATAACTTCCCTGTCGTAAATTTTGCCGTAAGCTATGATGATAGCATCGTTTAGCCCTGTTTTTTCCTGAGCCTGTTTTATCCTGTCTTTGTATCTTTTTGTATCTTTAAAATTTAACACATCCACAGGTTTTATACGGGGGAAAAGGTCGTATTCGTATATCTCATCAAGGAACATATCAACCCTTTCTTTTGCATTCATACGGAAGTTATAACCACAGTGGGGACATATCTTCATGTTTTTTTTCAGGTCTTCGCTGTAGAGGAGTGTTTTACACTTTTCACATTTGAGCCACTCCCCTCTTTCAACCTGTAGTTTTTTTCTTCCCTTAAATCTGCTGAACAAATCTTTCAGTCCCATCTAATCCTCCAGCCATGCCATTGTCAGTATTCTCTCTTCAAAGTTTCCATTTCGGTAAGAAAAGAAATTTTGAGAACATATTGTACACAAAGATATGTCATAAATCTCTTTTATACCACAAATTTTTAATTTTTCCTCTGCAAGCTCCTGAAGTGAAAATGTTATTCTGTCTGAAAACCTGCTGAAAAATCTCTCAGAAACTCCCGTCTTTTTAAGATTTTCAGCAAAACCCTCCTGCACCTCATAACAGCACTTCCTTGCTGAAGGTCCAATAAAGGCAAAAATCTCTTTTTTGCCAAACATTCTCAAAGCGTTCTCTATTATTCCACCTATCAACCCTCTCCATCCAGCATGTATAACAGACAGAGAGGAAAAGTCTGTCAGAACAACAGGCATACAGTCTGCAGTCAAGACACCTAATGCTTTATTTTGTTCCTGTGTAAACAACCCATCACACTCTAAACTGTGACTGTCAGCGTTTAGCACTAATGAGGAATGTATCTGTTTAGGCAAAACAGGGAATGGAAGTTTATGTTTTTTTATAAAATTCTTTCTTAAAATTGCATCTCTCATATTTCCATCAGACTTTTCTGTAAAAACAATGTTTAAGTTACGGATATTTATATGTTTCATAACAAAAATGTTATCATATTTTCCATTCATAATTTTCAAAAAGAGGTAAGAAAAATGAAGATTGTTGACCTGCGAGGAAAAGATTATACAAAAAGTGAAGACTTAGAAAAATTAATAAAAAGGAGTGATATGGAAATAGACCAGTACGAAGACTCTGTAAAGGAGATACTGAAGAATGTGAAGGAAAGGGGAGATGAGGCGGTTATTGAATATACAGAGCGTTTTGACGGAATAAAGCTAAAGCCTGATGAGTTTGCTGTTCCTTTTGAAGAAATAGAAAAGGCATATGAAAGTATAGAAGAAGACGTGAGAAAGGCCCTTGAAGTATCTTACAAAAGGGTAAGAAGGTTCCACGAGGCTCAGATTGAGCGTTCTTTCTTTTTAGAAGAAGATGGTATGATGCTTGGACAGAAAGTTGTGCCGATGGAAAGGGCAGGTCTCTACGTTCCCGGCGGAAAAGCTGCGTATCCTTCCACTGTTATTATGAATGCTGTTCCTGCTGTTGTTGCAGGTGTAAAAGATATAATCGTCTGTTCTCCAAATCCAAATGTATATACCCTTGCAGCTGCATACATATGCGGAATAAAAACTGTTTACAGGATTGGTGGAGCTCAGGCAATAGGTGCTATGGCTTACGGAACCCAGACAATTAAGAAGGTTGACAAAATTGTAGGCCCCGGAAACATATATGTTGCCCTTGCGAAAAAAAATGTTTACGGCTATGTGGACATAGATTCTATAGCAGGTCCTTCAGAGATATTAGTTATTGCAGATGAAACAGCAAATCCAGAGTGGGTTGCTGCAGACCTGCTTTCTCAGGCAGAGCATGACGAGCTTGCTGCTTCTATTCTGGTTACCACGTCAGAAGATATAGCAAAAAAGGTAAAAGATATTCTTTATAAGAAACTGCTGAATAATTTCTCACGGGAAAGTATAGCAAGAAAATCACTGGATAACTATGGTCATGTATTTATTGTTGACGACCTGAATACTGCTGCTGAAGTTTCAAATTACATAGCACCTGAACATCTTGAGATAATAACAGATAATCCGTTCAGCTTACTTGACAGGATAAAACATGCAGGAGCTATATTCCTTGGGGAGTATTCTACAGAACCTTTAGGTGATTATGTTTTAGGCCCCAATCACGTTCTTCCAACAGGAAGGTCTGCCAGATTTTCCTCACCACTGGGAGTGTATGACTTTGTGAAAAGGTCTTCTGTTATATATGTATCAAAGGAAGGATTTGAAAAGGTTGAAAAGTATGCAAGGGATATTGCTACAGCAGAAGGTTTAGAAGCCCACAGATTGAGTGTTGAAGTAAGGCTCAATAGATAATGTATAAAATTTGACAACATTACACTAAAGTTATATATTTAAACTAAAATTAAATAAACAGGTGGGGAAGTTGGCAGCAAAAAGGGATTATTACGAGATACTTGGGGTAAGCAGAAACGCGACAGCAGATGAAATAAAAAAGGCTTATAGAAGGCTTGCAAGGAAATATCACCCTGACCTTAACCCAAATAACAAAGAAGCGGAAGAAAAGTTTAAAGAGATAAGCGAAGCATATCAGGTGCTGTCAGACCCTGAAAAGAGAAAGCTTTATGACCAGTTTGGACATGCTGCATTTACAGGAGCCGGAGCAGGAAGAGGAGAAAGTGGTTTTGAAGGATTTTCAGGTTTCGGTATGAATATAGACGATATATTAGAAGACCTGTTTAACTTCTCAGACTTTTTCGGCGGAGGCAGGAGAAGAACACAGCGGGAAAAGAGGAGAACATATACAGCAGAGAAAGGAGAGGACATATATCAGACAGTGACAGTATCCTTAGAAGATGCATACAGGGGGACAACTCTTACAATAGATGTTCCCAGATATGTGATATGCGATAAATGTGCAGGGACAGGCCAAAAACCAGGTAGTCAGCCAACAGTATGTCCTGAGTGTAGGGGAACAGGTCAGATAACATACTCTTCAGGCTTTATGCATATAACGCAGACATGTCCAAGGTGTCAGGGAGCAGGATACATTCAGGAGCCCTGTGATGTGTGTAATGGTCGTGGCCTTGTGATGAAAACAGAAACAGTAAAGGTTAGAATTCCTCCCGGTGTAGATAACGGGACAAAGCTGAGAGTTCCGGGAAAAGGACACAGCGGAAGATTTGGAGGACCTCCGGGAGATTTGTGGATAATAGTAAATGTTCAACCCCACTGGCTTTATGAAAGGAAAGGGGATAACCTCTACGTTAAAGTTAACATAAATGTTGCTGAGGCAATTAACGGCACAGAGTTAGAAATACCAACCATTGACGGCAAAACAGAAAAGATAAAAATTCCAGAAGGGACCCAGAGCGGACAGCAGATAAGAATTCATGGAAGAGGAATGCCCCGCCTGAAATCTTCTGGATACGGAGACCTTGTTGTTGTGGTTAACGTGGAAATTCCTTCAAGAAAACAGCTCAGCAGAAAAGCAAGAAAGATTGTTGACGAACTTGAGAAAGAACTGCCAAAGCCTTCAACAAGGTTTGAAAAACCTTAAAAGGGGTGGTGAGCTATGAAAAAGGGAAAGAAAAACAAAAAAGAACCTTTATATATGATTGGAGCAGTCTCAAGGATGTTTAACATTCATCCCCAGACTTTGAGGCTGTATGAAAGGGAAGGGCTTTTAACTCCCTCAAGAACAGAAGGGAAAACAAGGCTTTACTCTCAGGAAGACATAGAAAAGTTAGAGTTTATACTGTTTCTCACAAGGGAGCTGGGAGTAAATTTAGCAGGTGTAGATGCAATTCTCAGGATGAGGGAGCAGATGCTCCAGATGCAAAAACAGATAGAGTATCTCCTTGAGTACATACAGGAGGAGATAAAGAGAAGATATGCAGAAAGTTATGAAGAACAGCAGAATGCTCTAATGAGAGTGCCAAAGGTAGAAATTACAAAAATAGAAGAGTATATGTATAATAAATTCAGAAAAGAGCAGGAAGGTGAGTAATTTTGGAAGAAGGTTTGCTGAAAGAAGTTCAGAATAACTTTCTTGATATTTACTCCTTTGTAAAAAATATATTAGATGAAGAGATTGCCTCTATAAATCCAGAAAAGTTAGAAGATGGTCTAAAGATTGTTGTAGAACAGGAAGACCTTTATGAAGACTGGGTAGAAAAGATAGAGACAGCTCCCCTTCCCATAATAGAAAAGATAGAAGAAATTGAGCACGGGGATGGTATACATCTGAAGGTAATATACTCTCTGAAAGTTGAGGAAGCAAAACAGATAAGAAAAATAAAGATAAAAAGCAACGGAAAAGTTGAGATTTTTAACTACATAGAAACCTACAGAAACATAAATGGTAAAAAATTCAAAGTAAAGATAGAGTATGATACATACGGAAATCTGATTTTCACACTACAGAAGGAACAAGGATGAAAAAACTGATATTTTCTATTCCGGCGCCTCTTTTTGATATCTTTGTGATTGAGTTTAACGGATACGGCATAGAAATTTTAAACAGGGACGAAAGTGAGGTTAACTTTGCCATATATGTTCAAGATGAAGAGTATGAAGGGATAAAAGAGGCTATAAACGAGATATTTGAAGAATTAGGAGGAGGCAGTTTAATATTAGAGGAAGAGATAAAAGAAGAAAACTGGGAAGAAAAGTGGAAAGAAAACTTTAAACCTGTCTCAGCACCTCCTTTCATAATAATTCCAGAATGGGAAGTGTACGAAGATAAAGATTACATCCCTATAAAACTTAAAATCGGTATGGCATTTGGAACAGGACTTCACCCAACAACACAGATAGCCCTTTCTTTGATACCAGAATGTGTGAAGGAAGGTAAAAAAGTCCTTGATGTTGGAACAGGCTCAGGTGTTCTTGCAATTGCATCTGCAAAGCTTGGAGCAGATGTGTATGCTGTTGATGTTCAGGAAGAAGCGGTAAAGGAATGTAGTGAAAATGCATGGGAAAACGAAGTTTCAATAAAATGTGAAAAAAAGTCTGTCCATCAGGTAGAAGACAGGTTTGATACAGTGATAGCAAACCTCCAGATGGATATATTTAGAGAGCATTTTGATAAAATAGTGCAGCTGTTTAAAGACTGTTTAATAATAACGGGAATTTACGGGGAAAAGGAAAGAGACGAAATAACAAATATGGCACACAAACACAGGCTACATGTTAAAAAAGAGATTTTTAAAAAAGACATAAACAAGGATGGAGAGAATTGGTATGGATTTATTTTTGAACATCAATAGATACATAGACCATTCAAACCTGAAACCTTACGCCACTTACGAAGATATAGAAATACTGTGCAAAGAAGCTGTTCAGTATAACTTTTATGCAGTGTGTGTGAATCCATTCTATGTGAAATATGTAAAAACACTTCTTAAAGGAACAGGTATAAAGGTCTGCAGTGTTGTAGGTTTTCCTTTCGGGGCAAATACTCCAAAGACAAAGCTTGTGGAAGCATCAACAGCAATTAATGATGGAGCAGATGAACTGGACATTGTGTGGAACATCGGAGCCTTCAAGTCAGGAAATTACGACTTTGTGGAAAATGAGCTAAAGACAATAATCTCTTACACTCAAGGGGTTGTCCACAAAATCATAGTGGAAACGGCATACCTGACAGAAGAAGAAAAGAAAACAGCCCTTGAGATTGTTGTAGACTCTGGAGCAGAGTATATAAAAACATCTACAGGATTTGCACCAGAAGGAGCAAAAATTGAAGATATTAAAATGTGGAAAGAACTTGTAGATGGAAAGATAAAAATAAAGGCTGCAGGTGGTATAAAAACTTTTGAACAGGCTGCCGAAATGATAAAGGCAGGAGCAGACAGAATTGGAACCAGCCACGGAGTAGAAATTGTTAAGGGGCGCTGATTATGTATACACCAGAAAAAGAAAAACAGCTGATAGAAAAAACACGCCAGCTTCTAAATATCTCACTGAAAGAGATAAGAACAAAAAACGATGCAGAAAAAATAGTCAAAGAGCTGAGAGATGTTATAAGATACCACGACTGGAGATATTACGTTCTTGCAAATCCTGTTATCTCCGATTACGAATACGATAAACTGTTTCACCTGTTAAAAAATATTGAGCAGAAATTTCCTGAGCTTATAACTCCAGATTCACCAACCCAGAGGGTTGCCTCAGGACTTACAAAAGAGTTTCCCCAGGTAAAACACCTCGCACCGATGCTATCCCTTGACAACTCCTACAACGAAGAAGACCTGAGGGATTTTGACAGAAGGGTAAGGGAAGCAACAGGTCTTGATGTTGTAGAGTATTCAGTTGAGCCAAAGTTTGATGGAGCTGGAATATCTCTCGTTTACGAAAACAACATATTTATCAGAGGGGCAACGAGAGGAGACGGGGTCGTAGGAGAAGACATCACGCCAAATCTGAAAACAATAAAAACCATTCCCCTATCAGCTGACTTTAAAAGCTACGGCATAAAAACGATAGAAATCAGAGGAGAAGTTCTGATAAGAAAAGATTTGTTTAAAAAGATAAATCAGGAAAGATTAGAGGAGGGCCTACCCCCATTTGCCAATCCAAGGAACGCGGCAGCAGGTTCACTCAGGCTTCAGGACCCAAAAGAAGTAGCAAAAAGAGGTCTTGAGGCCTTTGTTTATCAGATTACATATGCTGTTGATGAAAAGGGAGAAAATCTTTTAGGAACAAAGATAAAAAAACACCACCAGTCTATAAAAATGCTCTATGAACTGGGCTTCAGGTCTCCATTTAAGGAAATAAAAGTGTGTAGAGGAATAGATGAGGTAATCCAGTACTGTGAAGAGTGGCAGGAAAAGAGAGACAGCTATCCCTACGAGATAGACGGCATGGTTGTAAAGGTAAATGACATATCCCTTTACGACAGGCTGGGAGTAACATCCCACCATCCAAGATGGGCTATAGCTTTCAAATTTAGAGCAAGGCAGGCAACAACAAGAATAATCAAAGTTGTGTTTCAGGTTGGAAGAACAGGAGCTGTTACACCTGTAGCAAAATTAGAGCCTGTGGAGATTGGCGGTGTTACAGTATCTTCTGTTTCCCTGATAAATGAAGACTTTATAAAAGAAAAAGACATAAGGGTTGGAGACCTTGTTCTCGTGGAAAGGGCAGGAGATGTTATTCCCTATGTTGTGAAAGTAATAACAGAGGCAAGAAAGGGAGACGAGAAGCCTATACAGTTTCCAAAAAACTGTCCTTCATGTGGTTCTCCACTTGTGAAACCTCCGGGAGAGGCTGTATGGAGATGTATAAACATAAACTGTCCTGCTCAGGTTGTTGAGAGGATTATATACTTTGCTTCTAAAGATGCTATGGATATTAGAGGTCTTGGAGAAGCAATAGTACGGAGGTTTTACGAACTTGGATTTTTGAAATCTATACCAGATATTTACAGACTGCCGTACGAGAAGATTAAGCAGTTGGAAGGATTTGGGGAAAAATCTGTGGAAAATCTAAAAAATGCCATTGAAGAATCAAAACACAGACCAATCCACAGGTTGATAACAGGACTGGGTATAAGATATGTAGGAAAGGTAACAGCAAAAACCCTCTCAGAGCATGTAAACTGTGTTGAAGAGCTTAAAGACTGGTCTGTTGAGCAGTTAGAAAACCTTCCAGACATTGGTTATGTGGTTGCAAGAAGCATATACGACTTTTTCCACAATGAGCAGAATCTGGAAATGCTACAGGAACTCAAAGGTCTTGGTGTTGAAACATGCAAAGAAAAAGAGGAAAAGATTGAACATATATTCGATGGAAAAAGCTTTGTGTTTACAGGAACGCTTCACTGCTGTTCAAGGGAGATAGCTCAGGAGATAGTAGAGAGACTTGGTGGGAAAGCAACATCTTCAGTAAGCAGGAAAACAACTTATCTTGTAGTTGGAGAAAATCCCGGTTCAAAGCTGAGAAAAGCCCAGCAGTTAGGAGTGGAAATAATTGACGAAGAGCATTTTATACAGATGATAAAAGACCACATACCACAGGAGCTGAAAAGTAAAGTTAAACTTTGAATCATCAGAATTTTAAAAGAATTTATTTTTTTATCTGAGTTATTTATTTTTATTCTTATGAAAAGCTGGGCTGTTGTTCTTTGCTTATTTATTTTTGGATTTTCTTACGGTGGGAAAGCTGTTCACCAGATTGGTGTAAAGGTGAAGGTAGAAAAACCTGCTCAGAATGATAAAACCAGTGAAAAGAAGGAAAAAAAGAATATAGAGAAAGTTCAAAACTACCCTAAAGGTGAAAACCGATAAGATAAAACAGATAAAGAAACAGGCAGACCAGTGGAAAGAGTTTGCCAATTTTGTAGTTGGTCTGTTTATTACAGGCTTGTCTTATACTTTTGTAATGGATTTTTTTAAATACGACATCCAAGATACTGATTTTTTAATTCTGCTTTTTATTCCCCTCTCATGGCTGTTTTTTCTTATGTTTGGTTTTGGTAAATTTCCCACAATTTTAAAAATATCCAAAAGGTTAAAAGCTAACTTACATATGGTTTACGACAAAAAAAGGATTGAAAATATGAAGCTGTATTACAGCCGTCCCAAAAAATATATCAAACTGTCTGAATTTCTTGATGAATTAGATATCATTGATAAACAGGATATACAGGAGATAAAAGGTTTTGAACTGTATCTGACAGCTTTTATCGTTTATTTAGGTTTTGCTGTTATAAATTCTTGCAGGGAAGATATTTTACTAACGATTGAGGATTTTACTCCGTCTTCAGCACGAGTAGAATATATCTTTCTGGCATTTTATACAATAATGTATTTTTTTATTTACCTTGTAATTTCTTTGGTTTTGAAAGTTGCAAATATTTTTAAAATTCCTTCATTGCTGGATAAAATAGGTGTTTTATACTTTAGATTCTGGAAAATGGCCTGTCTGGTTGGCTTTATAAGGCGTTATAAAATAGACAAAATTAGAAAAGATATTCGTAATTTAAGACAGGAAATAGAAAAGATTTAACTACTCCACTTCAGGAAATAGCTGTCTTATCTCCTCTAATATCTTTTCTCTGTTGTTTCCGTATCTTCTGGAAAAGTGAAAAACAACAAGTTTTTTTACCTCTGCCTCTTTTGCAATAAAAGCCGTCTGGTCAGTTGTCAGATGGTAAACCTTTGATGCCTGCTCTTTGTCTTCTGACAGGAAAACAGATTCACAGTAAAGCACATCTGAACCTTTTACTAAGTTTATTATTTTTTCCACATTCTCCTGTGAGAAAACAACATCTGTAATATAAGAAATTTTTATTCCTTTCTGGATGTAACTGAACTGCTCCCTTAACTGTTCCCATCTAAAGGGTTTTCCATCAATGATAAACTCTTTTCCTATGTTGTTTTCGTCTTCTAAGAACTGTTTAAACTCTCCTATCTCTCTTCCTTTGAGGGGAAGCTGATTTATCTTGTCTTTTTTCAGTAGCAATCTATCTTTGTACTCAAAGCTGTATCCCATCACTGGAATTTTGTGGTCAAGAACAGCATATCTAACTCTGTAGAAGGGATTTTCGTAAATTATGTCTGATTCTGCCTTTTTTTCAGATATAAAATCCTTTGCAAACTTTTTCTTTATGTCGTACTGGAATGTTTCTAAAAGTCCCTCATTATACTGGGTCAGCCTGAAAACAAGCCTCGGCTCGTGCTCCACCAGGTTCCAGGTATATCCCTGTAATTTACAGTAAACATTGTCAGCAAGGGGAGAGATACCAAACATCTCAACAGTCTGCTCTTTGCCTAACTTGTTTCTCAGAAGACTGTCAAAGCCAATAAAGTGGTCCATATGTGTGTGGGTGATAAATATTTTGTTTATCTTTTTTATCAGGTGTCTGTCTAACTTTCTTATGTTCCCTATATCAAAGAGCAGATATTCTCCAAGGGAATCTATCTCAATAACAATTCCCGGGTCTTCATGCTTATCATTAATCAGATAATGCTTCAGTCTTGGTTTTCCCATTTTCCTTCATATAGGATAACAGAGGAAATCTTGTTTATAAAGCAGGAATTTTTAAATTTATTATGAAAACTATTTGAAAGGCTGTTATGTTTAAAAGAGAAATCAATAAACTTTTTTCAAAAGGATATGCGTGGTATCCAGAAATCTTAGATGCCATTGATAATAAAAAAATCAAGTATCTGACTGAAAATGAACTATCTGTTAAAAAAAAGATAATCTGCTTTCACAGAGAGTTAGAGAATATATATCAAGAATATTACTTCAGAAAATCTTTAAACAGAATAAGATTTATGCTCATTTTTGGGATATTTGTATACATAT
>Ga0256833_1001175_pt1 | contig 19543 bp, 11 predicted proteins | sample 356284metaG_FD_190535 | JGI IMG/M metagenome (GOLD analysis project Ga0256833, IMG submission 190535) | Hydrothermal vent microbial communities from Mid Atlantic Ridge, Atlantic Ocean - 356-284 | ecosystem: Environmental > Aquatic > Marine > Hydrothermal vents | place: Atlantic Ocean: Mid... | reverse complement strand
ATGCCTTGCGCCACTCCTTTGCCACGCACCTGTTGGGCGCCGGCGCCGATCTCCGCACCATCCAGGAGCTTCTGGGGCACGCGAGCCTGTCCACCACCCAGGTCTACACGCGCGTGGACGCCGCTCGCCTTGTCGAACAGTATCGCGCCGCCCACCCCCTCAGCGGTGGTGGCAGGCAGCAAGAGTGAGTGTCTATTCGAATCAGCAGGATTCGAAACGGAAAGGAGCACGGCCGATTCGGGCCTCACCGCGATGCGCGATATCGTGATTCGCGGCCCTCGCGATGCCTACTGACCGCACGTTCCGTCTCCGAACAGGCGGTTGTAGAGGCACGAGCGCGACAGCATGCGCTCCAGCAGACTTTTCTGCACGTGTCGTTGCTCTGCCAGAGCCCGCATCTTGTCGGCAAAGGTGCCGCCTTCCGGCAGCTCAAGCCGGGGCGGTTCTGCCAGACCCACGAGCTCGCCCACGTCACGCATCAGGCCCAGCACGTCCGAGGGGCAGGCCTCGTTCATGGCCAGGGCCACCTGCGCCATGGGATTCTTCTTCGAGAAGAACAGATCCACGATGTTCGGCATTGGCTGCGCCGCCTGCCGCATGGCCTTGCGCTGCCGTGCCTGCCCTTCCTCCGCAGCCGGCGGCAGCGATCCCGTGATTTCCTGTGCAGCCGCCGCATCGCTCACGGGAACGATGGTCGCCACCTTCGAATCGTCGGCAATGGCGGACACGGAAAGGGTCACGAGCAGCATCATAGCTGCCGAAAGAGTGGTTTTCATGATCGGTCTCTGCCCCCGTGAATGCAATTCACGCTCCGTTAACCGGAATATAGACGGCCCCGCCCTGCCCCGCAATCCCTGCGTGACGGCACTTTTGTCGCACAGTCATGAGGATATGCGCATGTGCTCACATGCGAGCAGGCATCCTCACCCTTGCCCCCTCGCATCATGACAGGCCCATGCAGAAAGAAAGCCGGCAGCACTCCAGCCGCCGGCTCGCCTGTATCCGCAAGCATTGCGCGATCACCAGAGGACGACGCGCAAGTCATGTCGTTGCATCACTTGCCGCTGTCCTGCTTGGCGGTGAGATCCTCGCCCGTCTTCTGGTCCACGGCCTTCATGGACAGGCGCACCTTGCCGCGAGGATCGATGCCGAGCAGCTTCACCTTCACGACATCGCCTTCCTTCACCACGTCACTCACCTTGCCCACACGCCTGGCCGAGAGCTCGGAGATGTGCACGAGGCCGTCCCTGGAGCCGAAGAAGTTCACGAAGGCACCGAAATCCACGATTTTCACCACGCGGCCTTCGTAGATCTGGCCAACTTCGGGCTCCTCGGTGAGGCCCTTGATCCACTCGATGGCCTTGCGAATGGACTCACGATCAGTGGACGCCACCTTGATGGTCCCATCGTCCGCTATGTCGATCTTGGCGCCGGTCTTTTCCACGATTTCGCGGATCGTCTTGCCGCCGGCGCCGATCACGTCGCGGATCTTGGCCACGGGAATGGTGATCACCTCGATCTTGGGCGCGCGTTCGGTGAGCTCCGGCCGGGTTTCGGAAAGCGCCTCCTTCATCTTTTCCAGGATGTGGGCGCGCCCCGCCTTGGCCTGCTGCAGGGCCGTGCGCATGATCTCTTCGGTGATGCCGGTCACCTTGATGTCCATTTGCAGGGAGGTGATGCCCTCCTCGGTGCCGGCCACCTTGAAGTCCATGTCGCCGAGATGGTCCTCATCCCCCAGGATGTCGGACAGCACGGCAAACTTCTCGCCCTCCAGGATCAGCCCCATGGCGATGCCGGAGACGGGCCGCTTGATGGGCACGCCGGCATCCATCAGCGACAGGGAGGCACCGCACACCGTGGCCATTGAAGAGGAGCCGTTGGACTCGGTGATCTCGGAGACCACGCGCACCGTGTAGGGAAACTCCGTCTGTGACGGCATCACCGGATGCAGCGCCCGCCAGGCCAGCTTGCCGTGACCGATCTCGCGCCGGCCGGTGAAACCCACGCGTCCCGTCTCGCCCACGGAGAAGGGAGGGAAGTTGTAGTGCAGCAGGAAATGCTCGCGATACGTGCCCTCCAGGGCATCCACGAACTGCTCGTCGTCACCCGTGCCCAGCGTGGTGACCACCAACGCCTGCGTTTCGCCGCGGGTGAAGAGGGCCGACCCGTGGGTGCGTGGCAGGATACCCACCTCCGCCACGACGGGCCGCACCTCGTCCAGCCGACGGCCATCGATGCGCGTGCCGGTCTCCAGGATCTGGCCGCGCACGATTTCCTTTTCTACCTTCTTGAAGGCCTCCAGCACGTGGCCCGGGTTGCACTCGCCGGCCTCGGCCTTCTCTTCCGGACACAGCTCGGCCACGGCCTGCTCGCGAATGGCATCCACGGCATCCCGCCGCTTCAGCTTCTCGGTGATGGCATAGGCTTCCCTGAGCGCTGCGCCGAACTTCTCGCGAATGGCCTCGACAAGCGGCGCGTAGTCCACCCGCTCGATCTCCCGCGGCGGCTTGGCGGCCCTGGCAGCCAGGCGCTCGATGGCCTCGATCACCGGCTGGAACGCCTCGTGACCGAACATCACCGCGCCCAGCATCTCGTCCTCGGAGAGCTCGTGCGCCTCCGATTCCACCATGAGCACGGCCTCCTTCGTGCCGGCCACCACCAGGTCCAGGCGGGACTTCTCCATGTCCTCGAGCATGGGGTTGAGGACATATTCGCCTTCGATGAGTCCCACGCGCGCCGCTCCGATCGGCCCCTTGAACGGCAGGTTGGCAATCGCCAGCGCCGCCGAGGTGGCAATCATGGCCACGATGTCGGGGTCGTTCTCCAGGTCATGGGACAGCACCGTGGCGATGATCTGCGTCTCGCACTTGAAGTCCGGGTCGAACAGCGGCCGGATGGGCCGGTCGATGAGGCGCGAGACGAGCGTTTCCTTCTCGCTCGGGCGTCCCTCGCGCTTGAAGTAGCCGCCGGGAATCTTGCCTGCGGCATAGGTCTTTTCCTGATAGTTCACCGTGAGCGGAAAGAAGTCCATCCCCGGCCGGGGTGCCTTTTCCGCCACCACCGTGGCCAGCACGGTGGTCTCGCCATAGGTGGCCAGCACCGCGCCGTCCGCCTGGCGAGCCACCCGTCCGGTCTCCAGCTTCAGGGGCCGTCCGCCCCATTCGATCTCTTCCGTGTGAATGTCGAACATCGTTCTGCTTCCTGCAATGGTATCTGCAGGAACCGGGATCACCCCGCGCCCCGTTCCGACCCGTTGAGGCCCCGGCTCGTGGCCGGGGTGGTCGGGAGGAGGCCCGGGGCGATACCGCCGGCTCCCGCCGTTTCCCGGTTTGCCTGTGTGATCCGGAAGGCAGGCCGAGGCCCGCCCTCCCGATGACGAGGCCTGCGATGGCCGGTCACGGCACCGTCGGCTGCCCCCGCCATCGGAAACGGAACGAACACCTCCGGCTCACCATCGGCGACCCTGGCCACTCGCCCTTGCCGCTCATGCCGACAGGATGACCTGCCGGACAGCAGGCAGGGTTGGCGGCCCGCTCCCTCATCCTGCCCCCGGGTCGCCGCCATCCGGCTGCCTGTCCCAACGGTTTCAGACAGCCGGGCAAGAGCAAGATGCAGATGTCGGCCCGGGAGATGCCGGCCGGTATCGAACCGAACCTGCAAACCGCTCCCGGAGCTCCAGAGACGTTGCCGGGCAGCTCCCCGACTGCCCATGACAGAAAGCCTGCCCCTTCAATGGCGCAGGCCCAGCCGCTCGATCAGCTTCTGATAGCGGTCGAAGTCCTTCCGCTTCAGATAGTCCAGCAGCTTGCGGCGCTGCGAAACCAGCTTCAGCAGGCCGCGCCGCGAATGGTTGTCCTTGCGGTGCACCTTGAAGTGCTCGGTGAGATTGTTGATGCGCTCCGTCAGGATGGCCACCTGCACCTCTGGCGAGCCCGTGTCGCCGTCGTGAGTGGCGAATTCCCTGATGAGCGCCTGCTTGCGCTCGGGCGTGATCGACATCGCTTGTCTCCTCGAAAATCGCTTTCGTCCCGAAAACCGCAAGGCGCCCTGCCGTGCACGCTGGTTCAGGGGCGGGAAGCGCCGTCCTCGCGGCCCAGGTTGAACACGCGCCGCGGCTTGAGAATGCCGGCCTCCACCGTACAGATGGCGACCGGCCGCCCCTTCCAGGTGGCCAGCACGGCCTCTTCCTCCACCGGCGCATGGGCGCCGCGCAGGATCACCGACTGGCCGCGCACGATGCGCGAGGCCTGCGTGCCGTCCAGGGCCAGCGCCGGGATGTCGGCCAGCGCGGTCTCGACCGGCAGCAGCACCTCGTGCAACGCCTTGCGATCGGCGTCCTTATGGCGCAATTCCTCCAGCTTTTCCAGAGAAATCGCATCTTCCAGCGTGAACGGCCCCACGCGCGTGCGCTGCAGTTGACTGACATGCCCCAGGCAGCCCAGGCGCTTGCCCATGTCGCGCGCAAGCGCCCGCACATAGGCGCCCTTGCCGGTCACCGCACGAAACACGGCATGATCGGCATCGGGCAGATCCACCAGCTGAAGATCGTGAATCATCACCTGCCGCGGCTTCAGCTTCACCTCCTCGCCGTCACGCGCCAGATCATAGGCCCGTTCGCCATCGATCTTGATGGCCGAGAACCGCGGCGGCAGCTGCTCGATCTCGCCGGTGAACTCGGGCAGAATGGCTTCGATCTCCGCGCGTGTGGGGCGCCTCGCCGAGGAGGCGATCACCTCCCCCTCGGCATCGTCCGTATCCCGCTGCTCGCCCCAGCGCACGGTGAAGAGATAGCCCTTCTCGCCTTCCATGACCCACTGCACGGTCTTCGTGGCCTCGCCCAGGGCTATGGGCAGAACGCCGGTGGCGAGCGGGTCCAGCGTGCCGCCATGCCCGGCCTTGCGGGCATTGAACAGCCGCTTGACCACATTGACTGCCTCCGTGGAGGTCATGTCGTAGGGCTTGTCGAGAATGAGCCAGCCATGCACCGGCTGGCCGCGTGGTCGTCTGCGACCCATCTGTCGTGCCTCGCGTCCTGGTTGCATTTCGGAAATGGCGGAAATTCACGACGGCTGGGCGGCGGACAAAACGCCGCACCCTGCCGTCTTCAGTCCTCGTCCCCGCTGCGGGCCAGGTCACGCGCTACCCGTGGATCACGCAGAAGGGCATCGATGCGCGCCGCATGGTCCTGTGCCGGATCGAGCCGAAAGCGCAGCTTCGGCATGTATTTCATGCGGCGCAGTGCCGGCGAGATCAAGCCGCGGATGCGCCGCGCCCGTGCGTTGAGGGCTGCCTCCAGCCCCTGTTTCTGCTCTTCCAGGAGCGGACGCACATAGACGGTGGCATGCCGCAGATCCGGTGACACCTCCACATCGGTCACCGTGATCGTGGCCGTGTCCAGCCCCGGTTCGTCCATGCGTCGGGTGACGAAGACCTCGCCCAGGGCATGGCGAATGGCCTCGCCGACCCGAAGCTGCCGCTGGCTTGGCGGTTTTTTTCTGCTGTTCATGAGTCTGCCGGTTCCATGATCGGGATGCGGCCGCAGTGCCCGGACGTGTCTTTCGCCAGACAGGGAGCCGGAGAAGAAGAGCGCCGGGCAGGACCGCAGCCCGCATCACGAGACAATGCATGCGTTCATTCGGGAATATGGGCTCCCGCCACCACAGGACAAGGGCTGTTGCCCGGCCATCGGAGGCCGCGGCGTTCGCGCCTGCCAGCCGGCCGATTGCCATGGCCGCACGGGGCGATGGTGTGCCACGGCACCGATTTCCGGACAGCCGATGGCCGACGGATGGCGGCCTCAGAGCGTGCGCTGCACCGTCTCCACGCGATAGCACTCCACGATGTCGCCCTTCTTGATGTCCTGCCAGTTCTCGAAAGCCATGCCGCACTCCTGGCCCGCCTGCACTTCCTTCACCTCGTCCTTGAAGCGCTTCAGGGAGGCCAGCCTGCCCTCGTGGATCACCACGCCGTCGCGGATCAGGCGCACACCGGCGCCACGCTCCACCACGCCCTCGGTGACCCGGCAGCCGGCCACGTTGCCCACCTTGGAGATGCGGAACACCTCCAGCACCTCCGCATTGCCGAGGAAGGTCTCGCGGATTTCCGGCTCCAGCAGGCCGGACATGGCCTGCTTGATGTCATCCACGAGATCGTAGATGACATTGTAGTAGCGGATCTCGATGCCCTCGCGTTCCGCCACTTCCCGGGCCTTCTTGTCGGCGCGCACGTTGAAGCCGAGGATCACCGCGCCCGTGGTGGCCGCCAGCTGCACATCCGATTCGGAGATGCCCCCCACGCCGTAGTGCACGATGCGCGCGCGCACCTCGTCATTGCCCAGCTTGTTGAGCGCCTGCACGATGGCCTCCGCCGAGCCCTGCACGTCTGCCTTCACCAGCACGGGAAACTCTTTCAGCTCCCCTTCCTTCATCTGGTTCATCAGCTGCTCGAGCGAGGCCTTGCGCAGGGCCGCGCCCTTCGCCTCGCGCTTCTTGCGCTCGCGGTATTCGGCCACCTCGCGTGCACGCGCTTCCGTGTCCACCACCACCAGCACGTCGCCCGCCTCAGGCACGCCGTGGAAGCCCAGCACCTCCACCGGCATGGAGGGGCCGGCTTCCTTCACCCGCCGACCGGTATCGTCGATGAGCGCACGCACACGACCCCAGGCGGTGCCGGCCACCACGACATCGCCCACCTTCAGGGTGCCGCGCTGAACCAGCACCGTGGCCACGGGCCCGCGGCCCTTGTCCAGTCGCGCCTCGATGACGAGGCCCTCCGCCGGGCGGTCCGGATTGGCCTTCAGCTCCATGAGTTCCGCCTGCAGGTGAATGGCCTCCAGCAGGTCCGTCAGGCCCTGGCCGGTAAGTGCGGAGACCTCCACGTCCAGCACGTCGCCCCCCATGCTTTCCACGAAGACCTCGTGCTGCATCAGCTCCGTGCGCACGCGGTTGGGATCGGCCTCCGGCTTGTCGATCTTGTTGATGGCCACGATGATGGGCACCTCTGCCGCCTTGGCGTGGTTGATGGCTTCGATGGTCTGCGGCATCACGCCGTCATCCGCCGCCACCACCAGCACCACGATGTCGGTGGCCTTGGCCCCCCGCGCCCGCATGGCCGTGAAGGCCTCGTGTCCGGGCGTGTCCAGGAAGGTGATCTTGCCCTCCGGCGTCTCCACCTGATAGGCGCCGATGTGCTGAGTGATGCCGCCGGCCTCCTGGGCTGTCACCTTGGTCTTGCGGATGGCATCCAGCAGGGAGGTCTTGCCATGGTCCACATGGCCCATCACGGTCACCACGGGCGGCCGCGGCTTCAGCGTCTCCGGCGGGTCTTCCGGGCCAATGAGGCCTTCTTCGATGTCGGCTTCGGAGACACGCTTCACCTTGTGTCCGAACTCGATGGCGATGAGCTCGGCAGTATCGGCATCGATGACATCGTTGATCTTGTGCATCTGGCCCTGCTTCATCAGGAAGCGGATGACGTCCACCGCGCGCTCCGCCATGCGCCGGGCCAGCTCCTGGATGGTGATGGCTTCCGGAATGACCACCTCGCGCGAGACCTTCTCCCGGGGCCGCTCGGCACCGCCCTGCTGCTGCTTCTTCTGCCGCTCCATGCGGCGGCGGAAGGCGGCCAGCGAGCGCGCCCGGTCCTCTTCCGTCTCGCCGGAGAGCACCTTGGCGATGGTGAGCTTGCCCTTGCGGCGTTCGCCCGCGCCCTTCACCGGCTTGGCGGGCTTCGGCACCTTCCGGCGCGGTTCCTCTTCTCTGGCCCTGGCCTTGACCTTCTCCCGGGCCGGTGCTGCCTCGGCCGTCTTGGGCTTGGCCTTCAGGCCCTGCTCCTCGGCCTTCCGTGCAGCCATGGCTTCGGCCTCGCGCCGCGCCGCCTCTTCCGCCAGCTGACGGGCCCGCTCGGCTTCCTCGCGCTTGCGTTGTTCTTCCTCTTCCCGGCGACGACGCTCTTCCTCCTGTCGCCTTTGCTCCTCCTCGCGGCGTCGGCGCTCCTCTTCCTCCTTGCGCCGTTTCTCTTCCTCGATGGCACGCTGGCGCGCCAGTTCGAGCGCCCGTTCGCGGGCGGCCCGTTCCTCCGGCGTCAGCTTCTCCCAGGCCTTGGGCGTCTCGCCTTGGGGCAGGGCCGTCTCTGCCGCCGATGCACCGGCCGCCGGCGTGGGCGTCTTGTCCGCCTCCTTTTCCGGCATCGCACTCTTGGCACTCGTGGCGGCCGGCTTCACCAGCTTGCCCTTCCCCGGCGTGGCGATGACACGCTTGCGCTTGGTCTCGACCACGACGGTCTTGGAGCGGCCGTGCGAGATGTTCTGCCGCACCCGCCCTGTCCCGGTGGCCGAGCGGCGCAGGCTCAGTGTCGGCTTGCCGCCTTTCTTGTCGGAATTGCTCATTGTCCGTACCAGTCAGTCTCTGTGCTTGCGCGGTGCCCCCTTGCGCCTCCTGCGGGCCTGTCCGCTGGTCGGTGAGGCGTCAAGTGCCGCGATCTTGCGCGCCAGCCGGAGGAACTTCCGCGCCAGTCCGCCATGCTTGAGTGCAGCATGTATCACATTTGATCGCCCGAATGCCAAACCCAATTGCGCAGAATCGAGAAAATCGACAATCTCGGCCTGCCGCCCCGCGCGCTTCAGCCGCCCGACAAGCTTGCGCCGGCCGTCTGCGGCGCCATCGGCAGCCTCCACGAGAATGGCCACCTGCCCGCTGTCGATCCAGCCGGCCACGCGATCGAAGCCGCAGGTGGCCTCTCCCGCCTTGCGCGCGAGAGACAGCAGCTGCACGGCCTGCTGCGCGAGCTGCCGGCGCACCTGCGCGTCCAGATCCGCCGGCACCTTCACCTTCTGCCGGAAGGCCCGGGCAAAGGCATTGCGACGCACGGCCTCGTCGACGATCCCCGGCGCCGGCTTCAGCCAGGCCCCGCGTCCCGGAAGCTCCGCCCGGGGATCGAAGACCACCTCGCCCGCAGGCGAGAGCACGAAGCGCAGCAGGCGTTCCCGTGGCAGCACCTCCCGCGTGACGATGCAGGTGCGCGCCGGATACCTGCGGGCATTGAGATCCTCTTCCGCCACCGGCACGTCATCGGTGTCTGCCGTCTCCGCTGCGGGCGCAGCCACGGGTGCCGAGAGTCGTTCCTTCCCGTTGCCGTTCATGTCCGTCCGCCTGTGCCTCTCGCGCCTGGCGCCGCGGCGCATGCCGCCGCTTCCCGTTCTTCTCGCCGGTGAAACACCGGCCGGAGCTGCCAGTGGTCATGTCACTGTTCGCTGTCCGTTTCCGCGTCCTCCGTCATCTCGCCCTGGCTCTCCTCTTCGGGCGGCAGGATGCCGATCTTGCGACGCGCCTGCATGATCATGCGCTCGGCCTCGGCCCGCGAGACATCCAGGCCCGTGAGAATGCCTTCGTGGAAGACGGTCTCGCCATCCTTGCGCTCGCGCCAGCCGACGAGATCGTCCGTGGCGCAATAGGCCAGATCCTCCAGCGTCTTCACGCCTTCCTCGCCCAGTCGCACCAGGATCTCCGGGGTCATGCCGTCGATTTCCAGCAGGTCGTCGGAAACACCGAGCGTGCGCCGCTTCTCGTCCAGCTCGCGCGCCTCGCGTTCCAGGAAGTCGCGGGCGCGCGCCTGGATTTCCTCGGCCACCTCCTCGTCCAGGCCCTCGATGCCGGCGATCTCGGAGAGATCCACGTAGGCGATCTCCTCCACGGTGTCGAAACCTTCCGAGGCCAGGAGCTGCGCCAGCATCTCGTCCATGTCCAGCGCCTCCATGAAGCGCTGCGTGCGCTCGGCGAATTCCTTCTGCCGGCGCTCTTCCTCTTCCTCCTCAGTCATGATGTCGATGTCCCAGCCGGTGAGCTGCGAGGCCAGGCGCACGTTCTGGCCACGGCGGCCGATGGCCAGGGAAAGCTGGTCCTCGGGCACCACCACCTCGATGCGCCGGGCATCCTCGTCCAGCACCACCTTGGACACCTCCGCCGGGGCCAGGGCATTGACGATGAAAGTGGCGGCATCGGGCGTCCACTGGATGATGTCGATCTTCTCGCCCTGCAGCTCGTTCACCACCGCCTGCACGCGCGAGCCGCGCATGCCCACGCAGGCGCCCACGGGATCGATGGAAGGATCATGGGAACGCACCGCGATCTTGGCCCGCGAGCCGGGATCGCGCGCCACCGAGACGATCTCCACCACGCCGTCGTAGATCTCCGGCACCTCCTGGGCAAAGAGCTTGGCCATGAACTCCGGCCGGGTACGCGAAAGGAAGATCTGCGGTCCCTTGTTCTCCCGCCGCACGTCATAGATATAGGCCCGGATGCGATCTCCCGGCCGAAAGCTCTCGCGCGGGATGCTCTCCTCGCGGCGCACGATGGCCTCGGCCCGTCCCAGGTCCACGATGATGTGGCCGAACTCGTTGCGCTTCACCACGCCGGAAGCGATCTCGCCCACCCGGTCCTTGTATTCCTGATACTGGCGCTCGCGCTCCGCCTCGCGCACCTTCTGCACGATCACCTGCTTGGCGCTCTGCGCCGCCACCCGGCCGAACTCGATGGGCGGCAGGGGTTCGGAAAACTCGTCGCCCACCTGGGCATCCGGATTGATCTTGCGCGCCTCTTCCAGCGAGATCTCGCGGTTGTCGTCCTCCACGGTCTCCACCACCGTCAGCACACGCCGCAACGTCGTCTCGCCGGTCCTGGGATCGATGTGGGCACGGATGTCCAGCTCCGAGCCGTAGCGCGAACGCGCGGCGCGCTGAATGGCCTCCTCCATGGCCTTCAGCACCACGTTCCTGTCGATGTTCTTCTCGCGCGCCACCGCATCCGCAATCTGCAAGAGCTCCAGCCTGTTGGCGCTCACCGCACTGGTCATGGTTCCTGTCTCTCCCGCTTGTCCCGGTCCGGGCCATGCATCACCGGCCTGCCGGCCATCCGCCCGGCCGCGGACCGCACCACCGCCCCCTCCCGGGGAACGGCCTTCCATCCTTCACCAACCGTTTTCGTGCCGACAGCCTGTCCGGCCCCGGCACACACTCAACCGTCACGCCGCCGGCACCGGGTCCGCCGGCCGTCTTTCGCGCCGTTTTCGGCCTTGGCATGACCATCCACATCCAGGGCAACACCATCACTGGCAGCGGCATCCTGACGGGCGCGCGCCCGCCGTCCGGCCTCCGCCAGCAGCGCATCGCTCATCACCAGCCGGGCGGAGGCAATGTCCTCGAAGGCCAGGCCGATGAGCACGTCCTCGCCCCCTTCCGTGCCGCCGGCCGTTTCTGCCGGCACGAAGAGACGCACCTCGTCACTCTCCGCGTCATAGCCCTCGAGAATGCCGCGAAAGCGCTTCTGGCCCTCGATGGGCGTTTCCATCTCGATCTTGGCCTCGAACCCGGCCCAGCGTTCGAAATCCTCCGGCCGCACCAGCGGCCGGGCCACGCCGGGCGAGGAAATCTCCAGATTGTAGGATCCGGGCACCGGATCCTCCACATCCAGCACCGGCGAAAGGGCCCGGGTGATCTCCACGCAGTCGTCGATGGTCAGCGAACCATCGGGACGCTCCGCCATCACCTGCAGGTCCTTGCCGGCCAGACGCACGCGCACCAGCCGATACCCCATGTCCTCCAGGATCGGCTCGGCAATGCGGGCAACAACCTCGGCCGGTCCCGTCTCGCGGGCAATTCGCCTTGTCTTGCGGTCCTTCATGGCCATCTCCTGCCATGTTGCCGTCTGCCTGACTGCCTACGGTGCCGGCTGGCCGCTCGCGCTGCCCGGGACCCGGGCGAGCCCCGGCGCGACAACAAAAAGAGCGGGCCCGATGGGGACCCACTCTCCCGACCCTCCCTTGCAGCCCGGACCTCAGGCCGGCCACATGGGCCATACACATGAGCCACAAGGGCTATGGAGAATGCTCAGGGTCTATATACGCCGGCTGTCGCCATCGCGCAAGCCCGGGGCGCGCCTGCGGCATTCGGCGGCCAGGTGGCGCACGATTGCCCGACCCTGAGCGCTCAGCCATGGGCATTGTAGGCCGCGATCACGGCAAGGTTCACCAGATCCGAGGCCGTGGCCGACATGCTGGCGATCTGCACCGAGCGATCCAGGCCCGCGATCAGCGGTCCCAGCACCTTCACCCCGCCCAGCCGCTGCAGCAGCTGGGTGGAGATGGCAGCCGAGTGCGCCGCCGGCATGATCAGCACGTTGGCCGGTCCCGAAAGACGACAGAAGGGATAGAGCTTCATGGCCTCGGCGGAGAGGGCCACTTCCACGGCCATCTCGCCGTCGTACTCGAAACCGGGCCGGCGCCGATCCAGCTCGGCCACGGCATCGCGCGTGTTCTGCACGCGCTCTCCTCCCGGATGGCCGAAAGTGGAATAGGACAGCAGGGCCACCCTGGGTTCGTAGCCCAGCCGGCGCATGACGGCTGCGGCCTCCTCGGCGATGTCGGCCAGCGCGCAGGCATCGGGCATTTCCTGGATGGACGTGTCGGCCACGATGATCGGTTCGCCCGGCCGCAGGATGACCGAATAGCCGATGGGCCGATGCCCGGGGCGCGGATCGATGGCCAGCCGCACGTTCTCCAGAGCGATGGAGAACTTGCGCGTCAGTCCCGTGATCAGGGCATCCGCCTCGCCCAGCGCCACCATGCAGGCGGCCAGCACGTTGCGGTCCGTGTTCACCAGCCGCTGGCAGTCGCGATGCAGATACCCTTTCCGCTGTAGCCGTTCGTAAAGATAGGCGGCATAGTCCTCCCGCCGCGGCAGGTCGTCGGCAGTGACGATGCGCACGCCCGCATTCAGTTCCTGGCCCGTGGCTGCCAGTGTTTCGCGGATCACCGCCTCGCGGCCGATGAGGATGGCCTCGCCGAAGCCGCCGGCCACATAGGCATTGGCGGCACGGATCATGCGATCCTCCTCGCCCTCGGCGAAGATGACCGTGCGGTTGTTCGCCCGTACGAAGTCGAAGATGTTCTGGAAGGTGGCGATGAAGCTGTCGAAACGGGCCGAGAGCGAGGCCGCATAGGCCTCGAAATCCTCGATATCCCGGCGCGCCACGCCGGTCTCCATGGCCGCTTTCGCCACGGCCGGCGGAATGCGCGCAATGAGTCGCGGATCGAAAGGTGTGGGAATCAGGTAGTCGCGCCCGAAGGAAAGCTTCAGCCCGTGATAGGCCGCGGCCACCTCGTCCGGCACGTCCTCCCGCGCCAGTTCGGCCAGGGCTCTGGCCGCCGCCAGCTTCATCTCGTCGTTGATGGCGCGCGCCCGCACATCCAGCGCCCCGCGAAAGATGTAGGGAAAGCCCAGCACGTTGTTGATCTGGTTGGGATAGTCCGAGCGCCCTGTGGCCATGATGGCATCCGGCCGCACTTCCGCCACCACTTCCGGCTCGATCTCCGGATCGGGATTGGCCATGGCGAAGATGATGGGATCACGCGCCATGGCGCGCACCATCTCCGGCGTCACGGCACCCTTCACCGACAGGCCGAGAAAGACGTCCGCCCCGGCCATCGCCTCTGCCAGCGTGCGCGCCTTCGTGTGCGGATTGGCCCACTGCGCCTTCCATGCGTTCATGCCTTCCCGGCGCTCGGGATGGACCACGCCCTTGGTATCCACGAGGACGATGTTCTCCTTCGGCAGTCCCAGCTTGTGCAGCAGGTGCAGCGTGGCCAGGGCGGCCGCCCCGGCCCCGTTGCAGACGAGCGTCACCTCCTCGATCCGTCGCCCCGTGAGTTCCAGGGCATTGATCAGCCCCGCCGTGGCGATGATGGCGGTACCGTGCTGGTCATCGTGAAAGACCGGAATGTCCAGTGCTTCCGCCAGTTTCTGCTCGATGACGAAACATTCCGGCGCCCTGATGTCCTCCAGGTTGATGCCGCCGAAAGTAGGCGCCAGCGCCTTGACCGCGGCGATGAAGGTTTCCGGGTCGCGGGCATCCAGTTCGATGTCGAAGGCATCCACGTCGGCAAAACGCTTGAACAGCACCGCCTTGCCCTCCATCACCGGCTTTGCCGCCAGGGGGCCCAGGTCGCCCATGCCGAGGATGGCCGTGCCATTGGTGATCACGGCCACGAAGTTGCCCCTGGCCGTATAGTCATAGGCGCAGGCCGGATCCGCGGCGATCGCCCGCACCGGCGCCGCCACTCCGGGCGAATAGGCCAGCGACAGGTCGTACCGCGTGGCCATGGGCTTGGTGGCGCGTATGGCCACCTTTCCCGGCGGCGGCGCGGCGTGATACTCCAGCGCCTCGCGGTCGGTGACGACGGGACGGCCGGTGAAAACCTTGCGTGGGGTGTTCATGGATTTTGCAGTCTGCCCGAACCTTGCCTAAAACGGACGCGGCACCTTCACGGATGCGGGCGGCCTCGGGCCGGCCGCTGATCACGCAGGCGCACATCGGCGGCAGATGATCGGGGCCAGGACTTGCGCATGTCAATGGGAAACTCGACCAAGACCACAGACGCCAGGACAGGCCGCACATCCGGCACGCACGCGGCAGCCACGCCCGCCGTTGGCAGGACCGGCCACGGACATGACGCCAGACACGGCGAAAAAGGCGCCGGCACCGGATACGGCGGCCGCGACTGGATGGCCGAGGCCAGCCGCGCCACCCCGGCCATGGCCCAGTATTTCGAGCTGAAGGCGGCCAATCCCGGCTACCTTCTCTTCTATCGCATGGGCGATTTCTACGAGCTGTTCTTCGAGGATGCCGAGATCGCCTCGCGCATTCTCGGCATCGCGCTCACCCGCCGCGGCAAGCACGCCGGCGAGGACATTCCCATGTGTGGCGTGCCTGTGCACGCGGCCGAGGAATATCTGCACAAGCTCATTGCGGCCGGTCAGCGCGTGGCCGTGTGCGAGCAGATGGAGGACCCGGCAGAAGCCAGACGTCGCCGCGGCCACAAGGCGGTGGTGCATCGGCAGGTGGTGCGGCTCGTCACGCCGGGCACCCTCACCGAGGACAACCTGCTGGAAGCGGCCCGTCACAATTACCTGGCCGCCCTGGCTCGTGTCCGGGGCGATGTGGAAATGGCCCTGGCCTGGGCCGACATCTCCACCGGTGACTTTCACGTCATGCCCGTGAGCGCTCATTCCCTGGCCGCCGAGCTGGCGCGTCTGGAACCGGGCGAGATCATCGTGCCGGAAAGCCTCATGGAAGATGCGGCCGTGGCCCGCGCCCTGAAGATTCTGCCTCCCGCCGCCATCACGCCGTTGCCGGCCCAGCGTTTCGATTCCTTGAGCGGCGAGCGCCGATTGAAGGAGCATTTCGGCGTGGCAGCTCTGGAAGGCTTTGGCGGCTTCACCCGTGCCGAGGTGGCGGCGGCCGGCGCACTGCTGGATTACATCGCGCTCACGCAGGTGGGGGCCCTGCCGGCCATGCAGCCGCCCCGTCGCCAGCAGCCGCAGGGCTTCATGCAAATCGATGCCGCCACGCGCCGTTCGCTGGAGATTGCCCGCACCCTGGCCGGCAAGCGCGCCGGCTCGCTGATCGCCACCATCGATCTCACTGTCACGGCCGCCGGCGGCCGGCGGCTGGCCGAGCGCATCACGGCCCCGCTTGCCGATGCCGCGGCCATCAATGCCCGCCTCGATGCCGTGGACTGGCTGGTGCAGGAAGGCGTCCTGCGCGAGACCCTGCGCGCCGAGCTGAAGGCCGTGCCGGACATGGAGCGCGCCCTTTCCCGCCTCACCCTTGGCCGGGGCGGCCCTCGCGATCTGGCCACCTTGCGCGACGGGCTGGCGGCTGCGGCAGCCATTGCCCGCATCGTGACCGGGCATCCTGCCCTGGCCGATCCGCCAGACCGCCTGGCCCGGGCTTTGCGGGAGCTGTCCCGCCCTGATGACGGCCTTCACGCGGAACTTGCCGCTGCCCTCGCTGATGATCTGCCGCTCCTGGCCCGGGATGGCGGGTTCGTCCGTCCGGGCTATTCCGCCGAGCTGGACGAGCAGCGCACCCTGCGTGACGAATCACGCAAGGTGATCGCCGGCCTGCAGGCGAAATATGTCGAGATGACCGGCATTCGCAGCCTCAAGGTGAAGCACAACAACGTGCTTGGCTATTTCGTGGAGGTCACGGCGGCCCAGGCCGACAGGCTGATGACCCCGCCCCTGTCGGAAACCTTCATTCACCGCCAGACCATGGCCAATGCCGTGCGCTTCACCACCATCGAGCTGTCCGAGCTGGAAGCCCGCATCAATGCCGCCGCCAGCCGTGCTCTCGCCATCGAGCAGGAGATCTTTGCCCGCCTCGTGGACCGGGTGCGCGATGCGGCCGGCACCATTGCCGCCTGCGCCCGCGCCCTGGCCGGGCTGGACGTGACCGCCGCCCTGGCCGAGCTGGCCGTGCGCCGCCGCTGGTGCCGGCCGGTGGTGGACGATTCGGGCCTCTTCATCGTGCGCGGCGGCCGCCATCCGGTGGTGGAGGCCGCCGTGGAGAAGGAAGGAGGCAGCTTCGTGCCCAATGACTGCTGTCTCGCCTCCGGCGAAGGCCCGAACATCAGCGATCCCCCCCACGACAGCCGCCGGGGCGTGCAGGACGAAGCCCGGCCGCGCGTCAGCTGTCCGGAGGGCATGACGCCAAGGCCCGTGTGGCTGGTCACTGGCCCCAACATGGCCGGCAAGTCCACCTTCCTGCGCCAGAACGCGCTCATTGCCATTCTGGCCCAGGCCGGGTCCTTCGTGCCGGCGGATGCGGCCCGCATCGGCATTGTCGATCGGCTGTTCTCGCGCGTCGGCGCTGCCGATGACCTGGCCCGCGGCCGCTCCACCTTCATGGTGGAGATGGTGGAAACCGCGGCCATCCTCAATCAGGCCACGCCCCGTTCCCTGGTGATCCTGGACGAGATCGGCCGCGGCACCGCCACCTTCGACGGCCTTGCCATCGCCTGGGCCTGTGTGGAGCATCTGGTGGAAAGGAACCGTTGCCGCACCCTTTTCGCCACTCATTACCACGAGCTCACCGCCCTGGCCGAGCGCCTGGAGCAGGTGGCCAACGTGACCATGCGTGTGCGCGAGTGGAAGGGGGATGTGATCTTCCTCCACGAGGTGGTGCCTGGCCGTGCCGATCGCTCCTACGGCATTCAGGTGGCACGTCTGGCCGGCCTGCCGAAAGCAGTGATCGCCCGCGCCGAGGACGTGTTGCGCCTGCTCGAGGAAGGCAATGCAGGGGCGGCCACCCGCCAGCTGCTGGAGGATCTTCCCCTGTTTGCCGCCGCCGCCCGCACCCGGTCCGGCCAGGAGAATGGTGCATCGGCAACGACTGAAGGCAAACAGGCCGCAGCAGCCGCTCTTGCCCCCGGGGCCCTTGCCGTCATCAAGATGCTGAAGACCCTGAATCCGGACGACCTCAGTCCGCGCCAGGCCCTGGATGCGCTCTATGAGCTGAAGGCAAAACTTGATATGGGAGAATGAGGAGGAACACAAGCCTCCGCCGATTGCCGCCCAAACAGCCTGAAGGCCAGGAGAAGCATGCCGGAAACGAACAGCGTCCTCGTGGACCCTGCCACCATCGACTGGAACAGACCTGCGGCCCTGGGTCAGGCTGTGGAAGACCTGGCCGATCGCCTTTCCGAGGAACACGGCACCAGCTCGTCCGCCTTTCGCCGGGGGTTGCTGGCCGGCTGCAGGGAGATCGTGCGCCAGTCGCGACGGCATGCCGAGGAAAGGCTGCTGAAGACGCGAAAGGGACTGGACTGTGCCCGCTACCTTGCCGAGGTGCAGGACGAGCTGGTCACCGCCCTCTATCAGCTGGCGGCCACGCGTCTCTATCCGGCCATCAATCCCACGGCCGCCGAGCGCGTCGCCGTCATCGCCGTGGGCGGCTACGGCCGTGGCACCCTGGCCCCGGGATCGGACATCGATCTGCTCTTCGTGCTGCCGTTCCGCAAGTCTTCCTGGGGCGAACAGGTTGCCGAGTTCCTGCTCTACATGCTCTGGGACCTGGGCTTCAAGGTGGGCCACTCCACCCGCACCGTGGACGAATGCATCCGCCTTTCGCACGAGGACAACACCATTCTCACGGCCACGCTGGAGGCCCGCTACATCTGTGGCGACGAGCGTCTCTACGCCGATCTGGTGAAACGTTTCCGCAAGGAGGTGGTGGCCCGGGATCCCGCCGGCTTCATCGCCCACAAGCTGGCCGAGCGCGACGAGCGCCACAGGCGCCATGGCGAAAGCCGCTACCTGGTGGAACCGGACGTGAAGGAAGGCAAGGGCGGCCTGCGCGACCTGCATACCCTGTTCTGGATCGGCAAGTATCTGTATGGCGTGCAGGATGTCGCGGGTCTGGTGGATCATGGCGTCTTCACCAGAGGCGAGCTGCGCCGTTTCCTGCGCGCCGAGGACTTCTTCTGGGCCGTGCGCTGCCACATGCACTTCATTGCCGGCCGGGGAGACGACAAGCTCTCCTTCGACATGCAGCCCAAGGTGGCCGAGCGGATGGGCTACCGGGCGGCGGGCCGCCTGAAGCACGTGGAGCGTTTCATGCGCCACTACTTCCTCCATGCCAAGGAGGTGGGCGACCTCACCGGGATCTTCTGCGCGGTGCTGGAGGAGCAGCAGATGAAGCCCGCCCCGCGCCTGTCGCGTTTCATCTCCGGCTTCCTCCGGCGCGGCGAGAACCGCGAATTGCCCGATCATCCCGGTTTCCGGCTGGAGAACGGCCGCCTGGCCGTGAAGGACGCCGAGGTTTTCCGCAAGGACCCGGTAAACCTGCTGCGCCTCTTTGCCGTGGCCGACGAGCTGGACGTGAGCATCCACCCGCGCACACTCACCCTGGTGCGCCGTTCGCTCAGGCTCATTGACGACACTGTGCGCAACGATCCGGAGGCCAATGCCATCTTCCTGAAGCTGCTGTGTGATTCCCGGGATCCGGAATCGGCCCTCCGCAAGCTCAACGAGGCGGATGTCCTGGGCCGTTTCATACCGGATTTCGGCCGCATCGTGGCGCTCATGCAGTTCAACATGTATCACCACTTCACGGTGGACGAGCACCTGATCCGCACCGTTGGCTGGCTGGCCCGCATCGATCGCGGCGAGCTCGAGAAGGAGCACCCTCTCTCCACCGAGGTGATTCGCAAGATCCGGAACCGCCGCGCGCTCTACGTGGCGGCCTTCCTGCACGATATCGCCAAGGGCCGTCCCGAGAGCCATTCCATTGCCGGCGAGCGCATTGCGCGAAAGCTCTGCCCGCGTCTCGGCCTCTCCCACGCGGAGACGGAAACGGTGGCCTGGCTGGTGCGCCATCACCTGCTCATGAGCGAGACATCGCAGATGCGCGATCTTTCCGACTTCAAGACCATCCTCGATTTCGCCGAGGTGGTGCAGAGCCCGGAACGGCTGCGCCTGCTGCTGATTCTCACCGTGGTGGACATCCGCGCCGTCGGTCCGGGGGTGTGGAACGGCTGGAAGGGGCAGCTGCTGCGCACCCTCTATCACGAAACGGAACCGGTGGTCTCCGGCGGCCATGCCTCCGTGCCCCTCAGGCAGCGGGTGGCGACCGCCCAGGCCGTCTTTGCCGAGCGCATCGGATGGCCGCAGGAGAAGCTCGCATCCTACTTCCGGCGCCACTACGATCCC
>Ga0256833_1001174_pt1 | contig 19567 bp, 16 predicted proteins | sample 356284metaG_FD_190535 | JGI IMG/M metagenome (GOLD analysis project Ga0256833, IMG submission 190535) | Hydrothermal vent microbial communities from Mid Atlantic Ridge, Atlantic Ocean - 356-284 | ecosystem: Environmental > Aquatic > Marine > Hydrothermal vents | place: Atlantic Ocean: Mid... | reverse complement strand
AGTCACCCCAAGGGAAAATCAGTCGGGTTGATGGCACTCAAGGTAAAAAACGGCAAGATCAGTAACTACGACAATAGACTATTCATGTTACGACAGTCCCGGCCATGAAAACTACTACTTGAAAGCTGATGAACTGCGGGGATGTCGTATGCGTCATGTAGGATTATCGGGGATGTCGGGAGTAAATAACTATTTTTGTATTATTCATGTCTGCTGAGATAAAATCAACGATAGACACAAAGTGCCAAAATTTTTCACGGAAAATCTTTTCTCATCATGGAAAAATATTTCTCTTTTTTTATTTAAGTTATATTTCATATGGCCTTTTCATGGTTTTTTTCACCTAAAATAGCCCGAAATACTGGCACATTTAATGCATAATATAAAGTCAAATAGAAAATAAGTAATAGAAAGGAGGTGGAAAGTTTTAATTCAATACAAAAGTAAGATAAGTGATTAAAAAAATAGAAAAAAACGAGGAGGTTAAAAACATGAAAAATCGCTTATTATTTTTGGGTAACTATTTATTTTTTATTTTATTATTGTTAACGCTTGTAACAGTTGGGCAGGTTTGGGCTGTCACATACCATTATGATGATACATGGATAGACTGGCCAGGCTATGAAAATGCTCCACATAACTATCACAACCAAGATGAAATTGGGACTCCACACATAAAATCATTTGAAGTCACAATTAATGATGCTTCCAAGGCACTTGAAGAAGTACAAATATTTATGGATCCCAGTCAAAGCGGAGGCATAGTTTTGTTTGACTCCTTGTTCATTTCTACCGGAGGCGCATGGGACAGTTGGGATTATTTAGTTCATAATGGTGGTGATTGGCATGCAGGTAGTGATACTCCAACAGATAACGGTTTGTATCAAGTAATAGATCCTAATAATTATCATTATGTGTTAGCTCCGGCTGGACGTACAGGAGATCCAAACGGCATCAATAAAAATGATCTCGAATTTTTGGAAAATCAGAACGGTTTCTTGTCATGGGATGCGAATTCCAAGACCATGACCTATGATTTTACTAAGCTTACCACTACAATCGTTATGGATCCTGATAATTTCTTTATTGCTTATACTCCATGGTGCTCCAATGACAACATTGGAGGTGGTAATGCGCCGATTCCTGAGCCAGCAACCATTTTACTATTTGGTCTGGGATTAGTAGGTATTGCTGGTATTGCAAGGAAAAAAATAGCGTAACTTTCTACAAGAAACACAATTAAAAAGGGCCTCGTATAAGAGGTCCTTTTTTTGAGATGAATTCTTTTAATAAAATAAAGTGCCAAGGCTTATGAATTACAAACAAATACTATTATTCTTTCTTTTCCTCTTGTATACCGTACAAACATCCAATGCATATCCACTTATTAATATACCTTGGACAGGCAATGAAGCGCAACTCATTGACGATAGATATTATGCAGTCGGTTTTGGTGGAGGAGCTTCACCACAATTTGGTGGACAGGCAGGATTAAATATAGGTGGCCATGCATTTGAGTTTACTATTCAATACAATATTTACGTTGACCACGCCCTGATTGATGCCACACTTTTAGACATGGGCACTTGCTCCACACCAAATCAAAATCAATCCTGTAAATCACAATTCAGGGCAATTATTTATGACCAATCAATTGATGATCCTTATCGGGGCATCATACCTAACGACACACCTGATATACGTAGTGAAATCACGACAATAAGAGGACTTGGTATCCATTACAATGTTCAATCTAAATTGATTGGCATAACACTTCTTCCCGGTACTTATTGGATAGCCATTGAAGGAGAGGGTGAAAGGACTTCCTTTGATAATATTCGATTAAGCGGACGCCGTGTCCTAGTTCCAGAACCGTCCGCTTGTGTATTATTGCTCGGAGGGTTAACACTTTTAGAAATTCTCATGTTAAAGAAGATAGGTCTTTACCATCCTATTGCGAATAAGAAAAGTAGGGTTCGCTATCACTGTATGAGATAACAAGCAGAAATTTACCCTTTTGAAAAAGGTGAAAGGGTACCGCAATTTTGGACAGTTATTATTAGTATTTTCATCTGATTATAATTATTCAGGAAGCCCTATTAAAAGTGATAAACTAAGTCCCCCTAAAAAGGGTTACGCAATCCCCTGGAAAAGGAAATGTTTTGTTTTGTAAACTCAACAGTAAAACTGTTTTGACCGTTAATAAGGGGCCGGCGCCCGTTTTGAGCGCCGGCCCCTTATTTATATGTGCCTAACTTGCCACTCTTATTTTTTATCCCTTTTTGAAGACAACGTGGTTGTTCTCATCGAGATCCACGATGATCTTGTCTCCTTCCTTAAAGACCCCTTCAAGGATCTCAAGGGCAAGTGGATCTTCAATGTAACGCTGGATGGCACGCTTAAGTGGCCTTGCTCCATAGTTTGGATCATAGCCCACCTCGGCAAGCCACTCCCGAGCCTTGTCTGTAATCTCAAGTTCGTATCCGTTTTCCTTGAGTCTTTCAGCAAGGTAACCGACCTGGATCTCAACTATCCTTGCAAGATGCTCTTTTGTAAGGGCATGGAAGATGATTATGTCATCTATACGGTTTAGGAACTCAGGCCTGAACTGGGCCCGCAAGGCCTCCATGACCCTTGCCTCCATCTCAGCTGCATTGGTTGCCTCCATGATGAGGGAGCTTCCCACATTTGAGGTCATAATTATGATGGTATTTCTAAAGTCCACTGTCCGGCCCTTTCCGTCAGTGAGCCTTCCATCATCAAGTATCTGAAGCAGGATGTTGAACACATCAGGATGGGCCTTTTCTATCTCGTCAAAGAGCACTACAGAATAAGGTTTTCTCCGAACAGCCTCTGTGAGATAGCCTCCCTCTTCATAACCAACGTATCCGGGAGGTGCACCGATTAGCCTGGCAACAGAGTGCTTTTCCATGAACTCGCTCATGTCAATGCGAATCATGGCCTGCTCGGTATCGAACAGGAACTCTGCAAGGGCCTTTGCAAGCTCGGTCTTTCCAACACCTGTTGGCCCAAGGAAGATAAAGGAACCAATTGGCCTGTTTGGTGCCTGAAGACCAGCCCTGGCCCTTCTGACTGCATTTGATACGGCAATAATGGCCTTTTCCTGACCAACCACCCTCTTACCGAGCTCTTCCTCAAGGTGAATGAGTTTTTCCCTTTCACCCTGCATGAGCTTGCTGACAGGAATACCAGTCCATTTTGAGATGATGGCTGCGATATCTTCTGCATCCACCTCTTCTTTTAGCATGGACTTTCCTTCCTTCTGGAACTCTTCCAGTCGCTTTTGCTCCTCTTCAAGCTGTTTTTCAAGTTTTGGTATCTCGCCATAAAGGATCTCTGCAACCTTGTTCAGGTCGCCAAGCCTCTGTTTCTGCTCTGCCTCGACCCTAAGCTTGTCTATTTGCTCTTTTATATCCCTTATCCGCTGGATCATTGTCTTTTCTTCCTTCCAGCGGGCCTTTAGGGCATCGCTTTGCTCCCTTAGGTTTGCAAGCTCTTCCTCTAACTTTTTTAAGCGCTCCTGGGATGCAGGATCAGACTCCTTCTTCAAGGCCTCCCTTTCTATCTCAAGCTGCATGATCTTGCGCTCGATCTCGTCAATCTCAGTGGGCAGACTGTCGATTTCTATCCTTAGCTTTGCCGCTGCCTCATCGATAAGATCAATGGCCTTGTCAGGAAGGAACCTGTCTGTGATGTAGCGGTGAGAAAGGGTTGCTGCAGCAACAAGGGCAGAATCCTTGATTCTTACTCCATGATGCACCTCATACTTTTCCTTTAACCCTCTTAGGATTGCAATGGTGTCCTCAACAGAGGGCTCATCCACAAGCACCGGCTGAAACCGCCTTTCAAGTGCCGGGTCCTTTTCGATGTACTTTCGGTATTCGTCGATAGTGGTTGCACCAATACAGTGTAATTCACCCCTTGCAAGGGCAGGCTTTAACATGTTGGAGGCATCCATTGCCCCCTCGCTTGCACCTGCACCAACCAGGGTGTGTATCTCGTCTATAAACAGGATTATCTCTCCCTGTTTTTCCGCAACCTCCTTTAGAACCGCCTTTAGCCTTTCCTCAAACTCACCCCGGTATTTGGCTCCGGCAATAAGGGAACCCATATCAAGGGCCACGATTCTCCTGTTTTTCAAGGTTTCAGGCACATCTCCGGCGACGATCCTCTGGGCAAGCCCTTCAACAATGGCGGTCTTACCCACACCAGGCTCACCGATAAGAACAGGGTTGTTCTTGGTACGCCTTGAAAGGACCTGCATGATCCTTCTGATCTCTTCATCACGCCCGATGACCGGGTCGAGCTTTCCGGAACGGGCAAGCTCCGTAAGGTCTCTTGCGTACTTTTCAAGGGCCTGATACTTCTCCTCAGGATTTGGATCTGTAATTCTCTGTGTGCCCCTAATGGCCACAAGGGCCTTCATGAAGGCATCCTTTGTGACACCATGTGCCGTAAGTGCCTGATAGACGGCTGTAGCAGGTGTCTCTATCATGGCAAGTACCAGGTGTTCCTGGCTTACATACTCATCCTTCATGTCTGAGGCAATGGAAAAGGCCTTCTGGAGCACCTGGTTCAAGGTGGGAGACAGATATATCTGCGCTCCTGCCCCTGTCACCTTTGGCAATTTTTCAAGGGCCTGGTCAAGCTCTGCTTCTATGGCCTGAACAGATACCCCCATTTTCTTCAGCACCGATGGCACAATGCCTGTATCGTCTGTAAGAAGCACCTTCAGAAGATGCTCAGGCTCTATCTGCTGATGATTATTTGACTGAGCAAGCTTCTGGGCCTCCTGAAGGGCCTCTTGTGATTTCATGGTAAATTTGTCATATTGCATAGGAACTCTCCTTTCCGCTTTCTAAGGTTCTGAAACTAATTGGGAAAACGTGTAAAATCCCTCTAAAGTCAGATAACTACCTGAATTTCTTTAAGGAAGCTAAGAACGCACCAAGTAGGTGTCAAGACAATGGAAGCGAAAAAATTGCACAATCAGAAGAAAAACCGTTGCGTCCTCTTTGACATGGACGGAGTGGTCCTTGACAGCATGCCCTATCATGTAAGGGCATGGAAGGACGCATTCAAAGAGCATGGTATGGAGGTTGATGAAAAGCTTTTCTATTTGTACGAAGGCGCCATAGAGCCAGATGTTGCCTGCACGCTCTTTTCAAAAAACGGTGCATCCATAACAACAGATGAATTTTTTGAAATCCACTCCATGCAGAAAAGGTATTTCATGGAACGATACGCGGAAAAGGTACGCCCTTTCAGGGATGTGCCCAAACTTCTTGAGAAACTAAAAGAAAGCAAGGTGAAAACAGCTCTTGTTACAAGCTCTCACAAGGACATACTCGAGGCAGTGCTGCCAAAGCCCCTTAAAGCACTTTTTGACCATGTGGTAACTGGAGACGAGGTAAAAAAGAGAAAACCCCACCCGGATCCTTATCTTGCAGGGCTTTCAGGCATTGGAGCAAACAGGGCCAATGGGGCTATTGCCGTTGAAAATGCACCGGCAGGCATAGAATCTGCAAAAAGGGCCGGGCTTTCCTGTATTGCAATCACAACCACTCTTTCAAAGAAACATCTTTGTAATGCCGATCTCGTGATAGACAATCACGGGGAATTAATAAATCTTCTTTGAATCACTAACTCAAGTTTCTGATTTAAAATAATTTGTGGAAAATAAAGACAAATAACGACTTGAAAATCAACGACTTTTTAGCCATGGACGTGCATGGACAGTTTACCGGCCCTGATCAGGCCCCACAAACACCCCAGACAGCAGCCAAAGTAGCTGGCTCTTTGCTGTCTTTTGTCATGCCAAAGGCATCTGGAGTTTTATTCATGCCCGACGGGGCATGAATAAATGTATTTGTCCATGTAAGTCCATGCGTGTCCATGGCTAATTAAAAGTTTTTTTAAGTAGGTTATACAACTCCGCAAGTTGAATCACGAAGAAACGTAACCTGTTAAACATGGCTACTTGATTTAGGAAGATGGCCAATCAATATTCTTCCTTGCTTATGACCATGCCTGTAAGGATCTTTGGATAAAAAAAAGTGGACTTGTGAGGCATGCAAAGGCCGGCATCGGCAACGTCAAGCACCTGTTCCACCCTTGTTGGGTGCATGAAAAAGAGTACCTGATTTTCCCTTAGCTCTTCTATTGCCCTCTTTGAGTCTGGGACAAAGTATATGTCCTTTCCAGCCTCAAGTTTTTCAGGCTCAAGCCCCATTGCCCTCTTAAACACCAGTTCCTCAAGGACCACAACATCCAGATCCGCAAGCTCCCTGTGGCCCACAGCATCGAGAAGGAGACCTTTTGCCTCCTCCTTGGGGCAAAGGACAAAGGCCTGTCTGCTTCCTCCAAACATGACGCTTATACCCTGAGAGCAGGTACTTGCTGTGACATCCTCAAAGGTCCCCGCCTGCTCCCCTATGCCTTCTGCACCCTCAAAATCAATGGGATTTAAATGAAAATACTTTCTTAGTCCTTCTTTTACCTGGTCCTGATCAAGATTTTCAGGAAGGTTCAAGAGCCTGTGGGTTGGAAGCACCACAAGGCCCGGATCCCTTGCATCCACGAGATATGCCATTGTGTAGTTGTATGGGGCGTTTGGCCCAAGGCCGTAGCGCTCCTCCATCTCCTTTCTATAACGTATGGCTGTTGTGTATCTGTGGTGCCCGTCTGCAATGTAAAGTTTCATGGAATCGAAAACAGATCGAAGAATTGAAAGGATTTTTTGATCCTTGATACGCCAAAGACAGTGTGTGGCTCCCCTTTTGTCCCTGACACTAAAAAGCCTTTTCCTTTCGGCCTCCTTGAGCAATTTTTCAACTTCCTTGTTATGGCGGTAGATCATGAAGATTTGGCTGAACTGGCCCTTTGTGGCACTTCTTAGAAGAAACCTGTCTTGGGTCACCTTGGAAAAGGTCCTTTCATGGGGCAAAACCGTCCTTTTGTCCCACTCATCTGCCCGAACAAGGCACACAAACCCCTTTCTGACAAGGCGCCTTTTGGTGTTTTCATACTCTATGTCATAGGGATAAATGGCAGATTCGTGGTCCTTAAGAAGGACACCTTCCCTAAGCCATCTGTCAAAAAGAAGGGCTGCACACTCATACTTGTCTTTAACGTCTCCACTGCATTCCTTTTTAGAAGGGAGCTCAAGGGCAAAGATGTTTCTTGGCTCCTTTTCAACGAGCTGGTCCCGTTCCTGTTTGGTTATGACATCGTAGGGCGGAGCAACGAGATCTTCCAAACGAGCAGTCTTTTCATTGTAGTAAACGCCCTTAAAACCACTTATGGAGGCCATTTCCATTTCCTTTCCGCTTTAAAAACTTGTTTTAAGCCCTTACTCTTCTATGATTTCAAAATATTTTCTAAAGGCAAGCCTTGCATAACTTGCAGACCTTCTTCCCAAGACCCCCTCATGGGCCACAAAGACCCCAACTGCAAGACACCTTCCAGTCTTACTGCTGCATGCAAACCCAGTGAAAAGATCGTACCGGAAGCGGTGATCGTCACTGTCAATGGTGCCGGTCTTGCCACCGATTACGAGTCTGCTCAAAACCTTGTCTTTCTTCCAACCCCTGAAGGCCCTTTTTGCAGTACCAGACTTTACAGTCTCTTGCATCAACTGATTCAAAAGCCTGGCGGTCTTTGGATTAACGGCACGTTTCAAGGGGTAGAATCTGTTTTGATAGACCATTTCGCCCCCTTTTTCAACAACAGAATCTATGAAACTTGGTGCCATGATGACACCACCGTTTGCTACTGCTGCAGAGATAAGGGCCTCGTGCAGGGCAGTGATTCTCGTCTTTCTGTTGAAGCCGCTTGCAACCTCTGCCAAATTGTATGGATCCGGCCCAATTTCCAAGGGGCTGACCTTTACCGGAAGCTCAAAGGGAATGGGACTTTCCCAAAGAAACCTCCTTGCCATCTCCAATATTCCCTCCCTTCCAAGAATTGAGATCCCGAGTTTGCCAAAGACGGGATTTATGGACTTGGCAAAGGCCTCGGCAAGGGTGACCTTTGTGGTATAGCGGTTTTTCTTGTCCTCAAGTTGATACTTGTAAAGGGTATGTCGCCTGCCGTTAAAATAGAGGCTGCTCCTTGGACCAAGTAAGTGAAGCTCCATGGCACCGGCTGCAGTTACTATCTTAAAAAGGCTCGCAGAGGGCACAAGACGGCTTGTCCAGACCCTGGAAAAGGGTGTCATCCTGTCAAAGCCAGACATTGCTGCAATGCGCCCTGAGATGGGATCTATACACACTATTGCACTCATTGCCCCGATACTGTCTTCATAAAGACTGTCCAAATAGGCCTGGAGGGATTGGTTTATAGTGGTTGTGGCCACAAATTGTCTGCCATTAAAGAAAAAAGAAAAACGCCTCTTCGTAAGCTCCGTGGAAGATATATGGTTAAACGCTTTTCTTAAAACCTCTTGAGGCAAAAAGGACTGTATTTGTCTGCCAAGACGAAGGTTTTGTTCATTTGAAATTCCGCCTGCATTGGTAGCAGAAACATATTGAAAGAACAAAACAGAGATTATGAAAAAGGCAAAAACAGTTTTAAGAGTCTTCAAGCTTGTATCTCCTGCAAGTTTTCGCTGACCTTTCTTTCAAAAATAGAGGGCATAATATTTTTTAAAGGCCGTGTCCAGTGCAGATAATGGGTTTTGCCCTTTTCGGCTTTCCACTATAGATAATCCGAAAGTAAAAACATGAGAGAAGGAAAAAGCATGTTATTTTGGGCCCGTACCCTCTTTTAGCGTGCATTTTCTCCTCTTTTTAGGTTTTTCTTGCGATTTCAAAATGCCATAGATGGTTATTTGATTGGACAACTGCCCTCAAGGCGATTATCTTAAACAAAAATCCTTAATCAATTGGAGGTACCTCCCTGTGAAACACCAAAGATTTCTCTTTCTCCTTGGCCTTATGGTCATACTGGTGGGCGGTTGCGCAAGCCAGACGGGATGGCAGCCGGTTGTGGATCCGTACAACGATCCAAGAGCAGCTTACATAAATCAGGATCTTATGGAATGCAAGGTGCTTGCCCAGAGGGTTTCTGGCTACACCCCTGGTGAGGTGGTCAAGGGTGGGCTGATTGGCGGTGCTATAGGTGCTGCCTCCGGCGCTGCCATTGGTGCAGCTGTCGGTTCACCTGGGAAGGGAGCGGCAATTGGTGCAGCAGCCGGTGGCATTGGAGGTGGAACCTACAAGGGCCTTGATGCTGAAACGGCTTACAAACGGGCCTACATCCGCTGCATGAGACAGAGGGGGCACAAGGTTCTTAACTGACTTACCTTGCCATAAGCTTTCCATATAAAAGGCCGCAACATGAAGCGGCCTTTTTAATTTTCAAATTTCCAATAGATGGTTTCATTTTTCTCTTTGAAATGATATAATATTTCCGTTTTTTTATTGAAAAATAGTCAAAATCTGCAGGAGGTAAAAGCAACTGAGCCATGTTTAAAGTAGGCGATCTGGCAGTCTATCCGGCTCATGGCGTTGGCCTTATCGAGGCCATAGAAGAGAAGGAAATCGGTGGATCAACCCTGGTCTTCTATGTCATGCGCATACTCGAAAACGACATGAAGATAATGATCCCCAAAAACAACACCGAGGCAGTTGGCCTCCGCTCAATAATCTCCAAAAAGGATGTGGAACGGGTTTATTCCATCCTTGAGGAGAAGGATGTCAAGTTTACGCCTCAGACTTGGAATAGGCGTTACAGGGAATACATGGAACGGATAAAGACAGGTTCGATATTTGACCTTGCAGCAGTACTCAGAGACCTTTACATCCTCCAGATGGACAAACCCCTTTCCTTTGGAGAAAAGAAGATGCTTGATACTGCCAAGACCCTGCTGGTCAAGGAGCTTTCCATTGCAAGGAACAAAGATGAAGAGGAGATAGAGCGCGGCATCAAGGAGATATTTGGCATAGAAGAGATTCAAACAGATCCTGAGCCAGACATGCTTCTTGAAATGAAAACGGACATATAACTGTTGCCATCTGTTCCTTGACTGAACCCAAGCCCGCAACAAGGCAGATTCATCTCGTGGTGGAACCGAGTGATGAAGGCCTACGTCTTGACAAATACCTTTCCAAAAAGATCCAAAGCATATCGCGTACCAGGCTAAAGGCCCTTGTAAAAGAGGGGCTTGTCACTGTAAATGGAGTAAGCTGCCTGATTCCAAAACAAAGGGTCGTGACTGGCCAGGAGGTCTCCGTTACGGTCCCTGAACCAGAGCCAGACCAGGTGATCGCCACTGCCATGGACCTTGAGATTCTGTTTGAGGACGAACACCTGATTGCCATAAACAAGCCCCCTGGCATGGTTGTTCACCCAGGAGCCGGAAATACCAAGGCCACGCTTGTACACGGGGTTCTTCATCACTGCAAGGGCCTTTCCGTCATAGGTGGGAAGATAAGGCCTGGTGTTGTTCACAGGCTGGACAAGGACACAAGCGGTGTGATAGTCATGGCCAAAAATGACGTGGCCCATCTAAGGCTTTCTGAGCTTTTTAAGGATAGGCGGGTGAAAAAGCACTACCTTGCCATTATCTCCGGGCATTTACCAGACAGGCAGGGGATTGTGGATAAGGCCATCGGACGCCACCCTGTTAGACGCACCAAGATGGCCATTGATGAGAAGAGGGGCAGATCGGCCCTTACCAAATTCTGGGTTGAAAGGGACCTTCTGGCAGCCCAGCTTGTTCGAATCCGAATCTTTACTGGACGTACTCACCAGATCCGTGTCCACATGGCCCACCTTGGCCACCCCATTCTTGGAGATGCAACATACGGTGGACCCAAAGTTTTACGAGCAGGCCCCGAAGGCAAGGAGGTGACCGTACCAAGGCAGATGCTTCATGCAGCAAACCTTGAAATGGTGCATCCGGTGTTGAAAAATAAGATTTACCTTGAAGCGCCCTTGCCAAAGGATATGATGGAGATCCTGAAAATGCTTTCAGGCGACTTAAAAAGCAAGAAATAGGCAGTGGCCTTGAAAGTGTTTGCCTCTTTTAGTAACAGGTGTATTGATTGACTTATACATATAGGTAAAAGATGAAGCAGTCATTTTATTTGTCATTCAAACAAAATCTTCACAGGAACAGGAGTTGAGATGGCCCACAGAATAGAAGTCTGTCTAAAGACAAACCTTAAGGACGCCCTTGGGCAAAAGACCCTAAAAAGGGCAAAAGAGGATCTTAACCTGCCAGTCCAAGACATAAGAACCTACAAGGTATATCTGGTTGAAATGGAGCTTTCTGAAAGCCAACTTGAAGACATAGCCAGGGGACCTTTTTCAGACCCTGTCATTCAACAGTTCAGCATAGATACGCCCATTGCTGCAAAAATTGCAAAAGAAACCAATCAACAGTGGCAATGGGTCATTGAGGTTGGTTTCAGACCAGGCGTTACAGACAATGAGGGGAAAACAGCCAAAGAGGCAATAGAGCTTCTTATTGGTAGAAGGCTCAGGCAGGATGAAGGCGTCTATACCTCAACCGGTTACCTCATAATGGGCGGTCTAAATGAGGCCCAGGCCCACTGCCTTGCAACTGACCTCCTTGCAAACGATCTCATACAAAGGACCACCATTGCCCCTTTTGAACGCCTTGAAGAGGATTATGGGAAGACAGACAGCCCCTTTTTCTTCGTCCCAAGGGTCAGGGAAGAGACAAAAGTGGAGGTCCTTGAGTTTGATCTCCTGTCCATGAGCGATGAGGAGCTTTTGAAACTTTCAAGGGAAAGGGTCCTTGTGCTAAGTCTCAAGGAGATGAAGATACTCCAGGACCACATGAAAGATCCAAGGATCATTGAAGAAAGAAAAAGGGTTGGCTTAGGAGCAAAATACACAGACTGTGAACTTGAGGCCCTTGCCCAGACCTGGTCTGAACACTGCAAACACAAGATCTTTAATGCAAAGATCAACTACAAGAGGCCAGACGGTGAAGAGGAGATAGACAGTCTTTTCAACACCTACATTAAAGGTGCGACCCAAAAGATAAGGAAACAGCTTGGCCAAAGGGACTGGTGCCTTTCTGTTTTCAAGGACAATGCAGGGGTTGTAAGTTTTACCGATGAACTGAACGTTGCCTTTAAGGTTGAGACCCACAACAGCCCCTCTGCCCTTGACCCGTACGGGGGTGCCCTTACCGGAATAGTTGGTGTCAACCGTGATCCCTTTGGAACAGGGCTTGGTGCAAAACTTGTGTTCAATACCGACGTATTTTGCTTTGGCCCTCCAGACTATGACAAGCCCATTCCTAAAGGGCTGCTTCATCCAAAAAGGATATTTGAAGGGGTGAGAGAAGGGGTGGAGCATGGCGGCAACCAAAGCGGCATTCCCACTGTAAACGGCTCCATAGTCTTTGACGAACGCTATCTTGGAAAGCCCCTGGTATTTTGCGGCACTGGCGGAATAATGCCAAAGACCATAGGAGGACGTCCTTCCTACGAGAAAAAGGCCATGCCAGGAGATGCAATCGTCATGTGCGGAGGACGCATTGGCAAAGACGGCATTCATGGGGCAACCTTCAGCTCGGAAGAGCTTCATGAAGGCTCCCCAGCCACTGCCGTTCAGATAGGAGACCCCATCACCCAGAAGAAGATGACAGACTTTCTTCTGAGGGCAAGGGATCTTGGGCTTTACAACTCCATCACCGATAACGGCGCAGGTGGCCTTTCGTCCTCTGTTGGGGAGATGGCCCTTGAATCTGGAGGCTTTGAGCTTCACCTTGACCGTGCGCCCTTGAAATATCCGGGCCTTCAGCCCTGGGAGATTCTTGTTTCAGAGGCGCAAGAAAGGATGACTGTAGCAGTTCCCCAGGAAAGGCTTGATGAATTCCTAAAACTTTCTGAAAAGATGGGGGTCGAATCCACGGTCCTTGGCACCTTCACTGATTCTGGAAAGTATCACTGCCTTTATGACGGAAAGACAGTTGCCTACCTTGACATGGACTTCATTCATGAAGGAGTCCCTCAGATGCACCTTACCGCGGTATGGGAGCCCCCAAAACACGAGGAACCAGACTTTGAATGCCCGAAGGACCTTGGAGGAGAGCTAAAGGCGCTTCTTTCAAGATTCGACATCTGCAGCAAGGAGTATGTGGTTCGACAGTACGACCATGAGGTACAAGGGGGAAGCGTGATAAAACCCCTTTGCGGCGCCATGAATGACGGGCCAAGTGATGCAGCAATACTAAGGCCTGATCTTACCCGCCTTGAAGGCCTTGTTGTCTCGCACGGTATCTGCCCAAGGTTCAGTGACATTGACACCTTTTACATGGTGTGCGCAGCCGTTGACGAGGCAGTTAGAAACGCCCTTTGCGTTGGGGCAAAATTCGATGAGATGTCCGGTCTTGACAACTTCTGTTGGTGCGACCCGGTACAGTCTGAAAAGACCCCAGATGGGCACTACAAGCTGGCCCAGCTTGTAAGGGCAAACAAGGCCCTTTATGACATATGCACCACCTACATGATTCCCTGCATATCAGGAAAAGACAGCATGAAAAATGATGCCACCATAGGAGGTGTCAAGATTTCCATACCACCTACCCTGCTCTTTTCACTAATTGGGAAAATCGATGACGTGAGAAAGGCCCTCACCATGGATGTCAAATCCCCAGGAGACCTGATCTACGTCCTTGGCACCACCTATCCCGAGCTTGGGGCCTCAGAATATTTTGCAGCAAAGGGCTTTACTGGAAACTCTATTCCAAAGGTGCGCATAGATGAGGCAGCTGCCCGCTACAAGGCACTTTCAAAGGCCACATCACAGGGGCTTATATCATCCTGTCATGACTGCTCCGACGGTGGCCTTGGGGTGTGCCTTGCAGAAAAGGCGTTTTCAGGTGGTCTTGGAATGGATATTGACCTTTCTGCCGTCCCTGCCGAAGAGATAGACAGGGTTGATCACCTGCTTTTCAGTGAAAGCCAGAGCCGCTTTGTGGTAACTGTACGGCCTGAGAACAAGGAGGCCTTTGAAGACATCATGTCCGATTCAGTCATTGGCCTTGTTGGCGAGGTCTCTACATCAAAAAGGCTCGTAATGACCTATGATGGCAAAGAGGTGATAAATGAACCGGTCGAGGAGCTAAAAAAGGCATGGCAAAGTCCGCTTCAGTGGTAAAAAGTCAGGATATTAAAGACGAAATCGCCGAGATAGTTGAAGAAGAGGCATTTTTGATAAAACACTCTGGCGAGACGCCAGAAATTGCCTATCACTCAGGACTTTACTATCTGTTTGAAGATCCAGAAGGCCCAAGGCTTAACCCTGAAGGTGTGGATCTTATGCCTATGAAAAGGGCTGTTTTCAAAAGATACAAAAAGATACTCCTGAGGGATCTTAAGCCTGAAAACCGGGACCGAAAGATATACAGGGGCGTTGCCCGCTCCATAGCCAACTGGCACAGGCTTAAAAACTTCTGCTACAGGGAAGATTTTGATATAGAAGGGGTAAGAAAGGAGACGGCAAAGCATCTGCTCCAATTTCTTGAAAACGAAATTGAAGAGGTTCAGGCTGGAAAACGAAGCTCATGCATAAACTGCAGCTTCAAAGAACTTAGAGAATTTGCCATTGACCTTGGAATATCAGAGAAAAAACTTCCAACCGGACTGGAAAAATTGTGCATGAACCCATGAGGCACAAAGAGGCAACGGTGCCTACAGAGGAGCCCTGGACCGAAAGGCTTTCTGGGGTTGTAGCCCTTTGTCTTGCCCTTGGCATTCTCTTTTGCGGTCTTTGGATATATGTACCGTTTTTTGAGCCAATCTGCTGGGCTATAATACTTTCACTCTTTTTCCATCCATTATACCAAAGGCTCCTCAAGCTCCTCATGGGCCAAAGGGTCCTTTCTTCCTTCGTCATGTGTTTTCTCATAGTGGCATTTATCATCATACCTGTCTTTTTTCTTATAACGAGCCTGACATCAGAGGTGCTCAGGGTTTACACAGCAGGGATGGCAAGCCTTCAGTCCGTACACATGGATCTCATCCCTGATCCTCACCAATACCCAACACTTAACAAACTGACAATAAAACTCCTGAAGGCCTTCAAGCTTTACGGCGCCGATCTTCATGGCACCCTGGCAGATCTCACCCGTTCTGTTGGGGAATATTTCCTTAAAAAGGGCACTGTGGTTTTCAGGAACATAGCGGTTCTCGTATTCAAGTCCTTTCTCATGCTGGTAATACTTTTTTATCTTTTTACAGATGGAGAGCACATGCTCAGGTCTTTCAAGGACCTGCTTCCTCTTAAAAAAGAAAATGTTGAAAGGTTCATGAAGCTTACCTCAGACGTGCTTGCCGCAACCCTTTACGGAAACCTATTTACTGGCGCAATACAGGCTGGGCTTGGCATCTTTATCTTCTGGGCACTTGATTTTTCTGCGCCCATACTCTGGGGAATCATACTTGGTCTTGGCACCTTTGTTCCAATGATAGGAACGGCTATCGTGTGGGGGCCTGCAAGCATATATCTTCTCGTTACAGGCCAATACCTAAAGGGTGCAGCCCTTCTTGCCTTCAGCCTTCTTGTTATAAGCCAGATAGACTATTTTCTGAGGCCTTATCTAATAAGTGGAAAGACCGAGCTTCACAACCTCTTTCTTTTTCTTGGTATAATAGGTGGTATAAACGTCTTCGGACTCCTTGGGCTTATTCTTGGGCCAATGGTCATCGCCCTTTGCATGTCCATACTTGAACTTTACCGCATGAATCTTTTGGAAAGACAAAATTCATGGAAAAACGACCTTCTTATCTGAACCTTCTCCATTCCGGGGAGCTTGAAAAACGAGTGGAAAAGGCCCGTGCTCTACTTTCTGCCTGCACCCTTTGCCCCCACAAGTGCAAGATAAACAGGCTTGAAGGTGAAAAAGGATTTTGCAGGATTGGTGCAAAGGCAATGGTTGCAAGCTTTGGGGCGCACTTTGGGGAAGAACCCCCAATAACTGGTCAAAGGGGTTCTGGAACGGTCTTTTTCTCTGGCTGTAATATGAGATGCGTCTTTTGCCAAAATTTTGAGATCAGTCAGGGCCTTGAAGGTCAGGAGGTTGAAAAGGAATATCTGGCCTTTATCTTTTTGTCCCTACAGGAAGGTGGTTGCCACAACGTAAACCTTGTCACTCCAACCCATGTGGTCCCTCAAATACTTGATGGCCTTCTTCTTGCTGCAAAGGAGGGGTTAAAAATACCCATAGTTTATAATTGTGGAGGATATGAATCTTTAGAGACGCTTCGGCTGCTTGATGGAATTGTGGATATCTACATGCCTGATATGAAGTATTCAGACAATGGAAATGCCCTTAAGTATTCCAGGGTAAAAAGGTATTGGGATCATTGCAAAAAGGCCGTAAAAGAGATGTTGCATCAGGTGGGGAACCTACAGATGGACCAAGATACAGGGGCTGCAAGAAGAGGGCTTCTCATAAGGCATCTTGTGCTGCCAGAAGATATTTCAGGGACAAGGATGGTGTGCCGTTTCATTGCTGAGCATCTTTCCCCTGAAACAGTGGTTAACATCATGGACCAATATCGCCCCTGCGGCATGGCCTCAAAATATCCGCCCCTTGACAGGCCCGTTACGCCTGAAGAGTTTGCAAGGGCAGTCAAATGGGCAGAGGAAGAAGGGCTTAAGAGACTTCTGACATTCTGATGGTGGAAACAGCGGGTTTGGCAATAAAAACCCTGAAAAAACACAAGGCCTTTTGAAAAGTTATGGGACGCATATTTGTAATCGGAGACATCCACGGCTGCCTCGACAAGGCACAGGGGCTCGTGAACAAGATTCCCATAAAATGGGACAGGGACATCCTTGTCCTTCTTGGAGACTACGTTGACCGAGGCGATGACCCTGCAGGTGTGATCCAGTTTCTTATAGAGCTTTCTTCCCTTCATCCTGACAGGGTAAAGTGTTTAAAGGGTAATCATGAGGTGATGTTCCTTGACTTTCTTAACGAGGGGGCGCTCACCCAGGCCTTTTTAAGTTTTGGAGGAAAGACCACCCTTTCAAGCTATGGCATAGATGTTGGTCAATTAAAGGAGGCAAAAAGTCTCATACCAAGGTCCCATCTGGATTTTCTAAAGTCCTTGAGGACAAGTTTTGAAACCGAGAAATATTTCATGGTACATGCAGGTCTGAAACCGGGCGTCCCCATCCATGAGCAGAAGGAAGAGGACATGCTGTGGATAAGGCATAAGTTCATAAACTCCGATTTCGACTGGGGAAAAAGAATAATCTTTGGTCACACTCCAGTTGACACACCGCTGATACAGGCCAACAAGATAGGTATAGATACAGGTGCAGTATATGGAGGCAGGCTCACCTGTCTCATTTTACCAGAGATAGAATTCATCTTTGAATAACTGCAAGAAGCAGGAGCCCGTTATTATGGCAAAGAAAAAGGACTTCAAAAGTGATTTAGAAAAAAGACTCGAGGATCCCATAATAAAGAGTAAATATCTAAGGGAAGTCGAACGTCTTTTCAAAGGTGCAAAAGGTGACCCAGCACATGAAAAGGACCTTCAGAGGCTTCATGATTCTTTCGGGACTGCCAGATTCAAGAAGGTGGCAAAGGATTATATCAAAAGATACGATCTTCCTGATGACTGGGGTGCGCTGATACTTCTTCTGGATCTTGATGGAGAAACAGACATTGTGATCAAGACCATGGAAAAACTGGTTGAGATGTCAAAGGACCTACCAGAGCCAAAGAAAAAAGGGCTCAAGAGCAAGCTTCGCACTCTTTCCGTGACAACCAAAGACATGGTTGTGGCAGAGGTTGCCCAGGAACTTTCTGAAGAGATCTCATAAACATGACGTGGCAAGACGATCTTGACAATTACCTTGCCTTTGTCTCTGTGGAAAAGGGCCTTTCTTCAAAGACCCTTGATGCCTACAGTCTTGATCTGGTGGACTTTAGTCAGTTCATGGAAAAAATTGGCTGCAAAAGGCCGGAACAGGTCAAAACCAGACACATTATCAAGTGGCTTTCCCATCTCAAAGAATCAGGCATTTGTGCAACTACGACTTCCAGGAAACTTTCATCTGTCAGAGGCCTTTTTCGATATCTTCTCCTTGAAGAGCGAATAAACACGTCTCCCACCTCTGTGATAGCAAACCCCAAAACAGGCAGAAGACTTCCCCTGGTGCTTACTCCCCAGGAAGTCGAAAGGCTTCTTGAACAGCCTGACACTTCAAAGCCCACAGGGATAAGGGACAGAACAATGCTTGAAATCCTTTACTCTTGCGGTCTAAGGGCTACAGAGGCAGTGAAGCTACAAATGAGCCAGATCAATCTTAGAGGTGGTTTCTTAAGGATCATGGGCAAGGGTAACAAGGAGCGGGTGGTGCCCCTTGGACAGGAGGCATCATTCTGGCTTAAAAAATACACAGAAAAGGCCCGTCCAAGGCTTCTTAAAAAGGCAAACAGCTACTACTGTTTTGTGGGAAGACGCGGCAAGCCCATTTCCCGTCAAAGGCTTTGGCAAATAATCAAAAAATATGGCCTGATGGCTGGCCTGTCAGAAAAGATTCATCCCCACTGTTTGCGCCACTGCTTTGCAACTCACCTTCTTGAGGGAGGGGCAGATCTTAGGGCAGTACAGCTCCTTTTAGGACATAGCGACATAGGAACCACTCAGATATACACTCATCTTGACATGGGCTATTTAAGAAAGGTGCACAAAAGGTTCCATCCACGGCCATAGCTTTCTCTTTTTAATTTGCAGGTTTCAAGAAGGTTCCAATAATTGAATAAAAACACGGAGAATCGAACTATTCCTAAAAATCCATAACCTTTGAGATAGAGCATAACTGGTGCCCATTTTGGGATATCTTTTGATAATCCATCAAGTTTTTGTGCAAAAACTACACATCTGATCTATAATGAGGGCTTCCCCATTCAGGACAAGGAGCATTTAGCAGCACAAGATGGCAAGGGCAAAAGAAGATAAGGGAATAAGACTTTATAAACTAACAAAGGATCTTTCTACACTTTTTCTACCTGTCATCAGGTATAGAGGTAAAAAATATGCAAATAATGGGCGCGTAAAACTTGACCACATCTCTGAAGAAAATATAAGTGCAACAGTCTTTGGCAGCATGTCATACAAGGTATCCATTGATCTTAAAATGAAAGAAGAAGGGGCTGTAAGAATTGGATGCACATGTCCCTTTTTTCGCCAGGGCATTGCCTGTAAGCATATCTGGGCAACCCTTGTTGTTGCTGAGAAATATTTCCTTAAGAACCAGACTCGACAGTTGACATCAGATTCTAAACAAATATCGGCCCTTGATCTTTTTGCACCCGGGATTTGGCCAGACGGTGAAAAGGTACCGTGGAAGCCAGTCCAGGATTTTGTCCTTAGATACAAGGTCAGATTGGCAAACGATACGATTTTTGTATCAGGCTATGAACAGTACATCAAAAAGGATGGCAATCCTGGACGGAAGAAAAAGTTGAAGCCAAACATCGTCTTAGACACCCACCTTCCACGTCAAGACCGACTGATACTGCCTTTTCTTCTGACTCTTA